>DHKFC23501__coassemble_1052_pt1 | contig 62264 bp, 48 predicted proteins | sample DHKFC23501__metabat2_low_PE_030 | metagenome-assembled genome bin DHKFC23501
CGGACAGCCCTTATTTTGCCAAAATGAGGGAAGTCCTTGGGCAAGTCGATGAAGAGTCTAATCCAATTTTGATAGAGTATAAAGTCAAGTAACTATGAAGGGTACTATATTTTTTGCAGTTTTGATAATTTTGACCATCATCACTATATGCTTCAGCTATCGTCAACGAAGCGAATTAGAAGATAAGTTGTGGACAATCAATTCTAATCTGTTAGAAACAAGGTTTGAGTTGGATGATATGAGGGCAAAAGCAATCGTCTGCTATTCTACCAACGGAGTGACATTACCGGATAGTATTGCCTCATTATTATCCGATAGTGTCTATATTTTGCGTTTGCATAATAACATTTGCATGAGTTGTTATGCGGAACATTTGATAAGGTTAAAGGAGAAACTAAATATGACTAAGCAACAGTTGTATGTTCTCGGTTCGTATATCTATGATGATGCTTTAAGGGATGAGATTTCAATCCTTACTGATTCCAATCTGCGAGTTATCAACATCCCTGCTTTAGAAATTATGCCAGCAGACAGCATGGAAATTCCTTATATTTTTTTGCTGAATCCGCGAAATAAATTAGAATATGTACATTTTTTTGAGAAGCATGATTTCACAATTACCGAGGAATATTTGAAGTCCAATTTGCGTATACGAAATTGATAAATGTTGTTTTCTTAGATGATTGTTATTGGACTTGTTCAGGTAAAATTTGGTGTAGCGAGTGGAAAGGCTTAGCTTAAATCATCCGATTAGGGGAATAACATTAGATCTTATGCAGAGAAGTTAAAGCCTGACAAAGCCTGACAGATACCCCCTCAGGAGGCGCCGGAAAGGGTTTTTGGCGAAATGTCAGACTTTGTCAGACAAGAAATGCGGTGATTCCGGAGGAAAATTCATAACTTCGCGGTGTGCCGCGGCCGGGGTGCTCCCGCAACCGGCCGGAAAGTTAAAGTGGGTTTAGACAATGGAGAATAGTAACCTTTGGAAAATGGGCGGCGGTAGCCGCCGGGATGTTGTAGTGGGCCATGCCGGATAGAGGAAACTGTTATCGCTTGTTCCGGGGGTGGTTGAACCGTCTGCTGGATGTCTGCTTCTGGCTCTGCGTGGCCTTGGTGGCCTACGTGGTGCTGCAGGTGTTTGTGGTGGCGTCGTTCCGCATTCCGTCGGATTCCATGCAGCCCGCCCTGTTGCCGGGCGACCGCATTTGGGTGGACAAGCTGTCCGGCGGTGCGCGTCTGTTCGACCTGCCGGGTGCGGCGGCGGGCGAGGACGTGTGCATCCATCGCGTGCCGGGTTGGCGGAAGTTCCGTCGTGGCGACGTGCTGGTGTTCAACTTTCCTTACCGGGAAGGGCGTTGGGACAGCATCGGGCTGGACGTGATGAAGTACTACGTGAAGCGTTGCATCGCCTTGCCGGGCGACACGCTGGAGATTCGCGGCGGCTGGTACCGTATCCGCGGGGTGGACGGTCCCTTGGGCAATCCGTCGGCCCAGCGTGAGATAGCCTTGCTGCCGGACAGCGGGGCACGGGGCGTGGTGATGGAGACCTATCCGTGGGACAAACGGCTGGGCTGGACGGTGAAGGAGTTCGGCCCGCTGGCAGTGCCCCGCCGGGGCCAGACGGTGCGGATGGACCGCACGGCGTGCCTGCTCTACCGCCCCCTGGTGGGCTGGGAGCAGAAACGCCCGCTGCATACGGACAGCCTGGGGCGCGTCCTGCTGGGCGACAGCCTGATAGACCGCTATACCTTCCGCGAGAACTATTACTTCGTGGGCGGCGACAAGGCCCTGAACTCGCAGGACTCCCGCTACTGGGGCCTGCTGCCGGAGGCATACATCGTGGGCCGGGCCTGGCGGGTGTGGTGGTCGGAAGAGCCGTATGGAGAGGTCCGGTGGGGTCGGGTGTTGAAGCGGATAGAGTGAATGAAGATTCAGGCTTTTTCGTTATATTTGTGCCGAAAATCTTAAAAGACATACCTATGGAACATCTTTGCCGTTTCTTGTTTATTTTCCTTCTGTTTGTTTCGGCCTGTGCCGGCGGGGGCAGTCCTTCCCGCCGTTTGCTGGAGCGTGCCGATTCGTTGCTGGACGTGCGTCCGGACAGCGCGTTGCGCCTGTTGCAAGGGGTTTCTCCCCGTCAGTTGGCCGACAGGGGCGGGCGGATGCATTACACCCTGCTGCTGATGCAGGCCAAGTATAAGAACTACCTGCCGGTGTCGGAGGACGACACGCTGGCGCGTGAGCTGGCTGCCTACTATGAGGAACGTGGCGACCGCTCCATGCTGGCGCGTGCCTATTACAACCTGGGTTGTGTGTACGAAGACCGCCAAGAGCCGGCCCTCGCCCTCAAAGCATACCATGAAGCAGGCCGGCAGGCACGACGGGCGGGCGACACGCGGACCTTGTGCCGGACGTATAACAACCTGGCATACATCTGCCTGAACCAAGGGATGCCCGGACGGGCGGATTCGCTCTATGCGGAGGTGGAACAGTTGGCGAGGCAGGCGGGCGACAGCGTGCGGCTGGCGGAGGCGTTGTTGCGGAGGGGCAGCTATGCTTTGGCTTTAGGTGACACGGCTTATCCATTGGCGGAACAACGAATCAAGTCCGGGTATGGATTAGCGCGTGGATTGCATTCGGCGACGCTCACCCGGTTGGCATACTACAGTTTGGGATTATTATTCGATTACACCGGTCACCCGGAAGAAGCATTGAAAACAGCTCAAGAGTTTGTGCTTGAGGCGCAGCATGATACGGCCATGCTGGCCAGTGCCAATTTGCTTCTGGGCAATGTTTATTGTCGGCTGAAACGGTATGATAGGGCAGACTCCTGCCTGCAGCAAGTGATACAGATGGGCGACTGTACGGCCAGAGAGCGTGCTTGCGCTTTATTGTCGCATCTGGCAGAGCAAGAGGGGGATTATGAGCGGTCTTTGCGGTGGGAGAAGGAAAGAAAGAAATATAATCAGATGAAGCGTGCTGTTTTTAGCCATGAAGTCGAAACGGCAGTGGCCGCAAAGGAGGTCGAGTTGGCAGAATCGTTACGTTCACGTGATGTTAGTTTCTCGCTTTTAGGATGGGGGATGGTGGCCCTGGTGCTTTTGGGGGCTGGCAGTATCTTGATTGGGCAGGTTAATAGGCGGAAGAAGGAGCGCACCCCCATGACCAAGGAGGACTTTTCTGAAGTATCATCCGTGCCTGTGATGAATGAACCTGAGGAAACTGTGGTTGAAGATGAACCGGTGATGTGGGACTATAGTGTATTTAAGAAGAAAATGCAAGATACGGAAGCCGGTCAAATATTGGCCTCCATATGGTCGGCATATAAAAAGAAGTCCATTGGTGAACGCCGCTGGGATGTGGAACAACGGGAAGCCTTCCTGCGGCAAGTGGAAGTTTTTCTTCCGGGTCATCAGCAGGCGTTGACGGAACATTTTCCCGGTTTGACAGAAAAAGAAGTTACTGTTTGTTATCTCTATCTGTTGGGATTCTCAGACGAGCAGGTCGGTATATTTCTTGAAAGAGACAGGAGTACGGCCTATCGCTGGCGCAAGCTGATGATGTTGCATAAGATGGGATTGGAAAGTACGGATATGGACTGCCTGGTGAAAACTTGCCATCTGAGGCCGGAAATCGCGTTAAATGCAACAAATGCAACAACAGATGCAACAAATGCAACAACAAAAAATGATTGCAAATGAAAAATGCAACACCTGTGCAACAAATCATTTGGAAAAAGTATTCTACTTTTGGCGCACAAAATCAGAGAAAATGTATCACCCTAAAAACAATATGCTATGAGAAGTTTGTTGATTGTGTTTTTATTAAGTGTATGTGTCCCGACGGGCCTTTGTTATGCAGAGGATAAAGAGAAAGAGGAAGAACCGAAAGAAATCCTATTAGACGTTGAGTCCGCTTATGAGATACCTCATACGCGTTCTCTGTATTCGGCAATCCCGGAAGCCGTTTTGCAGGGCACGAGTGTCCGCGTCACTTTCGACGAGCCTTTGCCGTATGTAGACATCCGTGTGCTGGATGCCGGCAGCGGCGCAGTGGTCTTTGCGTCGGCGTATGCCTATGAGTCCGAGGTGGAACTGGACCTGTCCGGTTATCCCAAGGGTTCCTATATAATAAGGATGGAAACCGGGACCGCCGTCTACGAAGGGGCGTTCTCGCTGTGAGGATTAAAAACGTAATGACAATCAATGGGAAAGGAGCACCCGGCACGATTTATTTGTTGGCGCAAATGAAGTCCGGGTGCTCCGCAACCCACCTAAAAAAGAAAGGAGGTGCGCCAAAGGTACGAAAAGTTTTTAATTTTGCAATGCGGTTGCCTGTTCCGTTGAAAGGATAGATACGGTAAAGAATTGTATATAAATATTTAATTATTAGTTTATGAAGAATAAGATATTGAAGAAAGCATTGGTCGTTATAGTTGCGACTGTTGCTGGTTACGGAGTTTATCAGGCTCAATCCAAGGAAACGACTTTGTCTGAAGTAGGATTAGCCAATATAGAAGCATTGGCTAATGATGATGAAACGGATCAAAGTTGTGGGAGGTACTGTTATAATAATAGTAACGAAGTATGTAAAAAATTAGGTGATTGGGGATTTTGTGTAGGAACAAGAAAAACTATGTGGTGATGAAAAAGTTATTTGGATTTATGGTATTTATTGCCATAGGCTTGTGTTTCGCAAGTTTAAATGATAAGGTACAATCTGCCGTTTGCCATGATGGATTGGTGCTGGCTAATTTGGAAGCGTTGGGAACGCCGGAAGTGGAGGTAGGCCCTCTGTGTATTTGGGCTACCGATCATATTTGTGTTGCTTTTTCAGATGAAGGACTTGTCATCTTAGGGTATGATTATAGCTGGTTTTCTAAGCCATGATTCGTTGTTAAGTATGTTGATATTTAGTTTATACGATGAATAGGAATTTAATTCTTTAGACGTTGATGAAGCTGATGCCGCTGATCTATAATCTTTGATAACGGATAATCAGTCAGTAAAGAAAATGAATCTGCGTCATCCGCGATATTTGCGTCTAAAGAATTACACCGATAAGTTATTGTTTAATTCTGATTACTTATATTAAGGAGTTAAACCGATAGTAAGTCAATGATCCGTATACACGGAGGCATTGGCTTAACTACTTGGCTCCTTAACTCCTAAAAGAGAATATCATTTAATTCTTGCGACTTACTTATCTAAACAGTTGAGCATTTGTGAGAATTCTGTAATTAAGATTTTGTTATGAGTACGAATAACGTTCGAAAGGTTTTGTTCGCTTCTCTGGTGCTTTGCGTCGTTCTATGCAGTTGCACGAATAATAGGGATTCTTTGGAGCGTTGGGACAAATTATTTATGGTGACTCGTGAGCTTGTCTCGTCGTCTCTTTTGGATGAAGAATTGATTTTGGGTCGTCCCGCTGCTTTGGAATATGTGGATTCCTCGCTGTTCATTTACGATAGCTTGGGCGACAGCCTTTTTATGCTGATCGATTTGAATGATGAGAACCGCGTTTATAGGTTTGGGCAAAAGGGGCAGGGCTCTAATGAATTTCTGCTGCCTTTCGCCTTTGGGTCGTTGCCTTCTGATACGTTGCTGGGCGTTTATGACTTGTACACTCGTAAACTGCGACGGGTCAATCCGCGGCAGATAAAGAAAGGTGTGGAGGATTATTCGGTGCTGTATGAAGATTCTTTGGGTAGTATAGGGCTTTATGCAACCCGTTTTGGTACGTATCTTGGCAAGGGGTTTTACAAAGAAAATATGTTGAGCCTTTCGGGTGATGTCATGGGAAGAAAGTATTTTTTTGAGTATCCTTACCGTGATAGCCATGAGCGAGGAATTCCGAATTATTTGCGTGGTATGGCCTACCAAGGACGTCTCTGCTTTAATACTTCACTGGATCGTTTTGTATATGCCATGGGTGAATGCCCTATTTTCATGTTGTTCTCCGTGAACGATTCCGGCATTGTGAAGACGTATGAATGGGTTGGAGGGTATCCGGAGTATAAGACAGAAGAGACGGAAGAGGCTACTTCAGCCCCACTAAGTGCGGACAACATTAATACCTTTGTCGGAGCATATGCGACTGACCGCTATGTGTATCTGTTATATTCCGGACAAACATTTCGTGAGGTTCGGGAGAGGACTTTCCAAGGCTCTGTGGTGTATCGTCTGGCTTGGGATGGCTCTCCGGTTGATAAACTATGGTTGGATTATCCTTCTGTCATGATTTGCGTCTCGCCTGATAATAAAGTCCTTTATAGTTTGGCTGATAAAGGAGAATTAGAAATAGTGCAATATCCGTTGGAATGATGAAGGCAGTAGTTTTTTTTTGTTTGATTATTCCATTCTTTTTAGGAAGCTGTCAGGAGAATACAAAAATAGAAAATGTTCTGACGGAGTGGCTTGGTAAGGAAATTTTATATCCACAGGACACGGCTATCATAGTTTGGAACGGAACGAATTTCGCAAAGGAACAGATAAAATATAAGGTTTTTGTTTATACGGATTCTTCGGGTTGTTTGAGTTGCAAATTGAATCTAACAGGTTGGAAAAGATTCATTTTGTTGACTGATTCCGTTGCTTCTGAAGAAGTGCAATTTCTTTTTGTATTTCAGCCAATAAGATTGAATGAGTTGAAGATGTTATTGAAGAGTGAAAGTTTTTCATATCCGATATTTGTGGATATGGATGGGAATTTTAACAAACTCAATCATTTTCCCTCCGACATAAATTACCAGACTTTCCTTTTGGACAAGGACAATAAAGTCCTGGCCATAGGCAACCCCGTCCTCAATCCCAAGGTGAAGGACCTCTACCTGCGCATCATCCGTGGCGAATCCCCACAAGCGCCGTCCGATGCCGGCACGCCCGTCACTACCGTTTCCGTCTTCTCCGCCGAGGCCGACCTGGGCACCTTCCCCTGGCAGGAGCCCCGGACCTGTACCTTCACCCTCCGGAATACGGGAGACCGCCCCTTGGTCATCCACGACGTGACCACTTCGTGCGGCTGCCTGACGGTGGACTATCCGGAGGAACCGGCCCGTCCGGGCGAGGAGCTGACCCTGCGTGCGCACTACCGGGCCGACAGCCGGGGCACGGTGCTCAAGTCGATGCAGGTGTATTGCAATGCGCAGGGGGCGCCGCTGCGGCTGAGGGTCACGGGGACGGCGGAGTGAGTGTCGGATACTTCAAGTGGGTTTAGACAATGAAGAATAATAATATGTTCTGATTGGGATACAGCAAATTTATGAAGTCGTTATTTTACATCTGTTTGGTGGCGGTGCTTTGGGGATTGGCCGCTTGCGCCGATCCTTTGGACTGCCGCGTGGAGCATGTCCTCGACTTCGCCGGCGACAACCGCGGCGAACTGGAGGCTGTGCTGGCGCATTACCGGGACGACCCGGAGAAGCTGCACGCCGCCCGCCTGCTGATAGCGGAGATGGAGGAGGCGTATTACTACGACGCGCCGGAGGTGGACAGCCTGAAGGACGTGATGGCGGACACCCGACGGGCGGAGACCCGTCCGGCTCCGGCACGGGCGGAACGCTGGAAGGCCTTCGACTACCGCGTCCTGCCCCGGAAGCAGGATGCGCGGACCCTGACGGCGGACTACCTGACGGGGCACATAGACCAGGCCTTCCGGGCGTGGCGCGAACGGCCCTGGGGACGGCACTACGCCTATGAGGACTTCTGCCGTTACGTCCTGCCCTACCGCATCGGCGACGAGACGCCCGAACCGTGGATGGAGGCGTATGCCGGCTATTTCGGCCACCTGCTGGACTCGCTCTATACGGGCAGCGACCCGATGGCGGCGGCAGACACCGTGCTGCGCCACCTGGAGCGGCGGGGCTATACCTACCTGACGGATTACCACACGCCCCACCTGGGCGCGTCGCACCTGCTGGAGAACCGCACGGGCGGCTGCCGGGAATTCACGGACCTGCTGGTCTACGTGTTCCGCTCGCTGGGCATCCCCGTGGCGAAAGACATGTTCCTCTGTGCGCCCGACTTCCGGCATTCGCACACCTGGAACGCGGTGATGGACACGACGGGCCGCTTCATCCCCGTCGAGCCGATGGAACCGGCGGGCTCGACAGACCTGCGCCGGCGTTGGCAGAACCGCCGCAACAAGGGGAAGGTCTACCGCCTGTATTCCCTGCGTCAGGACGAGCCGGACTTTGCGGGCAACCATTACCGGGCGGACGTGACGGACGAGTATTATCCGGCCAACCGGGTGGAAGTGCCGTTGGAGACGGACGGGGGCCGGGGCCTGTTGGCCGTCTTTGCCACGGAAGGCTGGAGGCCGGTGGGCGGCTACCGTTCCCGCCGGGGGAAGGCCGTGGTGGAGGACGTGCAGGAAGAGATGATTTTCCAGCCCTTGTCCGTGCAGGACGGACGGCTGTGCGAGAGCGGCTGGCCTTTCTTCGTACACGCGGGCCGGGCCGTGGTGCTGAAGCCGGACACGGCTCACCGGGTGGAGGTGCGGCTGACGCGTAAGTATCCCGTGGGCTGGCGGATGAAGGAGAACCTGGACTTTGCCGTGGACAACGTGCTGGAGGGCAGCAATGACCCGGACTTCCGTCGGACGGACCGCCTGGGACGGGTGACGGGCAGCAGCGTGGACCGCCTGGGGCGTTATCTGCCGTTGCCTGCGGGCAGGGCCTACCGTTACCTGCGCCTGTGGCCTGCGCGGGGCAGCGTGGTGTGCCTGTCCGGACTGGAGTTCTTCGCCGACACGCTGCGGCAGGAGCCGTTGCCCTATCGGATTGTGTCGTGCGGCAAGCCGCGTTATGCCATGGCCGGCACGTTGTCGGCGGAGTACATGCAGGACGATGACATCCTGAGCCATTATTGGAGCCAGGAGCCGGACGTGCCCGTGGTGGTGGACCTGGGCAGGCGTGTGCCGTTGCGCGGGGCCTTGCTGACGCCGCACAACGACGACAACTTTGTCCGTCCGGGCGAGACCTACGAGCTGTTCTACCAGGACGGCGCGAACGGCTGGGTGTCGCTGGGCCGCCGGGTGGCTGCCGGCGAGGTGTTGGAGTATGACGAGGTGCCGGACAATGCCCTGCTGTGGCTGCGCAACCTGACGAAGGGACGCGAGGAACAGGTGTTCCGCTGGGTGGACGGACGGCAGGTCTTCCTGGGGACGATGAAGGGAGGATAACCCTCCCGGGGCGGGCGAAACCGGGATGCCGGCCTGCGGCTGTCGGGGGACTTTGTCCGGAGGTATCGCCGCCCGCGTCCGGAGATATCGCCGCCCGCGTCCGGAGATATCATCGTCCGTGTCCGGAGATATCCGGGGCGGCAGCGGGTGTCGGAAGCAGGCCGGTGCAAAGTCTGACAAAGTCTGACATGACCCCCTCGGAGAGGCTGTGGAGAGGCTTTTTGAGAGGATGTCAGACTTTGTCAGACAAAAAAGGAGGCTCCCTTGAAAAATTTTTCGGAACTTTGGACGTTGCAAAGATGGCAAAGGAAAAATGGGAAAGTTATTTGCGGGGCGGAGCCCCGCAGGAGTTAAAAGGAGTTAGAAGGAGTTATCGCTTCGCTTGGGGGGGGTAGAGGCCAATAGCTTTGACGTTATCGCCGGACCAACTATCGGCCTCTAACTCCTCAACAATAAATTATCATTTAATTCTTAATTAAGGAGATGTTGATACGATAAATAGGAATTTAATTCTTTAGACGCAGATGCCGCAGATGCCGCTGATCTATAATCTTTGATAACGGATAATCAGTCAATAAAGAAAATGAATCTGCGTCATCCGCGTCATCTGCGTCTAAAGAATCACACCGATAAATTATCATTTAATTCTTACTTATGAGGAAGTGGATCTACATAGCACTATGCGGACTGGCGGCAACTTTGCTGCTCTCTCTGGTCTGTGCCTGCGACCCGGCCCTGCCTCCCGGCGAGACCGTGGGGCAATGGCTGTGGTATGACCGGGCGGCGTTGGTGGCTGCGGCCTGCATCGGCGTGGGCGTCCTGTGGGCCGGCAAGGGCGGCGGCCTGTCGCTCGCGGCGGCTGTGTCGTGGGCGTTGATGGGCTGGGCGTCGGTGCAGGCGGTGTGGGGGATGTGCCAGCTCTTCGGGCTGGCCCCTTCGGGCCATGCGCTTTATGCCCTGACGGGCAGTTTCTTCAACCCCGGCCCCTACTCCGGTTACCTGGCGATGGCCCTGCCCGTGTGCCTGCACGAATACCTGTGCCGGCAACAGACGGATCCGGCGGGACGCTATGCGGCGGCCTTGGCCGGCCTGCTCATCCTCTGCGTGCTGCCGGCGGGCATGAGCCGCTCGGCCTGGCTGGCGGCGGGCGTGTCGTGCGGGTGGGTGTATGGCCGCCACCGGGGCTGGGGACAGCGGTTGCGGGCCTTCCGGCAGCGGAAGCCGGGGCTGTTCCGGGGCGCGGTGGCCGGCGTGTGTGCCGTGGTCTGCCTGGGCGGGCTGGGGCTGTATCAGTTGAAGCCCGATTCGGCCCTGGGTCGCCTGTTCATGGCGCGGATGTCCGCACGGGCCGTCTGGGCGGAACCCTGGACGGGACACGGGGCGGGAAGTTTTGCCGCGGCCTATGGCGAGGCGCAGGAGGCCTACTTCGCGGCGGGGCGCCATGCCGCGTGGGAAGAGCGCGTGGCGGGCAGTCCGGAATACGCCTTCAATGAATACTTGCAGGCGGCGGTGGAGGGCGGCATCCCGCTGACGTTGCTCCTGCTGGCGGGCATCGGCTGGGTTTGGCGGCAAGGCCTGCGGCGGGGGCGTTGGGGCTGTTGCGGGGCGTTGCTGGCCTTGGGGGTCTTCGCCTGTTCGTCCTATCCGTTGCAGTTGCCTGTGTTTGTGGTGACGGGAGCCTGTCTGCTGGCGGCCTGCGTGTGTGGCGGCTGCCGGCGGGGATGGCTGGCGTTGGCCCTGGTGGCAGGCGGCATCGGCCTTGGACGCCTGTCCGGCGACCGTGCCGGCGTGCGGGCCTGCCGGGAGTGGATGAATGCGCGGGTGTTGTACCAGGCCGGGGCGTATGCATCGGCCGAGGAGGAGTATGAACGGCTGTATCCCCGGCTGAAGGACCGGGCGGCCTTCCTCTTCGAATACGGGCACGGGTTGCACCGTCAAGGCAAATACGAAGCCTCGGACCGCGTGCTGGAGCAAGCCTTGCGGCACAGTTGCGACCCGATGATACTGAACGTGATGGGAAAGAACCGGCAGGCTCTGGGGGACGGACAGCAGGCGGAACGCTGCTTCCTGCGCGCGGTCCATCGGTTGCCGGGGCGGATTTATCCGTACTACCTGCTGGCTAAGCTCTATGCCTCGCCGGAGTACCGGCATCCGGAGAAACTGGCCGCGATGAAGCGGACGGTGTTGACCAAAATCCCCAAAGTGCCTTCGACGGCTGTCCGGGAAATGCGGGAGGAAGTGGAGAAACTGGAGTGAATGAAGACAATCGGGACAAAAAAAACGGAAAGATGGAATGTAATGTGAAAATAAATGCTTTTCTTTGCAGAGAAGTCAGAAAACAAGGAGGATTACGAATATGCCGATGTTGGAGTCCTTGAGTTTTTAATATGACTTGAATAGGAATTTAGCGGGCTTTGCCCGCAGGAGTTAAAAGGAGTTAGACGGAGTGATCGCTTCGCTCGGGGGAGTTAAAGGCCAATACCACATTTGCATCGATGATGCCAGTTATCGCCGGACCAACTATCGGCCTATAACTCCCTCTAACTCCTTATAACTTCCTCCCATTCCTCAAAGATAAATGACCATTTAATGCTGATTACTTACTTTACTAAACATATAGAGCGATATGAGATTGCATAGACGATGGATGTATGGTTGGTGTGCGATGTCGGTGATGATGCTGTCCGCCTCCTGTTCCGGAGGACAGGAAGAAACCTCCGGTGACGAAGGAGGCGTGCACACCGTATTGCCGGACGAAGAGACCCGGGTGACGGTGCAGGTGCTGCAGTTGCAGGACTTTGAACACGAACTGGTGAGCAACGGAAAACTGGAGGCCGGGCAACAGGCTGACCTCAAGTTTGAAACCCAAGGGGTGGTGGCAGCCGTCTACGTGAAGAACGGCGAGACCGTGCGCAAAGGTCAGAAGCTGGCCGAACTGGATAAGTTTACCCTGACGCGCAAGACCGCACAGGCCCGCGACGCCATGGAGCAAGCCCGCCTGGAGATGCAGGACGTGCTGATAGGGCAGGGCTACGCGGCGGGCGACTCGACCGGGGTACCGGCGGACGTGATGCGCTTGGCACGGGTGAAGAGCGGCTATGACCGCAGCATAGCGGACTATGAACTGGCCCGGCACGAGGAAGAGAATGCTACGTTGACGGCCCCCTTCGACGGCGTGGTGGCCAATCTCTTTGCCAAGCCCTTCAACGAACCGGATGCCTCGGAACCGTTTTGCACGGTGGTGGGCACGCACGGCATGGAGGTGGACTTCACCGTGCTGGAGAATGAATTGCCCCTGCTGAAGAAGGGAGACCGCGTGGAGGTGGCCCCTTATTCGGATGCGGCCTCGACGTATGCCGGGCGCGTTACGGAAATCAATCCGTTGGTGGACGAAAAAGGCATGGTCCGTGTCAAGGCTTTGGTGGACGGCACCGGCGGGCGCCTGTTCAGCGGCATGAACGTGCGCGTCAGTGTGCGTCGTTCGCTGGGCCGGCAACTGGTGATCCCGAAGAGCGCCGTGGTGCTCCGTACGGGCAAGCAGGTGGTGTTCACGCTGGTGGACGGCAAGGCTTTCTGGAACTATGTGCAGACGGGACTGGAGAACTCGGATTGCTACACGGTGTCCGGCGAGACCCTGAAGGAAGGCGACACGGTGATCGTGAGCGGCAATGTGAACCTGGCCCACGAGGCGCCGGTGACGGTGGTGGACGATTGACAATCCGGTACAACCGCATTGCCTACCCATCACCAACCACTAATCATTAACCATTAACCATTAATCACTATTAATGATACGTTTCCTGATACAACGTCCCATAGCCGTGCTGATGGCGTTCACGGCCTGCTTTATCGTAGGCATCGTGACGTACTTCACATTGCCGGTCTCGCTGTTGCCGGACATCGCCATCCCGGAGATTTCGGTGAAGGTGACCGCCGAGAATACCTCCGCCCGCGAGCTGGAGAATACCGTTGTCAAGCCCTTGCGCCAGCAGCTTATCCAGGTGGCGAAGCTGGAGGACATGCGCAGCGAGACCCGGGACGGGGCGGGACTTATCCGCCTGAGTTTTGATTATGGCACCAACACAGACCTGGCTTTCATCGAGGTGAACGAGAAGATAGACGCTGCCATGAACTACCTGCCCAAGGACACCGACCGTCCCCAGGTGGTGAAAGCCAGCGCGACGGACATCCCCGTGTTCTACCTGAACCTGACGCTGAAGAACGACAGTGCCTATGGCGACACGGACGAGAAGGCTTTTCTGGACTTGTGCGAATTTGCCGAGAATGTCATCCGGCGCCGTATTGAGCAGTTGCCGGAAGTGGCCATGGTGGACGTGACGGGACTGCTGGACCGCGAGCTGCAGGTGGTGCCCGACCCGGACAAACTGGCCGTGCTGGGATTCTCCATCGAAGACCTGGAGAACGCCCTGACGCAGAACAATGTGGAGCCGGGCAGCATGACCGTGCGCGACGGCTACTACGAATACAACATCAAATTCTCCACCCTGCTGCGCACGGAGGACGACGTGCGCGACATCCTCTTGAGCAAGGAGGGGCGCATCGTCCGCCTGGGCGACTTCTGCGACATCCGGGTGGTGCCCGCCGCGGAGAACGGGCTGGTCCTGAGCAACGGAAAGCGCGCCGTCACCCTGGCCGTCATCAAGCAGGCGGACGAGACCATGGAGGACATGAAAGAGGCCGTGGCCGAAACGATGGACTACTTCCGGCGCATGTATCCGGATATTGACTTCGACATCAGCCGCAACCAGACGGAACTGTTGGACTATACCATCCATAACCTGCAGGACAACCTGCTGCAAGGCTTCCTCTTTATCTGCATCGTGGCCATGCTCTTCCTGGGCGACCTGAAGTCTCCCTTCATCATCGGGTTGAGCATGCTGGTGTCGCTGGTGATGGGGTTCGTGTTCTTCTACCTGTTCCATCTGTCCATGAACATCATTTCCCTGTCCGGACTTATCATGGCCCTGGGCATGATGATAGACAACAGTATCATCGTGACCGAAAACATCTCGCAATACCGCGAGCGCGGCTATAGCCTGCGACGTGCGTGCGTGGCAGGCACGAACGAGGTGATGACGCCTATGATCAGTTCCTCGCTGACCACCATCGCCGTCTTCGTGCCCCTTATCTTCATGAGCGGCATCGGCGGCGCCCTGTTCTATGACCAGGCCTTTTCGGTGACGGTGGGACAGGTGACCTCTTACTTTACGGGCATCCTGCTCTTGCCCGTGCTCTACTACCTGGTGTACCGCACGGGAATCCGCAGGAAGAAATCCTGGCTCTCCCGCATCCGCATCAACAATCCCCTCAAGGCCCATACGCTGGACCGCTTCTATGACGCGGGGGTGGACTGGGTCTTTGCCCACAAGCGCATCAGTGTCCTCTTCTGCGTGGTATCCGTCCCCTTGTGCGTCTTCATGTTCTACTTCATAGACAAGGAACGGATGCCCCAGATAGACCAGAACGAGCTGATGATGCGGATAGAGTGGAACGAGAATATCCATGTGGACGAAAACCGCCGCCGCGTGGAGGAACTGATGAGCCGTCTCGCAGCCGACGTGGTGGAACAGACCGCCGAGGTGGCCCGGCAGGATTACCTGCTGGACCGGGAGCAACCCTTGACTTCCTCCGAAGCGGAATTGTATTTCAAGACGGAACATCCGGACGACATCCCCGCCCTGCAGCAGAAGGTCTATCAACTGGTGAAGAACGGCTATCCCCAGGCCGTGATGTCTTTCACTCCGCCCGAGACGGTGTTCGAGAAGCTGTTTGACACGGGCGAGGCAGAGGTGGTGGCCGAACTATATGCCCGCAACAAGCAGGTGGCTCCCGACCCCTCCGGACTGCGCAGCCTGGAGCAGCAGGTGGCCGGGGTCGTGGATACGCCTCCCGTGGGGTTGGCCTTCGAGGAACAGCTGAACATCTCCATACGCCAGGAACGGCTCTTGCTGTACAATGTCAGTTTCGAGGAAGTCTACCGCGTGCTGTGCACCGCCTTCAAGCAAAACGAGGTGACGATGCTGCATTCCTACCAGCAGTACCTGCCCATCAACATCGTGGGAAGCGGACAGACCGTGGACGAGGTGCTGCAGACCACGCTGGTGCGGACATTGCCCGACGAGGAGGGCCATGTGGAGCAGATCCCGTTGAACCAGCTGGTGCGCGTGTCCTACGGCGAGGACCTGAAAACGGTGACGGCCGGGCGCAACGGCGAGTACATCCCCTTCAGCTTCCACGGCGTGGAGGACGCGCCTGCCCTGATGGACGAAGTCAGGCACGTGGCCCAGGCGGACGGACAGTGGGACACCCTGTTTAGCGGCAGTTACTTCTCCAACCGCGAGATGCTGGATTCGCTGGTGGTCATCCTGCTTGTCTCCATCCTGCTGATGTACTTCATCCTGGCCGCCCAGTTCGAGAGTTTCCTCCAGCCGCTCATCGTCTTGCTGGAGATTCCTGTCGATATAGCCTTTGCGCTGGTACTGCTGTGGGTGTGCGGCCATACGCTGAATCTGATGTCCGCCATCGGACTGATTGTCACGTGTGGCGTCATCATCAATGACTCCATCCTGAAGCTGGATGCCATCAACGAACTGCGGAAGGCCGGTTGGGCACTGATACCGGCCATCCATGAGGCGGGCCGCAGGCGTCTGCGCCCCATTATCATGACGGCTCTGACCTCTATCTGCGGCATGGTGCCGCTGCTCTTCACCTTCGACATGGGGTCGGAGCTGCAGCATCCTTTTGTCATCGGCATGATAGGGGCCATGGTCATCGGCACGGCAGTCAGCCTCTTCATCATCCCGCTGATATATTGGTATATTTATCGGAAGAGGGAGGAGAAACATGCCGCCGCATCCAATTCTTAATTTGAAGTAAGTGAGTTTATCGGTTTGTGAGTTGTTTAGTTTTCAAGTTGTCTGAGAACAATAACTTATGAACTTATGAACTCGAAAACTAAAGAACTAAATGCTTATGAAGAAACTGATTATAGCAGCCTTTTTTGCTGGTGCGGTGCCCGCCGCCGCACAGACTTCCCTGACGTTGGACCTGGAACAGACCATCCGTCTGGCCAATGACAGTTCGCTGGAGGCTTTCCGGACCCAGAACATGTACCTCAGCGGCTTTTGGGAATACCGCACCTACCGGGCCAACCGCCTGCCCTCGCTGACACTGGACCTGACTCCGGCACAGTATTACCGCGACATCACCCGCCGCTATGACTCGCAGGAGGACATCGACGTCTACCGTACCCAGCAGTCCTTCTACGCTTATGGCAACCTGACCGTCAATCAGAACATTGACCTGACCGGCGGTACGCTCTATGCCAGGACCTCCCTGGGCTATATGCGCAACTTCGGCGCCAACAAGTATACCCAATATACCAGCGTTCCCTTCCAGATAGGCTATTCGCAGGACTTGATAGGTTACAACGCTTTCCGCTGGGAACGCAAGATCGAGCCGTTGAAGTATGAGAAGGTCAAGAAGCAATTCCTCTACAACACCGAGCAGGTCAGCGAGCAGGCCACTACTTACTTCTTCGAACTGGCTATGGCACAGGCCGAGTATGACCTTGCGCGGGAAAATGCCGCCAGCACCGATACCCTCTACCGCATCGGGCGGGAGCGTTTCAAGATAGCCGCCATCAGCCGTGCCGACCTCCTGACGCTGGAACTGGACCACGTGAATGCCGGCAACACGCTTCAGACAGCCGCCAGCAGTCTGAAGCGGGCGATGTTTGCCCTGGCATCCTTCCTCGACCTCCCCAAGGACACGCAGTTGCGCCTGGTGCTTCCCGGCCCGCCGCACGGCTATACGGTCCCTGTGGACAAGGCCCTGGCCATGGCCCGCGAGAACAATCCGGACTTTCTCCAGCTGAGGCAGGACATCCTCGAAGCCGAACAGGAGGTCAACCGCACCAAGGTGGAATCCCGATTCAACGCCAGCCTCAATGCAAGTATCGGCTTCAACCAGGTGGCTGAAGACTTGGGCGGCGCCTACCGTCATCCGTTGCAGCAGGACATGGTCTCCGTGTCCATTTCCATTCCTTTGGTGGACTGGGGCGTGCGCAAAGGCAAGTACAACATGGCCCGCAATAACCTGAACGTGGTGCGCATCTCCTCGCGGCAGCAGGAAATCAGCGTGGAGGAGGAGGTCATCATGACAGTGAACGACTTCAATCTCCAGCAATCCCTGGTGCAGAGTGCCTCGCGGGCCCTCGACCTGGCCGACATGGCCTATGAGGAAACCCGTCAGCGCTTCATCATCGGACAAGCCGACATCAACAGCCTTACCCTGTCGCTCAACCGGCAGCAGGAAGCACAGCGCAACTACATCTCGGCCTTGCAGGAGTATTGGGAGAACTATTACAAGATCCGGCGGCTGACCTTGTTTGACTTTGCCGGCGGATTTTCGTTGTCCGACAAGTTTGACTGGGGACTTCTAAACTAAGCGGATATGGATATCGGTCGTACACATTTATCATCGTTCACCCTCATCGTCAGTTTCGTTTGCCTGGCTTTGGTGGGCCTGTCCCTGGTGCCCCAATTGCCTGTCAAACTCAATCCCTCGCGCAGCCTGCCGGGTTTCACGGTCAGTTATTCCATGCAGGATGCCTCGTCGCGTGTGGTGGAGATGGAGGTCACCAGCAAGCTGGAAGCCATGTTGGCGCGCATCCGCGGGGTGGAGCAGATCCGTTCGACATCCGGCAACGGCTGGGGGCGCATAACGGTCGACCTGGACAAGTATGCGGATGTGGATGCGGTGCGTTTCGAAGCATCCACCATCGTGCGTCAGACCTGGCCGGAACTGCCCGACGGGGTCTCCTATCCTATGATACAGATGAAGGTGCCCGACGAGGAGGCCCAACGGCCTTTCCTGTCCTTCACCCTGAATGCTCCGTCTGCACCCATCCTCATCCAGCGGTATGCTGAGGAGAACATCAGTCCCCGCCTGGCCCGTCTGGACGGTGTGTACAAGGTGGAAGTGACAGGCGCTACCCCCATGGAGTGGCAGTTGGAGTATGACAGTGAGCAGCTGCGTCGACTGGGAGTCACGGTAGACGACATATACCGGGCCGTGCAAAATCATTACCGCCGTGAATTTCTGGGGACGAATGACGTAGGCACCGACCGTGGGGGACGCCGTTGGATTCGTCTGGCCTTGGTGCCCGAAGGCAGTGCCGCGCGTTTCGATGCATCGGCCATCCCTGTGACAACCGCCGAGGGCAAGGTGCTTCGTCTGGACGAGCTGGTCAGTGTGACTCATGCCGAGGCTGCCCCGCAGAGTTATTATCGTATCAACGGGTTGAACTCCATCTACCTGTCCGTTACCGCGGAGGAGAGCGCCAACCAGTTGAGCCTGGCTGCAGCGGTGATGGACGAAATGAAGGCGCTGGAGAGTGTCTTGCCCGCCGGCTACGAGATACATACCGGCTACGATGCCACGGAATATATCCGCGAGGAACTGCACAAGATATACTGGCGTTCGGGGCTTACCGTCCTTATCCTGCTGGCGTTTGTCTGGCTCATCACACGCAGGCTGCGCTACCTCTTTCTGATAGTCACCAGCCTGTTGGTGAATATCTGTGTCGCCTTTATCTTCTATTATGTGTTCAGGCTGGAAATGCAGCTCTATTCGCTGGCAGGCATTACCGTGTCGCTCAATCTGGTGATAGACGCCACAATTGTCATGACCGATCATATCCTGCACCGCCACAACCTGAAAGCTTACCTTTCGGTCCTGGCCGCTACGCTGACTACCATGGGGGCGCTGGTGATTATCTTCTTCCTGAAGGAGGAAATCCGTCTGAACCTGCAGGATTTTGCCGCCGTTGTCATCATCAATCTGGGCGTTTCGCTGCTCGTGTCCCTGTTCTTCGTGCCTTCGCTGATTGAGAAGATAGGGCTGGTGCGCAACAAGCCGTTCCGGCTATGGAGCCGTGTCCGGTTACGTTTGCCCCGTTGCCTGTCCGGCCGTCGCCCTGCGGTCTATTTCACCCGTTTCTACGAACGCATGATCTGCCTGCTGCGCCGCCGCCGCTGGGCGGTGTGGGTGGTGCTGGTGCTGGCCTTCGGATTGCCGGTTTTCCTGTTGCCCGAGAAAGTGGAGGGAGACAGCCGTTGGGCGGAGTGGTACAACCAGACCCTGGGTTCGTCCACGTACAAGGAGGACATCAAGCCCATTGTGGACAAGGCTTTGGGCGGCACGTTACGTCTCTTTGCCGAGAAGGTGTACAATGGCTATTACTTCACGCGCAACGAGGAAGTGGTGCTCTATGCCAACGCCACCTTGCCCAATGGCAGCACGCTGGAGCAGATGAATGCGTTGATGAAGCGTATGGAGACCTATCTGAGCCAGTTCAAGGAAATCCGCCAGTTCCATACGTCGGTCTACAGTGCCCGCCGTGCCCTTATCAGCATCTATTTCAAGAAGGACTACCAGCACAGCGGTTTCCCCTATACGCTCAAGGCGAACATCATCAGCAAGGCCCTTCAACTGGGCGGAGGCAGCTGGAGCGTCTACGGCCTGCAAGACCAGGGCTTCAGCAACGACGTGCGCGAGGGGGCCGGTTCCTACCGGGTGGAGATGTATGGCTACAATTACGATGAACTGTACGAATGGGCCGAACGCCTCAAGGCGAAACTGCTGACCCATCGCCGCATCAAGGAAGTCCTGATTAATTCGGAGCATACCTATTGGAAGGACGATTACCAGGAATACTATTTCGACCTGGACAAAAAGCGCATGGCGCAGGAAGGGATTGATGCCTCCACGCTGTTCGCCCTGGTACGGCCTATCTTCGGACGTGACATGCAGGTGGGTTCCGTCATTACGGAAGAAGGGACGGAAGACATCAAACTCTCTTCACGGCAATCCAGCGACTATGACATCTGGGCCATGCAGTTTTATCCTTACGGCACGACGGCTGCGGACAAGCATTACAAACTCTCCGAACTGGCAGTAGTGGAGAAAGGCCAGATGCCGCAGCAGATAGCCAAGGAAGACCAGCAATACCGCCTCTGCCTGCAGTATGAGTATATCGGTTCGAACGAAATGGGCCGCCGTCTGCTGGAGCAGGACCTGGAGGAGTTCAACCAGGTACTGCCCATGGGCTATGCCGCCAAGTCGGAGAACAGTTATTGGTCGTGGGGCAAGGACGGCGGGCGGCAATACCTGTTGCTGGGCGTGGTCATTGCCATCATTTTCCTGCTCACGGGTATCCTGTTCAACTCGTTGAAGCAGCCGTTGGCCATCATTTCGGTCATTCCGGTGTCCTATATCGGGGTATTCCTGACGTTCTATGTGTTCCGCCTGAATTTCGACCAAGGTGGTTTCGCCTCGTTCGTCCTGCTGTGTGGCATCACGGTGAACGCCAGCATTTATATCCTGAACGAATATAACAATCTGCGCCGTCGTTTCCCGCGGCTTGGGGCGCTGCACGCCTATGTCAGGGCCTGGAACGCCAAGGTGGTGCCCATCTTCCTGACGGTAATTTCCACTATCCTGGGTTTCATCCCTTTCATGGTGGGTACGGACAAGGAAGCTTTCTGGTTCCCCTTGGCGGCAGGCACCATTGGCGGCCTGTTGCTTTCCATCGTAGGCATATTTTTCTTCCTGCCGTTATTGGTGCTCAGGCGCCGGGAGGCGGTGACGCGCAGGGGTTGACTTATGGAATCATTTCGACCGGCTGTTCTTTGACGAGGTCCATGGGTACGGCCCGGTACGCAGTCTTCGTGAAATCAATGCCGTTCAGGTCAATGCAACGGATGCGGCTGTCGTACATGGTGCGGAAGTAGATGCGGTGTCCTGCCATGTCCGTGGCCGAGGTCCATTGCGTGGCGCTTGGTATGTCAGCCGGCACTTTCGCGTCTGCAAATTCAATGCCCACGGGTATGTCGAAGTTGTTCAGGATCTGGAACCCCTGCAAGACGGCTTCCTTCGCTGTGGCCTGTTGCGGGGCTGTGGCCTGGTAGAAAGCGGCCCGTACGAAGCGTGAGGGAGGGGTCACGTCGCCCGGCAGCCCCAGGAAACCGCTGCCCGCGCCGAATTGCTTCAGCTCCATGCTGCCCAGTTGGCGGGCGGGTGCCGGGCCGGGGAACAGGTTGACGTAGTTGTTCAGGTTGGTCAGGTGCCAGGGCAGGTCGGGCGAGTTGGTCAATACGCCCAGCGGGTTTTCGTAGAAGCGCAGTTGGCCGCCTTCCACAATCTCCAGCACCACTTGGCGTCCCGTCGGGTCGGTGAACCGCCAGTGCACGGTAGAGGCGCGCGGGTCTATCTGCACCACGTGTACGCGTTTCACGGCTTCTTTCACCTCTTCAATCGTGGCGCATTCGCCCAGGATGTAGGCCGCCAATTGCAGGTCGGCAAGGGTGGTCGCTTTTTCCGCAGGGTCGTAGCTCTCATATTGGCCATAGGCAGGGAAGTAGAACAGACCGGCGGACAGGCCTGCTTCGTTCAGGCCTTCGGCCACGAACTGCTCTTGTTCTACGGACAGGCCCACATAGCCATGCCGGGCGGTGAAGGTCATGCCGTCTGTTGCGCCGCCGGGCAGGAACGACTGTTGTTTGTAGCCTCGCGGCACGACGACGTATTGGCTGTTCAGGTCGCTGCCGCCCCATTCGATGGTGCGGGCCACGACGGTCTGTCCGTCCTTGCTTTTCAGTGTGATGCCAGTGCAGGCATCGGCGGGTGTGACGGTCATGGCCAGGAGTGCGGTGGCCCATAAGGCGAGGGATAGTTTTTTCTTATTCATAATCATAAGGGGATTGGTTACGATAAGATAAACGCGCCGTGTGCCCCGGTTGTTCACGCAGGGGCTGTTTTATTCTTGCAAATATCCTGCTCCCTGGCGCACGATGACAGGCTCGTCTCCCGTGCAGTCCACCACTGTCGAGCCGTCCAGCCCGCCGATGCCGCCGTCAATTACCAAGTCCACCAGGTCGCCGTATTTCTCGTCGATGAGTTCCGGGTCGGTGGTGTATTCCGGGTCATCGTCCTCGTCGTGGGGCAGGGTGGTGGTCATAATGGGGGCGTCCAGCAGGCGGGCTATCTCGCGGATGATGGGATTGTCCGGCATACGGATGCCCACCTCGCGCCGGTTGCGGAAGATTTTGGGCAGGCGGGTCGTGCCGTTCAGGATGAAGGTGAAGGGGCCGGGCAGGTTACGCTTCATCAGCTTGAAGGTCGTGTTGTCCACCTTGGCATACTCGCTGATGGCGGCCAGGTCATAGCAGATGATGGAGAGGTTGTTCTTCTTCGGGTCGATGCCCTTCAGGCGGCAGATGCGTTCGATGGCGCGCTCCTTTAGGCCGTGGCAGCCGATGGCATACTTGCCGTCGGTGGGGTAGATGAGGAGACCGCCGTCGTTCAGCAGGTCGATGACGCGTTGCAGGTCGGCCGGGTCGTTGTTCTTGTTGTAGAGTTTTAGTAGCATAAGTCGGAAGATTTACTTATTCTTTCGCAAATGTACTGACAATCCTTTGTGTAGCCAAGAAAATAACCGTAACTTTGCCCCTGCTAACCATAGAATTAGGAGGAACTGACATGAAAACGTCCGTAGCAATGGAAAATCTTTGGCTTTACCTGCAATCTCTGCCCAAGAGCAACAAGAAATGGCTGTCTGAGAAGTTGCAGGAGGATTTGAGTCAGGAAGAAACGGAGTACATCAGCAAAGCAGAGGTGCTGGCGGGGATTGATGCCGGCCTGAAAGAGATGGCGGAACGAAAACGGACAGGCCGAAAGGCCAAGACTTTAGAGGAACTGATTGATGAACTATAGGATTGTTCTTGATGATAGCTTCGAGCGGGAAGTGAAGCGCTTGAGCAAGCGTTATGCTTCATTAAAAGCCGATTTGGCCAATCTGTGTCAGCAACTCTATGCTAATCCACATCTCGGTACCGACCTTGGCGGCGGCCTGCGCAAAATCCGTATGGCCATCACCCCCAAAGGCCGGGGCAAGAGCGGTGGTGCGCGTGTCATTACTTTTACGGTGGTTGTTGCTGTGGAAGAAACAGAAATCAACCTGCTGTATATCTATGACAAAGCAGAGCGTTCTTCCATCAGCCGGAAGGAGATAGCGGAATTGCTCAGAAAGAATGGGCTGGCAGGTTAATCTTCCTTTCTTATCTCCTTTTCCAGTTTCTTGATTTTCGTCCACGCCTCCTTGAACTTGGGGCACAGGGCCACGGCTTTCTCATAATTCCGCATGGCCGCGTCTTTCATCCCTACACGCAGGCACTCGTCGCCCATCTGTATGTATTCGCGGGCATATTTCACCAGGGCTTTCTCCTTGTCAATGGCCTCCTGGCGCAGGCGCATGTTGTCCTGACGCAGGCGGTTGATGACGCTGAGCTTGCGGCGGATGAGGCGTTGGGCGGCGGGCCGTTCGATGTCGTAGCGCGAGTGGATGGCGCGGAAAAACTCCGTCAGGAAGGTGTCGAAGTCCCCCTTGTCGAAGGCGCGGGCGGCTGCGGCATAGCGGATGTCCGCCTCGGCCTCTTTGAGGGCACGGTCGATGGCCTGCGGATTGTTGAAACGGCGGGCGAACTGCGTGATTTCCGGCCGCACGAAGACATCGCTCCGCCGGATGGGCTGCCGCAGTTGCAGTCCTTCCAGCGAGGTGCAGCGGCTCAGGGCCACGTAGGTCTGTCCGCCGGCAAAGGCGCCGCCCGTCAGGTCCACCACGGCGCGGCTGAAGGTCAGCCCCTGGCTCTTGTGGATAGTGATGGCCCACGCCAGCCGCACGGGGAACTGGGTGAATGTGCCCAGCACCTCTTCTTCGATTTCCTTCTTCTCCTCATTATATTTGTAGCGGATGTTGCTCCACGATTCCGGACGGACGTCGCACTCGTGCCCGTCGTCGGTGATGATGTAGAGCGCGTCCTCGCCCTCGTCGAAACCGCTGACCACGCCGATGGTGCCGTTCACCCAGCGGCGTTCCGGGTCGTTCTTGACGAAGATGACCTGTGCGCCGGGCTTCAGTTCGAGGTCGAGCGTGGTGGGCAGGCTGCTTTCGGGGAAGTCGCCCGTCACCTTGCCCTTGAAGACCACCGGTTCGCCCGGCAGTTCGTCCAGCTTGCGCTCGTTGATGTAGTCCACCGTGTTGCGCCGCGTGGCCAGGGTGATGTACATGTCTGCCTCCGAGTCTTCTATTTGCGTGCCACAACGGGCGTTGAGCGTCCACAGGTCGGTGTCGCTCAGGGTGGCGTTGCGGATGTGGTCCAGCACGCTGACGAAGGCCGGGTCGCTCTGCCGGTACACCTTCTGAAGCTCGATGGACACGAGGTCAATCTGGCTGAACACCCGTGCCGAGAAGAAGAACGGGCTGGGGTAGAAGCGGTTCAGGATTTCCTGCTCATCGCCCTTCACCACCGGCTCCAGCTGGTAGACGTCGCCCACCAGCAGCAGTTGTTTGCCGCCGAAGGGCTGGCGCAGATTATGTGAATAGACGCGCAGGATGCGGTCCACGGCGTCGATGAGGTCCGCCCGCACCATCGAAATCTCGTCGATGATGACCAGTTCCAGCTCCTCCAGCAGCTTGCGGTGCTGCTTGGTGTAGCGCAGGAACTGGTGGATGCGTCCGCGTTGCAGGCTCAGGTTGGGGTCGTCCGGCAGCAGCGGGTGGAAGGGCAGGCGGAAGAAGCTGTGCAGCGTGCTGCCTCCGGCGTTGATGGCGGCGATGCCCGTGGGAGCCAGGACCACGTGTTTCTTCTTCACATTGTCGCAGATGTAGCGCAGGAAGGTCGATTTGCCCGTGCCTGCCTTGCCCGTCAGGAAGAGCGACTGGCGGGTGTACTTGATGAGCTCCAGCGCCTGGCGGAACTCGCGGTTGGAGGTATCGGGCTGGAAGGAGGTCATACGAGGCCGAAGTGTTGCAGGGCCTTGGCGATGCCGTCTTGGTCCACCGTGTCCGTCACATAGTCTGCCTCGGCCTTTACCGTCTCGTTGGCATTGCCCATGGCGACGCCGATGCCCGCATGGCGCAGCATGGGGATGTCGTTGCCCCCGTCGCCTATGGCCATCGTGTCCGTCACGTCAATGCCGAAGTGGCGGCACATCAGGTCGATGCCCAACTGCTTGTTGCAGCCCAGGGCCGAGACGTCCACGAAGGCGGGGTGCCAGCGGCCAATCTCGCAGTTGGGCAGCAGCGGCCGGATTTCCCGTTCCTGCTCCTCGTCGAAGAAGGGGGACAACTGACAGACGTCCGGGATGAGGCGCAGGGCCTCGGCCGGGGTCACGCCGGGCACTTCCTTGGCGTGCAGGTATTCCACGAACACCCGGCGCAGGGCTTCGCTGGGGTAGCAGGCGCAGATGTGGTGCTCGTCCACCACGGTGCAGGTGATGCGGTGCGCCTCGCAGTAGTCCAGGATGGCCTTCACCTCCGGGGCGGGAATCACCTGTTTGTGGAGCACCTCGTCGCCCACGTAGCAATAGCCGCCGTTCATCGTGACGTAGCCGTCGATGAGGCCGCGGTCCTGCAGGGCGCCCAGGTTGTTGATGAAGCCCGGCGCACGGCCCGTGGCGATGAACATGCGGATGCCGCGGGCGTGGGCGGCGGCGATGGCCTCGACGGTGGAGGCCGGAATCTGGTGCGTGTCGAAGCTGACCAGGGTGCCGTCTATGTCAAAGAATATCGCTTTTGTCATAATGCTGTATGGTTAAAATCCGATGGATGATGTCGTTTTTTCAACTGTCTGTATGACTGTTGGTTATGCGGTCTCGTTGACGGGCGGCCGCAGCGATATCCCCGTCCGTGCCCGCAGATATCTCCGCCCGTGCCCGCAGGTATCTCCGTCCGCAGGCGGCGAATCCACGGGCTGAAGCCGTCTTCCTTCCGGCGGATTCGCGTCTGCAAAAGTAAGAAAATAAGAGGAGATTTCATGCATTTGCCGCCATTATTGACCCAAGTTGTTGATGAAAACACCTTCAGCCTGCCCCGCTCCAGCCTTGCCCCGCTGACCCTGTACGGCGGCAACCGTAGGTAGCCCTACAAGGCATCTTGACCGTGCCTCTTGCGTAAGGCGGGGCGGCCTCCTTCCGAACCAGAACAGAAAGAGGTGCCACCTCTTTTATAAAAAGGTGCCACCTCTTTAGGGAAAAGGTGGCACCTCTTTCCGCCCAAGGTACGGACAAGGCCTCGTCCGGGTGTGGAGAAGAAGTGCCCTTCCCGCCGGGAAGGTTCGCCCTTGTCTGTATGTTTTGCAACATATATCACAGATTTTATCCCCTTTCCCCCTTGCGTATGTCCGTCCTTCACGCTATCTTTGTGACATCAAAATGATATCACTCTAAATACTCGGTTATGGAAACAAAGGAATTTATCTTCAAAGGTTTCAAGACAAACGGCTTTCTGATGCTGTTTCTTCATCTGATTGTGTTCACGGCGGCCATCGTGGCGTGCTTCGTATGGGGCGGCGTGCCCCTCTATGTGACGGGCGGTGTGCTGATTATCGTCTGGCTCATCTTCTGTGGGGGCTACATGGAGTTGGAGCCCAACGAGGCGCGCGCCATGGTCTTCTTCGGCCAATACCGGGGCACGTTCAAGGAGACGGGCTTCTATTGGGTCAACCCCTTCTACGACAAGAAAAAGCTCTCCCTCCGTGCCCGCAACCTCGACGTGGAGCCTATCAAGGTGAACGACAAGGTGGGTAACCCGATACTCATCGGCCTGGTGCTGGTGTGGAAACTCCGGGACACGTACAAGGCGATGTTCGAGATTGATTCGCAGACGATGGCTTCCGCCTCGGCTCCGGCGTCGAACGGCAAGGAAGTGACCCTCAACGCCGGCAATACCGTGGCCGGGCGCATGAACGCCTTCGAGAACTTCGTGCGTGTGCAGAGCGATGCCGCCCTGCGCCAGGTGGCCGGACAGTATGCCTACGACGACAACGAGGGCGAGGCGGGCGAACTGACCCTCCGCTCGGGCGGCGAGGAAATCAACGAACAGCTGGAGCGGGAGTTGAACGAACGCCTCGTCATGGCCGGCCTGGAGGTGGTGGAGGCCCGCATCAACTACCTGGCCTACGCGCCCGAGATTGCCGCCGTCATGCTTCGCCGCCAGCAGGCATCGGCCATCATCGGCGCCCGCGAGAAGATTGTGGAGGGTGCCGTGTCCATGGTACACATGGCGCTGGAGAAGCTGGAGAAAGACAACGTGGTAGAACTGGACGAGGACAAGAAGGCCGCCATGGTGAGCAACCTGCTCGTGGTGCTCTGTGCCGACGAGTCCGCCCAGCCCGTGCTGAATACAGGAACCCTTAACCATTGATGCCACGATGAGACGCTTGATGCTTACCCTCAGCCTTTGCCTGTTCGCCTTCTGTATCCGCGCCCAGCAGGCCGACCGCTTGCCTTTGGCCAAGTGTGCCTACCTCTACTTCTCCTCGGGACAGGGCGACAGCCTCCGCTCGATGCTGAGCGACGAGATGCAGGCCGCCCTGCCCGCCGATGCCCTGGGCGCGATGTTCAACCAATTGGTGGCACAGTTCGGCCCCCTGCAATCCGCGGGCGAGTGGCACCAGGTCGAAGCCGAGGGGCTGACCGTCTGCTACCGCGACCTGACGTTCGAGAAATACGCCCTCCGCTTCCAGGCGGCGTTCGATGGAGACGGGCGCATCGCGGGCCTCTTTGTGAAGCCTGCGCCGAAGCCTGTCCCGGCTCCTGCCGCCTCGCCCGACAGCCTGGCGGTGGTGGAGACGGACACGGCCGTTGTGTGCGGCACGTTCCGCCTGCCCGCCACGCTCACCCTGCCCCGCCGCGCGGTGGAGGAGGGGAGGCGGGTGCCCTGCGTGGTGCTGGTGCATGGCTCCGGCCCGCACGATCGGGACGAGACCATCGGCCCCAACCGTCCCTTCCGCGACCTGGCATGGGGACTCGCCGCACGGGGCATCGCCACCCTGCGCTACGACAAGCGTACCTATGTCTATCGCGCCAGCAGTGTGCCCGAAGGCCGTCAGCTCGACCTCGACGTGGAGACCGTGGACGATGCCGTGGCCGCGGCGGCGTTGGCCCGCACCTTGTCCGGGGTGGCTGCGGACAGCGTCTACGTGCTGGGGCATAGCCAGGGCGGATGGTTGGCGCCGCGCATCGCTGCTCGGGACTCCCGTCTGGCCGGTCTCATCCTGCTGGCTGCTCCCGCCCGCCCGTTGGAAGACCTCCTGCTGGAGCAAGTCACCTACTTGGAGAGCCTCGCTCCCTCGGCGAAGGGCCGTCAGCAAGTGGCCGAGCTGCAACGCCGGGTGGAGAATGTGAAGCGTCTGGGCACGTCCGCCTTCTGCGACACCATCCCCTTCCCGTTCGATGCTCCCCGCTCGTATTGGGCCGACATCGTGTCCTATCGTCCCGTGGAGACGGCTGTCCGCCTCGCACAGCCTCTGCTGGTGCTGCAGGCCGAGCGCGACTACCAGGTGACGATGCAGGACTATGGCCTGTGGCGCACGGGCTTGTTGAAGTGCCGCAACGCTTCGTTCAAGTCCTACCCCAAGCTGAACCACCTCTTGCAGGAAGGCACCGGCAAGGCTACGCCCGACGAATACCAGCAGCCCTCGTCCGTCCCCGCCTATGTGCTGGACGACCTGGCACGTTTTGTCCGTACCGGCCGACTATGAATGGTTAATGATTAATGGTGAATGGTGAATGGCAACAAAGAAAGAATCGACAACCAAAAGTTTTGTCTTGCGCCTGGATGCCGCAACGATGGACGCCCTCGAGAAGTGGGCCGCTGATGAGTTCCGCAGCATCAACGGCCAGCTCCAGTGGATCATCACCGAAGCCCTGCGCAAGAACGGGCGGCTGAAGAAGTCGCGCCAAACTCCGTCTGAACCTCCTAAAGAATGACCTTGCTTATGAAACTTATCAATCTTGGCTCCCGTACCCCGCAGGACGTGCCCAACGTGCGCTTCCGTCCTGCGCTTATCGACCATCTGTTGGAGTTGGCCGCCTTCCTGCTCGTGCTGGCCAACTGGATATACATACTATATAGTTACCGCACGTCCGGCGGCGACATTTCATCCGAATTCTATGAGTCGGGCGGGACGGCCTTGTCCTTGTTCGTCCTGCTGGGCATTGGCGGGTATTTGCCTTCGCGCTCCATCAACTTCCCCTTCCGCGTGGGGCGGCACAATGTGGCCTTCCAATACGTCCTGGCCCTTCGCCTGGTACGGGTGGTGAACATCATCCTCTGCGCGCAATTCCTCTTCATCACCCTCTCCATCCGCCATGCTTGGGCGAACGTCGGTGCTACGATTTGTCTCGTCCTGTTGTTCGTGGCTTTTGCAGGTTATATGGTGCTGGCGTGGCGGCATCGCTGAAACCTCTTCCCCTTTTCTTACCTACTTGTTACCACATCCCGCCGGATTATACCATTTTTTAGGTATTGTCCCACTTTTTAACTCACCCTACCTTTGCTGCCGATAAAAGCAACAAATAGTAAGGTAAGAAATGAAAAGATTAACAGGTTTATTTATGTTGTGCTTCCTCCTCTCTCTCAATGAGGTGCGGGCGGAAGAACCGGAGAAGACAGAATCCGGGGAAACCAACAAGACAAGTCTGGTGCAGAAGGCCAAGCAGAAGATCGCGGCCACGGCCGAAGACGATTACGAGAAATTCCGCGTGGGCGGCTATGGCGAAATGGTGGCCGCTTTCAAAGACTACGGTATTAACCGCTTCACGGGCACCGACAACGGCAACCGCAAGACGCACCGCAACACCATCTCCATCCCCCGCTTTGTGCTGGCCTTTGACTATAAGTTCAACTCCAAATGGATATTGGGCGCAGAGATCGAGTTTGAGTCCGGCGGCACGGGCACGGCCCTCGAACTGGAGAACGCCGAGAACGGCGAATACGAGACCGAACTGGAGAAGGGCGGCGAAGTGGCTCTGGAGCAATTCCACATCACGCGCCTCATCCATCCTGCCTTCAACGTCCGCGTCGGCCACATGGTGCTGCCTGTCGGCCTGACCAATGCCCATCACGAACCCATCAACTTCTTCGGCACCGTGCGTCCCGAGGGCGAGACTACCATCCTGCCTTCCACGTGGCACGAGACCGGCATCGAGTTCTTCGGCACCGTGGGCAGCGGCTACGCCACCTTCGACTACCAGGCCTACATCACGGCCGGCCTCAATGCCAACGGTTTCGACCGTAACACCTGGGTAGGCGGCGGCAAGCAAGGCTTCTTCGAGGAAGACAACTTCACCTCTCCCGCCTACGTCGTGCGCCTGGATTACCGGGGCGTGCCGGGATTGCGTGTGGGTTCTTCGTTCTACTACTGCGCCAACACGGCCTCCAACTCGGACAAATTGCAGACCTACGCCAGCATCAAGCGTGCCCCCCTTCGTATCTACACCGTGGACGGAGAATACAAGAACAAGTATGTGACCGCCCGTACCAATTTCGTGTTCGGCAACCTGACCAACTCCCGTGCCATCAGCAGCACCAATGCGGGCCAATCGGGCAATTCGCCCTATACCCGTGTGGTGCCCGTGGCCAAGCGTGCCGTCAGCTATGCCGGCGAGGTGGGCCTGAACCTGCGCTCCATCTGCGGCAGCAACCCGAAGGTGCCCGTCATCTATCCCTTTGCCCGTTATGAATACTACAATCCCCAGGAGGAGGGCGAAGTAGGCCAGGTGATGGATCCGCGCAACCAGGTCAGCCTATGGACCTTCGGCCTCAACTGGTTTGCCCTGCCCAACCTGGTGGTGAAGGCCGACTACATGACCCGCCAGATCGGCACGAGCAAGGTCTTCGGCAAGGGCCGTTACAACAGCGAGAACGAGTTCTCCATCGGCATTGCCTACGTGGGCTGGTTCTTCAAGAAATAGGAATTTAGTTTAGCGATTAGCGGTTAGTGATGAGTGGTTAGTACCCTGTCATTGAACGCTTTGTCAATCACGAATCACTAATCGCTAAACACTAAACACTAATCACTAATCACTGCTACATTATCAATTAACGTAATAAACAGAAAAGAACATGAAGAAGAATTTCCTGTATGCAGCAGCCATGACGCTCTGCATAAGTTTTGCTGCCACGGCTTGCAGCGACGACAACAACGACAACGGTGGCAACACCGGCGGCTCTAACGTAGAAGAGATTGACATCACCGCGGAGAACGCCTCCAACTGGTATGCTTACATGAGCGAAGTGGCTCGCCTGCTCAACCGCGATGCCTCCGACCTGTATGATTATTGGAACGTGGAGTATAACAACAGCGGCCACAGCTATGCCGAAATCTTCAAGAACCACAACGTCTCCGGCTACTTCCAGACCGCAGCCCTCTGTGTGCAGCAGATTATCGACGGTTGCTATGACATTGCCAACGAGGTGGGCGATGCCAAGATTGGCGACCCGTATGACATGTACGTCAGCGGCGACACGCAAGGCGCCCTCTACGCCGTGGAGTCCTGGTTCAGCTGGCACTCCCGCGAGGACTACTCCAACAACATCATCTCCATCTACAGCGCCATTGCCGGGTCGAGAGACGTGGTGGTGACCAGCGACCAACTGAATCTGGAAAGCTCCGCCGTGGCAGAGAACTCGGTCTATAATGTATTGAAGAACAACGGCTACGGCGAACTGGCCGACCAGACCATGCAGGCCATCAAGAACGCCCACGATGCCATCCTGGCCATCCCCGCCCCCTTCCGCAGCCACATCAACAGCCAGGAGGCCCTGGATGCCCAGGAGGCTTGCTTGGAACTGGCTACCCTGCTGCAAAACCAACTGCGTGGCGTCTTCGATGCCGGACAGCCCCTGGCCAGCGACGACCTGCTTAACGAGGTGGTCAATACCTATGTGGACGATGTCGTATTGCCTACCTACCTCGACTTGAAGAATGCCGCAGCCGAGCTGTATGCCGATGTGAACGCCCTGGCCCAGAACCCCACGGACAGCGGCTTTGAGACGGTGGCCGACCAATGGATCGTCTCCCGCGCACCGTGGGAGAAGAGCGAAGCCTTCCTCTTCGGCCCCGTGGCCGACAAGGGCTTGGACCCCAACATGGACAGCTGGCCCTTGGACGCTACAGCCATTGTCAACATCTTGAACACGGGCGACCTGGACCAGCTGATCTGGGGCGGCGACTACGACGAGAACTCTTCGTCCATTGCCGATGCGCAGAACGTCCGCGGGTTCCACACGCTGGAGTTCCTGCTCTTCAAGGACGGCCAGGCCCGCACGGTGCCCGCCGAATAAGCCGATAGGGATATGAGATATTTACGGAAATCATTCTTGGCGCTGCTCGGCACAACCTGCCTGCTGGGGGCCTGCGACACCGAGGATACGTATGATGTGCTGGACATCGAAGTGCCTGCCGGCTATGAACTGTCGGCGGGTACGTCCACGCTCTTCGTGCGTTCGTCCAAGGCGTATGACATGCCTGCCTCGTGGGTGACGGGTGAGTACAACTCGCGCTTCAACAGCGGCGACGGCCTCTACGACGACGTGCGCACCAGTGGCAACACGGACGGCGGCGGCCTGGGGCCGGTGTATGCAGGCTATTCCTGCGGCAGCTGTCACCGCAATGCCGGACGCACCACCCCTACGCTGTGGACCGAGGGCGGCACGGGCAGCACGGGATTCTCGTCGATGCTGGTCTACGTCAGCCGCAAGAACGGCGCCTTCTTCCGCGACTATGGCCGCGTGCTGCACGACCAGGCCATCTACGGCGTGGAGCCGGAAGGCAAGCTGCACGTGGACTGGCGGTATGAGACCTTCGAGTTCCCCGACGGCGAGACCTACGAGCTGGCCGCGCCCACCTACACCATCACCGAGTGGTATGCCGACAGCATCGCGCCCGAGGACCTGTTCTGCACCGTCCGCATCCCCTTGCGCCACGTCGGCATGGGCCAGATGATGGCCATCGACACCCGCGAGATTGAGGCCCTGGCCGCGCAGAGCAATTATCCGGAGTACGGCATCAGCGGCCGCTGCAACTACATCACCGAGAAGGGCGTCACGGGCGTCGGCCTATCCGGCAACAAGGCGCAGCACCTCGACCTGACCGTCGAGCTGGGTTTCTCCAGCGACATGGGCGTCACCAACAGCCGCTATCCGGAGGAAATCTGCGAAGGGCAGGCGCAGGTCAGTCAGGGCAGCCTGATGGGCCTCAGCTATGACCAGCTGGACATCTCCGCCGAGGACATGGAGGACGTAGACCTCTACATGCAGTCCCTCGGCGTGCCCGCCCGCCGCGACGTGGACGACCCGCAGGTGCAACTGGGCGAACAGATGTTCTACCAAGCCAAATGCCACCTGTGCCACACGGCCACGCTGCACACCCGGACCCGCGGCTCCACCCTGCTGATGGGCACACATCTGCCCTGGCTCGGCGCGCAGACCATCCACCCGTATTCCGACTTCCTGCTGCACGACATGGGCAGCGAAATCATGGGCGTCGGCCTCAACGACAATTATGTCAGCGGACTGGCCCGCGGCAACGAGTGGCGCACCACCCCGCTCTGGGGCATCGGCCTGCAGGAGATAGTGAACGGACACACCTACTTCCTGCACGACGGGCGCGCCCGCAACTTCGTCGAGGCCATCATGTGGCACGGGGGCGAGGGTGAGGCGTCGAAGAATCTCTTCAAGAACATGTCGAAGACGCAGCGCGACGCCCTCGTGCGCTTCCTCCAGTCCCTCTGAGGGCGCATTCTTCTAGTTCCGAACTAGAAGGCTCCTACTTCGGGACTAGAAGAGCCTCACTTCGGGACCCGTTGAAAACGCCCTCCGAAGGGGCATTTGGCTAGTCCCGAAGTAGCGCCCCGCTAGTCCCGAAGTAGCGGCCCGCTAGTTCCGAAGTAGCGCAGGGTGACATCGGGACTCCCCCGGAACCCTTTCTGAACAATAACCATTAACATTGCAGACAATGAAAAAACTACTCACCATCGCCCTCGTGTCGGCCCTCCTTCCCCTGCCGGCCTTGGCGCAATATGAAGCGGACACGGAGAACGGCGTGGTCTCCCTGGCCGGCCGGGAAGGCTTCTCCATCGAGACGAAGAAAGGCGATTTCGTCTTCAAGCCCTACCTGCTGGTGCAGGCATCGGGTAACTATAACTGGTATGACGACGAGGGCCTGGACCCCGCCTACAACCAGGACAACGTGGCCAACAGCGGCTTCGCCATCCCCTACGCCGTGCTGGGCTTCACGGGCAAGGCCTTCGACAAGGTCACGTTCAACCTCAGCCTCAATGCCGCGGCCTCGGGCGGGGCACTGCTGCAACAGGCGTGGTTCGACGTGGCCTTCAAGCCGCAGCTGGCCCTGCGCGTGGGCAAGTTCAAGACACCTTTCTCGCACGCCTACCTGACCACGCTGGGCGAATCCCTCCTGCCGCAAATGCCGCTGTCGCTCACCACGTCCGTCATCATGCCCTATTCGCTCAACGCCGTCATGCCCGGCATCGGCACGGGCTTCGACCTGGGCATCGAGCTGCACGGGCTGCTGCGCGACCGCTTCGGCTACGAGGTGGGCATCTTCAACGGCACGGGCGCCTCGGTCAATACCGCCGGCAAGACGCTCAGTGACGATTGGCACATCCCCTCCCTGCTCTATGCCGGGCGGCTGACCTACATGCCGTGGGGCGTCATGCCCGCCACGCAGGGCAACCCCAACCGGCTGCGCGAGAACAAACTCCTGGTGGGCCTCTCCGCCTCCATCAATGTCGAGAGCGAATACGAGAGCACCAACGACACGCGCGTCGGCCTGGAAGCCGCCTGGCTGCACCACAGGCTCTACCTGGCCGGCGAACTCTACTGGATGAACGTAGGCTTCACCGAGCGGCAGAAGATTGATGAGACCTACAACTTCCTGGGCGGATACGTGCAGGGAGGCTACTTCGTCGCGCCCCGCCTCCAGGTGGCCGCCCGCTACGACTTCTTCAACCGCAACGGCATGGACACGAACGGATTCCTCAACATGCCCGCCGTCGGACTGAACTACTTCTTCAAGGGCTGCAACCTCAAGCTCCAGGCCATGTACCAGTACGTCGGGCGCACCGGCCACGACGACCAGTTGGACCGCGACAACGACAACCTGGGACTGGCCACGCACAGCGCCACCGTGCTCCTGCAATATTCTTTCTGACCACCCGCCAAGCGAAAGGAAACGAACGCATGAAACACTTTGCATCAACAACAGCCGGCCTGCTGGCGCTGCTCGCCCTGGCCGCTTCGTGTGACGACGGCCGCCTCTACGCCGACCGCCTCATCCTTCCCGAAGAGGGCCGCGTGGTGAGGCTCACCGCCACGCTCGACGGCCTGGACACCTGGGCAGACGGATACAGCGTGGTGCTGGCCGGCTTCGGGGAGGGCAGCGATTATGCAGTCATTGCCAAGTCGGTGCAGGCGGCGGACGACGGCACGGTGGACATCACCATGTCCGGCGTGGCCGAAGAAGTCACCACCCTCGAGGTGTGCGCCATCAACCGCATCCGCAAGCGCGTGGCCACCTACTATGAGCTGGATTGCTCCACCCTCAGCGACGACACCCTCCGCATCGACGCCGGCAGGCTGGACGTGGGGATGTTCGCCACCATCCAGCAGGTCATCTTCGACCGCACCTGCACCGGCTGCCACGGCGAAGGCCGTTGGCTGGACCTGAGTGCCGGCGCCAGCCACGCCACCCTGGTCGGCCAGCCTTCCACCGTGTTCGAGGGGCGTACGCTCGTCCTGCCCGGCCATGCCGCCGAGAGCGTGCTCTACACCATCCTGACCACCGACGAAAGCGCCGGCCTGGCGACGGACCACCAGACGCAGTTCACCCTGTCCGACGAACAGTTCGCCCTGATAGAGGACTGGATTGACGGCGGGGCAGGGGAATAGCGTCCTGCATGCTTTTTCTGGCATCGCCTACGGGTTGGATGCCCTTTTATGGTTACATTTGCACAATTATTAGAAGTATATATATGAACGATAGCAACAAGACCTTGCACTCTATGGAGATGACCCACACGTGGGTCGAGATATTCAAGTTCCAACCTCCCGGCGGCGTGGCGGAATACCACGTCACCATCCGCGTGACGGATTCTCGCCTGACCTTTGTCGAGCAGGCAGAGGCCGTGCAGACCGCTTTCTATGCGCTGTTGGACGACCGGCTGAAGGGGGCGGTGCCCGTCTTTACGCGTTACTTCCTCAGCGATGCCGCCAACCAGGCCGACCTGCTGCTGGGGTTAATGCCCGAGAATCCGGATTGTCCGCTCTCTATCGTAGAGCAGGCTCCCCTCAACCATACCAAAATAGCCTTGTGGGCCTACCTGCAGACGGATGTCCAGAGCCGGGTGCTGCACAACGGCCTCTTCGAAGTGAAGCACGGCGCGTACCGCCATCTGTGGGGCGCCAGTGCCTACAACCGTGCCGCCAACCCCGAATACCAGACCCGCCTTTTGCTCAACGACTACGTGATGCAACTGATGGAGCAGGGCTGCAAACTGGCCGACAACTGCATCCGTACGTGGTTCTTCGTGCAAAACGTCGATGTGAACTACGCCGGCGTGGTGAAGGCCCGCAACGAGGTCTTTGTCACGCAGAACCTGACGGAGAAGACGCACTACATTGCCAGCACGGGCATCGGCGGCCGCCATGCCGACCCTAAGGTGCTGGTGCAGATGGACACCTATGCCGTGGACGGCCTGCAGCCCGGCCAGGTGCACTTCCTGTATGCCCCTACGCACCTGAACCCCACGTATGAGTATGGCGTGAGCTTCGAGCGGGGCACGTATGTGGACTATGGCGACCGGCGCCAGGTGTTCATCTCGGGCACGGCCAGCATCGACAACAAGGGCGAAATAATGTATCCGCGGGACATCCGCCTGCAGACCGCCCGCATGTGGGATAATGTGGAGGCCTTGTTGGCAGAGGCCGGCTGCACCTACGAGCATGTGGGCCAGATGATTGTCTATCTGCGCGACGAGGCGGATTATGAGGTGGTGAAGGGCCTGTATGACGCCCGCTTCCCGCATACGCCCAAAGTCTTTGTCCACGCTGCTGTCTGCCGGCCGGGCTGGTTGATTGAGATGGAGTGCATGGCCGTGAAGGCGCAGGATAACCCGGTATACGCATCCTTCTGATGAAACGTGTCATCCTTTTCGTTTACGTGGCCCTGGTGGTCGTGCTGGCTGTGACGACGTTTGTCGGGCAGGCCCGTGGCACGGCCTTTGCCGGGGCGCACGTGTATCATGCCGTCTGGTTTGCCCTGCTTTGGGGCGTGCTGGCCGTGCTGACCTTGGTGGCTTGCGTCCGGATGCGCCTGTGGCGGCGCGTGCCGTTGCTGTTGCTTCATGGCTCCTTCCTGGTCATTCTGGGGGGAGCCCTGATTACGTTTCTGTGGGGGGAGCAAGGCTATGTCCATCTGGAGGAGGGCCGTGAGACCGACCGCTTCGTGGCGCGGGACGGCGGCCAACTGCTTCCGCTGCCTTTCTCCTTGCGGCTGGACAGCTTCCGGGTGCAGTGCTATCCCGGCACGGATGCGCCGGAGGACTACATCAGCCACGTCCGCCTGTCCGGCAAGCAAGGAGAGGGAACCCGGACGGCCACCGTCTCCATGAACCGCATCCTCATGCACGAGGGATATCGTTTTTACCAGTCGTCCTACGACCCCGACGGGCGGGGCAGCTGGCTGTCCGTCAACCACGACCCGTGGGGCATCGGGGTGACCTATGCCGGTTATGCGCTCTTGGGGCTCTCCATGCTGTGGGTGCTGTGCAGCCGGGGCGGGGAATTCCGGCGTCTGCTACGTCATCCGTTGTTGCGCATGGGCGGTTTCCTGGTCTTGTTCCTGGGGTGGGGGACGGGCACGCCCGTACAGGCGCAGGGGCGGAAGTTGCCGGTGCTGAAGCAGCGTCAGGCGGACAGCCTGGCTGCGGTGCAGGTGATTTATCAGGACCGGGTAGTCCCTTTCAACACCTTGGCGCGCGACTTCGTGCTGAAGCTGACCGGGCGTCCCACCTACCGGGGGCTGACGCCGGAGCAGGTAGTGGGCGGCTGGTTGCTGCATCCCGAGGTGTGGAAGGACGAGCCGATGATCCGCATCAAGAGTGCCGCCTTGCGTCATCGTCTGGCGTTGGAGGGCGAATACGCCCGCCTGTCCGACTTGTTCGAGGGAGACAGATACCGCCTGCAGGAGTATTGGGACGCCTCCGCCGGCCACACCGACCGAGGGTCGCCCCTGGACAAGGCCATCGTGGAAACCGATGAGAAGGTGGGGCTTATCCTGATGTTGCAGCAAGGCACGCTGATTCGTCCCTTGCCGGACGACGGGAGCGTCGCGCGGCTTCCGGAGGCGAAGGTCCGGGCGGAACTGCTCTACAACCGCATCCCGTTCAGCCGGTGGCTGTTCATGTTCAATCTGTCAGTGGGGCTGTTGGCCTTTGCCCTATTGTTGTATAAAGGGTTGAGACCTGTCGCGGCGGACGGCCGTATGCTTCGTGGCGTGGAGCGGTTTTTCGCCTGCGCTTTGTGGGCGGCGCTGCTTTTTCAGGCCTTGGGCTATGGCTTGCGCTGGTACATCGGCGGTCGCATCCCGTTGAGCAACGGCTACGAGACCATGCAGTTTCTGGCCCTGGCCACGCTCCTGCTGGCCTGCCTGTTGCGCCGTCGTTTCCCCTTCACGCTGCCTTTCGGCTTTCTGCTTTCGGGATTTGCCCTGCTCGTGTCCTACCTGGGGCAGATGGACCCGCAGATTACGCCGTTGATGCCTGTGCTGGTTTCTCCGTGGCTCAGTTCGCACGTGTCGCTCATCATGATGTCCTACGCCCTGTTCGCCTTCCTGATGCTCAACGGTGTGCTGGCCCTTTGCGTGCGACGCGAAGCCCTTCGGCTGATGCTGCTGAGCCGCCTTTTGCTCTATCCGGCGGTGTTCTTCCTGGGAGCCGGCATCTTTCTGGGCGCCATCTGGGCCAATGTCTCCTGGGGACATTACTGGTCGTGGGACCCCAAGGAGGTGTGGGCGCTTGTCACGTTCATGGTCTATGCCGTGCCCTTCCATGCGGGCAGCCTGTCCCGGCTGCGCAAGCCTCTTTTCTTCCATGTCTATATGATGGTTGCCTTTCTCACGGTGCTGATGACATATTTTGGGGTGAATTACGTGTTGGGCGGTATGCACAGCTACGCCGGATGAGGCTCTTTTCCTCCTTCTTTACCTATATATAGGGTGTTCTCTCCTGCATTATACCTATTTCGCGCGATTGTGCAGTCTGCTGGAAACCCCTACCTTTGCAGCATCAGATTTGAATGAATTAGTTAGTCATAATTACGTAACCACTTTTATGCAGATAAAAGGATTCCCGTCTTCCGATGTGATATCGCGAGGCGGGAACTTTTGTTTAGTGATTAGTGGTTAGTGGTTAGTGATTAGTAGCGTATTAACCATTAATCATTAATCATTAACCACTATCATTAACCATTACAACTTGATTTCATCCAGCTCCACCAGCTTGTTGACGATGGCATAGATGGTGAGTCCGGCAGGCGAATGTATTTGCAGTTTGCGGGCGATGTTGCGCCGGTGGGTGATGATGGTATGGACGGAGAGGAACAGCTGGTCGGCAATGGCCTTGTTGGTCATGCCTTTCACTACGCAGGTGACGATTTCCTTCTCGCGCTGGCTCAGCACGTCTTGTCCGTTGGGTTCGTCCTCTTCCTCTTCGGTGTGGAGGATGTGGCTGATTTGTGCGGCGATGGTGTCTGTGTCGTCGCAGATGGAGAAGTGGCCGTCGTAGGCGCGTAGGGCGTTGGGGTCGATGACGGTGCTCACCAGGGCCATGTACTTGATGCCGGGTTTGTTGTGGGCGGTCTTGAAGGCCGTCAGGTCAAACCATCCGCCGAAGGTGGGGTTGGCTATGACGATGTCCGGCGTGTGCATCTGCATGTAGTGCGTCAGCGACTCCGGCGTGGCGATTTCCACGGGCTGTGCATGGAGGTTGGGCAGGCGTTTCAGCACGGTGGCCAGTCCGCTGCGGATGATGGCCGAAGTCTCGGCGATGGCTATTTTCAGCGAAGGATTATTGTTCATCTTTCAGTTTCCTTTCCATTTGCGTCACGGCGGGGACAAAGAGATAGTCTTCCACCTGGCAGTGGGAGGCAAGGTCTTGCTCGCAGTTGAAGATGTCGAACAGGACGGCGTTGAGCAAGTTGTTGTTGCCTTTCTCCGGATAATATTTGATGATGATGTTCTTCAGTTCCGTCAGCTTCGTGTCGATGCTGTTGTGCTTGCTCGCGAAGGTGGCGATGTTGAACCGGTCGTCCAGGTGTCCCGCCAGCAGTCCGTCCACGTAGGTGAAGACGGCCTCGTTCTCATATTCCATGTGGCGGCGCACCTCCTTGGCATATTCGTCGAAGTAGCGCAGGATGAGCATGGCCACGCCGTCGGGCGCCGAGCAGTCGATGGCCTCGATGAGCTTGCGGCGGATGGCGGGCAGGTTGAAGTCCAGGAAGTAGGTGTGCGCCCGCTTCAGGTAGTCCATCAGGGCGGGCAGCGAGAAGTCGGTGTCTGCCTCGTCGTAGGTACACTGGCCCTCGGTGATGAAGTTGGCCACGGCCAGGAAGGTGGGGCAATCCACGCCCTGCGCCTCGCAGACGTCGCGGACGTTCTTGTCGCCGAATCCCAGTGACAGGCCGAAGCGGCTCATCACCATCAGCAGGGAATAGTTGTCGCAGATGAGGTCGCTCATCTTGTCTGTCGGGCGATATTTATGGGTCTCGTTCATGGGCAGTCAGTCTTTATCTGGTTTCTTTCAACCTGCAAAGTAAGGACTTTTCGCCGGGAATTCCAATCCCCATTTATAGGTATTTTGCCCGTTGCCCTACCTACATTTGCGTAGGCATATCGGGAAGCGCGGGCGGTGATATCCCCGCCCGTGTCCGCAGATATCGCGGCCCGCAGGCGGAGATATCGCGGTCCGCAGACGGAGAACCCTCCGGGGACTTCCGGAGACAACTGCTTGTCTTACAGCTGATACTAAAAGATATAGTTGATGAACTAAAAGTATTAGTTATTATTAACGCAGGAGATTTGGTTTATAACTATAAAATCTCGTTATTTGTATTCCGAAAGGAGATTTGTATGAAAAGATTGACTGCCAAAGAAGAAGAAGTGATGGGTTACTTCTGGGAGAAGGGCCCGCTGTTCGTGCGTGAGTTGCTGTCGTTCTACGACGAGCCGAAGCCGCATTTCAATACCCTGTCCACCGTGGTGCGGGGCTTGGAAGAGAAAGGTTTCGTGGGTCACAAGGTTTACGGCAACACCTATCAGTATTATGCTACGGTCTCGCGCGACGACTACCGCCGGGGTACGTTGCGCGGCGTCATCAGCAAGTATTTCGACAATTCCTACCTGGGCGTTGTCTCGTCGCTGGTGCAGGAGGAGAAGATTTCGGTGGACGACCTGAAAGAACTCATCAAACAAGTGGAGGAGGGAAGACGATGAAGAAGTTGTTTTTGGCCGTTCTGTTGCTTGGCTGCTGGTGGGGCGGAGTACAGGCGCAGGAGGGGAGGACAGCCAAGTTCCTGATAGACGGGCTGTTTTTCAGTGAAGCCCCTTCCGATTTGGAAGGGCAGAGGTATAGCATCTCCATCTTGAATAAAGAAGGCGGGGAGAGGATGTTCTTGATAACCGGCATCACCTTGAGCGAGAAGGCCAGGACGTATGCCATTCCCGCCGCGCAGGTGCCCGATGCAGATTATTGGCTGCAGCAGGCAGGGCAGGCAAAGAAATTCATGCAGGTGCAGGCACAAAGTCCCGTCGAACTGTCGTTGAAGGTGGGCGACCGCATCGGCGCTTTCGAGGTGAAGGACATGCAGGGCAAGACGTGGAGCAACCGAAACACGCTGGGGCGCCCGTTGGTCTTGAACTTCTGGTACACGGGCTGCGGTCCCTGCATCAAGGAGATGCCGGAGCTGAGCACCTGGGTGGATGCCTGTCCGGATGTGAACTTCCTGGCCGTGACGTGGAACACGGCAGACGAGATACGCTCCATCATCGAGCGGCGCGGTTTCCACTTCGTGCAGGTGGCCGACGACAAGTCGCTGTGGAAGATGTTCGGCGTGCAGCAGACGCCCACGACCGTCGTGGTGGACCGGGAAGGCGTGGTGCGCAAGATTATGTTGGGTACCAATGAGCAGAAGCGCGCCGAGCTGCTGGAGTGTGTGAAGTCATTAATCATTAACCCTTAATCCTTACCTCCATGGGCACCTTTTTAGTCTACATCCTCAAGTCCGCCCTTTGCCTGGCGGCATTCTACCTGTTCTATCGCCTGCTGCTCAGCCGCGATACCTTCCACCGCTTCAACCGCGTGGCGTTGCTCGCCGTGCTGGTGCTGGCCGCCGTGGTGCCCCTGATAGAGGTCAGCACGGAGCTGCCGTCAAGTGTGGGGCAGACGATGCTGACGCTGGAGGAGTGGCTGGCCATGGCCGAGGCGGTGGCGGAAGTGGTGCCGGCCGAGCCGGTGGAGCCGTCGCGTGCGGTGTGGCCGTTGGTGTTGATGGTGGTTTATGGTGTGGGCGTATTGTCCTTCCTGGTGCGCAACGGGTGGTCGCTCATTCGCTTGGGACAGTTGCTGCGCGGGACGCAGCGTGAGGACATCCGCCGCTATGTGAAGGATGCGCCGCAGGTGTTGCTGCTGGTGCACGGGCGGGATATCGCGCCGTTCAGCTGGATGCGGTGCATCGTCATCGCGCGGAAGGATTTGGAGGAGGACGGACGCCCGATACTCTTGCACGAGCTGGCGCACATCCGCCTGGGACATTCGTGGGACTTGCTGCTGGCCGACCTCTGCTGTTTCGTGCAGTGGTTCAACCCCGCGGCGTGGCTCCTGAAGCAGGAGTTGCAGGCGGTGCACGAGTATGAGGCGGACGAGGCGGTGCTCTGTACGGGTGTCAATGCGAGGGAATATCAGTTGTTATTAATAAAAAAGGCCGTTGGCACAAGGCTCTACTCTATGGCCAACAGCCTGAATCACAGTAAACTTAAAAAACGTATCACTATGATGCAAAGAAGAAAATCCAATCCGTGGGCACGCGCGAAGCTCCTCTACGTGCTTCCGCTGGCAGCCGTAGCGGTTGCCGCTTTTGCCCGCCCCGAAGTATCGGGAGTAAGTAATGAGCTTTCCAGCGCCAAAGTTACGGATTTGGCGGAGATTGTGAAAGCGGAAAGTGTAAAATCTGCCGCCTTGCCGCAAGACACGGCGCGAAAAGTGTATCAATCCTATAAGGTACATAATGGGACATCGGCATCGGCCGAGGCCCGTGCCGGTATGGAGGCCTTGATGAAGTACTTTGACAAACATGTCAGTCAATCGGTAGTAACAGAGGATGGTGTCCATAGCAAGATGATCATGCAGATTGTGTTTAATCAAGGAGGGGAGCTTGCGGAGGTCAAGGTGCTGGAGGGTGTAGATCCGGCCACCGATGCCGAGGCTGTTCGCGTGATGAGGAACATACCGCGCTCGGTTTCAGAAAAGCTGAAGGGAGATACCATATCCTTTGCTTTCACGATGCCCGTCAAATTTTCCGTAACTCCTTTGAAAGAGGGGATGAGACAGTCCGGCTCGGTGGTGACCATCAGTGAGAAATCTTCCCGTGCCAAGCGCACGCCTAAAGTGCCGCGGCTGGAAGATTACGGAGTCCCGGAATTTCCGGGCGGCCGCGAGGCTGAGATGAAATTCCTGGCGGAAAACATGCGCTACCCGCAGGAGGCCCGCGAACAGGGTATTGAAGGCAAGGTGATAGTGAAATTCACCGTGTCCGACGAGACCGGGGAAATCCAAAACCCGAGGGTGGTGCGCAGCGTGCATCCGGCCTTGGATGCCGAAGCGCTCAGGTTGGTGAAGGCCATGCCGCGCTGGACGGTGGCGAAGGATCCGGACAAGGGAAAACTTAAGTCCGTGGAAATAGAGATGCCCATTGAGTTCAAACTGGACGGTCAGCCGTTGTCCAAAGTATATGACAAGGTGAATGAGCTGCCCCAATTCCCCGGTGGCAATCATGCGTTGTTTCAATTCATCAAAGACAACCAGCGCTATCCGCAGATTGCCAAGGAAAACGGCATACAGGGGCGCGTCATCCTGCAATTTGTGGTGGACGAGACGGGAAAGGTGAGCGACCCGAAAGTGTTGCGCTCCGTGGATCCGTCGTTGGATGCGGAGGCTATCCGCATCGTGAAGGCCATGCCCCGCTGGACGCCGGGTATGCAGGACGGCAAGGCGGTGGCAGTGCGTTATACGTTGCCCGTCAATTTCTCGCTGGGCGATAAGAAAGCGGCAGATTCCGGCCGGGTGGCCTTCAAGTTGAAAGAGCCTGACAGAGACAATGAATTTTATAAGCATCTGGGCATTTTGGCCGTTTCTACTCCCAATGGCATCTCGGTTAATCCCAACTCGATTTGCATCGTCATAGACGGCGTGGTGGCTACTCCGGAGATGATACGGTCTCTCACTCCCCAGCAAGTGGACGGCATCTCGGTGCTGGACGGCGAAAAAGCCTTGAAGAAGTATGGCGACAGGGCAAAAAATGGAGTACTCCTGGTTACAACCAAGCAGCAAACGGAGCAGGCTGCAAGCGCGGAATAAGTTGATTCTTTACTCGATACGTTCGCGCAGATACGCCTGGATCTCCGCCTCTTGGTCGGGGTGGAACCAGCGGATGTCCGTGTCGCGCTTGAACCACGTCATCTGCTTGCGTGAATAGATGCGCGAATTTTGCTTGATTTTTTCGACGGCGAAGGGCAAGGTCCATTCGCCGTCGATGTATTTGAACAGTTCCTTGTAGCCCACGGTGTTCAGCGAGTTGCACGCCCGTTGCGGGTAGACGCGCTTCGCCTCGTCCAGCAGGCCGTCCGCCATCATCTGGTCCACGCGGCGGTTGATGCGGTCGTAGAGTTCGGCGCGGTCGCGGGTGAGGCCCACCTTGACAATGCGAAAGGGGCGTTCTTTCTGGGTCTGCGTGCGGAAGGAAGTGTAGGTGCGTCCCGTCATGTAGCAGATTTCCAGGGCGTGGATGACGCGCTTGGGGTTTTTCAAATCGACGATGCGGTAGTATTCGGGGTCCATCAGGCGGAGCTCGGCGCAGAGGTGCTCCAGGCCTTCCGTTTCGTATTTATGTAGCAGGAGTTGGCGCGTGTCGGCATCCACGGTGGGGATGTCGTCGATGCCCCGGCAGACGGCGTCGACATACATCATCGAGCCGCCCGTCAGCACCACGGCGTTGTGGCGGGCGAAGAGTTCGTCGAGCAGCCGTAGCGCGTCCGCCTCGTATTGCGCGGCACTGTAGTAGTCGGTCAGCCGGAGGGTGCCTACGAAGTAATGTTTCACGCGGGCCAGTTGTCCGGGGGTGGGGGCTGCCGTGCCGATGGGCAGGTCGGCGTAGAGTTGCCGCGAGTCGGCGGAGAGGATGCAGGTGTGGAAAGCTTCGGCCAGGCGCAGGCTAAGTTCGGTCTTGCCTACGCCTGTGGGGCCGATAAGTACGATGAGGGTGGACATTATGAAAGACGGGTTTATGATTCGCCCTCCTGCAAACTGGTGCAGACGCTGTCGATGTGTTGCACGAAGGTGTCGCTGAAGACATATTTGCCGGCTTTCCGCGCCGCCTCGTTATAGCGGAGGACGAAAGCGGGGAAGTCGCCCAGGCAGTCTATGACCGCTTGCCTGCCCAACTGGTCGCGGATGAGGAACACCATGTAGTCGCCCGTGGTGTGGCCTTCGAAGTGGGCGCATTCGGCGGCGGCCTGGTATTGCTTGGCATCCAGCTTGCCTGCCAGGTAGCCACAGGTCAGCGAATCGAGTTGGTGAAGCACGTTGGGGCTGTCGAAATAGTCGTCGTTGTACATCTTCACAATCTCAGGACCGTAAGCACCCAGTTTGTCCGTGGGCATGGTGCCTTTGTTGATGAGGTCGGCGGCTCCTTCCAGTTGATTGCGCACGATGGCAATGAGAGCGGCATCATCGCAGTCTCTCTGATAACGGGCATTCATCAGCAATCCCATATATTGGTGGTGGAGTTCGTGGGCGATGCCATTTACCAGTCCTTCCGGCCCGTCTTCGAAAGCGGAGTTGTAGTCGTAGAAGATGACTCCGTTTCCGGTGCGTCCTTCAGGGTCGAAAGCCAGGTAGTAGCACTTCATCGGCAGCAAGTCCAGGGTATCAGCCCCGGCGGGGAGAAACTGGAGAACACGCTCGTGAGCCTGCTGCATCACTTGGCCGAAGTCGGCCGTGTGGATGAATTCGTTGAGTTCATCAAAGCGTTGTTTGGTCAGGTAGAAGTTGTACGTGAAGAAGTCCTCGTCCGCACTTTCCGCGCCCAGCGGCCGTGCGACGATGCTGTCCAGTTCTGCCTTGCGGGTTGGATTGAAGGCCAGGTCGAAGCCGTGGCGGATATTGCGTTGCCACTCGGTGGAGTCTGTCCAGTTCCATACTTGGAAGAACGTGTGGTAGCCTTCGGTGGCAAATAATGCGCGCCAGTCTTCCTCGGTGGGTTGTGTGCCGTTCATGGCTTGCTGCGCCATTTTCATGAAACGCCGGGCGGATTCGATGGAGTATCCTTCTCCCGTCACGGGTGTTGTCTTCTGCGAACACGAAAAAAGTCCTAAGCCCATGCACAAGGACAGGCTTAGGAGAATACATAGTTTTTTCATGATTTTTATTGTTTAGTATCTTTCGTCGTCATAAGGATTGCCGCCGCTGCCTTCGTCGAAACCGCCGAAACCGTCCTTGTCGAAGTCGTCCATGTCGAAGTCCTGGTCGCCGTAGAAGTTCTCGTCCAGGTCGATGGCGGCTGCGTTGGTTTTGGCCTCGAATTCGTTGAAGTCCATCAGTTGCTTGGGGGCTTCGCCCTGCTTCTTGGTGCATTTGGCGCCTTTGATTTGCTTACCCGTAATGATTTCGGACAACTCGATGAAGAAGCAACGCTCCGTCATGATATCGAAGACGTAAACCAGTTTCTGCTTCTCGTCTTCTACCAGTTCGTTGATGTGCGTGTCGCGCATCACCCAGCTGTCAACCTCCGGGTTGTCGTCCATCTCTTCGAGTGTGATTTCCTTTTCCTTTTCCCAGTCGTCGTCGCAGACGAAGAAGGAGGTGATTTGGTCGTCTGTATATCCTACGGATTTGATGATGGCTTCGTGGAAGTCGTAGAAGGTGGCTTCCGGGTCTATCTGTATTTCGCGGAGGAAGCCTTCTGCTTCGTCCGAGATGAGGGTGAATCTGTATATCATTGTCTTTGTTTTTTAGTTTATGAGTTTTTGAGTTATGTGGGTTATTTGCCTCCGGGTATGATGCCGCGTGCAGATTCGCGGATGAAGGTGACGATGTAGTTGATTTCCGGTGTCATTTCCATCTCTTCCTCTATCTTTTTCAGAGCGTCGGTGGTGTTGAGTCCGCTTTGATAGATGAGGCGGTAGGCGTTGTGTATCTGCTCGATGGTTTCGTTGGAGAATCCGCGGCGGCGCAATCCCACGATGTTGAGTCCGGCGTAGCAGATGGGGTCGCGTCCGGCAATGATGTAGGGCGGGATGTCTTTGCTGAAGCGGCATCCGCCTTGCACCATGCCGTATCCGCCCACGCGGCAGAACTGGTGCATCAGCACGTTAGCGCTGATGATGGAGTGGTCGTCAATGACGATTTCACCAGCCATCTTGGTGGAGTTGCCGATGATGCAGCCGTTGCCTATCTTGGCGTCGTGTGCCACGTGTACGCCCTCCATCAGCAGGTTATTGTTGCCCACGCGGGTGTGTCCTTGGGCGGCGGTGCCCCGGTTGATGGTCACGTTTTCGCGGATGAGGTTATTGTCGCCTATTTCGGCGGTGGTTTCCTCGCCCTTGAACTTCAGGTCCTGGGGCACGGCGCCGATGACGGCGCCTGGGAAGATGGTGTTGCCGTTGCCGATGCGCGAGCCGTAGAGGATGTTGGCGTTGGGCATGATCCGGTTGTTGTTGCCAATCACTACGTTCTTGTCGATGAACACGAAGGGGCCTATCTCTACGTTTTCTCCTATTTGGGCTTCGGGATGGATGTATGCTAAGGGACTAATCATAGTTTATAAATGAAGAATGAAGAATGAAGAATCGGGGCGTGGCTCCATGGGGAGGAGCATTCGGCGGGGATTCTTCCTTCTTCTTTGTTAATTTATTTATTCTTTGCAATCTGTGCCGTGAATTCGGCTTCGCACACCACCGTTTCGCCCACGAAGATGTAGCCTTTCATCGTCGAGATGCCCCGGCGGATGGGAGCCATCAGTTCGACACGGAAGATGAGGGTGTCTCCTGGCACCACCTTGTGGCGGAAGCGGACACCGTCTATCTTGAGGAAATACGTGGAGTAGCGTTCGGGTTCGTCTACCGAGTTTAGCACCAGCAGGCCGCCCACCTGCGCCATGGCTTCTATCTGGAGGACGCCGGGCATGACGGGTTCCTGTGGGAAGTGTCCTTGGAAGAAAGGTTCGTTGGCGGTGACGTTCTTGATGCCGACGATGTAGTTGGCGCCCATTTCGATGACCTTGTCCACCAGCTGGAAGGGATAGCGGTGGGGCAGCAGCTCGCGGATGCGGTTGACGTCCATGAGCGGGGGACGGTTGCAGTCGTAGGCTGGTGCCTGGATTTCGTGCAGGCGGATTTCCTTGCGCATGCGGCGGGCGAACTTGTTGTTGATGGTGTGTCCCGGTCGGGTGGCGATGATACGTCCTTTGATGGGTTTGCCGATGAGGGCCATGTCACCGATGACGTCCAGCAGTTTGTGGCGGGCGCATTCGTTGGGCCATACGAGCGGCTTGTGCATGATGTATCCCAGCTGGGTGGCATCCATGTGGGGGACGCCCATGATGTCGGCCAGTTTGTCATAGTTTTCTTGCGACATCTGGCGTTCGTAGATGACGATGGCGTTGTCCAGGTCGCCTCCTTTGATGAGGCCGGCCTGCAGTAAAGGCTCTATCTCGCGCACAAACACGAAAGTGCGGCTGGCGGCAATCTCGTCCTTGAACAGGGCCATATCCTCCAGCGTGGCAAACTGGTTGGGGATGATGGTGGAGTCGTAGGACACCAGTACGTTGAGGCTGAAGCTCTCGTCGGGCAGGACGATGATGGACGAGCCGCTCTGTTCGTCGCGGAATTCTATTTTCGACTTGATGATGTAGAAGTCTTTTACGGCATTCTGCTCTACGGTGCCCACGCGCTCTATTTCGTTGACGTAGTATTGCGCGCTGCCGTCCAGGATGGGGAATTCGGGCCCGTCCACCTGGATGAGGCAGTTGTCGATTCCCAGGGCATAGAGTGCGGCCATGGCATGCTCTATGGTGCTGACTTTCACGTCGTTTTTGGCGAGCACTGTCCCACGGGTGGTTTCCACCACGTTGTCCGCCACGGCTTCGATGAGGGGTTGTCCTTCGAGGTCGGTACGCTGGATTTTGTAGCCGTGGTTGTCCGGCGCGGGGTTGAAGGTGACGGTAAGGTTGAGTCCTGTATGCAGGCCTTTCCCGCTGAGCGAGAAGCTATCTTTCAGAGTCTTTTGTTTCAGCATCGGTCACTCTTTATTTAATTGTTTCTTGATTTCGTTCAGTTCTTTGCGCAGGGCGTTCAGTTCGAAGTACATGTCGGGCAGTTTGCGGAAGACGGCGCTCGACTTGAAGAACGGCTTTTCCTCCATGGGCGGGGAGCCGATGAGTCGCTGATCACTCTTCACGCTGCCGGGGACGCCGGATTGGGCGCCGAACACCACGCGGTCGCCGATGTGGATGTGTCCGGCCACGCCCACCTGTCCGCCGAACATGCACCATTCGCCCACTTTGGTGGAGCCTGCCACGCCGGTTTGCGCGGCCATGACGGTGTGGGCGCCTATCTCGTCGTTGTGGGCTATTTGTACGAGGTTGTCCAGCTTGACGCCGTGGTGCACGATGGTGGCGCCCATGGTGGCACGGTCAATACAGGTGTTGGCGCCAATCTCCACGTCGTCCTCCAGCACGGCGATGCCTATTTGGGGGATTTTCTCGTAGCCTCGGGGGGTGGGGGCGAAGCCGAATCCGTCTGCGCCGACGACGCTGCCTGCGTGCAGGGTACAGCGGTTGCCCACGCGGCAGTCGTGGTAGACAGTGGCCCCGGCATAGAGTATGCAGTCCTCGCCAATCTTGGCACCGTCGTCCACCGTGGCGTGCGGGTAGATGCGGGTGCGGTCGCCCACCACGGCGTTTTCACCCACGTAGGCGAAAGGGGCGATCCATACGTCCTTGCCCACCTGCGCGGTCGGCGCGATGAAGGCCAAGGGATCGATGCCCGTCTTCCGGGGCTTGCTCTGCTCGTAGAGGGTCATCAGGCGGGCCAAGGCATCGTAGGCGTTGTCCACGCGGATAAGGGTAGCCTTCACTTCGTGTTCGGGCACGAAATCCTTGTTCACCAGGACGATGCTGGCTTGCGTGTCATATATATAAGGTGTATATTTGGGATTGGACAAGAAAGTGAGAGCCCCCGGCACTCCTTCTTCTATCTTGGCGAAGGTGTGGACCGTGGCCTGCTCGTTTCCAACGATTTCTCCTTGGAGGTAGGCAGCTATTTGTTGGGCGGTAAACTCCATAGTTATTCTTGTTTGACGGTTTTCAAAAGGCAAATATCGTGTTTTTTTTTATATTTCTGCCTATATGAATGAATATTTTCGTCATAAATACTGCAATCTGCTTTTCAGAAGCGTGCATAACAGAGGAAATACTTCTTCGCTTTGCGCGAGAGGAGGGCGATGTCGAACATGTCCGATGCGTCGGCGATGCTGCGTGTGGTGCCGTCGCCGTATAGGATTTCGATGCTGTCGTCGGCGGGGTTGTACATGTTGCTTTCGATGTCGGGCGTGGCGAGGAAGTAGCGGGCGTCCTCGGTCGGTATGTCCAGGGTGGAGGATATATGGCGGAGCAACTCCTCCCGGCGTTCTTCGGGGAAAGGTTTGGCGGAGACCTCTACTTTGAAGAGCTTTCGGTTCACCATTCCTTCGCTGAGGGTGGACAGCACTTTGTCCGGGTGGCGTGTCCATACCTTCAGCGCCGTCCAGATGTCGTTGTCGTCCAGCAGGAGGAAGTTGTCCAGCGCGTCGGGATCGGTGCGGAATCGTGTGGCGTCCACGTCGTTGTAGAGGAAGAAGTGCAGGGCGGGCGAGGCGAAGAGCCGTGTGTCGCCCCCGTCGGCCAGCTGCTTGGCGCGCCGCAGGGTGCTGACCAGCAGTCGTTCGTAGGCCACGGAGGTCTTGTGCAGGTACACCTGCCAATACATCAGTCGTCGGGCGGTGAGGAAGTTCTCGATGGAGTAGATGCCTTTAGCCTCGACCACGAGCCGGTCGTCCTTCACGTCCAGCATCTTGATGATGCGTGCCGAGCCGATGTTGCCCTCGCTGACGCCCGTATAGAAGCTGTCGCGCCGCAGGTAGTCCAGGCGGTCCATATCCAGTTGTCCGCTCACCAGCTGGTGGAGGAAGCGCTTGGGGTATTGGTCTTGGAAGATGCGGATGGCCAGCGAGAGTTGTCCGTTCATTTCGCGGTTGATGCGTTCCATCAGCATCAGCGAGATTTCCTCGTGTGCGATGCCGCGGGCGAGGGTATCCTCCAGCACGTGCGAGAAGGGACCGTGTCCCACGTCGTGCAGCAGGATGGCGGCCTCGACGGCTTCGGCTTCGCTGTCGAAGATGAAGTTGCCTTTGGCTGTCAGTTCGCGGATGGCCTCGCTCATCAGGTGGAAGGCGCCGAGTGAGTGCTGGAAGCGCGTGTGTTGTGCGCCGGGATACACCACGGACGAGAGGCCCAGCTGGCGGATGCGTGTCAGGCGTTGCACGACGGGGTGGCACACCAGGTCGTAGAGCAATCCCCGTGGTATCTTGATGAAGCCGAAGACGGGGTCGTTGATGATTTTGCTTGTGTAGGGCATAGGATTATTGGGATGCATATTGTATTAAGTTAAGGATAATAAAAAATCCCCCGTTAAAGGACGAGGGAACCTAATGTTTTCACAACGGAATAATCCTTATTGTGATTTGCTTCATTTGCTGCAAAGGTAAGGAAAAAAACGATTTAAATGTTGTTTAGCCAAATTTTTTTTCTTACTTTTGCCACAAACGATAAAAAATAATGCCATGAAGGTAGTTGTAGGAATAGACGTTGGCACCAATAGCATAGGTTGGGCAATTTTAATCAATGATGAAAAAGGTGTATGTTTTATTGATCAAGCAGGTAGTCGCATCATTCCGATGGATGCTACGGTGTTGGGAAATTTTGATAAAGGGAATTCTACCTCGCAAACTTCTGAGCGGACAAGGTTTCGAATCATAAGGCGCTTGTATGAACGTTGCATTTTGCGTCGGGAAAGATTGCATCGTGTACTAAATATCCTGGGATTTCTTCCTGAACACTATGCGCGGCAAATAGATTTTGTTCACAATTCCGGTAAATTCATAAAAGGAACGGAACCCAAATTAGCATGGACAAAAGACCCTATGGGAAATAATGTTTTCCTCTTTCAGGAATCTTTTCATGAGATGCTGGCGGATTTTGCCCGACATCATCCCAGTTTTTTATCTAATGGTAGAAAAGTGCCATACGATTGGACTTTGTATTATCTTCGAAAGAAGGCTTTGACTCAAAGTATAAGCAAAGAAGAATTGGCATGGATACTGCTTAACTTCAATCAGAAGCGCGGCTATTATCAATTACGAGGCGCGGAAGAAGTTGAAGAAAAGAATAAACAAATAGAATACCGGTCTCTGAAAGTCATTAAGGTGGAGGCTACGGAAGACAAAAAAGGGAAAGGCATATGGTATAACATTTATTTGGAGAACGGATGGCTTTACCGTCGGTCCAGCAGCGTGTCCCTGAAAAGTTGGGAAGGAATGACCAAAGACTTCATTGTTACTACCGAACTGAACGATGACGGCACTCCTAAAAAGGATAAACAAGGTGCTGTTAAGCGTTCATTCCGGGCACCAAACGAGGACGACTGGATGTTGTTAAAGGTAAAGACCGAAAACGACATCAACGCTAGTCATAAAACCATTGGAGAATATATTTACGATACGCTCTTAGAAAGACCTCAACAAAAGATAAGGGGAAAATTGGTGCGCACTGTTGAAAGGAAATTCTACAAAGACGAATTAAGACGGATACTGGAGGTACAAGCCACCTTCCATCCTGAATTACAGGACCGCGCCTTGCTCGTCCAATGCATCCAAGAACTGTATCCACACAACGAAGGACATCGAAACCTCATAAGCGGCCGGGATTTCATCCACCTGTTCATTGACGACATCCTGTTCTATCAACGTCCGTTAAAGAGCAAGAAATCGCTCGTAGGCAATTGTCCCTACGAGAGCCATAAAGGCATCGACAAAGAGACAGGTGAAATCAAAGAATACGGTGTGAAGTGCATTGCCAAGTCACACCCACTCTACCAGGAATTCCGGTTATGGCAGTTCCTGTCCTATCTGCGCATCTATCAAAAAGAAAAGTACGTGGACGGAAAGTTGAAAACAGACGTGGATGTCACCAACGAATTTATCACATCCGAAGAGGAGATGACTGCTCTTTTCGAATGGCTGAACGAACGCAAGAACATTGACCAAAAGAGTTTCTTGAAATATCCGCCTTTCGGATTGAAGAAAAACGCCCAAAACGAATATAGATGGAACTATGTGGAAGACAAGACCTATCCCTGCAACGAGACCCATGCAGCCATCAGTACGAGACTGGCAATGGCCAACATATCCGTTCGCCTAAGCCCTCAAGTGGAAGAACATTTGTGGCATCTGCTCTATTCCATCAGTGATAAGGAAGAACTAAGAAAAGCCTTGACGACTTTTGCCAATAAACAGCAATGGGAGACTGACAGCTTCGTGGAAAGCTTCATCAAAATGCCTCCATTTGAAAAAGATTATGGAGCGTACTCGGCCAAAGCTATCAAAAAATTACTTCCCTTGATGAGATTGGGAAAATATTGGTCGGGAGAGGCCATAGACACCAATACAAGGATGCGGATAGAAAAACTGATCCACGGGGAAGCCGATGAAAGTATCGGGCAACGCACCCGCGAGAAAACAATCCATCTGAAAACACCGGAACAGTTCAAAGGGCTTCCCCCGTGGCTGGCCTGCTATATTGTATACGACCGGCATTCGGAAGCCCAAGAAATTACCCGATGGGAATCGCCAGCCGACATAGATCGCTACTTGAACAATTTCCACCAACACTCCCTGCACAATCCAATCGTGGAACAAATCGTGTTGGAAACACTCCGTGTGGTGCGGGACATTTGGAAAAAAAAAGGGCAAATCGATGAAATCCACATCGAACTGGGACGCAATATGAAAGAGACCGCCTCTAAAAGAGCTCAGCAAACTGCACGAACTATAGAAAATGAGAACACAAACCTGAGAATCAAAGCTTTGCTCGCCGAATTCGTCAATTCCGAATTTGGTATAGAGAATGTACGCCCCCATTCACTCAGCCAACAAAACTTGCTACGTATTTATGAAGAAGCCGTGCTCCAAGAAAACGCCGATCAATTGCCTGACGACATCACAGATTTCCTGAAAAAACTGCGCGAGAACAAGCAGCCCACCCGCAACGAATTCATTCGCTACAAATGTTGGTTGGAGCAAAAGTATTGTTCGCCTTATACCGGCGAAATTATTCCCTTGAGCAAACTGTTTACACCCGCCTATGAAATAGAGCACATCATACCGAAAGCACGATTCTTTGATGATTCGTTCAGCAACAAAGTGATTTGCGAAGCCGCTGTAAATAAGTTGAAGGACAAACAACTGGGGTATGAATTCATTAAGAATCATCACGGGCAAAGGGTAGAGACAGGCTTTGGAGGAACCGTTCAAGTATTTACAGAAGAAGCCTACGAAGCCTTTGTGAAGGACCACTACCGGAATAATCGCACTAAAATGAAGAAACTGCTGATGGAAGACATCCCGGACAAATTCATTGAAAGGCAACTGAATGATAGCCGGTACATCAGTACTATAGTCAAATGTCTGTTGTCCAATATTGTCCGCGAGAAAGACGGACAGGGCGATTTGGAGCAGGAAGCGATTTCTAAGAATGTCATTGTCTGCACAGGAGGCATCACCGACCGTCTCAAGAAAGACTGGGGACTGAACGACGTGTGGAACGATCTTGTGGCGCCACGCTTCGAACGACTAAACCGCTTGAGCGGAAAAACGTGCTTCGGACATTGGGAACAAACTGAAGGAAAACGCTTCTTCCGCACCGAATTACCCTTGGAATATCAACGGGGATTTAGTAAGAAACGCATAGACCATCGTCATCATGCCATGGATGCCATTGTCATCGCCTGTGCAACCCGTAATCATATCAACTACCTGAACAACGAGTCGGCACGTAAGGATGCCAAGATTTCCCGAGGCGACCTGCAAAGACTGTTATGTGACAAACGCGGCACAGACGACAAAGGCAACTACAACTGGATCATTAGAAAGCCGTGGAAGACATTCACACAAGATGTGCGCCAGACGCTGGAAAACATCATTATCGGCTTCAAGCAAAATTTGCGCGTCATCAACAAATGCACCAACCACTACACTCACTACGATGCAAACGGGGAAAAAATAGTAGACAAACAACGCAAGGGGGACAGTTGGGCCATCCGGAAGCCGTTGCACAAAGACACGGTATTCGGCCGAGTCAACCTGCGCAAAGTAAGAGGAGTGCGCCTGAGTCTGGCTTTGGAAATGCCACAAATGATAGTGGACAAGAAATTGAAAAGCAAAATCCAGCAATTGATAGCCTATAAATACGACAAGAAACGGATAGAAAGGTATTTCAAAGAGAACACATTTGATTGGAAGGGGTATAATCTCTCCAAGATACCCGTGTACTATTACACCGATACAATCGAACCTTTGGTGGCCTCGCGCAAACCCCTTGACACCTCGTTCACGGAAAAGAAAATACGGGAGAGTGTAACAGATACCGGCATTCAAAAGATTCTGTTTGCCCATTTGGCAGACAAAAACAACAAGGCTGAACTAGCCTTTTCTCCCGAAGGGATAGAAGAGATGAACCGCAACCTATTGCTTTTGAATAGTGGAAAACCTCATCAACCCATCTACAAGGTAAGAGTGTATGAGCCTTTGGGGAATAAATTTCCGGTGGGCGAAAGTGGCAATAAAACTTCGAAATACGTCGAAGCTGCCAAAGGCACCAATCTTTTCTTTGCTATCTATGCGACGGCTGACGGGAAACGTACCTATGCAACTCTTCCGCTCCACATCGTCATCGAACGGGAAAAGCAAGGACTGAAACCGGTACCCGAACAGGATGAAGCCGGAAATCAACTTTTGTTTTGGCTTTCGCCCAACGACTTGGTCTATCTGCCAACCCCGGAAGAAATAGAAACTGGTCGGATTGGAGAGGTTGATAAAAGGCGGATTTACAAAATTGTCAGCTTTACGGGAACCCGCCTTTATGGGATTCCACATCGTATTGCAAACTTAATACTAGACCGAATGGAATTCTATTCACTGAACAAAATAGAATTCACCGACGATAAAGAATCAATTAAAGAAATCTGCCAGCCATTAAAAGTAGACAGGCTTGGAAATATCATTCAATTAGGGGAGCCTTCCCTTTAGTGAACTCTTCTTACTTGTTCCATGCCTTTTGTTTCAAAGGCTTGAAACAAGTAAGAAGGCTTATTATTAACCTTAATGCGGACCTTTATGATCAAGAAGACTATCTATTTCGGAAACCCGGTGTACCTGTCACTAAAAAACGCTCAGCTGGTCATCAAATTACCAGAGGTAGCAAAGAATGACTCCCTGTCGGACTGCTTTAGGCAACAATCCCAAGTGACCAAGCCGATAGAAGACATTGGTGTGATAGTATTGGACAATAAACAAATCACCATTACTTCGGGCGCGCTTGAAGCTTTGCTCGAAAATAATTGCGCCATCATCACCTGCGATAGCAAGAGTATGCCGGTGGGTTTGATGCTTCCCCTTTACGGGAACACTACACAAAACGAGCGTTTCCGCCAACAACTATCTGCTTCCGTCCCGTTGATGAAACAACTCTGGCAACAAACCATCAAGGCAAAAATCAACAACCAAGCTGCCCTATTGGATATTTGCACGGGAGAAGAAAACAAGTGCATGAAGATATGGGCTTCCGATGTAAAAAGTGGAGACTCAGACAACTTGGAAGCACGTGCAGCAGCCTACTACTGGAAACGATTATTCCCCATAGAAGGGTTCACCAGAGACCGAGACGGAATGCCACCCAACAACCTGTTAAACTATGGTTATGCCATTCTCCGCGCCGTTATGGCACGTGCTTTGGTTTCAAGCGGACTGCTCCCCACGCTTGGAATTCACCACCACAACCGCTATAATGCTTACTGCCTGGCCGATGATATAATGGAGCCTTATCGCCCATATGTAGATCAACTGGTATGCAGCATCATACAAACCGTCCCTGACTATCAAGAGCTGAATAAGGATCTTAAAGCCAGACTCTTGTCCATTCCGACATTAGACGTGATTATCTCGGGAAAACGCAGTCCGCTGATGGTTGCAGTCAGTCAAACAACAGCATCGCTCTACAAATGTTTTAGCGGTGAGTTGCGGCGCATTGCTTATCCAGAAATCTTATGATAGGCCGTTTCAGTGAATATCGCATTATGTGGGTATTGGTACTATTCGATTTACCGACAGAAACCAAGAAGGACAAGAAAGCTTATGCTGATTTCCGAAAGAATCTGCAAAAGGATGGATTCACCATGTTCCAATTCTCCATCTATGTCCGCCACTGCCCTAGTAGTGAAAATGCAGACGTTCATATCCGGCGCGTTAAGTCTTTCTTGCCAGACTATGGCAAAGTAGGCATCATGTGTATCACTGATAAACAATTTAGTAATATTATGCTTTTTTATGGGAAAAAGTCCATGGCTATCAGCACTCCTGGACAACAATTAGAGTTGTTCTAAGGCATTGTCTAAAAACGTAATCTCGCCAGCCAGCGGGATTACGTTTGATCAGAAACAACATTTTTTATATTCTAGTAATCTCTATAATTCACTGTCATACAACGAATAATACGGATTGAGTTGTTCCTAGTACGACAAAGATAGTAAAATGAAAGCAAATCACAACTGCGGGGTTTTGTTTCTCTTGGTATTCTAAGTTGTTCCTAGTACGACAAAGATAGTAAAATGAAAGCAAATCACAACTTCGCGAACGCCGACTTAAAAAACGAGGGGGGTTGTTCCTAGTACGACAAAGATAGTAAAATGAAAGCAAATCACAACTGGCGAACGCAGATTGAAAGAAAGATGGTGGTTGTTCCTAGTACGACAAAGATAGTAAAATGAAAGCAAATCACAACAATCAACAAACAGGGCAGATTATTACTGCGTTGTTCCTAGTACGACAAAGATAGTAAAATGAAAGCAAATCACAACGCAAATAAGCCCAGCAACCAAAGCGACTACGTTGTTCCTAGTACGACAAAGATAGTAAAATGAAAGCAAATCACAACGCAAATAAGCCCAGCAACCAAAGCGACTACGTTGTTCCTAGTACGACAAAGATAGTAAAATGAAAGCAAATCACAACGCTGGGAAACGTCTGGGGTATAGTGGGGTGTTGTTCCTAGTACGACAAAGATAGTAAAATGAAAGCAAATCACAACCGTTCAGTTAGATTATTATCATCTTACTGAGTTGTTCCTAGTACGACAAAGATAGTAAAATGAAAGCAAATCACAACTTGCTGGGCTTGTTGGCGAACGCCGACTGGTTGTTCCTAGTACGACAAAGATAGTAAAATGAAAGCAAATCACAACTGACAAAATGATACTTGTCTAAAGCTGATGGTTGTTCCTAGTACGACAAAGATAGTAAAATGAAAGCAAATCACAACAGTCTTACAGGATATATGATATCGCGAGGCGTTGTTCCTAGTACGACAAAGATAGTAAAATGAAAGCAAATCACAACCGGCGGCAAGTATGACAACCCCGCCATGGTGTTGTTCCTAGTACGACAAAGATAGTAAAATGAAAGCAAATCACAACGGAAAGGGAATTGGTTCCTGTAACGGTAAGGTTGTTCCTAGTACGACAAAGATAGTAAAATGAAAGCAAATCACAACGCCTTATACGGCATAACAATGTGGTATATTGTTGTTCCTAGTACGACAAAGATAGTAAAATGAAAGCAAATCACAACTGGTTTTTATTGCATTACTTTGTGTCCTGAGTTGTTCCTAGTACGACAAAGATAGTAAAATGAAAGCAAATCACAACTTAACCGATGATAATGTATCCAGCAGGTGTGTTGTTCCTAGTACGACAAAGATAGTAAAATGAAAGCAAATCACAACGGGGGAATCGTGGACATGGTAGGGGGAAAAGTTGTTCCTAGTACGACAAAGATAGTAAAATGAAAGCAAATCACAACATACCTCCTCGATGCTACCTTTGCGGTGAGGTTGTTCCTAGTACGACAAAGATAGTAAAATGAAAGCAAATCACAACATAGTTCACCCGTACCCATATCCAGCAATTGTTGTTCCTAGTACGACAAAGATAGTAAAATGAAAGCAAATCACAACATAACTTCTCGCTCTTCCTCTTCTTTCTGAGTTGTTCCTAGTACGACAAAGATAGTAAAATGAAAGCAAATCACAACTAGCGAACGCAGACTGAAAGAACGACGGCGGTTGTTCCTAGTACGACAAAGATAGTAAAATGAAAGCAAATCACAACTGGGTCTTACTGGTGGTCTTGTGTCCGATGGTTGTTCCGTAAGCATTCTAAGAAATACACATTGCATGCCCTATGGTTTGATTGTAATTTTGCCCCCGCATACCAATCAAACCGAATTGCAATGAACAGAACTGAATTTGAAGAATTAGAAAAGCAGGTGCAACAAAGCGGCCTGTCATTGAAGTCGTACCTACGACAGATAGGAGTGAGTTATTCCACCTATCACTATTGGCAAAAGAAATACTCTGCCGAGAAAGACAGTATCAAACAAGAGCTGGCTCCGATCAATATCAAACGGCCAACAGCAGAATTGTCCTTGGATGAACAGGCTCCTTACGGCGTGGCCTTGTTGTTTCCCAACGGACTCCGTGCCCACTTTGGAAGCGGCTCAGAGAAGCTGTTGATGGAAGTGTTGAACCAAAGTCTGCAGGAGAGCCATGTTTAACTTGAACGACACGATGCGCTACTTCCTGTGTCCCGGCAGGACGGACATGCGCAAGGGCATCAGTTCGCTGTGCGGGGTGGTGCATGAAAAGATGAAAAGTGAGGTGAAGAACGGCGATGTCTTCATCTTCATCGGCTCCAACCGCAGGCTTATGAAGCTGCTTCATGCGGAAGACGGCGGCATGGTGATGTACGTCAAACGGCTGGAGGCCGGACGCTTCAAACTGCCGGAATACGACCCGGAATCAGACAGTTATCCCATGGAATGGCGTGACCTGGTAATGATGGTCGAGGGCATTCAGGAAAGCCCGGGGCAGAGGCTCCGGCGACTCAGGGCAGAGCGTAAGGAGTACCATGTATGACATGTTTTTTATTGAAAAAAGTGCTGGCATTATTGTATAATCCATTAATAATTAGTATCTTTACATCAGTAAAAAAGAGACAGGCAATGGATGAAAAAGCTATATTACTCAAGACGATAGAAGGGCTGAATGCCTCTATTGCCTCATTGTCTGCCACTAATAAAAAACAGGCTGAGCAGAATGAAAAACTGCAGGCGCGCATCAAGGAGCTGACGGCTCAGGTCGCATGGCTGAACCGTCAGCTCTTTGGGCGTAAATCGGAGAAGCTCCACGCGCTTGATTCCCATATGCCGGATCTCTTTGCGGATGAATTTGCCGACTTGCGGCGTCAGGCAGAGGGAAAGCGCGACGAGGCAGTGAAGCAGATAGAAAAGGAATCCAAAGAGGAAAAGAGACGGAAACGCCAGAACAGGAAAATGATAGAAGGCCTGCCCGTGCTCGAAACCGAGGTGATAGAGCCGGAAGGCGTGGACCTGTCCTTATACCGCAAGATAGGTGAAGAGGTAACCTCTCTTGTCAAACACAAGCCGGGAATGCTTTACGTCAAGAAAATCATCCGCCCCAAATATGCGCTCATAGACAACACGCAGCTTCCACCCGGGGGACAGAAAGGGGTGGAGATTGCCCCCATGCCGCTGATGCCTGTTGACAAGTGCATCGCTGATACCAGCCTGCTTGCCGAGATACTGCTTCAGAAGTATGAATACCACGTCCCGTTCTACCGTCAGATACAGCAATACAGGCATCTCGGGCTGGAAGGCCTTACGGAAAGCACGCTGGACGGATGGTTCAAGAAGACGGTAGAACTGCTGAAGCCCCTGTATGAGTCGCTTAAGAAAGAGGTTTTCTCTTGCGACTATGTGCAGGCGGACGAGACCACCATCCCGGTCATCAACAGAGGAAAGCACAAGGCGGAAAAGGAATACCTCTGGATGGTCAGGTCGGTCATGGAAAAACTGGTCATCTTCCATTATGACATGGGATCCCGGGCCGGATCGGTCATCGAATCACTGGCAAGCCAATACCACTTCAAAGGATACCTTCAATGCGACGGTTTTGCAGGCTATGAGACAGCCTTCAAGACCAACCCCGACGTGCGGCTGGTCAATTGCATGGCGCATATCCGCCGTGATTTTGAGCATGCCTTGGGTGAAAACAAAAAGGAAGCCGAATATGGACTGGCCCAGATACAGTACATGTACAGGATTGAGCACTGCTGCGATAAGGCGGGCTTGTCGTTCGACGGACGCAAAGCGAAACGCCGGGAACTGACACGCCCAATCATGGAGGCCATGAAGACGTGGATGGAAACGGAAGGCATCAAATACAGTCCCCAATCGCTAATCGGCAAAGCTGTCTCGTATGCCTATACCCGATGGGACAACATGATGAGATGCCTGGAGGACGGACGCCTGCTTTTGGACAACAACCTGGCGGAAAATGCCATCCGGCCAATTACTTTGGGGCGCAAGAACTATCTCTTCTGCGGTAATCACGAGGCTGCCGTTAACATGTCTGTAATCTGTTCCCTG
>DHKFC23501__coassemble_1053_pt1 | contig 60423 bp, 49 predicted proteins | sample DHKFC23501__metabat2_low_PE_030 | metagenome-assembled genome bin DHKFC23501
AGATTGCTTGGTGATAAAGTTCCTACAGACTGCCATAAAATCTGTGGTTGTCCAAATTCTATACATGTTTTTCCGGTTTTCCACTCTTGGGTAATTGAGATTTGAGATAATTGAGATAATTGAGATTTTGAAAGGAGCATAAAAACGCATCCAGCCTTGTAACACTCTGATTCTCAACACAAAAAACATTTTTCAGAAATCAGGACAAAAAAACGTCCCCTTACCCCGCCCCGATTTTTGGCTCTCACCGGCATTGACCTTACCTTTGCAATGTCAAGGCCGGGACAATGTAAAAGGATGAAGATAGCTGTTTGTCATTATGATACACCCTCATTAAGTTAGCATGACTAAAATGCACAAATTCATCCCGCGTAAAGTATAAATGATAAGTTAGCGGGGTGATTCTTTAGACGCTGATGACGCGGATGACGCAGATTCATTTTCTTTATTGACTGATTATCCGTTATCAAAGATTATAGATCAGCGGCATCTGCGTCATCTGCGTCTAAAGAATTAAATTCCTATTTGTATTCCGCCCAAGACTTGATTTGCAGGTCGTCGACAGACATCGTGCAGAAGGCATTGATGAAGGCACTGGCCAGGCGTGCATTAGTAATCAATGGGATGTTCAGGTCGATGGCCGCACGACGTATCTTGTAGCCATTGGTCAGCTCGCCCGAGGTGAGGTTCTTGGGGATGTTCACCACCATGTCTATCTCCTTGCGGTGAAGCATGTCGAGTGCTTGAGGCTGGCCCTCCTCGCTCGGCCAATAGACGCGGGTGTTCTCTACACCGTTCTCCGTGAGGAATTTGGACGAACCGCCCGTAGCATAAATCTTATACCCCTTCTTCTGAAGCTGACGTGCCGCCTGAAGCATTTCCACTTTCTGCTTGGGCCCACCCGTAGAGAGGAGGACACTCTTCTCCGGGATGCGATAGCCCACGGAGAGCATTGCCTTGAGGATGGCGCAATTGGTGTCATCGCCCAGGCAACCCACCTCGCCAGTGGAAGCCATATCCACGCCAAGCACAGGGTCGGCCTTCTGAAGGCGGTTGAAGGAGAATTGCGAAGCCTTGATGCCTACATAGTCGAGGTCGAACAGGTTCTTGTCCGGCTTCTCCACGGGGATACCCAGCATTACCTGAGTGGCCAGCTCGATAAGGTTGATTTTCAGTACCTTGCTCACGAAGGGGAATGAACGGGAGGCGCGCAGGTTGCACTCGATGACCTTGATATCGTTATCCCTGGCCAGGAACTGGATGTTGAACGGGCCAGAAATCTTCAGCTCTCTTGCTATCTCACGGCTGATACGCTTGATGCGACGTACGGTCTCCACATACAGCTTCTGTGGCGGGAATTGGATGGTAGCGTCGCCCGAATGTACTCCGGCAAACTCAATATGCTCGGAGATGGCGTAGGCAATGATTTCTCCATCCTTTGCCACGGCATCCATTTCCACCTCCTTGGCGTGCTCGATGAACTGGCTTACCACCACGGGGTGCTTCTGGCTGACATTGGCCGCGAGTTGTAGGAAGCGCTCCAGTTCTTCTTGGTTGGAGCAGACATTCATAGCTGCACCGGACAGCACGTAGCTGGGACGTACCAGGACGGGGAAACCCACTTTTTCCACAAAGGCATTGATGTCTTCCATAGAAGTCAAGGCACTCCATTCGGGCTGGTCCACACCGATGCGGTCCAGCATGGCGGAGAACTTGTCGCGGTCCTCGGCATTGTCGATGCTCCGCGCCGAGGTGCCCAGGATGGGGACGCGTTGGGCATCCAGACGCATGGCCAAGTTGTTGGGTATCTGGCCGCCCGTGGACACGATGACGCCGTGCGGGTTCTCCAGTTCGAGGATATCCATCACGCGCTCAAAAGTCAACTCGTCGAAGTAGAGGCGGTCACACATATCGTAGTCGGTGGAGACAGTCTCTGGATTGTAGTTGATCATCACGCTGCGATAACCCTCCTTGCGGATGGTGTTCAATGCCTGCACGCCGCACCAGTCGAATTCGACGGACGAGCCTATGCGGTAGGCGCCCGAGCCGAGCACGACGATGCTCTTGCGGTCGCCCAGATAATGCACGTCGTTTTCCGTCCCGCTATAGGTCAGGTAGAGGTAGTTGGTCTGCGCGGGATACTCGGCGGCCAAGGTATCTATCTGCTTCACCACGGGCAGGATGCCGCGGCTCTTACGGTGGCGACGTATCTCCAGGCTGGCCTGTTCGATGTCCTCGTCCTGCTCCATGCCGATGGCGCGGGCTATCTGGAAGTCGGTAAATCCCTGGCGTTTGGCCCTATATAATAAGGTGTCCGGCAGGTCCATCAATTGCTTGTGGTTGGCCCCCCAGGCGTGGAGTTCCTTGGAGGTCTGCATGATGTTCATCAGTTTCTCCAGAAACCAGCGGTCTATCTTGGTGAGTTCGTGCACCTGGTCTACGGTATAGCCCGCACGGAAGGCCTTGGAGATGACGAAGATGCGCTTGTCCGTCGGCTCGCGCAGCGCCTTGTCGAGGTCGGGGATGACCAGCTCCTTGTTCTCCACGAAGCCGTGCATGCCCTGGCCTATCATGCGGAGACCCTTCTGGATGGCTTCCTCGAAGGTGCGGCCGATGGCCATCACCTCGCCCACGGACTTCATCGAAGAGCCGAGTTCCTTGTCTACCCCATGGAATTTACCCAGGTCCCAGCGGGGTATTTTGCAAACCACGTAGTCCAATGCCGGCTCGAAGAAGGCACTGGTGGTCTTGGTGACGGAATTCTTCAGCTCAAAAAGGCCATAGCCCAAGCCCAACTTGGCGGCCACGAAAGCCAACGGATAGCCCGTCGCCTTGCTGGCCAAAGCCGACGAACGCGAGAGGCGTGCATTGACCTCGATGACACGATAATCCTCGCTCTGCGGGTCATAGGCATACTGCACGTTGCACTCGCCCACGATACCGATGTGACGGATGATGCGGATGGCCAGTTCGCGCAGCTTGTGATAGTCGGTGTTGCTGAGCGTCTGGCTCGGCGCGATGACGATGGACTCGCCCGTATGGATGCCCAGCGGGTCGAAATTCTCCATGTTGCAGACGGTGATGCAGTTGTCATACCGGTCGCGCACCACCTCGTATTCCACTTCCTTCCAGCCGCGGAGGCTCTTCTCCACCAGCACTTGCGGAGAGAAGGAGAAAGCCTTCTCTACCAGCACGTTCAGTTCCTCTTCGTTGTCGCAGAAGCCGCTGCCCAACCCCCCGAGGGCGTAGGCGGCGCGGACTATGACGGGATAGCCCAGCTCGCGGGCGGCGCGGCGGGCGTCTTCGGCACACTCCACGGCCTCGCTCTTGATGGTCTTCACGTCGATTTCATTCAATCTTTCCACGAAGAGTTCGCGGTCTTCCGTGTCGATGATGGCCTGCACGGGGGTGCCGAGCACCTGCACGTTGTATTTCTCGAACACGCCTGCCTGATAGAGGGCGACGCCACAGTTCAGGGCTGTCTGTCCGCCGAAGGCCAGCATGATGCCGTCCGGACGTTCCTTTGCGATGACCTTCTCCACGAAGTAAGGCGTCACGGGGAGGAAATAGATTTGGTCGGCCACGCCTTCCGAGGTCTGCACGGTGGCGATGTTGGGATTGATGAGGACGGTCTGGATGCCCTCTTCCTTCAGGGCTTTGAGGGCCTGCGAACCGGAGTAGTCGAACTCGCCCGCCTCGCCAATCTTCAGTGCGCCCGAGCCGAGCAGGAGCACCTTCTTTATGTCTGTTGGTTTCATATCTGATAGTTTGATGATTCGTTGAATGATAATTATCTTTTACACCCCATTCCCTCCTACATCAGACGGCGTTTCATCCTACATCAAACGCCGTCCGATCCTACATCAAACGGCGGCTGATCCTACATCAAACGCCGTCCGAAGGCATATCAATCGCAATGCGTTCATAAGCAATACGTTAGAAGAGAGGGGACACTATTCCGAATAGTTTACATCAGAGCAGCTTGACGAACTCATCGAAGAGGAACTCCGTGTCCGTCGGCCCGCTGCACGCTTCGGGATGGAACTGGGCGGAGAACCAGGGATTCGTCTTGTGGCGGATGCCCTCGTTCGAGCCGTCGTTCATGTTCACAAAGAGCGGTTCCCAATCGGCGCCCAACGTATTGTTATCCACCGCATAGCCGTGGTTCTGGCTGGTGATGAAGCAGCGCTCGGTGCCCACCATGCGTACAGGCTGGTTGTGGCTGCGGTGTCCGTATTTCAGCTTGTAGATTTTCGCCCCTCCGGCCTTGCTGAGGAGCTGGTTGCCCATGCAGATGCCGAAGATGGGGAGCTTCTCGTCCTGCATCGCCCGGCGGATGTTCTGCACCGCGGCATCGCACGTGTCGGGGTCTCCGGGGCCGTTGGAGATGAACAGCCCGTCATACTCCAAGCCGTTGAAGTCATAGTCCCAAGGCACGCGAATGACCTCCACACCTCTGTTTATCAGACATCTAAGGATGTTGGCCTTGACGCCGCAATCGACTAATACTACCTTCTTGCCTGCTCCCTCATTGTAGCGGATGACCTCCTTGCACGACACGCGGTCCACATAGTTTACCCCGGCATATTGCGCGGTGGGGATGTTGTCCGGTTCATCGTCAAAGACAATCTTGCCCATCATCACGCCATGCTCGCGCAGGGCTTTGGTCAGTGCCCGCGTGTCGATGCCCGTAATGCCCGGTACCTGTTCGCGTTTGAGCCAGTCGCCCAGGCTCTCCACGGCGTTCCAATGGCTGTAGTTCTCGCTGTAGTCGCTAACGATGATGGCCTCGGCATGAATCTTCTCGCTTTCCATGAAGCGGGGCAACCCGTTCTCAGCGAAGGTGAAGGGCGGCACCCCATAGTTGCCCACCAGGGGATAGGTCAATGTCATCAGCTGCCCGGCGTAGCTGGGGTCGGTCAGGCTCTCGGGGTATCCCGTCATGGCCGTGTTGAAGACTACCTCGCCCGCCACGGGCTTCTCATAGCCGAACGACTGCCCGTGCAGGCGGGTGCCGTCATCGAGGATAAGTGTCACGTTTCTCATTCTTTATCTGGTTCGTTAGTATTGTTGTCTTTGTTATTCTTCTTCATACTCTTCATCGCAGGCCCCACCAACCCGATGCACACGCCAATGGGTAGCCACAAACCCAGGTTGTCGAATATGATGCCGAACGCCACACCGAGGGCGATGCCCATGGCCAGCCATTCGCCTGCGATAGCTGATTTCTTCTTTTGTCCTTCGTCCATAATCCTAATTCATCATTCTTCGTTCTTCATTCTTCATTTAGAACTGATAGACCTGCTCGATGTAGTCAATGAACGCCTTGTTCAGCATCTTCACCCCGCCCGGCGTGGGATAATCACCGCTGAAGTACCAGTCGCCCGGATGGTTGGGACAGGCCTGGTGAAGTCCCTCCAAGGGTTGGTAGACAATCTGGACTTTGGCCTTCGTTCCCGCCGGGGTGAGCAGCTCCACCATCTTCGCCGAGATTTCCTCGTCGGTGAAGGGGGCGTAGATGTCTTTCACATAGTTCACCATCTGCTCCTTGGGCAGGTCGGCCTGCTCCTTGGACTTCCGGTAGGCGGAGGCGATGATGTTACGCATCTCCCGCTCCTTCAGCAATTCGATGGCAGCCTTGAAGGCGATGAATTCGCTCATGCGGGACATGTCAATGCCGTAGTAGTCGGGATAGCGCACTTGGGGCGAGCTGGACACGATGACTATCTTCTTCGGTCCCAGCCGGTCCAATATGCCGATGATGCTCTGCCTGAGGGTCGTGCCACGCACGATACTGTCGTCGATGATGACCAGATTGTCCTCGCCCGGTACCAGGCTGCCGTAAGTGATGTCGTAGACGTGGGCAGCCAGGTCATTGCGTGTGTTGCCCTCGGCGATGAAGGTGCGCAGCTTGATGTCCTTGATGGCTACCTTCTCGCTTCGGATGCGGCGGGAGAGGATGCGCTCCAGCTGCTCGTGCGTGGGGGTATGCTCCAAGGCGTCTATCTGGAAGACCTTCTCCTGGTTGAGGTACTCGTCCAGCCCCTGCAACATTCCGTAGAAAGCCACTTCGGCCGTATTGGGGATGAAGGAGAAAACGGTATGGTCAATATCGTAGTCGATGGCGCGGAGAATGCTGGGCACCAGTTCGCGGCCCAACTGCTTGCGTTCCCGGTAGATGTCCGTGTCACTGCCCCGGCTGAAGTAGATGCGCTCGAAGGAGCAGGGCTTGAAACCACGTGGTTTGTTAATCTGGATGGTGCGCATCCGTCCGGCCTTGGTGAAGATGACGGCTTGTCCGGGTTGCATCTCCTTGATGGACTCCATGGGAACATTGAACACCGTCTGGATGACCGGGCGTTCACTGGCCAGCACGGCCACCTCGTCGTCCTGATACCAAAAGGCGGTGCGGATACCCCACGGGTCGCGGATGGCAAAGGACTCTCCGCTTCCGGTCAGGCCGCAGATGACATAGCCTCCGTCCCATTCTTTGCTTGATGTGCGCAGGACGTTGGCCAGTTCGATGTGGTCCTCGATGTACCGGGTGATGTCCGTGCCTGTCAGTCCTTCGGATTCTGCAATGCCGAAGAGGCGCTCCACCTCACGGTCCAGCCGATGCCCCACCTGCTCCAGCATGATGTAGGTGTCGGAGTACTTGCGCGGATGTTGGCCCATGGCGGTGATACGGGCGAATATCTCGTCCACATTGGTCAGGTTGAAGTTGCCGCAGAGAGCCAAATTCTTTGCCCGCCAGTTGTTGCGCCGCAGGAAGGGGTGCACATAGCTTAGTCCGGACTTGCCCGTTGTGCTGTAGCGCAGGTGCCCCATGTAGACCTCGCCAGCAAAGGGGAGGCATTTCTTGGCATAGTCTGCATCGTGCAGCTGCTCCGAGGTCAGGTCACGGAAATTGGTGTGCACGGTGTCAAATATCTCAGTGATGGCTCCCGAACCCAAGGCGCGTTCGCGAAACATGTATTCCTCGCCGGGATTGGCCTCCAGCTTCACACAGGCCAGACCTGCGCCTTCCTGCCCCCGGTTGTGTTGCTTCTCCATAAGGAGGTATAGCTTGTTCAGGCCATACATCCAAGTGCCGTACTTCTGTTCGTAGTACTCCAAAGGTTTTAGCAGGCGGATCATGGCCACGCCGCATTCGTGTTTCAGTTGTTCCATACTATATAATATGTGGTCTAATAACGTATCCTGAATAGAGTCCGAAGACTTTTCCGGATGCAAAGATAGATATTTAAGCATAAAATCTTCCTCAACAAAGCACATATTTACATTTATTTCTCCTATCTTTGCCCCTTGAAGTCAAAGGGGTGCCCCGTACGCGGGCTGAGATCATACCCTCGAACCTGATGCAGGTAATGCTGCCGTAGGAATTGGATATTCACACTCCCACCCGCCACACGCTCCGTGGTATCCGCTTTGTCTTCTACACATTATAATATTATATAGACGCACAGAAGATGAAGATTACAATCAACAACAAGGAGATGTTCACCACGTCCTCCACGCTACTCCAGCTTGCCGGAGAACTGGCCCTGCCTGCTTCCGGCGTGGCCATGGCCCTCAACAACCGTATGATACCCCGCGCTGACTGGGGCGACACTCCCCTGGAGGAAGGCGCATCCATCGTCATCATCAAAGCAGCTTGTGGAGGATAAGCCTATGATACCCGTACAATTCATTACCCACTACACCGACCGGTACTCCTACTTGGACAGTGCCCGTCTGGCTTTGGAAGGCGGTTGCCGCTGGATACAACTGCGCATGAAGGATCACCCCTTGGACGAAGTGGAGGCAATAGGGCGCGAAGTGCAGGCCTTGTGCAAACATTACGGAGCCATCTTCATCATCGACGACCACGTGGAACTGGCTCAAAAACTCCATGCCGACGGCGTACACCTGGGGCTGAAGGACATGCCCGTGGCCGAAGCCCGGCAGGTGCTGGGCGAAGAGTTTCTCATCGGCGGTACGGCCAATACCTTCGAAGACATCGTGCGCCATTGGCAAGGCGGGGCGGACTACATCGGCTGCGGTCCCTTCCGGCATACAGATACGAAGAAGAACCTCAGCCCCCTCCTGGGGCTGGAAGGTTATGCCCGGCTGATGAAGCAGATGCAGGAGGCCGGCATTCCCCTGCCCGTGGTGGCCATCGGAGGCATTACCCGTGCGGACATCCCCGCCATCATGGAGACGGGAGTGCGCGGCATTGCCCTGTCCGGCACCATGCTCCGTGCCGATGATCCCGTGCAGGAGATGCGCGAGATATTGACCCTCTGACAAACGGATTAAAGATACATTGAATGCTATAATATACAAGGAATATGGAAAAACTGATTATTGCCGGGCGCGAATTTGACTCGCGCCTGTTCCTGGGGACTGGAAAGTTCAGTTCCAATGAAGTGATGGAGCAGTCCATCCTGGCATCGGGCACGCAGATGGTGACCGTAGCCATGAAACGTATAGAATTAGACAACAAGGAGGATGACATGTTGCGCCACATCGCACATCCGCACATCCAACTCCTGCCCAATACCAGCGGCGTGCGCAATGCCGAGGAAGCCGTATTCGCCGCGCAGATGGCCCGCGAGGCTTTCGGCACCAACTGGCTGAAACTGGAGATTCATCCCGATCCGCGCTACCTCCTGCCCGACTCCATCGAGACCCTCAAGGCCACGGAACAACTGGTTAAGCTGGGCTTCGTAGTCCTGCCCTATTGCCAGGCCGACCCCACCCTCTGCAAACATCTGGAAGAAGCCGGAGCCGCCACGGTCATGCCACTCGGTGCACCCATCGGCACAAACAAGGGGCTTCAGACGCGCGACTTCCTGCGCATCATCATCGAGCAGGCCACGGTGCCCGTCGTAGTGGATGCCGGCATCGGCGCTCCCAGTCATGCCGCCGAAGCCATGGAAATGGGCGCATCGGCCTGCCTGGTGAATACCGCCATTGCCGTGGCAGGAGACCCCGTGCAGATGGCCATTGCCTTCCGGGAAGCCGTAGAAGCCGGACGCCGTGCCTACGAAGCCGGACTGGGCGTACAGGCTGAATCCATGAAGGCCGAAGCCAGCTCTCCCCTCACCGCTTTCCTCAATGAATAACCCTAACGACAACGATTATGAACCAACGCATCAAATATTCCCGCTCCGAGAAGATTTACTTGCCGGGGCAAATCTATCCGGACCTGCGCGTGGCCATGCGCCGTGTGGAGCAAGTGCCCAGCACGACCTTTGACGAGAAAGGCGAGAAAGTCATCACGCCCAACCCGAAGGTCTACATCTATGACACCAGCGGCCCGTACAGCGACCCCAATGTAGATATCGACCTGAAGAAAGGGCTGCCCCGCCTGCGCGAACCGTGGATTCTCGGACGTGGCGACGTGGAGCGTCTGCCCGAGATTTCTTCGGAATATGGGCGTATGCGCCGCGATGACCATTCGCTGGATCACCTGCGCTTCGAACACATCACCCTGCCTCTCCGTGCCAAAGCCGGACGCCGTTGCACACAGATGCACTATGCCAAGCAGGGCATCATCACCCCGGAAATGGAATACGTGGCCATCCGCGAGAACATGAATTGCCGGGAACTAGGCATCGACACGCATATCACGCCCGAGTTCGTCCGCCAGGAACTAGCCGCCGGACGTGCGCTCCTGCCTGCCAATATAAATCACCCTGAAGCCGAACCGATGATTATCGGGCGCAACTTCCTGGTGAAGATCAACACCAATATCGGTAATTCCGCCACCACCTCCGGCATCGAGGAGGAAGTGGAGAAGGCGCTTTGGAGCTGCAAATGGGGAGGCGACACGCTTATGGACCTTTCCACCGGAGCCAACATACACGAAACACGCGAATGGATTGTCCGCAACTGTCCCGTCCCCGTGGGCACCGTGCCCATCTACCAGGCACTGGAAAAAGTAAACGGACGGGTGGAAGACCTTTCCTGGGAACTCTACCGCGATACTCTCATCGAGCAATGCGAGCAAGGCGTGGACTACTTCACCATCCATGCAGGCATCCGGCGGCATAATGTCCACCTGGCGGACAAGCGTCTGTGCGGCATCGTCAGCCGGGGCGGCAGCATCATGAGCAAATGGTGCCTCCTCCACGACCGCGAATCCTTCCTCTACGAACACTTCGATGACATTTGCGACATCCTGGCTTCTTACGACACGGCCATCTCGCTGGGCGACGGGCTCCGTCCCGGTTGCATCCAGGATGCCAACGACGAGGCGCAGTTTGCTGAACTCGACACTATGGGCGAGCTGGTCACCCGCGCCTGGGATCACGACGTGCAGGCCTTTATCGAGGGCCCGGGACACGTGCCCATGCACAAGATCCGGGAGAACATGGAGCGTCAGATCGAGAAGTGCCACAACGCGCCGTTCTATACACTCGGCCCCATCGTCACGGACATCGCTCCCGGTTACGACCATATTACTTCAGCCATCGGTGCAGCACAGATTGGTTGGCTGGGCACGGCCATGCTGTGCTACGTCACTCCGAAGGAACATCTCGCCCTGCCGGACAAGGAAGACGTGCGTGTAGGCGTCGTGACCTATAAGATTGCCGCCCATGCCGCCGACCTGGCCAAGGGACATCCCGGCGCACAGGTCCGCGACAATGCCTTGAGCAAGGCGCGTTATGAGTTCCGTTGGAAAGACCAGTTCGATTTGTCGTTGGATTCGGAACGTGCAATGAACTATTTCCACGCCGGCAAGCACGTGGACGGAGAATATTGCACGATGTGCGGCCCGAACTTCTGCGCGATGCGTTTGAGTCGGGACATTAACAGGAATAACAAAAAATAACCCCCGTGGGGCCGTATGGGCACGCAGATGACACAGATGAAACAGATTCTCGCAGATTTATTCATACAATATAATAATCTGTGGTCATCTATTTCATCTGCGTCATCTGTGTGCCATCGGATAGCCTACAGAACCAATAACCAATCATAACAACCATGTTTAGCGAAGTATTAGACCAAATATCGTGGGACGACACCACCGCCCGCATCGCCTCGAAGACCGATGCCGACGTGCGTCGTGCCCTCAGCAAGGACCGCTGCGACGTGGAGGACTTCATGGCCCTCATCTCGCCGGCCGCCGAGCCTTACTTGGAGCAGATGGCAAGGCTCAGCAAGAAATATACCGAGGAACGCTTCGGGCGGACCATATCCATGTTCGTGCCCCTCTACCTCACCAATTCCTGCACCAACTCGTGCGTGTACTGCGGATTCCATATCTCCAATCCCATGAAGCGCACCATCCTCACCGAGGAGGAAATTGTCAATGAATACAAGGCCATCAAACGCCTGGCCCCGTTCGAGAACCTGCTGATTGTCACGGGTGAGAACCCGGCCAAGGCCGGCGTGCCCTACATTGCCCGCGCCCTCGACTTGGCCAAGCCCTACTTCTCCAACCTGAAGATTGAAGTCATGCCTCTCAAGACCGAGGAATACGAAGAGTTGACCCACCACGGCATGAACGGCGTCATCTGCTTCCAGGAGACGTACAACCGCGCCCACTACAACATCTATCATCCACGGGGCATGAAGTCCAAGTTCGAATGGCGACTGAACGGCTTCGACCGCATGGGCCAGGCCGGCGTCCACAGCATCGGCATGGGCGTCCTCATCGGCCTGGAGCGGGAATGGCGTACGGACATCACCATGATGGCCCATCACCTGCGCTACCTACAGAAGCATTATTGGCGGACGAAGTACAGCGTCAACTTCCCCCGTATGCGCCCCTCGGAGAACGGAGGATTCCAACCGAACGTGGTCATGACCGACCGGGAGCTGGCGCAGGCCACCTTTGCCATGCGCATCTTCGACCACGACGTGGACATCTCCTACTCCACCCGCGAGCCGGCCTCCATCCGCGACCACATGGCCACGCTGGGAGTCACCACGATGAGCGCCGAGAGCAAGACTGAACCGGGCGGCTACTACACCTATCCGCAGGCATTGGAGCAATTCCACGTCAGCGACGAGCGTACCGCACACGAGGTGGACGCCGCCCTGCGCCGCATGGGACGCGAGCCGGTCTGGAAGGACTGGGATGCCTCGTTTGACCACCCGAAGCTGACAGCAGCGGTATAGTAAACCATCATTATACATTCTTCACCGTCGGAGACATACGCTCGTCGGTAGTGGTGACATACGTATGTCGATGATGGTGACATACGTATCTCTCCATCAGACATTTCCTCCCCCCCTCCACAAGTATCTGCAGCGGGGGTGGAGGGACAAAGGACGCTGACGGGCGTCTCATTCACCGTTAATCATAATTTTAGATATATAGTAATGAACATAAACAATCGATATGAACGCCAGACGGCCCTCCCCGAGATTGGGCCGGAAGGACAGGAGCGTCTGGCGCGCGCCCGTGTACTCATCGTAGGAGTCGGGGGGCTGGGATGCCCCGTCGCCCTCTATTTGGCCGCAGCCGGCATAGGCACGCTGGTCCTGGTGGACGACGACATGGTCAGCCTCACGAACCTGCAACGGCAGGTGCTCTACACGGAAGCCGACCAAGGGAAACCGAAGGTGCTCTGTGCCGCCCAGCGCCTGCGCCAGCTCAACAGCCAGATACGCATCGAAATCAATCCCTGCCGGCTGTCAGGGCGGAACGTGGCCGCATTGATGGAAGGTTGCGACCTGGTGCTGGACGGTACCGACAACTTTGCCACACGCTACATCCTGGACAACGCTTGCGCACGTATGCATATACCTTATATATATGGTGCCGTCCGCGGACTGGAAGGACAGGTGGCTGTGCTCCATGCAGGCCCCGCTCCCCGCACCTATCGCGACCTCTATCCCGACGAGGAAGCCATGTGCGCCTTGCCTCCGGACCCACACGTGGTGGGAGTGACTCCGGCCGTGGTGGGTGCCGTGCAAGCCAACGAAGCCCTCAAGATACTGGCCGGCTATGGCGAGCCACTCTATGGCCGGCTATGGACGATAGACTTGCGCACCCTGAATACCCACATCCTCTCATTCTGAATCTATATGGAACTGATGGTAATCACCCGGCCCGACTTTTTCGAGGGAGAAAGCGAGGCCATCCGGATGCTGCTGGACGAAGGCCTGGAATTCCTTCATATCCGCAAGCCGGGCAGTACCCCGGAACAGGTGGAACAACTGCTGAAGCAGATACCGGGGAAATACTACAACCGCATTGTCCTGCACGAGCATGTTGACCTGGCCTTACGGTACGAGCTGCGGGGCTTTCATGTCAACCGCCGCACTACGGAACACGTGCCGTACTACAAGTGGGAAGTCAGCACCTCGGTCCATTCGCTGGAGGAACTGAAGAAGAAGAAAGGAAGTTATGAATATCTGTTCCTCAGCCCAGTCTTTGACAGCATCTCCAAAACGGGCTACCACTCGGCCTTCACTCCCGGCCAGCTGCGACAAGCGCGTGAGCATTTCGTCCTCGACTACGGCATCATCGCCCTCGGAGGCGTGACGGCAGACCGTGTGGGCATGCTCCGTATGCTGGGCTTCGGCGGTGTGGCTGTACTGGGAGATGTATGGGACCACTTCGGCCAGCCTGATTTCCTGGAACATTTCCGGCAATTGCTGCGGGCCACGAACACGCCTCCCGTGGTATTGACCGTTGCCGGTTCCGACTCCTCCGGTGGTGCCGGCATACAGGCTGACATCAAGACCCTGTCGGGCTTGAGTGCCTATGCCGCATCGGTCATTACGGCCGTCACGGCCCAGAATACCCTGGGCGTACAAGACGTATTTCCCGTGCCGGCCCCGGTGGTAAGACAACAACTGGAATCCGTACTGGTGGACCTGCCTGTGGCGGCCATCAAGATCGGCATGGTGCCCAATGCCTCCGTGGCACAGACGCTGGCCGAGGTACTTTCTGCCTATCCACACCTTCCCGTCGTCTGCGATCCGGTAATGGTTTCCACCAGCGGACGTTCCCTGATGGAGCCTGAAACAATCCGGGCGATGGAAGAAAGCGTATTTCCCCGCTGCACCCTTCTTACTCCCAACCTGCCCGAGGCCTCGCTGCTGCTGGGGCATTCCATCGACGATGTGGAAGCGATGAAAGAGGCAGCCATGCGTCTGGCCTCGCAATATGGCACCCGTGTTTTACTGAAGGGGGGACATCTTCCGGGAAACGAACTCGTAGATGTTTTGGGAGGAGATACATGGACGGATGACTTTCATTTCGACAAGATAACCAGCAGCAACCTGCACGGGACAGGCTGTACCCTCTCTTCCGCCATCGCCGCCTACCTGGCCGCAGGGTTCAGCACGTGTGAAGCCATCACGCATGGCGAAGACTTCACCCGCGCAGCCATCCTGGCAGGCCGGGACTTGCGTTTCGGGCATGGAAATGGTCCTTTGTGGCACTTTTTCTCCTTAGATAACGACCTTATTTGGAGGAAACCATTAACTTTGCAGGACTATAAAGAAGATGATATATTGATTATCTAATGGAAAAGTCAAAAGTTTATTTCTCGGATTTACGCACCTCTCCTACGTCCAACCTTTTGGACAAGATGGAGCGGCTGCTGAAGCGTGCCGGCATTGGCAAACTTCCTTTGCAGGACAGCTTTGCCGCTATCAAGATACATTTCGGTGAGCCCGGCAACCTGGCTTATATCCGCCCCAACTATGCGGCCCGCCTGGCAAATCTGTTGCGTTCCTATGGCGCCAAGCCATTCCTGACAGATTGCAACACGCTCTATTCGGGTCGTCGGTCTAATGCCGTTGACCACCTGCAAAGCGCCATGGAGAACGGGTTTAACCCCATCTCCGCACAATGTCAGGTGATTATTGGAGATGGGCTGAAAGGGACGGACTATCGTGAGATCCCCATCGAAGGCGCAGCGTATTGCCCCACTCCCAAGATTGGTACCGCTATAGCCGACGCTGACGTCATCATCAGCATGAACCACTTCAAGGGCCATGAGCAGGCAGGTTTCGGAGGTGCCCTGAAGAACCTGGGCATGGGTTGTGCCAGCGTGGGAGGCAAATTGGAACTGCATGCTTCTTCGCAACCTAAAATCCAACAAGAACACTGCATCGGCTGCAACATCTGTGTCAAGCATTGTGCCCATGACGCCATTCATCTGAACGAACAACGCAAGGCTGAGATTGATTATGCGAAGTGCGTCGGTTGCGGACAATGTGTGGCCTTATGTCAACACGATGCCGCCGTCATCAGCGATTGGGATACTTCTGAACGCCTTAATTACAAAATTGCCGAATATACAAAGGCCGTGCTGCAGGACAAGCCCCACTTCCACATCAGTTTCATCATGAATGTATCTCCTGAATGCGACTGCTGGAACCATAACGATGCCGCCATCGTTCCCGACTTGGGGATGCTGGCTTCTGCCGATCCCGTTGCCTTGGACATGGCTTGTGCCGATTTAGTCATGAAAGCTCCCATCCTGCATACGGACAATGTATTGGGCGCTAAACATCAGCACGATAATTTGTGTGGCTGTGACAAGTTCCATATGATACATCCTGATACGGACTGGATGGCAGGACTGCGCCACGCTGAGAAAATAGGCATCGGCACGATGCAGTATGAACTCATTCACGTATGACAATCCCTGTAAAAACGATAATAATATGAATGCATCAGTAAGACTTTATTCCCTGCCCTTCCGGAGCGTGAAGACCTATGTCTTTGCTTTCCTGTTCATTGTAGGCAACATCGCATTGCCCCAGTTGTTCCACCTGGTACCTGCCGGCGGACCGACATGGCTGCCCATCTATTTTTTCACCTTAATAGCATCTTACAAGTTTGGTTTGCGTGTGGGACTGCTGACAGCATTGCTTTCCCCGCTGTTCAATCATTGGTTGTTCGGCATGCCGGCCCTGGCGGTCTTGCCTGCCATACTGGTGAAATCAGGTTTGCTGGCCGGTGCCGCTGCATGGGTGGCACATCGCACACAACGGGTATCCCTCGCTGCTCTGTTGGTAGCCATTCTGACCTATCAGGTCATTGGTACAGCCTGCGAGTGGATCATTTGCGGTGATTTCATGCTGGCTGCACAAGATTTCCGCATGGGCATCCCCGGTATGTTGTTGCAACTGTTCGGCGGCTATGCTGTGCTGAAAGCCCTGAACAGACTTTAAACAAGCCTTTTCTTTCCGAACCCCGTCAGTTCCTCACCGGACAGGCCGACGGGCGTTCCTTACGAATATAAACCACCTAATGCAGTACACAATTATGGAAGCTAACAAAAAGATAATCATTTATCAAGTATTTACCCGCCTGTTTGGCAATGCCAACAACCGATGCGAAGCACATGGCGACTTGCGTACCAACGGTTGCGGCAAGATGGCTGACTTCACCGCCAAGGCCTTAGGAGAAATACGAAACCTGGGCGCCACGCATATTTGGTACACCGGACTTATCGAACATGCCACTCAGACCGACTACCGACGTTACAATATCCGGCCCGACCATCCGGCTGTGGTGAAGGGAAAGGCTGGATCTCCTTACGCCATCAAGGATTATTACGACATAGACCCGGACCTTGCCAAAGATGTGCCGGGGCGTATGAAAGAGTTCGAGAATCTGATTCAACGTACTCATCGCAGCGGATTAGGCTTCATCATGGACTTTGTGCCCAATCATGTAGCCCGGCAATATTACTCTGATGCCCAACCCGAAGGCACCGTTCAGTTAGGCGCCCATGACCGGACAGACTGTGCATTCGATGCCGACAACAATTTCTATTACATTCCGGGAACACCGCTACAAGGCGAGTTTAACAAACAAGACACTGTTTCTGAACCTTACGAAGAGTTCCCCGCCAAAGCTACCGGCAATGACCGCTTCGATGCCTGTCCAGGTATCAACGATTGGTATGAAACGGTTAAGCTGAATTATGGCGTGGACTATGTGAACGGGCATACGTGCCACTTCACTCCCATCCCGGACACTTGGCACAAGATGCTTGACATCCTGCTCTTCTGGGCATCCAAGGGCATTGATGGCTTCCGGTGCGATATGGCCGAAATGGTACCTGTCGAATTCTGGGCCTGGGCCATCCCCCAAGTCAAGGAACAATATCCGGACTTGCTGTTCATTGCGGAGGTCTACAATCCCGGCCTGTATCGGGAGTATCTCTATCGGGGCCGCTTCGACTACCTGTATGATAAGGTGGGACTGTACGACACGCTGCGCGCCATTGTCTGCTGCCGGGAGTCGGCGACTGCCATCACCTATCGCTGGCAGGAACTGGACACCATTCAGGACCATATGCTCAACTTCCTGGAGAACCACGACGAACAACGCATAGCCTCCGACTTCTTCGCCGGTGACCCATGGAAAGCTGTGCCTGCACTGATAGTTTCCGCCTGCATGAACACCAATCCCCTGATGATATATTTCGGCCAGGAATTTGGCGAACGTGGCATGGATGCAGAAGGTTTCAGCGGATGTGACGGACGCACCACGATCTTCGACTATTGGAGTGTAGACACCATCCGTCGCTGGCGTGATGGCGGCAAGTTCGACGGACGTATGCTGACAGACGGTGAGAAGAATCTGCAGTCCCTTTACCGCCGCATTCTCACCTTGTGCAACACGGAGGCTGCCATCCGTCAAGGAAGTTTCTTCGACTTGATGTACGCCAATATCAACGGTTGGCGCTTCAATGAACATCGTCAATACGTATTCTTGCGGAAGTGGGGCAAGGAGGTTCTGCTATGTGCTGTCAACTTTGACCCGCAAGCGGTGGATATTGCCGTCAACCTGCCTTCGCACGCTTTCGACTGCCTGCAGATACCTCCCATGGAGGAATGCAGAGCTACCGACCTGCTGACTGGCGAAGTTTCCAACTTGAGTTTTGTTCCCTACCGTCCCTCAGAAATTTCCATAGGAGGCTATGGGGGAAAGTTGCTGAAAATAATGCTTCCCTGATACTTCCAGACAAGCATTGATGCCATAAGGAAATGAGAATGTCCGCCTTTCCCCCAATGATGCTTTTGCAAGTATGCTATGCTTCAACCGACATGGAAGCAAGGATAAATGGCCAAGTATCCAATAATACTTGGTCATTTATCCTTGCTCCTATATGATGCCTCTCTCTGCTTAGGCAATCTGCGGATATTCATATAAAAAACACGCTGTTACCCGATTGACACAGGTAACAGCGTGTTTTTTATATCCCTCTTTGGAACGCTAAAGTCCCTCTTCAGGAAGCTAAAGTGCCTCTTTGTCAAAGCCAAGTCCCTTTTTAAGGGCAGCCTTATTTTCTTAATCTGTATGCATCCCTCACCATCTTATCGTCCTTGCGGATAGCGCAGAAAGCCAGATAATTCAGGATGATGGACGCCAACGGCAAACACAAAGCCCAGCCTATCTGAAATGTAAAGGAGGATTCCCCCTTCAATACATAGACAAACACGCTGAATGCCACATAGTATCCTATCAGCAACAGACCATTGAAGACTGTCATTCTCATCTGCAATTGCCGGTTACGGAACAAGAATATGGTGCAGCATGCAATGAGGGCGCTCAACAGCAATATGCCGAACAGTCCCCATGTGGACTGAACGCTTCCCTCTGCCAACATCACTCCCAACGGTCTGAACGGATATACCTCCGCCTCACTGCCGCCTACAAAATACCCCGCAGGCATACATAGGGCAATAACGAGAGCTATCGTTGCCAGCAATAAATAAACGGATTGGATGCGTTGTATCATTACTGCAGTTTTTCTTTTTCCTTGGCAGGATTGCGATAATATACCTTTCCTTCGATATATTCCTGCGTGGCAATCAATGTGGGCTTGGGCAATTTCTCATAGTAACGGGAAATCTCGATTTGCTCACGATTCTCAAATACTTCCTCCAAATTGTCATTGTAAGAGGCAAATTCCGCCAATTTCTTGGACAAGTCGTTCTTGATCTCAACGCTAATCTGGTTGGCACGCTTTGCAATAATGGCTACCGTCTCATAAACATTACCGGTATCCTTGCACAAATCCATCATGTCACGAGTTACCGTTGTGGTAGGAGCATTGGTCTTTCTGTAATCCATACGTCAATTTATCTCTATTTAGAATTCTAATAATCAATCTATTGTCTGAGGCTCGTCTTTCAAGACCTTTTGGGATTCCTTAAAAATACGGTCAGCTTCCTTCGTGTACTTGCTTTCCGGGAATTCATTCTTGAAAGCATAATACTCATCCACGGCTTCCCGGTAGCGTTCTTCCTTTTTTTCCTCCACGCTATACACGGCCAATTCATATTTTGCCTGTAATATGAGGATGGACAAGTCTTCCCGCAGATTAGTATAAGGATAATCCTTCAGGGCATTCTGAGCAGTTATTACACAAGCCTGATAGTTATTTCCCAGATAATTGCCCAGGTTGTAGTACAACTTTGCAGAAAGATATTCCTTCATCACCAGCTTGTCCTGCAAGGCAAACACCATATTCTGGGCTTCCTCCCTGCGAGAACTTTCGGGGAAATATTCCAGGAACATCTGCAATTGCTGAATGGCACTGTACGTTCCCGATTGGTCAAGGCGTGGTTCAGGGGTATCTAAAAACAAAGCCTTACCTGCATAAAAACGGGCAAGTTCGGTATAAACGCCGCGGGGATAGACATTATAATACTGAATGAAAGTCTGGGCGGCTGTCTGATAATCCTCCATATTATAGTAGCTCATGGCTAACATATACAAGGATTCCTCCGCATTAGGAGTTCCTTTGAGGATGGTTATCAACTCGTTCAACAAAGTGATGGAGCGATTGTACTGACCTTTAGCGAAACTGGCTTTTGCCGCTTCGTATTTGTATTCATAATCGCTGCTTTTCAAAAGCTTGTTGTATTCTCCACACGAAGAGAGCATACAAGCGGCGAGAGCGCCTATAAGTATGTTTCTTTTCATCACATTCACACAAATATTGTGCAAAGATAGAGGTTCGCATCGAATTAGCCAACGATGCGAACCTTAATTTTTCAAAAACTACAATTTGTACAAATCGCTTGCTGCCAGCAGGTCCACCTTCTTTTCGGTCAGGATGCGGATGCATTCGTCCATATTGTTGGGGCGGATGATGACGTTAGCGGTTTCTCCGTTGGCAAAGGAATACATATATTCAATGAATACCCCTTCATCCGACAGGAAACGGAGCACCCGAGCCAATGCTCCGGGTACATTGGGACAACTGATGCCTATCACATCGGTGACATTTACGGCAAAATGCCTGTCCTTCAAGGCCTGATAGGCTTTGTCGGGTTCGGATACAATGCCCCGGAGAATGCCGAAATCCGCATTCTCCGCGATGCTGAGCGCCGAGAGGTTGATGCCTTCTTCGGCCAGCACTTCGGTCACCTCCGTGAGGCGGCCGGACTTGTTCTCCAGGAAAATAGAAAGTTGTTTCGCTACCATACTATTATTTCAGTTTACGGTTATCAATGACGCGTTTAGCCTTGCCTGTGCTGCGCTCAATGGTGCGGGGCTCAACCAGGCGGACATTGACGCTAAGACCCAGCACACTTTGCAGTCGGGCAGTGAGTCTGGCCTTCATGGCCAGCATCTTGTTGATTTCATCCGAGTAATATTCCGGCCGGACTTCCACCTGCAGCTCCATCGTGTCCGTATTGTTCACACGGTCTACCAAGAGAAGATAATGGGGTTCGAACTCGGGCATTTCCAAGATGACGGATTCTATCTGAGTGGGGAATACGTTGACACCACGGATGATGAGCATGTCATCGCTTCGGCCCAATATGCGGTCCATGCGTACCAAGGTGCGGCCGCAGGGACATTGGTCATAATGCAAGGCTGTCAGGTCCTTGGTGCGATAACGCAACAAGGGCATGCCTTCCTTGGTCAGGTGGGTGAATACCAATTCGCCCGTCTCGCCCGGTGCCACCGGTTCTAAGGTAACAGGATCCACGATTTCAGGGAAATAATGGTCCTCATTCAGATGGGTGCCATGCTGACACTCACATTCGTAGCCTACGCCGGGACCGGCCACCTCACTCAATCCATAGATGTCGTAAGCCTTGATGCCCAGTTTGGATTCGAGGTCACGACGCATGCTCTCCGTCCAAGGTTCCGCTCCGAAGGCACCGATTTTCAATTTGAATTCGTCACGTGGAAGTCCGGAATCTGCAATGGCATCGGCCAGATAGAGCGCATAGGAAGGCGTACAGCACAACACAGTGGCCCCGAAGTCGTGCATCAAGGTGATTTGTTTGGCCGTATTTCCGCTGGACATGGGGATGACTGAAGCGCCGATATTCTCAGCTCCGGCATGGGCACCCAGGCCTCCGGTAAACAAGCCATAACCGTAAGACACCTGGAAAATGTCTGTCTTGCCCGCACCGTAGGCAGTGAAGGCACGCGAAAGGCACTCGGCCCATACCGAAAGGTCCTTACGGGTATACCCCACCACGGTAGGCTTGCCCGTTGTCCCGGACGAGGCATGGATACGGACAATCTGGCTCATCGGCACGGCACAAAGGCCAAACGGATAATTGTCTCGCAAGTCATATTTAGTGGTAAAGGGAAGTTTGACGATGTCATCGATACTGTTGATGTCATCCGGAGTGATTCCCAGCTCTTGCATCTTCTTCCGATAGAAAGGTGTGTCGTGATAGACACGCTCCACGGTCTTCTTGAGGCGGATGCTCTGAATCTTACGAAGACTTTCGCGATCCATGCACTCAATGCTTTCATTCCAAATCATGTCTTTCGTTGTATTGATAAATGGGTTTATAATAAAAGTATCACCGCAAAGTAAGTGATTTTTTTGTTTATATCAAAGATTTTGCCGAATATTGCCGTGGTTTTACGTGAATTTATGAATAAGTTTGAATTGACCTCTGATTATAAGCCTACTGGCGACCAGCCTGAAGCCATTGCCCAACTGACAGAAGGACTTCGTGAAGGAATACCCGCACAGACTCTGTTGGGTGTGACCGGCTCCGGAAAGACTTTCACCATGGCCAACGTGGTGGCCAATCTCAACAAACCCACACTCATCCTGAGCCACAACAAGACTTTGGCTGCCCAACTCTACAGCGAGTTCAAGGGGTTCTTTCCGCACAATGCCGTGGAATATTATGTTTCCTATTATGATTACTATCAGCCGGAAGCCTACCTGCCCTCCACGGATACCTACATCGAGAAAGACCTGGCCATCAACGACGAGATAGACAAGCTTCGGCTGGCGGCCCTATCGGCCTTGTTGTCCGGACGGAATGATGTGGTGGTGGTTTCTTCCGTGTCGTGTATCTATGGTATGGGCAATCCTTCGGACTTCTATAATAATGTCATCGAGGTGAAGCGGGGAAAGAGCCTTGTCCGCAACGTCTTTCTAAGGCATCTGGTGGAAAGCCTGTATGTTCGCAATGACGTGGAGCTGAACCGGGGTTGTTTCCGCGTAAAGGGTGACACCGTGGATATCTGGCTGGCCTATGCCGACACTGTCCTGCGGGTCATATTTTGGGGAGACGAGGTGGACTCTATCGAAGAGGTAGACCCGATAACAGGTGTGACCACCTCGCAAGTGGAGGAGTATAAGATATATCCCGCCAACCTTTTCATGACCACCAAGGAAAGCACCCTGCACGCCATCCATCAGATAGAAGACGACCTCCGGGAGCGGGTGGAATGGTTCGAGCAGCAAGGACAGATGCTGGAAGCCAAACGCCTGCAGGAGCGGGTGACTTATGACATGGAAATGCTGCGCGAATTGGGACATTGCGCGGGCATTGAGAACTATTCGCGCTATTTCGACAACCGCGCCCCAGGCACACGTCCTTATTGCCTGCTGGATTTCTTTCCCGACGATTTCCTGACTATCATAGACGAAAGTCACGTCAGCATTCCCCAGATCCGGGCCATGTATGGAGGCGACCGCGCCCGCAAGGCCAACCTCGTGGATTATGGATTCCGCCTGCCCGCAGCCTTTGACAACCGCCCCCTTAAGTTCGAGGAGTTCGAGCAAATGGTGAAGCAGGTCATCTACGTGAGCGCCACTCCTGCGGATTATGAGTTAAAGAAATCCGAGGGTATCATCGTCGAGCAGGTCATCCGCCCTACAGGTCTGTTGGACCCCGTTATCGAGGTACGACCCAGTCTGAATCAGATAGACGACCTGATGGAGGAAATACAGTTGCGCATCGAGCGGGGTGAACGTACCCTCGTGACGACCCTGACCAAACGCATGGCTGAAGAACTGACCGAATACCTGCTGAATAACAACGTGAAGTGCAATTATATCCATAGCGATGTAGAAACCATGGAACGGATACAAATCATGGCCGACCTGCGCGAGGGAAACTATGATGTGTTGGTAGGCGTCAACCTGCTTCGTGAGGGATTGGACCTCCCGGAAGTATCCCTCGTGGCCATATTGGATGCGGACAAGGAAGGTTTCCTGCGCTCACACCGTTCTCTGACGCAGACAGCCGGTCGTGCAGCCCGTAACGTAAACGGACGTGTCATTATGTATGCGGACCGCATCACAGAAAGCATGCGTCAGACTATCGAGGAGACCAACCGCCGGCGTGAGAAGCAGTTGCGCTACAATGACGAGCATCATATCACCCCCCGCCCCATCGAAAAAGGCAAGGGCATCAGTCCGTTTGCCCAAGTCGCGCCGGTTCAGGAAACTGCCAAAGGCACTTCGCCAGCCACAGAGAAAGTGCCACGCCCTTACGTGGAGCAGGACTCGACCGCCCAAGTGGCAGCAGATCCCATCATGCAATACATGAACCGCGAACAACTGGAAAAAAGCATCGCACGCACCCGCAAACTGATGCAAGAGGCCGCTCGCAAACTAAACTTCATCGAAGCTGCCCAATGGCGCGATGAGGTCCTGCGACTGGAAGAATTACTGAAAACAAAAGTTTAAATCCCCATCCGTATGCTAAGCAAATTCAAACTCAATCAACTCTATTTCAAGGACACCCAGTTTGCCGACCTGATGAAGCGACGCATCTTCAATGTGCTGTTGGTGGCCAACCCTTATGACGCCTTCATGTTGGAGGACGACGGACGCATTGACGAAAAGATTTTCAATGAATACGCTTCCCTTTCCCTCAGCTCCCCTCCCCGCTTCACGCAGGCTACCACATGTAATGAAGCTTTGGAGCAACTGGCTTCGCTCACCTATGACTTGGTCATCTGTATGCCCGGTACAGGCGAAACGGAAATATTCGACACGGCCCGGCGCATCAAGCAGGACTATCCCCAAATCCCCATCGTCATTCTGACTCCTTTCAGCCATGGAGTGAGTGAACGGATGGCCAACGAGGACCTCAGTGCCTTCGAATACGTTTTCTGTTGGCTGGGCAATACGGATTTGTTGGTGTCTATCATCAAGCTGATTGAGGATAAGATGAACCTGGAGCATGACGTCAATCAGGTGGGTGTGCAGGTCATCCTGTTGGTGGAGGACGAGGTACGTTTCTACTCCTCTGTCCTGCCCAACCTCTATAAATTTGTTCTTCAGCAGAGTCAGGAATTCAGCACCGAGGCTCTGAATGCCCACCAGCGTACCTTGCGCATGCGAGGCCGTCCCAAAATTATCCTGGCCCGTACCTACGACGAAGCCTATGGTATTTACGAAAAATACAAGAACAATTTGCTGGGAGTCATCACCGACGTGCGCTTTCCAAAGACGGAGGGCGGATCGAAAGACGGGTTGAGCGGCATCAAGCTTTGCGCCGCCATCCGCAAGGAAGACCCCTTTGTTCCCCTCATCATCCAGTCAAGCGAATCGGAGAATTCCGCATACGCCGCCAAGTATGGGGCCGCCTTTATCGACAAGAATTCAAAGAAAATGGATGTTGATTTACGGCGTACGGTGGTACAGAATTTCGGCTTCGGGGATTTCATTTTCCGCAATCCGGAAACGGGTGAGGAAATCGCACGGGTTAAGAACTTGAAGGAATTGCAGAACATCCTTTTTGCCGTGCCCGCAGAGTCGTTCCTTTACCATATCAGCCATAACCATGTCAGCCGTTGGCTTTATTCGCGCGCCATGTTCCCCATAGCCGAATTCTTGAAGCCCATCACCTGGAACAGCCTTCAGGATGTGGATGCCCACCGGCGTCTCATCTTCGAAGCCATTGTGAAATACCGCAAGATGAAAAACCAGGGTGTAGTGGCCGTCTTCAAGCGTGACCGCTTTGACCTCTACTCCAATTTTGCACGGATTGGAGACGGTTCATTGGGCGGCAAAGGGCGCGGCCTGGCTTTCATAGACAACCTGGTGAAGCATCATCCGGACTTTGAAGAGTTTGAGAATGCGCGGGTGGCCATTCCCAAGACCGTAGTGCTCTGTACGGACGTCTTTGATGAATTCATGGATACGAATAACCTCTATCAAGTGGCCCTGAGCGATGCGGACGATGACCTCATCCTGCGCTACTTCCTGAAGGCTAAATTGCCCGACCGGCTGGTGGAGGACTTCTTCACCTTCTTCGATGTAGTGAAGTCGCCTATTGCCATCCGCTCCTCCTCACTGTTGGAAGACTCCCACTACCAGCCTTTTGCCGGCATCTACAATACGTATATGATTCCCTACCTAGATGACAAGTACGAGATGCTGCGTATGCTGTCCGATGCCATCAAGGGCGTATATGCCTCAGTATTTTTCCGCGATTCGAAGGCCTACATGCAGGCCACCAGCAATGTCATTGACCAGGAAAAGATGGCTGTCATACTCCAGCAGGTGGTCGGCAATCAGTACAGAGACCGTTACTATCCTTCCATGTCGGGTGTGGCACGTTCCCTTAACTACTACCCCATCGGTGATGAGAAAGCCGAGGAAGGTATCGTTAATCTGGCATTAGGCTTAGGCAAATATATCGTAGACGGAGGCATGACCTTGCGTTTCTCCCCCTATCATCCCAATCAAGTGCTTCAAACCAGTGAATTGGAAATGGCTTTGCGCGAAACGCAGACCCGCTTCTATGCCCTCGACTTGAGCAATGGCGGACAGAACTTTTCCATCGACGATGGCTTCAATCTGCTGAAACTTCCCGTCAAGGAAGCAGAAAAAGACGGTTCGCTGAACTACATTGCTTCCACCTATGATCCTTATGACCAAATCATCCGTGACGGCCTTTATCCGGGCGGGCGCAAGGTCATCACCTTTGCCAATATCCTTCAACACGATGTCTTCCCCCTGGCACGTATTCTCCAGTTGGCTTTAAAATACGGACAAGAAGAGATGCGCCGTCCTGTGGAAATAGAGTTTGCAGCCAACATGAGCCGCGAAAATGACAAGACCGGAACCTTCTACCTCTTGCAAATACGCCCCATCGTGGACAGCAAGGAGATGTTGGACGAAGACCTCAGTCTTATTCCCGACGAACGCCTGTTATTGCGCTCCAATAATTCCTTGGGACACGGCATTCAGGACGATATCCGGGATGTAGTCTACGTCAAGACGCAGAACTACAGCGCTTCACGCAATCCCGAGATAGCCCGCGAGATTGAAAGGTGGAACCAGCAATTTCTGGATATGAAACTCCATTACATCCTCATCGGTCCGGGACGTTGGGGCAGCAGTGACCCTTGGTTGGGAATCCCCGTGAAATGGCCGCACATTTCCGCCGCGCGTGTCATTGTCGAAGCCGGTCTGACGAACTACCGCGTAGACCCCAGCCAAGGCACACACTTCTTCCAGAACCTGACCTCTTTTGGCGTTGGTTATTTCACCATCAATGCTTATATGAACGACGGGCTTTACAACCAGGATTATCTTAACGCCCTGCCTGCCGTACGTGAAACAGACTATCTGCGTCACGTTCGCTTCGAACACCCTGCAGTGGTGAAAATGGATGGTAAAAAGAAAGAGAGTGTGGTGATGTTGCCGGAAAATCCATTGGGTTAAAATGAGACCTCATATACAACTAAATGAAAAAAGGACTAATAAAAAACCTGGGACTTATTCTTATCGGCATAGGCATCTTTCTGTTTGGATTTTGCCTGCTCATCGGGTATGTTAATAACAAGGTGCTGGGCAGTTCGCTGATGCTGATCATTGGCGGACTGCTCGCCTATATTGTCATCAATAAACGGATAGGGAACAATCGCCCTTTCGTATAAAGGAACGTAACAGAGAGCATATAAGAATGGCATGTGGAATGATTACGATTTTTCATTCACACATGCCATTGTGCTTTTTCAAGGAATTCCTTGAGGCATCCCAAAGACACAAGTTCCGCAGACTTCACGGATAGAAATAGAGGGCTTCCTATGTTTTGTCCGCGTCAATAGGATTTCATACCTCGCGGATTAATTCCATTCCTCGGCGGATGGCCTCTTCATTCATGGGAATCAGGTGATGATGGCGTTCGGGCAAGGTTTTCTTTAAGCCTTTGATCACGTTTTCCAGCGTAACCATCGGTTTAATTTTCAACAGACCTCCCAACACAATCATATTAAAGGCCTTGGTATTATTCATCTCATTGGCTGCATCCATGGCATCAATGCGATAGACATGTATGTCCTTACGTGTGGGCGGGTTGATAATGCCGTAGCCATCGTAAATAAGAACGCCCCCGGGTTTCACCTTGCTCTCGAATTTCTCCAGCGAAGGCTGGTTGAGGATGATGGCCGCGTCATATTTACTCAAAATGGGCGACGATATTTTCTCGTCACTGATGATGACGGTCACGTTGGCCGTGCCGCCACGTTGCTCCGGACCATAGGCGGGCATCCACGTTACTTCCTTGCCTTCCATCAAGCCGGAGTAAGCCAGAATCTTGCCCATTGACAGAACACCCTGTCCGCCGAAGCCTGCTATGATGATTTCTTCTTTCATTGCTCCTTCATTCATTAGTTATTTATCTTTCAAATCTCCCAGCGGGTAGAAAGGAAACATATGCTCCTCCATCCACTTGTTGGCCTTTTCGGGTGACATTTTCCAGCCAGAGTTGCATGTAGATACTATCTCTACCAAGTTGCTACCCTTGCCGGTCATTGAATTTTCGAAAGCCTTGCGAATGGCCTTCTTTGCCCGACGGATGGCCGGAACGGACTGTACGCTTTGACGTGTGACATAGGCTGTACCCTCCAATTGGGCGGCGATGTCGGCAATCTTCAAGGGATAGCCATGCAGGTGCACGTCGCGGCCGTAAGGACAGGTAGAGGTCTTTTGTCCCACAAGGGTGGTGGGAGCCATTTGTCCTCCCGTCATGCCATAGATAGCATTGTTTATGAAAATGATCGTGATGTTCTCGCCGCGGTTCAAGGCATGGATGGTTTCTGCCGTACCAATGCAGGCCAGGTCGCCGTCGCCTTGATAGGTGAATACCAGGCGGTCCGGCCAAAGGCGTTTGATGGCCGTAGCCAAGGCGGGTGCACGTCCGTGGGCGGCTTCCTGCCAGTCAATGTCCAGGTAGTTGTAGATGAACACGGCACAGCCCACAGGGGAAATGCCGATGGCCTTCTCCTCCATGCCCATTTCCTCGATGACTTCGGCAATGAGCTTGTGCACGACGCCGTGGCTGCATCCCGGACAGTAGTGCATGGGGTTGTCGTTCATCAGCGTCGGTTTGCGGTAAACCAGATTCTCCGGTTTAATGATATCTTCTTTCGTCATAATCGTGGTTCCTTTCTTTAGGTTTGGTAATCTTGGTGAAACGTATGAAGCTCTCCGCCATCTTGACAACTATCGCCGCTCCGCACGTGTAGAGGAAGAAGCGTTGGTCGTGGGCCATCGCGAAATAGAAGATGACAGCCAGCAGGGCCAGCAACATGAAGGCGAGGTTCAGGATGTTTCGTATCTTGTCGGTGTCCATAGCCGTAACTGTTATTGGTCTATCATCGCCTTCAAGGCTTCGACAATTTCATCGGGATCGGGGACGATGCCGCCCAAGCGTCCGAAATGTTCTACCTTGACTTGTCCGTTGACGGCCAAACGAACGTCTTCCACCATTTGTCCGGCATTCAACTCCGTCACCAGCATTCCTTTCACTTGTCCGGCCATTTCGGCAATGGCTTGCGTGGGAAATGGCCAAAGCGTAATAGGCCGTAAGATTCCTACGCGGATGCCTTCTTCGCGGGCCAACTCCATCGCTTTTTGTCCGATGCGTGCCATGGAGCCGAAGGCCACGATGAGATAGTCGGCATCGTCGCACTGTATCTTCTCAAAACGCACCTCATTCTCTTCTATCTTCTTGTATTTGGCCTGGAAACGCAGGTTATTTACTTCCATGGCTTCGGGCTTCAGCTCCAGCGAGGTGATGATGTTGGGCTTGCGGCCCTTGGTACGCCCAGTAGTGGCCCAGGGACATTGGGCTATAATCTCTTCATCCGTGCGACGGGGCTTCTGCGGAGGCAGGACTACCTTCTCCATCATCTGTCCGATGACACCGTCAGCCAAGATAACGGCGGGGTTGCGATACTTGAAAGCCAAGTCGAAAGCCAGCCCCACGAAGTCGGCCATCTCCTGCACCGAGGCAGGCGCCAGGGTTATCAGACGATAGTCACCATGTCCTCCGCCTTTCGTGGTTTGGAAATAATCCGCCTGGCTGGGCTGGATGGTACCCAATCCTGGTCCGCCACGCATCACATTGACAATCAGGCAAGGCAATTCGGCTCCGGCCAGATAGGACACGCCTTCCTGCATCAGGCTGACGCCGGGACTAGAGGAGGAGGTCATCACCATCTTGCCGGCACCGGCACCGCCATATACCATGTTGATGGAAGCCACCTCGCTCTCGGCCTGCAGCACGACCATGCCGGTCGTTTCCCAAGGCTTCAATTCAGCGAGGGTTTCCAATACCTCCGACTGAGGAGTAATGGGATAGCCAAAATAGCCGTCGGCTCCACAACGGATGGCGGCACGGGCAATGGCTTCATTCCCTTTCATCAATACTACTTCTTCTGCCATATCTTTCATCCTTATGTTATTCTACTTTCACTTTATATACCGAGATGCAACCGTCCGGACATACCGTGGCACATGATGCACAGCCGTTGCACGTATCTTCCAACACCTGTCGGGCATAGTTGTACCCCTTTAAGTTCACCTCCTTTGCGAGGGCTATCACATGCAGCGGACACGCTACGGCGCACAGGTTGCATCCCTTGCAACGCTCTGTGTCCACCACGATTGCTCCTTTTATCTTAGCCATAATTACTGTTGTTTATTTGGGTTAATGATTATACATGTCCTTGTTGTAAAACTCCAGGATATCCAGAAGGGCGCGCCGGGCGGAAACAGCGGGGCTGTCCGGATTGAGGTCGGCGGCACGCTGGTAGTCGTTCAGGGCCTGTTGCCAGTCGGCCTGCTTGCGGTAGGCATTGCCACGCAGGTAGTAAGCCTCGTCCCGTGCGGGGAAGTCCGTGTCCAACAGGCTGTCCAGCGCACGGATGGCTTCGGCTACCTGCCCTTCATGGATAAGTCGTCTGATGTCGCACAATTGTTCCATAACTCCTGATTTCTTTCGATAAACAGCCACAAAGATAGCTTTTCTCCCAGATATTCCACCCTTTTCGATGTGAAAAATGGCAAAGTGCCTTATATCCCCTGGTAAAGCTTCAGTCCGAAACGGGGCGCCACGGCCAACAGGTGGTCAAAAATGTCAGACTGGATGCGTTCGTACTCCCGCCAGGCTTTGACGCGGGAGAAGAAGTAAACGCGGATGGGCAGGCCATGCTCTGTCGGCTCCTTTTGGGCGATGATGAGGTCCAGGTCCTGGTTGACCACAGGGAGGCTCATCAGGTAGCGCTCGATGTAGGTACGGTAGAGTTGGGAGTTGGTAGGTTGGGACTCGGGAGCATAATCCGCCAAGAGGGGAAAGTCCTGCTTGAGGCGCTCCACCTCGTCAGCCGGGCAGAAGCGCACGGTGTCCAGGTCGAGCCAGATGCGTTTGTCCACGCGGCGTCCCCCGCTCTCCTGCATGCCCCGCCAGTTCTGGAAGGTACTGTTGACCATCGTGTAGGGAGGGATGGTGGTGATGGTATTGTCCCAGTTCTGTATCTTCACCGTGTTGAGGGTAATCTCCTGCACCACGCCGTCGGCCGAGCCATTGGGCAGGGTCACCCAGTCGCCGATGCGCAGCATGTCGTTGGCCGACAGCTGGATGCCTGCCACAAAGCCCAGGATGCTGTCCTTGAAGACCAACATCAGCACGGCAGCCGACGCGCCCAGGCCGGTGAAAAGGTAAACAGGCGATTTGTCTATCAGCACCGACACGGCCAGGATGCCGCCCACGAAGAACAGCACTACCTGGAGCACCTGCACGAAGCCCCGGATGGGATGGTTCTTGCGCACCTCCTTGGAGTTGTAGATATCGAGCATCACCAGCAGCAGGGCGTTGACGGACAGCAGGATGGCCACGATGATGTAAATCATGCACACCCGGCGCGAGAAGTCCAGCATCCCGTCGCCTTTGACAAAGGCCAGGGGCAGGAGAAGGTAAATCAGGATGCCCGGCACCACGTGCAAGAGGTGGTGCACCGCCTTGCGTTCCACCAGCAGCGTGCTCCACATCCGCGCCGAGCGGCGTGCATACCGCTTGATGCCTCCGGCCACCACGGCCTGGAAGAAATAATTCAACCCGATGGCCAGCAGGATGATAAGCACGGCCACCAACACTTCGTCGATACTGTCGGCGTAACGGGAGGGAAGTCCCCACGACGTGAGCTGGTCGTTCATCCACCCGCCCAGCGTTCTCATATTCTCTATCTTCTCCATATATATAGGTATTTGTCAGAAACAAGCGTACACCAGCATCGCGGCCACGGTCAGTCCGCACACCAGCGCGGGCACCCAGAGTTGCCGGAAGCGGCGGGGCCGTTCGTAGCGTGCCACCAGGCGGAACAGCGTGTAGCAGAGGGCCGCCCCCGCCAGTCCCAGCAAGGCTCCCGCCAGCAGGTCGCCGGGATAGTGCACGCCGAGGTAGGCCCGTGAGTAACACGTCACCAACGCCCAGGCCACGAGCAGCCCTGTCAACGCCTTGCGGCGGACGACGAGCATCAGGTAGAAGGCCAGCCCGAAGGTATTGGCCGCGTGGCACGAAGGGAAGCCGTAGCGCCCGCCCCGGTAGCCGTTGACGATGTGCACCAGGTCCGAGATGGGGTTCTCCGGGTTGGCCGGACGGAGGCGTTCGGCCCAGGGGCGGATGAGGGACGCGCCCACCTGGTCGGCAAACGTGATGCACAGGGCCACGCCCACGAGGCACCACAGGGTGGTGCGCCAGGGCAGGTTGCGGGCCAGCAGGTACACCAGGGCGGCATACATCGGCACCCACACCCACTTGCCGCTGAAGGCATACATGAAAGTGTCCCAATACCCGTTGTGCCAGCCGTTGATGGCGAGCAGCAGGTCTGTGTCCCATTGGTTGAGGAGTTGCAAGAGGTCGGTCATGTCTATCGGGAAGCTAAGTCGTCATATAATTTTTGCAGGTAGGCCATGGCATGGACCAGGGCGTTCTCCGGATGGGGGCCCAGCATGGTGACGGCCTGTTCGGCATTGATGTCATAGAAGATGCGGTTCTCGTCCGTCACCAGGCCCAGCGCGCCGGGGAAGGTGATGAAGGCGAAGTGGGGCGACCGGGAGTCCAGCAGGTCCTTGCTGAAGGTGAAGTCCCCGTGCGGCAGTCCCAGCTGGGCCAGCAGCGTGGCGGCGATGTCCTGTTGCGAGCCCACGGTGTCGATGCGGCGCGGGCGGCGCACGGCGCCTCCGGCGAGGATGAGGGGTATCTCGTAGCGTTCGGGCGAGAGGTTGTTGAGGGCCTCGGGCCAGGCTCCCTGGTGGTCGGGCACGAGGACGAGCAGCGTGTTCTCCCACTGCGGCAGCCGGCGCAGCCGCCGCACGAAATCGCCCACGCAACTGTCCGTGTAGGCGAAGGCATTCATGCGGTCGTCCGCCAGGCGGCGATAGGGCACCTCGAAGGGCTCGTGGCTGCTGGAGGTCTGGACGACGCGGTAGCGGGGGGCGCGGCCCTCGGTGAGGGTGTCGGCGCGGAGGTCGTCGAGCAGGCGGCGGAAGACGAGGTGGTCGTGCACGCCCCACTTGCTCAGGCGGTCCTGCACGGGGAAGTCGCGGTCGCACACGATGTCCTCGAAGCCCGAAGACATCAGGTAGGAGCGCATGTTCGTGAAATCAGCGTCGCCCCCGTAGTAGTAGCGCGTCCGGTAGCCCTCGCGGCGGAGTGTCCCGGCGATGGAGGGCAGGGACTGCGACTTGCGGGGATACTTCATGATGCTGGTCGAGGGCTGGGCGGGATAGCCGCTGAGGATGGACACCAGGCCCCGGTCCGTGCGGAAGCTGTTGGCGTGCATCCGCGTGAAGAGCACGCCGCCCGCGGCGATGGAGTCCAGACAGGGCGCCACGGTGGAGTCGCCCCCCAGCGTGCCCATCAGGTGTGACGAGAAGCTCTCCAGGATGACCACGAGCACGTCCGGTCGCGGCGTGCGCAGCAGGCTGTGCAGGCTGTCGCGCGGCTGCGCCGGGGCCCGGAGGGACCGCACCTGGGGGTCGAGCATGTCGGCAAAGAGCTTGTCGGCGTCATCGGCCTGGAGGAAACGGTATTGCGAGGCGAAGTCGCTCTCCTTGAAGGCGGACTCCAGCAGGCTGAAGGCGGGATTGATGGCGGCGTGGTTCAGCCGCTGGTTGGACGAGAAATAGGCTTTGCCCGTGTTCATGGTCGAGACGGTGAAGCCCCCGCGTATGGGGATGAACAGCGCGCCCGCCAGCAGCGCCAGCACCCCGCACGCGGCCGCCCGGCGCGCAGGACGGCGGAAGCGCTCCACGGCCCGCAGGACGCAGTAGTGGAACAGGGCATAGACCAGCACGGTGCATACGGCCATCATCAGGAAGCCCAGCACGGCCGTGCCGCCCGAGGCGCTGGCCAGCGTGTCGCCCGGCGAGGAGAAGAAGTAGAAGAACGGCGTGGTGTCCAGCCGGAACCCCCAGTATTCGTAGAGCACGAGGTCGAGGATGAAGACCACGCTCAGCAGCAGCGACACCACCCCGAACCACACGCGCAGGGCCCACGTCAGCCACCGCCCCCACGACCACGCCGAGGCGGCCAGCAGCAGGGCCGGAAGGGCCGTCAGGTAGCCCGCCACGCTCAGGTCCAGCGGCAGGCCGTGCCACACGACACGCCCCCACTCCGCCGCCGGGCAGTCAGCGTACATCTCCACATGGAATAGCATGAACAAGGGCTTCTGCGCCACGAACAGCAGCACCAGCAGCCCGTAGGTCTTGACGAAGGCCAGCAATCTTTCTTTCATCTCGTTTTCTGTTTGTCTGTGTAATCTGCCGCAAATGTACGCTTTTTCATCCAATCCGCAAGACGGCGCGGCCGGGAGTTGTCCCGTTTCCTTAAAAAAGCATAAAACCCCAGCCCGCGGAGGGCCTCCGGACGGATTCCGTGGCGGACCCGACCGGGTTGCGGAGTGGCTCTGTCCGGGTTCCGGGACGGGACGCGGCGCCTTCGGGACCGGACGGGAAATCAGTGGCACTGATTCCTATAATCAGTGGCACTGATTCTATAAACCAGTGGCACTGATTTCCCTCCTACTTCGGGACCAGGCGCGCCCCGGTCCCGAAGTACCCCCGGTTCAGTCCCGAAGTGCCCCCGGCTCAGTCCCGGAGGACGCCGCCTCCGCGCCGCGACAGGCGCAGCCGGTGGTCGATGCACGCCGGCAGCTCCTCCTCGTAGTGGGTCACCATCAGCAGCGTTTTCCCCGGCCGGCGGCAGAAGGCCTCGATGATGCGTCGCACGAGGGCGCGGCGGCGCGTGTCCAGCCCGTGCAGCGGCTCGTCCAGGACCAGCAGCGCGGGGTCCTTGACGAAGGCGCGGGCCAGGAGGCACAGGCGTTGCTCGCCGCTGGAGAGGGTGAGGAACGGACGCTCGTGGAGGGGGCCGATGCCAAACGTGTCCATCCACCAGCGGCACGCCTCCAGCTCCTCCGCCTTCGGACGGCGGTAGAGCCCGATGCTGTCGTGCAGGCCGCTGGCCACGATGTCCAGCGCGGGGAGGTTCTTCAGGTAGGCGCGGTGCATCTCGGGGCTGACGTAGCCGATGTGCCGCTTGATGTCCCAGATGCTCTCGCCCGTGCCCCGCTTCCGCCCGAAGAGGGAGATGTCGCAGGCGTAGGACTGGGGGTTGTCGGCACAGACCAGGCTGAGGAGCGTAGACTTCCCTGCCCCGTTCTCGCCGGACAGGGCCCAGCACTCGCCCCGGCGCACCACCCAGTCCAGACGGTCCAGGATGGTGCGGCCGCCGTAGCGGATGCTGACCCCGCTGAGGCGCACCACCTCGTCCGGCCCGTAGTCCGCCTGCCCGGCCGGCAGGCTCGCGATGCGCCGCTCCGCATCCCCGTCCGCGCCGGTCGGCAGCGGGCGGCGCGCCGCCAGGTAGTCCGCCAGAGCGACCTTGGGCAGGACGGTCTTGTCCGCCACGGGGACGACGTGCGTGACGAACGGAGGGATGTCCTCCGGACGCGACACCACGAGGACCATCTGTATCATGCCCGTCCGCGCCAGTTCGCCCAGCAGTTCGGACAGCATCTCGCGCGTCGGGGCGTCCAGCCCGATGAACGGATTGTCCACGATGAGCACCCGCGGCGCGCCCGCCAGGGCCTTGTACAGCTGGAAACGGCGCATTTCGCCGCTGGAGAGCAGGAGGATGCGCTTGTCCATCAGCTCGTCCAGGCGGAACAGTTCGGCCAGGCAGGTGGCGAGGTCCGGGTCGGCGGGCGGCGGCAAGAGGTCGCGCACCGGGGGGACCTCGTCCTGGTCGTGCGCATTCCAGCGTTGCTGGTAGTAATAGTTGGCGTCGGCGCTCCCGTAGGTATCGCGGAAGGCGATGTACTTCACATTATTATATAGGGCATCGTCCGCCGCCGGGCGGAAGTCATAAGCCACGCTCCCGCCCAGCAGGGGCGCACGTCCGGTCATCAGGTCCACGAGGAGGGACTTCCCCGCCCCGTTGTCGCCGGCAATGGCCACGTGCTCCGACGGCTTCAGTTCCAAATCCACCGGAGCGGCCAGCCGCACCTGCGGGTTGCGGGCCACGGCGCCAGCAAGGCGGATGGTATAGGTCTGTTCTGTCATAAAACGTATCAATTAGAGGTTCATTTCGGGGCGCAAAGATACAGGCTTCGCGTGAAACACACAAAAATCGGCCAAATAGTTCGCCGATTGCGCGGGATTGCCTATCTTTGCCGCCCGCAAGACGGAAAGTACTAACCCAATCATATCTTCACTTAATACGAAAAGACTATGGCAATGCATACCTGGTTCGAATGCAAGATTCGATACGAAAAGACAATGGAGAACGGCATGAACAAGAAGGTCACTGAGCCCTACCTGGTGGACGCCTTGAGTTTCACCGAGGCCGAGGCCCGCATCATCGAGGAGATGACCCCCTTCATCACGGGCGAGTTCATCGTGTCCGACATCAAGCGCGCCAACTACAGCGAGCTCTTCCCCTCGGAGGAGGAAGCCGCCGACCGCTGGTTCAAGTGCAAGCTGGTCTTCATCACCCTCGACGAGAAAAGCGGCGCCGAGAAGAAGACCTCCACACAGGTGCTGGTACAGGCTGCCGACCTGCGCGACGCCGTCAAGAAGCTGGACGAAGGCATGAAGGGCACGATGGCCGACTACCAAATCGCCTCCGTGGCCGAGACCGCCATCATGGACGTCTACCCCTACCACGCCGGGCCCGACGACAAACCGGAGGTGCAGGGATGAGCGTGGCAGACAATCTGCAGCAAGTCCTGGCCGACCTGCCGGAGGGTGTGCAGCTGGTGGCCGTCAGCAAGTTTCATCCCGATGAAGCCATCCTGGAGGCCTACGGGGCAGGCCAGCGCATCTTCGGCGAGAGCAAGGTGCAGGAAATGTGCCTCAAACACGAAGCCTTGCCCAAAGATATCCGGTGGCACTTCATCGGACACCTGCAGACCAACAAGGTGAAGTACATCGCTCCCTACGTCGCCCTCATCCACGGCATCGACTCCTTCCGCCTCCTGGCCGAGGTGGACAAGCAAGGTGCCAAGGCGGGGCGCACGATCGATGTCCTCCTGCAAATCCACATCGCCCGCGAAGAGACCAAATTCGGCTTCACCCCCGACGAATGTCGCGAACTGCTGGCCGGGGATGCGTGGAAGAGCCTTTCCCATGTCCGCATCCGCGGATTGATGGGCATGGCCTCCAACACAGACGATGCCGCCCGGGTAAGCCGCGAGTTCGAGGGCCTGCACGCCCTGTTCGTGGAACTGCGGGACGCCTTCTTCGCAGGCGACACCACGTTCAGCGAGTTGTCCATGGGGATGTCCCACGACTATCCCCTGGCCGTCCGGGCGGGCAGCACGCTGGTCCGGGTGGGTACCAAAATCTTCGGAGAGCGGGATTATGGCAGGCAAGGCTGAAGGCACGGCCAAGCTACCGTCCGGGGTACTTTATGGGGGTTCTGTTTCCATAATCGGAAAATAATTCGTATGTTTGCGCCTGAAAAACAGTAAAGACTTATATGGAATTTTTCATCATCCTGCTTTTATTACTTATGAATGGCGTCTTCGCCATGTACGAATTAGCGCTGGTATCCGCCAGCAAAGCACGCTTGGAAACGATGGCCGGAAAGGGTAACAAACGGGCCAAGGACGTGCTGAAACAATTGGAAGAACCCGAGAAATTTCTCTCTACCATCCAGATTGGCATCACACTCATCGGTATCGTATCGGGTGCCTATGGCGGCGCCACCATTTCCGACGAGATTGAACCCCTCTTCCTGCTCATCCCCGGTGCCGAGCCCTATGCCCACACGCTGGCGGTGGCCACGGTGGTAGTGATTATCACTTATCTCTCTCTCATCGTGGGCGAGCTGGTGCCCAAGTCCATCGCCCTGAGCGATCCCGAGAAATGGGCCACGCGGCTCAGTCCCCTGATGGTGGCGGTGAAGAACATCTCCTACCCCTTCGTCCTCCTGCTCAGTGCCTCCACCAAGCTGGTGAACAAGCTGATAGGACTGGAAGAAGGCGAAGAGCGCCAGATGACCCAGGAAGAACTGAAAATGATCCTGCACCAAAGTTCCGAGCAAGGAGTCATCGACAAGGACGAGACAGAAATGCTCCGCGACGTCTTCCGCTTCTCGGACAAACGCGCCAATGACCTGATGACCTATCGGAGGGATATCGTGGTGATGCACCCTGACGACACCCGTGAGGACGTGCTCCGCATCATCCGCGAACAGCACTTCAGCAAATACCTCCTGGTGGAGAGCGGCAAGGACGAAGTCATCGGCGTGGTGTCAGTCAAGGACATCATCGTGATGCTGGGCAGCGACCAGCCATTCGACCTGCGCGCCATCGCCCGCCCGCCCCTGTTCATCCCCGAAAGCCTCTATGCCAAGAAGGTACTGGAGCTATTCAAGAAAAACAAGAACAAGTTCGGCGTCGTGGTGGACGAATACGGCAGCACGCAAGGCATTATCACCCTGCACGACCTGACGGAAAGCATCTTCGGAGACATCCTCGAGGAAAACGAGATTGAGGAGGAAGACATCGTGGCACGCCAGGACGGCTCCCTGCTGGTGGAGGGTTCGATGAACCTGGACGACTTCATGGAGGCCATGGGAATCCTGAACTATGACGACCTGAAAGAAGAAGACTTCACCACCCTGAGCGGCCTGGCCATGTTCCTCATCGGGCGGGTACCCAAGGCCGGTGACCTCTTCTCCTACAAGAATCTGGATTTTGAGGTAGTAGACATGGACAGAGGACGTGTGGACAAACTTCTCGTGGTAAAGCACGACGAGGAGGAAGACAACAAAGAAAAGAAAGAAAAATAAGCATACATTTTCAAGGTAGAAAAAATCGTGGCAAGAAAAAAGAAAGAACTCCCCCTGCTGGAAAACATCACAATAACGGATGTGGCCGCCGAAGGAAAAGCCATCGCCCGCGTGGACAACCTCGTGGTGTTTGTACCCTATGTGGTGCCGGGCGACGTGGTGGACCTCCAGGTGAAGCGGAAGAAACATAACTATGCCGAGGCCGAGGCCGTGCGCATCCACCAATATTCGGACAAGCGGGCCACTCCCTTCTGCACGCATTATGGCGTGTGTGGCGGCTGCCAATGGCAATGCCTGGCTTACCCCGAACAACTGAGATACAAGCAAAAGCAAGTCGTGGACAACCTCACCCGCATCGGCAAGGTGGAATTGCCCGAAATCTCTCCCATCCTGGGCTCCGAACTGACCGAAGGCTATCGCAACAAGCTGGAATACACTTTCTCCAACAAGCGTTGGCTGACGCGCGAGGAAGTGGCTCAGAACGTTGTCTACGAACAGATGAATGCCGTGGGCTTCCACATCCCCGGCGCCTTCGACAAAGTGCTGGCCATTGATAAGTGCTGGCTTCAGGACGACATCTCCAACCGCATCCGCAACGCCGTGCGCGACTATGCCTACGAGCACGGATATACCTTCATCAACCTCCGCACACACGAGGGGATGCTGCGTAACATCATCGTGCGCACCTCCACCACGGGGCAGCTGATGATTATCCTCGTGGCGCAGGTGCATGGAGACGCGGAGATGGAGAAATTCCATGAAATCCTGGCCTACGTGGGAGACACCTTCCCCGAAATCACCTCCCTGCTCTACGTCGTCAACAACAAGGTGAACGACTCTATTGGCGACTTGGAGGTACATACCTTCCGGGGCGAGGACCATATTTTCGAAGAAATGGAAGGCCTGCGCTTCAAGGTAGGTCCCAAATCCTTCTATCAGACCAATTCGCGCCAAGCCTACCGGCTCTACCAGGCCGCACGCGAGTTTGCAGGCCTGACAGGCAAGGAACTGGTGTACGACCTCTATACGGGCACAGGTACCATCGCGAATTTCGTTTCACGCCAGGCACGCCAGGTGATAGGCATCGAATATGTACCCGAAGCTATCGAGGACGCGCGTGTCAACTCGGAAATCAATGGCATCGGCAATACCCTGTTCTTCGCCGGTGACATGAAGGACATCCTCACCCGGGACTTCATCCGCGAACATGGACGTCCCGACGTCATCATCACCGACCCTCCCCGCGCCGGCATGCATCCGGACGTGGTGGACGTCATCCTCCAGGCAGAGCCGGAGCGCATCGTCTACGTCAGCTGCAATCCGGCCACCCAGGCGCGCGACCTCCAGTTGCTGGACACGAAATACCGTGTCACCCACGTCCAGCCGGTGGACATGTTTCCACATACGTATCACGTGGAGAACGTTGTAAGACTGGAAAAAAAGATGAGCTGAGGGAAATGGGAGGCGGAGCGGAGTCCGCAGGAGTCAGAAGGAGTTATCGCTTCGCTCAGGAGTCAAAAGCCAATTCCTTTGACACCGGCCTATAACTCCTTCCGGTTACCACCCATTCCTCTAAAATAAAAAAACATTTATGAAACAGAAAACCTACGCCAAAGCCCAAAACCAATACACGGACTACCTCGTCCGCAAGCCGATGGAACTGATGGCCTTCCTGGCCAGCGTGATGCCCCAAGCCAGCCGGACAAAGCTCAAGTCTCTTCTGACGAAGCGCGTGGTCTTTGTGGATAATGTCATCACCACCCAATACAACTTCCCCCTCCAACCGGGGATGAAGGTACAAATCAGTCGAGACAAGCACACGCACGAGTTTCATTCCAATCTGCTGAAAATCGTCTACGAAGATGCTTACCTCATCGTTATCGATAAGCGTCCGGGGCTCCTCTCGGTCAGCACTGAACGCCAGAAAGAGCGCACTGCCTGCACCATTCTCAATGAATACCTGCGTCGCAAGGACCGACGGAATCGCGTCTACATAGTACATAGATTGGACAGGGATACTTCCGGCCTGATGATGTTCGCCAAGGACGAAAAGACACAACACACCTTGCGCGACAATTGGCACGAATTGGTTTTCGACCGGCGCTATGTGGCCGTAGTAGCAGGCAATATGGAGCGCGATCAAGGAACCGTCCGTTCGTGGCTCACCGACCGCACACTCTACGTACATTCAAGCCCCGTGGATGATGGAGGTAAAGAATCCATCACGCACTATCGCACCATCAGACGCGCTAACGGCTATTCTCTGATGGAACTGAACCTCGAAACAGGACGCAAGAACCAGATTCGCGTACATATGCAGGACTTGGGGCACCCCGTTGTTGGTGACGGACGCTATGGCTTGGAGGACGTCAATCCCCTTGGACGCTTGGCCCTTCATGCCTTCAAACTCTGCTTCCACTACCCCGTAACGGGCATGGATATGCATTTTGAAACACCCTATCCGGCAGAATTCAAAAAACTGGTCAGCGCTCAATGACAGACACGGAGATATCAAGTCTTTATCTCATTCAATTCAGTTCCGGGATCTGCGGGAAACCTGCCCAAATCCGATACTTGTCTCCCAAGCTGGATAAGGCATTTTCCCATTGTCGGTCCGTATCGTCGCGCAGGCAAGGACGCCCGTCACGACTCACCATCCAGGTGTCCGCCTCGCATTCTTCATGCAATTGCCCGTCTTCCCATCCCGCATAACCCAGAAAGAAGCGCAGGTGTCCTCGCACGGGGTTGCCTTGAAGGATATACCGCCGGATAGCCTCGAAATCTCCGTTCAGATAAATGCCATCAGTCACAGGCAGAGAGTCTTGTACATCGGCCAAGGTGTGCAGATAGAACAGGGTATCCATAGCCAAAGGGCCACCCCGATAGACAGGGATATCTTCCGTAGATTGGCAATCACACATGATGTCGGCCAGCATGACCGGCAAAGGTTTGTTCAATACCAGTCCCATGGTACCACTTTCGACCGAATGTTCAACCACAAAGATGACTGAGCGCCCGAAGAATTGGTCGCGTAGGAAAGGTTCAGCTATCAGCACGCAGCCCCGGCATGGTTCCACGTGGTTATATTCTATGCGGTAAATGTCTGTATCCATTTGGATTGAGAATTGAGAATTGGAAATTAGCCAAACAACGATAACACAAAGATGACACAAAGACGGAATACCCCCGAAAGGAGGTATCCCTGGTCAAAGAACAAGAAGCAAAGGATTAAAAATCCAATTCAACTTTCCAAACTCCGGTGTAGTTGACAAATTTACAAGGCGTCTGTTGCGGGCTACTTCATACAAGATATTCGTCAAGCAAGGCATTTTTAACTTGTATCCTTGTCAGCTGATAAGTTGAGCGATTGAAAGACTTAAAAAAATCTTCCAATTACGAATTTTCAATTCTCATTTTTTTCATTTTCTGTGCTCCCGCTCAAATCTTTCCATCCGCTCCTCCAACAGGTCGTACTGATGGTCCTGAATAAAAGAGGTGCAGGCACGAAGCCCCTGGCGCAGACTGCCTGTAGTATCCAAGGGCAAAGCACTGACACCATAGTACATCAGTTCATGCGCCAACTCGCCACCTGTCAGGTTGGGATAGCCGATGGTGAAGTAGAAGCCGTCAGCCACAGGCTCATCTACATCGGTGTCATACACCAAGTAGAAGCCGTGGCGCAGAAAAATTTCCTTCAGCCTGCGCGCCCGCTCGCCATAGACGCTTACCTCGTCGCGGAAGCGGTAGGTACCGTCCGAAGCTGCGCGCATCATCGCCGCCAAGGCATATTGGGCGGAATGCCCCGTGCCCGATGAAAGTGCATAGAGCACGCGATGGATGAAGACAGGACCGAATGTCCCGGGAGCACCGTAACGGGCCTGGAGGCCAGGGAAGGCACGATGATAGAGTTTGTCGGAGATGCACGCCACACCAATACGTTGCCCGGCATAGCTGAATGCCTTAGAACCGGAGATGAGCAGGATATACAAGTCCGTATAACGTGCCACTGTAGGCTGATAGGGAGGCTCGAAAGGACGTCCCAAGTCACGGCGGAAGTCCATTGCGAAGTAAGCCAGATCTTCCAGAACGGGAACCTCATAACGGGCGGCCAGATGTCCGATGGCTTCCAACTCATCTTCGCGCAGGCAGACCCACGAAGGATTGTTGGGACTGGAGTATATGATGGCCGCGATGTTCCCCTGCTCCAGATAACTCTCTAACTTGGCACCCAGACGAGCTGCACCTCGATAGTCATAGACATCGAAACTCTCGGCACGTGCGCCCATCACCACCAGTTGTTGTTTCTGTACAGGAAATCCCGGATCGATGAACAACACCGTATCACGCTCCGGCTGGCATTGCGTGCAGGTCAGAAACGAAGCAAATGTTCCCTGCATCGACCCTGTGACAGGTACACAGCCCTCCGGCGAGATATCTACGTCCACAAAAGCCTTGACGAAGCGCGAGGCTTCCGCTTTCAGCATGGATTCGCCATTGATGTCCGGATAGAGCGAAGCCACACCCCGGCGCAAAGCCTCCACTTCCGCCTCCACGCCTACAGCAGACGGAGGCAGGCCCGGCACGCCCATTTCCATCTTGATAAACTCCACACCCGAGGCGGCTTCAGCCTGAGCTGCCACAGCTTTCACTTCACGAATAGTGGCCCGGGAGAAGTCGGCAATGCCCAGGTCTGCGATGAGTTTGTCTACCAATGTACGATCAATCGGCGTGTTCATAATTATATAAGGTGTTTAATTCTTTGTTGATAACCCTACAAAGGTAAACATTGTTTTTGACCTATGCAATAGCCTGCCGCTTATTTTCAAATCAGGCATCATCAGCATTATCAATGTCGTTAGGGTTTAAGGAACTGGAATCCCCTTTAATTCTGCATACTTGTATGATTATACTTTACGCGGAGTAAATTTATGCATTTTAGTCGTGGCAGGTGCTGAAAATTCTTGATATCCTATTCTTAATGTAGCATTCCGTTATTTGATGAAAGTTTGTTACAAAATTTATTTTTGTAAGCATTCTTCTTAATATAATAAACTAATAATCAGGTTATTACATTTTCTTAAACATCCTCCAAAAAACACTGAACAATTTCCGCCAAAATAGTGAAGTATTTCTCAAGAAATTGCGTAGTGTTACGCGAGAAATTGTTCAGTGTTTTTGCGGAAGTGGTGAACCATCGAATTTTGCCGGTTCAAAAAGGCTCCTGTAGTACAAAAAATCCACACAAACCAAACCGGACGACATCTGATGTGAGTACTGCCCCGCCTACACAGGAATGCGACTTTTGACATCGGCTCCCAAGCATACTCTCTTTTAAAGGATATACTGTATGACCGCACTATCCACCGAAAAAGAATACACCTTATTAATATATAACCCGTTGGCGGAATTATGAGCAATATGCACTTTATCTGTCGGTCCATTGCGCAGCTTTGCGGGAGGATATCTCCGCTTTTGTCCGCGGATATCTCCGCCCTCGTCCGCAGATATCTCTGTCCTCGCCCGCAGATATCTCCATCCGTAAGCTTTCATACCCCGATTAATTCCGCCAACGGGTTATATATAGTACGTAAGTAAGTCGCAAGAATTAAATGATAACATATCGGTTGGTTTTTTAGGCGCGGATTTAGCTTCGCTCAAAACATTGTTTAATTGTTAAATGAAGGAATAGTCGCGGATTTCATTGATTGTATAAATATATCCGTGAAATCCGCGCCTAAACTAAATTAGTATTTACCTTCTGTGTATACGCTTCTTTGACTTACTATCGGCTTAACTCCTAACGGAGCAAAGCGGAGTGATAACTCCCTAACTTCTTAACTCCTATAATATATAGCATGGAGGAATGCGAAGATACAGTTGAAATGCATTGCCTCACAAAAAGCCCGGCCTCATCCAAAGGACGGGGCCGGGCTTCACCGAGGCCGGATAGGAGGCTGTTTATTGATGAACAATCAAAGCCGAGCGTGGGGCGACTATCACCTGGCCGCCGAGCATAGTGCCCAGACCCTTGACAGGACTAATGCGGCCGTCGCGGCACACTACTTGCCACGTGCCCTCGGGTAACTGCACGGGCGTAGAGCGGTCGCGTGCGTTGAGAATGACGGTAATGTCCTTCCATGTGTCGCCGGCGGGCTGTCCCTTCAGCCGGAAAGCCACTACGTTGTCTTCCGTGTCGGGCAGGAACTCCAAGTGTTCTCTCACCAGGTCGGCATCGCCCAAGCGGAAGGCCGGGTGGGCACGACGCATGGTGATGAGGCCACTCACGTAATCGAACACATCGCGATTCTGCCGTTTCAGTTCCCAACGGATGGTATTGATGGAGTCGGGACTGTTATAAGAATTGTGTACGCCCTGTTTGTCGCGCATCACCTCATCGCCCGCGAAGATAAAAGGCACACCCTGCGAGGTGAGCACGGCAGTCTCGGCCAGTTTGTGCAAGTCCTTGCGCACGTCCATGCTTGCGTCGGGCAAGGTGGCCTTCAGACGGTCAGCCAGGCACATATCGTCGTGGCAACTGACATAGCTGATGAACTGCGTAGGCTCCTGCGCCCAGAACTTGGGTATGCGGTGTGCCTCGCCTGCATTGACCTGCGGATGTTCCACGCCTCCGACCAGGCCAAAGCGGATGCCGGCTTCGTGTCCTTCCAACCCGGCCAGGAAAGCACCTTGTGCATCATTGCCGAAGGGACCCCGGAGGCTGTCGCGATACTCATCACTGAAAGCAGCAATACGCGAAAGTCGGTCGATATTATTCTTCATGGCCAGGGAGTCGGCAGGAAGTTGGGGAGCCCCTGCTGCCCATCCTTCTCCATAGACATAAATAGTAGGATCTATCTCGTCCAATGCCTGGCGAATGGTACGCATTGTTTCCAGGTCGTGGATACCCATCAGGTCGAAACGGAAACCGTCTACATGATATTCATTCACCCAATACTTCACGCTTTCTACCATATAGCGGCGCATCATGGCGCGCTCCGAAGCGGTCTCGTTGCCGCATCCGGAAGCGTCGGCAAAGGTGCCATCCGGTTTGTGGCGATAGAAATATCCTGGCACGGTGAGCTCGAAATTACTACCTTCGGTCACGGCCGTATGATTATACACCACATCCATCACCACGCGGATGCCTGCCTGGTGCAAAGCCATCACCATCTGCTTGAACTCACGGATGCGGGTGGCAGGATCGTAGGGATTCGTGGAATAAGAACCTTCGGGAGCGTTGTAGTTCTTCGGATCATACCCCCAGTTGTATTGGGGTTGGTCGAGACGGGTCTCGTCCACGGAAGAATAATCAAACGAGGGGAGGATATGCACATGCGTCACACCCAACTCTTTCAGGTGGTCGATGCCCGTCTTTTGCCCGCTGGCAGAGGTGGTGCCATCTTCGGTCAGGGCGAGGAACTTGCCCCGGTGCGTGATGCCCGAAAGAGAGTCGATAGAGAAGTCCCGATGGTGCATCTCATAGATAATAATATCTGCAAAACTCTTCAACTCGGGACGGACATCCGATTCCCATCCTTCGGGATCAGTCGTGTCCAGGTCCAAAATAGCTGCACGGTCTCCATTCACTCCCACAGCCTTGGCCCATATCCCCGGAGTGTCGCCCAGCCAGGTGCCCTCCACCTTCACGTCGAAAGTATAGAACTGGCCGTTCAAGTCTCCTCCGACCTCTGTGTACCACATGCCTCCATCGCCTTCCTTCATCGCGAGGATTCGGGTGGGTTCCCCTCCTAATCCTTCCGCATAGAGCTTCACACTGACCTCTTCGGCCGTAGGTGCCCATAAGGAAAATTTAGTGCCATCAGGGGCATACGTCATTTCTTCCCATTTGCCTTCCGGCATAGGGTATTCGTCACGGGATTCCTGCGCTTCCTGGCATCCCATCACCGTCAATGCCGGCAAAATCAACAAGTGTTTCAACTTCATAGGATAATCATTTAGATGTAAAATAATTGAGTTTTGCCACAAAGATACATTGTTTGTACGGCATAGCCTTGGAAATAGAAAGAAAATAGAGATAAAGATTGAATTATTCCATTGTATTTCAGTGAGAATAACTTCTCAGAAAGGATACTTTTATGGAAACTTTCCCAAGTCTTTCTCCGATATGCGGTTACTTGATTCAAAACTTCTCTCTCCCTACAACCCTTTTATATTCTAAAACCCTCCAATAGCCCTCAGAAGTATCTGTAAAGCCTAATTTAGCCTATATTGATTTATATTTTCATTCTTTTGACGGACGTTTTCCTTTTCTCTCGCTACATTTGCGCCACGAACTAAAATGTAAATGTACTAATACCGAAACAACTTATGACAATTACCTTCAGAATTCAGTATCACACCACGTGGGGCGAAAGCCTCCGTGTCCTCCTTCACGAGGGACCCGAAGTAGAGTTGTCCACTATGGATGGAAACCTATGGGAAGGTCAAACCAGCTTCCGGCCGGAACGTCCCGATGCCAACGTTTCTTATCGTTATGCCGTATACCGGGACGGCCATCCCGTGCGCGTAGAGTTTGGGGCCATCCCCCACACGCTTTGCCCGACGGGAGATGACACCTGTCATTATCTCTTGCAAGACACGTGGCGCGACCTGCCCGCAGCTTCTTATCGTTTCAGCTCCGGCTTTTGTCGCACGGGCGAGGAAAACGAAAAAGAAACCATGCCCTTACCCGAGGGAGATACGCACATCATTCTCCGTGTCCTATGTCCCTCACCCCGTACGAAACAACGCATTCTGGGTCTTACGGGCAATTGCAAAGCCTTGGGAAACTGGGGTACTTCTGCCCCACTCCGAATGTACGAAGTATGCCCTAACGTCTGGCAGCTTGCCCTGGATGCTTCGACATTACCCCCGTCCTTCCAATATAAATATGTGACCATCGACGAGGCAAGTCAGGACATAAGTGAATGGGAAACAAACGACAATCACTCCCTGACGCCCCCTTCGCTCCAACCGGGAGAGACCTACGTGGGCGTAGAAGAAGAAGTGTTCTTCGCCAGCGAAGCCTACAAGGTAGCCGGAAGTGCTATCCCCGTCTTCTCGCTCCGTTCCGATGGAAGTTATGGCGTGGGCGACTTCGGCGACTTGAAGACTTTCATCCGCTGGGCGGCCGATACCCACCAGCGTGCCGTACAGGTGCTTCCCATCAACGATACCACAATGACCGGAACATGGACAGATTCTTATCCGTATAGTTCTATCTCCATCTATGCGTTCCACCCGATGTACGTGGATTTACGTCAGCTCCCCCCCTTGCACGACCCGGACGCCACCATCGCCTTCGAGCAAAAGCGTCAGGAACTGAATGCCCTGCCCCAAGTGGATTATGAAGGCGTAAACCATTGGAAACGTGCCTATCTGAAAGCCGTCTTCCAGCAAGAGCAAGAGGCCATTCTCTCCTCCGATAGTTACCAGACTTTCTACCGGAACAATGCCGAATGGCTTCGCCCATATGCCGCTTTCTGCTACCTCCGAGACCGTTTCCACACGCCCGACTTCCATCAATGGGGCGAATATGCCACATATCGCACCGAAATGGTCGAACAACTTTGTGCGCCGGAGAGCGAAGCATACGCGGAAATCTCCTATCATTGCTTCGTACAATACTTGCTGCATATCCAGCTTCTGGATGCCTGCAATTATGGTCGCGAACGGGGTGTTATCGTCAAAGGAGATATCCCCATTGGCATCAGCCGCACGAGCGTGGAAGCTTGGGTCGAACCATACTACTTCAACATGAACGGTCAGGCGGGCGCTCCCCCCGATGCATTCTCCACAAAAGGACAAAACTGGGGAATGCCAACCTACAACTGGAAAGTGATGGAAGAAGACGGATACCAATGGTGGCAACGCCGTTTCCGCAAAATGGCCGATTATTTCTCTGCCTACCGCATCGACCACATTCTGGGCTTCTTCCGCATTTGGGAGATTCCCACCCACTCTGTGCATGGTCTCTTGGGACAGTTCGTACCCTCCCTGCCCATGAACGTGGGGGAAATTGAAAGTTATGGACTTCCCTTCCAGAAAGAATTCATGACTCGCCCGTTCATCAACGACTTCATGCTGAACCAAATGTTCGGTCCACGGGCGCAGGAAGTTCGCGACAACTTCGTACAACATTTGCATGACGACATCTACGCAATGCGTCCCGAATTCGATACCCAGCGGAAAATCGAAGCCCATTTTGCAGGAAAAGATGATGCAGATACCCTCAGTCTTAAAGAGGGACTTTATGCCCTGGTAAGCGATGTGCTCTTCATCCCCGACCGAGACAATCCGGAAATGTACCACCCGCGTATCGCCGTCCAGAACGATTACGTCTATCGCCAGTTGAACCAAGGAGAAAAAGATGCCTTCAATCGCCTCTACAACGACTATTATTACCGGAGACACAACGATTTCTGGTATCGCGAAGCCATGAAGAAACTTCCCGTCCTGACACAAGCCACGCAGATGCTGGTATGTGGAGAAGACTTGGGCATGGTACCCGATTGCGTACCTTGGGTAATGGAACAGCTACAGATCCTTTCACTCGAAATCCAGCGTATGCCCAAGCACCCGGAGGATGAATTCGGACATGTCGGTTCCTATCCTTTCCGTTCGGTATGTACCATCGGCACGCACGACATGAGTACTTTCCGTGGCTGGTGGGAAGAGGACCGCACGGTATCGGCCCGCTTCTTCCGTCACGAATTGGGACATTGGGGTGAAGTGCCCGTACATGCACCAGGCTGGCTGTGTGAGGACGTGGTACGACGCCACCTCTATAGTCCTTCCATGCTCTGCATCCTGACGTGGCAAGACTGGACATCGATGGATGAGACTCTGCGCAACCCGGATATCGACATCGAGCGCATCAACGTACCGGCCAACCCGCATCATTACTGGCGCTGGCGCATGCACATCAGTATCGAAGAATTGATGAAACAAGACGCATTCAACGAGAAAATCCGAAGAATGATTGACGAAAGCGGAAGATAAATTTCCATTAAGCAAACTAAAATCATGAAAGAAATACCCAATCAAAGTTTTTGGAAGCTATGGAACATCAGTTTCGGCTTCTTTGGTGTACAGATTGCCTATGCTTTGCAGAGCGCGAATATCAGCCGAATCTTCTCTACGCTGGGCGCTGACCCGCATAGTCTGAGTTACTTCTGGATACTGCCTCCGCTGATGGGCATCATCGTACAGCCCCTCATCGGAATGTTCAGCGACCGCACATGGTGCCGCTTCGGAAGGCGTATTCCCTACCTCTTTGTAGGAGCCATGGTGGCCGTACTCGTGATGTGCATGTTGCCTAATGCAGGCAGTTTCGGCATGTCAGTGGGTGCCGCCATGGTGTTCGGTCTCATCTCACTGATGTTGCTGGACACAAGCATCAACGTGGCCATGCAACCCTTCAAGATGATGGTAGGCGACATGGTGAACGAGAAACAGAAGGGGCTGGCCTATGCCATACAGAGTTTCTTGTGCAACGCCGGAAGCCTGGCGGGTTACCTCTTCCCTTTCATCTTCGCGGCCATAGGCATCAGCAACATCGCGCCCAAGGGGGTGATACCAGATTCGGTCATCTACTCCTTCTACATCGGCGCGGCCATCCTTATCCTTTGCGTTATTTACACCACGTTGAAGGTAAAGGAATATCCGCCCCAGCTCTATGCCGAATACCACGGCATCACGAAAGAAGAAAAGGAGGAAAAAGTCAACGTGTTCCGCCTTCTGGTACGTGCACCCAAGGCTTTCTGGACGGTAGGCCTGGTACAATTCTTCTGTTGGTCAGCCTTCATGTTTATGTGGACCTACACGAACGGTACCGTAGCTGCCAACGCCTTTGACACGCCTTCCGTAGAATTGGTGAAAGACGGAGTAACGAGCCTCGTGCTTGACACACAATCGCAAGAGTACCAGAATGCGGGTGACTGGGTGGGCATACTTTTCGCGGTACAGGCCATCGGCTCAGTCATTTGGGCAATGGTACTCCCGATATTCAAGAACCGGAAACTCTCCTACTCACTCAGCCTTGTGCTTGGCGGCTTGGGCTTTATCTCTACCTACTTCGTACATGACCAATACCTGCTGTTTGTATCTTTCTTGCTGATTGGATGTGCGTGGGCGGCGATGTTAGCCCTACCCTTCACCATCCTGACCAATGCCCTCAGCGGAGGCCACATGGGCACATACCTCGGCCTGTTCAACGGCACGATTTGCGTACCCCAGATTGTAGCTGCGGCCCTCGGTGGACAAGTATTACACCTCTTCACCCGCCCCGGTGCGGTGCCTCCGGAAGTAAACATGCTGGTACTGTCTGGATGCCTGTTGATTATAGGAGCAATGTGCGTGAGCATCATTAAGGAGAAAAAATGATGAAGAATGAAAAATGAAGAATTGCCTTACCTCCTCCCAAAGTCTATTGGTTGGCAACGGAACAATTCTTCATTTCTCATTCAATTGATTCCCATCACTTCCTGTTCGAACTTTTCTTTGTCGCCCATGGCTTTGTTGCGCATTTTGCTGCGGTAGTTATACACCGTGGCGAGAGAGTAGCCAAGGAAATGGGCGATGCTGTTCGTATCCGTCACACCCAGGCGGATGAGGGCAAAAATACGCAACTCCGTATTGAGCAGTTCGCCAGACTTGGGAGTGATACGTCCATCCTCCTGGAGAAGGTTGTTAAAGCGTTCGATGAACCGTGGGAAAAGCTCCAGAAATGATTTGTCAAAGTCGCGATAGAAAGCCTTGCGCTCATCGCGCAGGAACTGATCGGAACGGATGGCGTGGAAAAGAGCATCGGTCTTGGAAGCCATGGCCAATTTCTCCAGCGAGCGACGATATTGCTCCAACTTATCCAGATAACCCACACAGCGGTCCAGGTAGCGAGCAATGTAAACCTCCTTGATGCGCCCTGTCTGCTCCAAGTCCAGATTGGTTGCATGAAGACGCCGGTTTGCCTGGTAAAGATCGCGCCGCATGGCAGCCAATTTCTTCATCCAGCGATAAAGGTAGACCACGGCGCCGACCAAAAGCAAGGCCAGAAGGCTGATGCCTAAGAGCAGGCCAGTGACCACAGCGCGTTCGTGGGCCGCCTTTTCGTTGTAAGCACGGTCAATAATAGGATAAATCTCCGTCACCTCCAACGAACGCAAGCGAGCGTGACAGGCTACGGCATCCTCCATGGAGCAGTTCAGGTAGGCATAGGCACGGTCAATATCGCCCCGTTCATAGAGCAAGCGAGCCAATTTGTGAAGGGAAGCATACTCACGCACGGCACGCTCCAAGTCCCAAAGAGCGGTACGGGCCAAGTAATAAATCTGGCGGGAAGTGTCGCCCTTAGCCACATAGGCTTCGTACATGGTGTAATTCAGATAGGACTGTATTTTAGGCTCTTCTGTCTCACCAAGCAGATGCGCAAGAATACCTACGGACTCATCGGGATGGCCATTCAGAGCCGCCTTCTCGGCGCGGACGATGTCGCGATCCAAAGAACGTGGAGCAGTCACGTAAATGGAGTCCCGATAGAGGTCGGTCTGTTGCAGGTACTTACATTTCACACGGTGCTCGATGGTATAGTCGGCCAGCCAGCCATAACAGGTTCGGCACGCATGGTAATAAGTCATACGCAAGGCCGTATCCAAACGATCGGCGTCCACCTGTTGCAGCAGATGGAGCGCATCCGCATAGAGCCCCATCACGCCCAAGACGGCGGCACGGTTGATAGCCACTTCCTCAGCCAACTCCGGATGTCCGGAGATGGGCAGCAGGGCGGCACGACGATTGAGGTAATGGACTGCAGAGTCGGCCTGATAGTGCTGGTATTCATCAGACAGTTCCTTGCAAAGGCTATATTGCTCAAGTGTGTCGGTGACAAGGGCGAGCCGTCGGCGCAAGTCGGAGATGCGAGCCTCCTTGCGGGCATGGAACTCCTTCTTGCGGGCGATCGTATCGTCCAACTTGTCCAGCAAGTCACAGATAGAATCGGAGGGCAACGGGGTGGCCTGCACGGAAGACACGACGGGCAGGAAAAGAAAAATCAAGGTCAGTACAAAGATTGTTATCATGGTTTTACTGGATTTTACCGGGTTATACAACAATGTTCTGCAAAGGCGGACACTCCGGTTCTTCATGAGAGCCGCTTTGTTTCGCGGAGCGAATGCGTATCCTCTTGCGGAAGCAAATGTAGGCCATTTTTGTGAGATGACCAAAAATCAAGATACGATTTGAAAGGAAAATACCTTTAACGATGGCAAAAATTTCATACGGTTGGCCTAAAAAAGAACATGAATGCGCATTTTTTCAGAATGATGGCATAAAGAATGAGAAGCAAATATAAGCAAGGATAAATGGCCAAGTATTATTGGATACTCGGCCATTTATCCTTGCTCCTATGTCGGTTGAAGCATAGCATCCTTGCAAAGGCATTCACTATTTACGCTTGCAGTTCCCGTTCCTGTATTCTGAAGGGGAGACTCCACAATACTTCTTGAAATAACGTCCGAAAACAGACTGATCCGGAAAGTGCAGTTTATAGGCAATTTCCTTGATGCTGAGTTTAGTGAGCCGAAGGCTATGCTGAGCTTGCAATATGGTAAAGGTTTCTATCCATTGAATTGCAGTGCGCCCGGATTGTGTTTTGACAATGGATGCATGTCACCCAAAACATACCGCGCAACCTATGTCAGCACACAACTTTCTGGCTTATGACTTGACAGTCCTTGGCAACAACTCCTCCTGCACATTACCCATTGCTCCCCAGAGACTATACCTCGCCTCGGGGTTCAATTCTTCCAACTGCCGGAGGACTTCGCGGATGGCCGTACGCCCAGACTCGTTCTCATAAGGGCAACGCTTTTGCTGGGCGGGCCAGCCACGTAGGGAAGCTAAAGCCACAATATCCGCCTCATGTACCAGGCAGAGGGGACGGATGATGGCAAGGGGAAACTTACGCATCTGTAACAAGGGCGGCATTGTGGAGAAAGCACCCTGGTAGGTGAGATTCATCAACATCGTCTGGAGGATGTCATCCATGTGGTGCCCCAAAGCTATTTTGTTACAACCCCGCTCTTGAGCGAGGGTAAAGAGAGCCTTACGCCGATTCCACGAACAGAGGAAACAAGGCGACTTGCGAGTATCTCCTGTAGCATCGAACGTAGCTTCTATCACATGCAAGGGAATGTCCAGATCCTGACAAAAGCCGGAGAGAAAAGCGGTATCCGTGCGATAACCGATATTGGTCATCACCACGTGCGCAGCCTCCACTTCAAAACGCGGGCGCCACACACGGGAACGGTTAGCCAACAGTTCGGCCAAAGCCAAAGAATCCTTGCCTCCGGAAAGAGCTACAAGAATGCGGTCGCCTTCATCAATGAGTCCATAATCCGTCAATCCCCGTTGGAAACGACGACGCACACGAGCACAAAGTATCTTTTCTGATTCCATAATCATTTCATTTCCAGCGCAAAGTTACGATTTCCTTTTCTTACCCTCCAAATATACACCACAGAAATATACAAGTTCCGGAATTTTTTCGTATTTTTGAACCGCAAACTTAGAGCCCGTTTAAATTTTGCTTTGCTTGATTTCTAAGGACTGTTTCCAAGGATATACTTATGGTGGAAGCAAGGAATGTATCTGGGACGAACGCAAGAATATAGGCTGGGAAAAGCCCCAATCTGAATCCATAAGAAGTAAAAATTAAGCAAGCTCTTAACCCGAATAATAGAAATGAAGCAGAAACGACTGACATATCTCCTGCCCTTGGTTTTGGCCTTTTTTTCCATATCGGCTACCGCACAAACCTTGGCAAAGGCACAAGCCCTTTTCAAGGAAGGGAACTTTGTCGAAGCCAAACCCGTGTTCGAGAAATACGTGAAGCGTGTTCCCGCCAACGGCAACTATAACTTATGGTATGGTGCGTGTTGCTTGCGCACGGGCGAGGCTGAAGCAGCCGTCCGCCACCTCGAAGTGGCTGTCCAGAAGCGTATCCCCAGCGGACAATTCTGGTTGGCTCAAGCTTACGATGCTACCTACCGCTACGAGGAAGCCATCAGCACGTTGGAAGACTACACGGCTGAACTCCGGCGGCGCCGGCGCTCCACCCAAGAAGCTGATTCATTACTGAACCTCTGTCGCGCCCATTTGCGGATGCTGAAGGGCGTGGAACGCGTTTGCGTGGTGGACAGTTTTATTGTGGACAAAGCACGATTCCTCGAAGCTTACCGCCTCAGCCCTCAGACTGGACACCTCTATCCCTACGACGGCTACTACCCTACCTCTGAACGTACAGGTACTATCGTTTACGAAAACGAACTGGGCAACAAGATTTATTATAGCGAGGCCAATGATACAGGCGTCCAGCAACTGCGCACCAGTACCCTTTTAGCGGGCGAATGGAGCCAAGGAGCCCCCCTTGCGGGTGACTTTCCTGACTCGATAGATACGGCCTACCCTTTCCTGATGTCAGACGGCATCACTCTCTACTATGCCAGCCGGGGTGCAGAGTCTTTGGGCGGATATGACATCTTCGTCACTCGCTACAACACTAACACCGATACCTACCTACGACCGGAGAACATCGGAATGCCTTTCAATTCGCCTGCCAACGACTATATGTATGTAGTGGACGAATATGCTAACCTCGGTTGGTTCGCCTCCGACCGCCACCAGCCGGAAGGACGTGTCTGCATCTATGTATTTATCCCCAACCTTTCCAAACAAGTGTACAGTTACGAACAGACGGATCATGAGCGTCTTCGCTCGTTAGCCGCCCTCCATGCCTTACGCGACACGTGGATTGATTCCAATCTGGTATCACAAGCCCATGCACGTTTGGCTGACATGAGCCATGCCCAGCTGGCTCCGGACGCTCCACGCCCCGACTTCACCTTTATAATGAACGACCAATATACTTATCATACGGAAGCGGACTTCCGTTCCTCCCAGGCTTTGGCCTTTTTCCGACAATACGAACAAACCCAAAAAAAACTCCGCCAACACCGTTCCCATCTCGCAAACTTGCGCGACGCCTATACCCAAGCTTCCACAAGCGAACGCAACCGCCTGGCTCCCGATATCCTGAAACAGGAAAAGGAACTCCTCCAACTGGAGCAGGAGGCGCATCGACTGGAAAAAGCGGTAAGAAAGGAGGAAAATTCAGCAATTAGTGGTCAGTGATGAAATAATCAATACTAACTTCTAAGTTCTAAATACCAATCATTAAACAATATGTCAATTATGGATATCCTCATTATCTGTCTTCTCATCCTGGCCGCCGTGATACTTTTCTTAGTGGAATTGTTCGTGGTGCCGGGCATCAGCATCGCCGGCATTTTGGCGGGTATCTGTGCCCTATTGGGCAATTATTATGCTTTTGTCTACGTGGGTACCGAAGCTGGCATCATTACTCTTGTGGTCACAGCCGTGGCCAGCATCGGAAGTCTCGTATGGTTTATGCGTTCCAAAACATTGGACAAACTCTCACTCAAGACAGATATCACCGGTAAAGTAGATCGCTCAGCCGAGCAAAGCCTTCAACCGGGAGACACGGGCATAACAACCACCCGTTTGGCCCTCATAGGTTATGCGGACATTAAGGGGTACATAGTCGAAGTGAAATCCACAGGTGAGTTCCTGGACGAACATACCCCTGTGCGCGTGGCTCGCGTAGTAAACGGAGTGGTACTGGTCGAGAAAATTCCCTGACCTCATCCAATATCCTATTATATATAATTTAAACTAATTTTCAACTCTCAAATCTCAATTCAAATGGAACTCTACCTGATTATCTTCCTCGTAGTAGGCGGGCTTATTTTTCTGGCCCTGTTCTTCCACTATGTGCCTTTCTTCCTTTGGTTATCGGCCAAGGTATCAGGCGTCAGCATCTCGTTAGTGCAACTCTTCCTGATGCGCATTCGCAAAGTGCCTCCTTATGTCATTGTCCCCGGTCTCATTGAAGCCCACAAAGCCGGTTTGAGCAACATCACGCGCGACGGTCTCGAAGCACACTATCTGGCAGGCGGACACGTAGAAAAAGTGGTGCATGCCCTCGTATCGGCGGCCAAGGCCAATATTGAACTGTCCTTCCAAATGGCAACCGCCATCGACTTAGCCGGACGTGATGTGTTTGAAGCAGTACAGATGTCCGTCAATCCCAAGGTGATTGACACTCCGCCCGTAACCGCCGTAGCCAAGGATGGCATCCAACTCATTGCCAAAGCCCGCGTTACCGTGCGTGCCAATATCCGTCAGCTTGTGGGAGGTGCCGGCGAGGACACCGTACTGGCTCGTGTGGGTGAAGGTATTGTGTCCAGTATCGGTTCATCAGAGAGCCACAAACAGGTACTGGAAAACCCTGACTCCATTTCGAAGCTCGTCCTCCGTAAGGGGCTTGATGCAGGCACTGCCTTTGAAATCCTCTCCATTGATATCGCAGACATTGATATAGGCAAAAACATCGGTGCTGCCTTACAAATGGATCAAGCCAATGCAGACAAGAACATCGCCCAAGCCAAAGCAGAGGAGCGTCGTGCAATGGCCGTAGCCACCGAACAAGAAATGAAAGCCAAAGCACAAGAGGCTCGAGCCAAAGTCATCGAAGCAGAAGCCGAGGTGCCCAAAGCCATGGCCGAGGCATTCCGCTCTGGAAATTTAGGCATTATGGATTACTATCGGATGAAAAATATTGAGGCTGATACCCAGATGCGCGAAACCATCGCACGCCCCACACCGGGAAGTCAAGGTAATGCTAATAAATAATTGCTTTTGTATATGTAGTAGTCAGAGGAAGTTAGAGGCCAATAGCTTTTTGTGTTAGAATCATCTATCGGCCTCTAACTCCTTTCTCCCCTTCCCTCAAAAAAGAAGATTTATGACTAAATATTTTGCTCCCTCTGAACTCATCATTAACGAAGACGGATCCATATTCCATCTTCACGTACGCCCCGAATGGTTGGCTGATAAAATCATCCTTGTAGGCGACCCCGGGCGAGTGGATCTCGTAGCACGCCACTTGACGCACTGCGAATGCAATGTGCAGAGCCGCGAGTTTCACACCATCACGGGTATCACCCCAAATGGGAAGCGCATCACCGTAGTGTCCACCGGCATTGGGTGCGACAACATTGACATCGTGCTCAATGAACTGGACGCCCTAGCCAACATCGACTTCCAAACCCGCCGCGAGCGACACATCTTACGCCAGCTCGAAATCGTACGCATCGGTACCTGCGGAGGGCTACAACCCAATACTCCCACAGGCACCTACGTTTGTTCACAAGTGTCCATAGGTTTCGACGGGCTGCTCAATTTCTATGCCGGACGCAATGCCGTGTGCGACCTACCCTTGGAGCGTGCCTTCTTGAACCACATGGGATGGACAGGCAATCTTTGCGCTCCAGCTCCTTACGCTATCCATGCCAACGAGGAACTGGTAGAACGCATCGCCCGCCAAGATATGATGAGAGGTATCACCATAGCTGCCAATGGCTTCTTTGGCCCTCAAGGAAGAGAGCTTCGCCTTCCTTTGGCCGACCCCGACCAAAACGCCAAAATAGAATCCTTCCAATGGCAAGATCTACGTATCACCAACTTCGAGATGGAGAGTTCTGCCTTGGCCGGACTCTCCCGCCTTATGGGACATCGTGCCACCACTGTGTGCATGGTCATTGCCAACCGACGCTCACACGAAGCCAATACTGGCTACAAAGCCACTATTGATCAGTTGATAGAAACAGTATTAGAGAGAATCTGAGTGTTACCATTTGACAATTAGCAAAATTGAAAAAACAATGAATGAAGACACCATCTGCGCCATAGCCACTGCCCAAGGGGGAGCCTTAGGTATCATCCGCGTATCAGGTCCAAAGGCAATCCCCCTCACATCCTCTATCTTCCGTCCTTTTCGTGCAAGCAAACAGTTAGAGAAAGCACAGCCTTATACCCTCACCTTCGGATATATCGTGGAAGGAGATGAAGTGGTGGACGAAGTATTGGTATCCGTCTTCCATGAGCCTCATTCGTACACAGGCGAGGACTCCACAGAAATCACCTGTCATGGTTCTCCCTACATCCTTCATCGTACCCTCCAGCTCCTTATTGACCACGGAGCACGCTTGGCCCAACCAGGTGAATACACTCGACGTGCCTTTACCCATAACAAGATGGACCTAAGCCAGGCTGAAGCCGTAGCAGACCTTATCGCTTCCACTTCCCAGGCTCAGCACCGATTGGCTATGAATCAAATGCGAGGTGGGTTCAGTAAGGAATTACGCACTTTACGGAATAAACTACTCCAAATTACCTCTCTCATCGAGTTAGAACTGGACTTTACCGACCATGAAGAGTTGGAATTTGCCGACCGCTCGCAGCTCACCGCTCTCGCCTCGGAAATCGAGCATACCATTACCCGTCTGACCCATTCCTTTAGGTTAGGGAATGCTCTCAAGAACGGTATTCCTGTAGCTATCATCGGTGAAACTAACGCCGGTAAATCCACCCTACTCAATGCCCTATTGAACGAAGACAAAGCCATTGTGAGCGATATTCACGGAACCACGCGCGACATCATAGAAGATATCGTAAACATCCAGGGCATTAACTTCCGTTTCATCGATACCGCCGGCATTCGCCAGACGCATGACACTATTGAAGCTTTAGGTATTGAGCGCAGTTTCCGTGCCATGGAGCAAGCACAGATTATCATCATCGTATGCGATATTAACGAGGACGAAGAGCGATTCCGTGCCTTCTATACGCAAATCCTCCCTCATCTCGCTGATAAGCAGGTACTTCTCCTTCTCAATAAATGTGACACGGCGTACACTCCCCACTTCACTCCACCCAAAGGCATTTCTACCCTCACTCTCTCCGCCAAGCAGGGTACGCACCTTGACCGTCTTCAATCTCTTTTGGTTGAAGCAGCTGGCCTATCCGGGACGAACCAAGACGATATCATCGTCACCAATATTCGTCATTACGAAGCCCTCACCCGTGCCCTCAATGCTCTCCACCGCGTACAAGCAGGTCTTTCAGAGGAGCTTCCTTCCGACCTCATCGCCCAAGACCTGCGTGAATGCATCTTTCACTTGAGTGATATCATAGGAGAGGTAACAACGGATGAAGTACTGGGGAATATATTTAGGAATTTTTGCATAGGCAAGTAAACACTTGATTATCAAATAGTTAAATTGATTATAATCGATTAATATGGCGCTCTTTACGGGCGCCTTTTTTGTTGCTCAAGTATCGTTGATAATCGTTGCTAAGCCTTTTTACGCCATTTTTTGTACCTCCTGTGTACCTCACAAGCCCAAAGTCGGGTTTACTGTCTGCCAGATGGTGGACAACCTGGAACGCCTTGGAACGCTGTGGTACGCAATGAAACAGATTTGGCGAACTAAAAAGATAATTAAAATGGCTAGTAACATTGAAATTCAAAAGAAATGCGAGTGGTGTGGCACTATTTTTAACGCCCACAAGATCACTACCGCATACTGTTCACACAGGTGCGCAAACCTCGCATACAAAGATCGAGTTAGAAAAAAACGAATTCAAGAATTCCACTTGAAACATGATGCAGAATTAAAACCCAATTCTGAAAAAGAGTTCTTAACC
>DHKFC23501__coassemble_1055_pt1 | contig 59094 bp, 46 predicted proteins | sample DHKFC23501__metabat2_low_PE_030 | metagenome-assembled genome bin DHKFC23501
GTCTGGCCGAAGTCAGCAACAACATCATCGACCAGTGCGTGGCACAAGGCGTGCCCTTCGCCCGCGAATACGGCGGCACGCTGGCCAACCGTTCTTTCGGTGGCGCACAGGTGTCCCGCACGTTCTACGCCAAGGGACAGACGGGCCAGCAGCTGTTGCTGGGCGCCTACTCCGCGCTGAGCCGCCAGGTGGCTGCCGGCACGGTGAAGCTCTTCACCCGCTATGAGATGCAGGACGTGGTCATCATCGACGGGCGCGCCCGCGGCATCATCGCCAAGAACCTGGTGACGGGCAAGCTGGAGCGTTTCGCTGCACACGCTGTGGTTATCGCTACGGGCGGATACGGCAACACCTACTTCCTGTCCACCAACGCCATGGCCTGCAACTGCTCGGCTGCCATGGCTTGCTACCGCAAGGGTGCCTGGTTCGCCAACCCCGCCTACGTGCAGATTCACCCGACTTGCATCCCCGTGCACGGCGACAAGCAGTCCAAGCTGACGCTGATGTCCGAGTCCCTGCGTAACGACGGCCGCATCTGGGTGCCCAAGAAGCTGGAAGACGCCAAGAAGCTGCAGGAAGGCACGCTGCAAGGCAAGGACATCCCCGAAGAAGACCGCGACTACTACCTGGAGCGCCGCTACCCGGCCTTCGGCAACCTGGTGCCGCGTGACGTGGCCAGCCGTGCCGCCAAGGAGCGTTGCGACAAGGGCTATGGCGTGAACAACACCGGCTTGGCCGTGTTCCTGGACTTCTCCGAAGCCATCAACCGCCTGGGCAAGGACGTAGTGGCACAACGCTACGGCAACCTGTTCGACATGTACGAGGAAATCACGGACGTATCGCCCTACGAGAACCCGATGATGATCTACCCCGCCATCCACTACACCATGGGCGGCATCTGGGTGGACTACGAACTGATGACCAGCATCAAGGGTCTGTTCGCCATCGGCGAGTGCAACTTCTCCGACCACGGCGCCAACCGTCTGGGTGCATCGGCCCTGATGCAGGGCCTGGCCGACGGCTACTTCGTGCTGCCGTACACCATCCAGAACTACCTGGCCGACCAGATTACGGTTCCCCGCTTCTCCACCGACCTGCCCGAATTTGCCGAGGCCGAGAAGGCCGTACAGGCCAAGATTGACCACCTGATGGGCATCAAGGGCAAGAAGTCCGTGGACTCCATCCACAAGGAACTGGGCCACGTGATGTGGGAGTACGTCGGCATGGGCCGCACGGAGGCCGGCCTGAAGGAAGGCCTGAAGCGCCTGAAGGAAATCCGCAAGGAGTTCGAGACCGAACTGTTCATCCCCGGCGACAAGGAAGGCATGAACGTCGAGCTGGACAAGGCTATCCGCCTGAACGACTTCATCACGATGGGCGAGCTCATCGCTTACGACGCACTGAACCGCAACGAGAGCTGCGGCGGCCACTTCCGCGAGGAATACCAGACGGAGGAAGGCGAAGCCAAGCGCGACGACGAGAACTACTTCTACGTGGCTTGCTGGGAATACCAGGGCAGCGACGACAAGGCACCCGTATTGCTGAAGGAGCCGCTGGTTTACGAAGCCATCAAGGTACAGACGCGTAATTACAAGAGCTAATCGGGAAGTTGAACCAATTAAAGAACTAAAGTTATGGATAAAAACATATCATTCACCCTTAAAGTTTGGCGCCAGAAGGGTCCGAAGGCACAGGGCGCATTTGAAACTTACGAGATGAAAGACATTCCGGGCGATACGTCGTTCCTGGAAATGATGGACATCTTGAACGAACAACTGATTTCTGAAGGCAAGGAGCCCGTCGTATTCGACCACGACTGCCGCGAGGGCATCTGCGGCATGTGCTCGCTCTACATCAACGGACACCCGCACGGACCGGCACAAGGCGCCACGACGTGCCAGATCTACATGCGCCGCTTCAACGACGGCGACGTCATCACCGTCGAACCGTGGCGTTCGGCCGGCTTCCCCGTCATCAAGGACCTGATGGTGGACCGCACCGCCTACGACAAAATCATGCAGGCCGGCGGCTACGTCAGCGTGAACACGGGCGCCCCCCAGGATGCCAACGCCATCCTCATCCCGAAGACCATCGCCGACGAGGCCATGGACGCTGCCAGCTGCATCGGCTGCGGCGCCTGCGTGGCTGCTTGTAAGAACGGCTCGGCCATGCTGTTCGTATCGGCCAAGGTCAGCCAGCTCAACCTCCTGCCGCAAGGCAAGCCCGAGGCGCTGCGCCGCGCCAAGGCCATGCTGGCCAAGATGGACGAACTGGGCTTCGGCAACTGCACCAACACCCGCGCCTGCGAGGCTGAATGCCCGAAGAATGTTTCCATCAGCAACATCGCCCGCCTGAACCGCGACTTCATCCGTGCCAAGCTGAAGGATTGATTCCGCTCCTTTCTACATTTGATTAATATCAACAGAGAGCCCTCTCCTGTCGGAATCCTTCCGGCGGAGAGGGCTCTTCTTTTATGTTACATTTCTGTTACAAACGCGCGCGGCAGACCGACACAAAACGCATAAAGAAAAACACAATTCATCAGAAACCACCTGCATTTGCAAACAATTAGCAAGCAAAAAGAAACACTAAGTTATAAATAGCTTTAAATGCCGCATATAAATTCAGAAAGATTCTTGTACGTTCCATCAGAAAACGATACCTTTGCGCTGTGATTTTTTTCATAGTATTAGATTTAAGGTTAACAAACGGTTGGGGCTCGGCGGAGCCCTTTTTTTATGCGCCCGGACCAAGAGCCCGAAACACAACCCGTCCATTCCTGCCTCATTTTTAGAGAAAAAATGAGCCTATTTCTGAAATAATATGTTTATCTTTGGCCATAGTTTTTTAGAATTGATTCCTTTTTGATAGCACTTAAAGATTCTCATTTTCTGTGAAAGACAGGACTAAAAGCTATACTTTTTTACTTGCGGAACTTGAATTGGGAACAATACTCATTATCTCATGAATAAATATATCTTTCTTTCACTATTGTGTCCTTGGGTGATTCTGACATCTTGCCAAGACACGCCATCCACACATTCCCCCGTCAAGGAAATCCATATAGCAGATTTCGAAGGGAAATTCTTGCCGCAGACAGAACTACCCCTGATGCAACACCTCGAACTTCGTGAGGACACAACTGGGTACATCGGCCAAATTAAAGACATCTGTGCCATTGATTCCGGCCTATACCTATTGGATGCGGCCACACTCTCCCTCTCCCGTTTCGGACTGAAAGACGGAAAGCTGCAGCAGACCATATATGGCCGGGGCAACGGGCCTTTGGAATATATCCAACCCGCAGCATTGACGGCCGACGAAAGCAATGTCTATGTACTGGACTTGCCAGGCATGGCCATCATCACCTACAATAGAGACTTGAAGGCTCAAAAGAAAACGACTCTGTCCGTGCCGTGTTTTGATTTCATCAAAGTAGATGGCGGGTTCCTATGCTACAATCTGACGCCATCGGATGACTTCCAACCGCTGATATTCATCGACGACGAAGGGCATTTAAAGAAAAGCTTTCAAGTAAGCCACCAAAACCTGCCACTGACTACCGGAGCCAAGATTTTCACAAGCAATGCCCGCAAGGATATATTCATTCAGCCTCCTTTCTCACGAACCGTCTATAAATGGGACGCGCAGAAAGAGAAACCCATTGAATACATCCGACTTGACTTCGGCAACAAGAATCTGCCTGAAGAGATAAACGGAGAAATGACTGACCCATTTGATGAACCTTATGCCATCCCTACCCACTGCTTTGTGGGAGAGGAAAGCATTTTATGCAGTTTCTTATACAACGACAAACGCTATTACGCATTATCACTACCCGGAAAGGCGATAAAAACCGGTCAGATTATTCCCCAACAGACGGCTCCATTCTTCCCACAGTGGCAAATAGGAGACATGACAATAGGCACCTACTCAGGCGACTTTTCCTCGGATGATTCCTCCGACTCAACCGGGGAGATGTTGTTGTTATTCGGACTGAATGCCATAGAAGACAGATAAATAGAGGCAGTGAACTTGGAAGACAATCCGATTCTGGTCTTTTATGAGCCAAAATTTCTTATGTCAACTGACGGACAATGAATATAGAGTCCGCCTGAAAAACATCAATCTACTTATTATATCCGTTGACGGTACTCATCGGAGCATGAAAAGGTCCCGATGCAGGGATATCTGCGGACAAGGGCGGAGATATCTGCGCGCAAAAGAGAAGATATCTGCGCACAAAGACGGAGATATCCGTGTGCAAAGCCATGCGACGGATGGCCCTGACAGAAGTTCATATTGATTTAATTCCGCCAACGGATTCATTACGCATGCGTCACGCACCCTCCCCTATCCCCAGCAACGGCTCAATCCGCCGGAAGATGTCCATCAGCTCCGCCTGCGTCTCCGCCCGGAGCATGGCGATGCGCGTCTCGCGGAAGTTGGGGATACCCTTGAAGAGCGGGCTGGCAGCCAGGTGACGGCGCACGTGCAGGATGCCGCGACGCTCGTCCAGCAGGCGCACGCTGTCGTCCACCTCGCGGCGCAGGACATCCAGCTTCCAGGCAGGGGTCAGTCCCTGGAGCTCCTCTCCGGTCTGCAGGTAATGTTTTATCTCCTTGAAAATCCACGGGCGGCCGAAGCTGGCGCGGCCCACCATGATGCCGTCCACGCCGTAGCGGTCGAAGCACTCGCGGGCACGCGCGGGGGTGGTGATGTCGCCGTTGCCGATGATGGGGATACGCATACGCGGGTTGGCCTTCACCTCGCCGATGAGGGTCCAGTCCGCCTCGCCGGTGTACATCTGCGCCCGGGTGCGGCCGTGGATGGTGAGGGCGGCGATGCCACAGTCCTGCAGCTGTTCGGCCAGGGTGACGATGACCTTGCTCTCCGCGTCCCAGCCCAGGCGGGTCTTGACGGTGACGGGCAGGCGGACGGCATCCACCACCGCACGGGTGATGTCCAGCATCAGCGGAATGTTGCGCAACATCCCGGCCCCGGCCCCCTTGCCCGCCACACGCTTGACGGGACAGCCGAAGTTCAGGTCAATGACGTCGGGACGGGCCAGCTCCACAATCCGGGCAGCCTGCACCATCGTGTCCACGTCGCGGCCGTAGATTTGTATGGCCACGGGACGCTCGGCGTCGCTGATGTTCAGTTTCTGTTCCGTCCGGCTGACGGCACGTATCAGGGCATCGGCGGACACGAACTCGGTGTACACCATATCCGCCCCGAATTCCTTGCACATCAGGCGGAAAGCGGGGTCGGTAACGTCTTCCATCGGGGCGAGCAGCACGGGGCGCGGGCCCAGGTCTATAGAGGCAATCTTCATTTTATCTGAAAGTTTTGGCGCAAAGGTACGGAAAAATAGCTACCTTTGCCCCATTCCAAATCAGCAACTTTCCATTTATGACCCAAGCGGATAGAAACGACTTCGAAATCATGGCCCCCGTCGGCTCGCGCGAATCCCTCGCCGCAGCCATACAGGCCGGGGCAGACTCCATCTACTTCGGCATCGAGAACCTGAACATGCGCGCCCGCTCGGCCAGCACGTTCAGCATAGACGACCTGAAGGAGATAGCCCGCACCTGTGGCGAACACGGCATGAAGAGCTACCTCACCGTCAACACCATCATCTACGACCAGGACATCCCGCTGATGCACACCATCGTCGACGCCGCCCACGAGGCGGGCATCTCCGCCATCATCGCCGCCGACGTGGCCGTCATGACCTACGCCCGCAGCATCGGACAGGAGGTGCACCTCAGCACCCAGCTCAACATCTCGAACACCGAGGCCCTGCGCTTCTACGCCCAATTTGCCGACGTCGTCGTGCTGGCCCGCGAGCTGAACCTGGAACAGGTGGCGGAGATTCACCGCGCCATCGTCGAAGAACACATCTGCGGCCCCTCCGGACAGCCCGTCCGCATCGAGATGTTCTGCCACGGCGCCCTGTGCATGGCCGTCAGCGGCAAGTGCTACCTCTCGCTCCACCAGATGAACCACTCCGCCAACCGGGGCGCCTGCATGCAGGTGTGCCGCCGCTCGTACCTCGTGCGCGACAAGGAGACGGACGCGGAACTGGAGATAGACAACCAATACATCATGTCGCCCAAGGACCTGAAGACCATCCACTTCCTCAACAAGATGATGGATGCCGGCGTGCGCGTGTTCAAGATAGAAGGACGCGCCCGCGGCCCCGAATACGTGCGCACCGTCGTGGAATGCTACAAGGAGGCCATCCGCGCCTACCTGGACGGCACCTTCACGGACGAGAAGATAGAGGACTGGAACCGCCGCCTGACCACCGTCTTCAACCGCGGCTTTTGGGACGGTTACTACCTGGGACAACGCCTGGGCGAATGGACGCACCACTACGGCTCGGACGCCACGGAACGCAAAATCTACGTGGGCAAGGGCGTGAAATACTTCTCCAACCTGGGTGTGGCGGAATTCCTCGTAGAAGCCGCCGAACTGAACGCAGGCGACAAGCTGCTCGTCACCGGACCGACCACCGGCGCCCTCTTCCTCACCGCCGACGAGATGCGCGTGGACCTCCGGCCCGTCCCCACCGTCCACAAGGGCGAGCACTTCTCCATCAAATGCGACAAGATTCGCCCCAGCGACAAACTCTACAAGCTGGTCTCTACCGAGGAACTGAAACGATTCAAAGGACTGATATAATATGGACTACATCCACGAACTCCGCCTGAAGGTGCGCGACTACGAATGCGACCTGCAAGGCATCGTCAACAACGCCAACTACCAGCACTACCTGGAGCACGCCCGCCACGAGTTCCTGCTCTCGACAGGCGCCGGATTCGCCGAACTGCACCGTCAGGGCATCGACCCCGTCGTGGCCCGCATCACGATGTCCTTCAAGACACCGCTGCGCAGCGGCGACGAATTCATCTGCAAGCTCTGCCTGCGCAAGGAGGGCATCAAGTACGTCTTCTACCAGGACATCTACCGCGCCGCCGACAACCGGCTGGTGCTGAAAGGCGTCGTCGAAGCCGTCTGCGTGGTGAACGGCCGGCTGAGCACCAGCCCCCTCTTCGACCAACTGTTCGCCCCCTACCTGAACGACAAAGAATCCTGAAAACGAACGCCATGAACTACACCGACGAACGAATCTGCAGCATCGCCCTTACCCTCTGCACGGGCATCGGCGCCCTGACGGCCCATCGGCTGGTACAGGCCATCGGCAGTGCCGCCGATGTCTTTGCGCGCCGCAAAGAGCTAATCCAACTCTGTCCGGACATCCAGCCCGCCACCCTGAAAGCCCTCGACACACCGGGCATCTTCGCCCGCGCCGAGCAGGAACTGGACTTTGCCGACAAGCACGGCATCGCCTGCCTCACGCTGCAAGACGACCGCTACCCCACCCGTCTCCGCGAATGCGAGGATGCCCCGCTCTTCCTCTTCTACAAAGGACAAGCCAACCTGAACAGCCTGCGCGTGGTCAGCATGGTGGGCACCCGCCGCGCCACGGACTATGGGCGCCAATGGTGCGAAGACTTCGTGCGCGACCTCTCCGCCCGCTGTCCCGACCTGCTGGTGGTCAGCGGACTGGCCTATGGCATCGACATCGCCTCCCACCGCGCCGCCCTGGCCCACGGCGTGCCTACCGTCGCCGTTCTGGCCCACGGCCTGGACCGCATCTATCCCGCCCTCCACCGCAAGACGGCCACCGACATGCTGGCTCAAGGCGGCCTGCTCACCGAATTCCTGACCGGCACGGAGCCGGAACGCTACAATTTCCTCAGCCGCAACCGCATCGTGGCGGGCATGGCCGATGCCGTCATCGTCGTGGAATCGGGGCGGAAAGGAGGCTCGCTCATCACCGCCACGCTGGCCGAGGGCTACCACCGCGACTGCTTCGCCGTGCCGGGACGCGCCACCGACGAGCACTCGGCGGGGTGTAACCGCCTCATCCGCGACAACAAGGCCGCCTTGGTGGAGAACGCCGAAGACTTCGTACAAGCCATGAACTGGAGCACGACCCAAATGACATCTACCCCCGTGCAGCGCAACCTGTTTCAGGAACTGACGGACGAAGAAAGCCGCATCGTCCAACTGCTGGGCCGCCAGGGCGACCAGGACGTCAACACGCTGGTGGTAGAGAGCGGCATCCCCTTCAGCCGGCTGAGCGCCCTCCTCTTCGAAATGGAACTGAAGGGCATCATAAAAGCCCAGACAGGCAATGTGTATCACCTGCTGGGCTGAATTCCAACTCGAACAATTATCAAAGACTAATCATCGTAGCGCGTATCGATAATGGTGCCTTTCCGTTTATCCTTGTCCGAAAATATCCTATCTTTGCAACTTGTAAAGAAAACGACCTGCCTATGCACTTGTCCGACGAAACCCTCCGCTTCATCCGCCAGCACGCCCGCGACGACGTGCGCTCCCTGGCCCTGCACGCCCGCCCCCTGCCCGGCGTAGACCTGCCCGCCGCCCTCACCCAGATAGCCGGCCTGCAGGTTCTCCGGACCAAAGTCCCGACATGGGCTGCCACCGAAGGCATTCTCTGTCCGCCCCGCCTCTCGCTGGAGCAATGCTCGTCCGAAGCCACGGCCCGCTACAAGGCCCGCGTCGTGGCCGCACAGGAAGGCTCCCGCCGGCGGCTGGCCGACCTGACGGGCGGACTGGGCATCGACTGCTCCTTTCTGGCGCCGCTGTTTGCCGAGGCAGACTATGTGGAGCGCCAGGAGAACCTCTGCCGACTGGCCGCGCACAACCTGCCCCTGCTGGGCCTGACGCACGTCCGTGTGCACTGTGCCGACGGCACCGGCTTCCTGTACACGATGCCGCCCGCCGACTGGCTCTTCCTGGACCCCGCACGACGCGACAGCCACGGCGGACGGACCGTCGCCCTGGCCGACTGCGAGCCGGACGTGTCCCTGCTGGAAGAGCGCCTGCTGGACAAGGCGCCCCGCATCCTGCTGAAGCTCTCGCCCATGCTGGACCTGACGCTGGCCCTGCACACCCTGCACAGCGTCCGCGAGGCGCACGTGGTCGCCGTGGACAATGAATGCAAAGAACTGCTGCTGATATTGGAAAGGGGCTGCACGGCGGAAATAGACGACCTCCCCGTCTCCTGCGCCAACCTGGATGCCACGGGCGAAGCCGGCCGCGTATTCACCTTCACCCGCCGCCACGAACAGGCCGCTACCTGCCCCCTGGCCGACGCTCCCCTCGCCTGGCTCTACGAACCCAATGCCGCCCTGCTGAAAGCCGGCGCCTTCCGCTGCCTGGCCGACGCCTACGGGGTGGAGAAACTGCATCCCAGCAGCCACCTCTACACGTCCGACCGCCCCGTACCGGACTTTCCCGGTCGCACGTTCCGCATCGAGGGCTGGTGTGGTTTCGGCAAGAAAGAAATCAAGTCATTGCTGGGCGGCATCGGACAAGCCAACCTGAGCGTGCGCAACTTTCCGGACACCGTGGCCGGCCTGCGCCGACGGTTGCACCTGCCCGAAGGCGGCGACACGTATCTCTTCGCCACCACCCTGGCCGACGGGAGAAAGGTACTGATCCGGGGAAAGAAAAATAGTGATTAGCGGTTAGTGATTAGTGTTTAGCGATTAATGATTAGCAAAGCGTTCACAGACAGCACTCATCACTAACCCCTAATCGCTAAAATAAATATCAGCATCTACTTACGACTTCACACGCGACTAATCACTAACCACTTATCACTAACCGCTAAAACGACAGTTTCATCGTCGCCCGGATGCCGTGCTTCTGGATGTCCGGATTGCCCCGATAATTCAATCGCCACACATAGTCCAGGCGGAGGAAGTTGAAGATGTTCTCGATGCCCACACTGGCCTCCATGTAGGGAGCGCGCCCCATCCGCTGCGTGAAGGAAGGAAACGCATACAGCCCCTCGCCTCCGGACTTGGCGGGGTCGTTCTTGTCCGTCAGGTGGCCCCACAGGCCGCGGAAGCAGAACACCTCGCGCCAGCGCAACTTCTTGAGCAGCGGGATGCGGTTCAGGAGGATGCCGTTCATGTAGTAGGTCAGGTCCCAGGACAGATATTCGTCATTGATGAACTCCAGTGCGTTCATGTTGGTGTAGGTCTCCGGCTGGATGGTGTAGGTGGTGTTGGCATTGGGCAGGATGAGCAGCGGATAGGGCACCTTGGTCCAGACCTTGCCGCCCTTGACTATGGCATCCAGATAACCGAAAGCCGAAAACCAGAAACGCTTCTGCATCCCCACTTCCGTGCGTTGCAGGTCGTAGGACGAGCCCAGGAAGCCCTTGCGCGCCATCGTGTGGCTGAGGTTGAAGATGAAGGCATCGTAGGTGATGGGGATGCGCTGCGTGCGGGTCTGGTAGAACTTCTCGCCATAGCCGTAGCGCAACTTCAGCTCCAGGGCCGTCAGGTCATAGTGGTCCGCAGGCGTCAGTGCGCCATCCGCGCCGATACGGTTGAAAGGGGCATAGGGCGTGGCATACTCGCGCAGGTTGCGCACGACGGCGGCGTAGGAGAAGCCGTTGTAGTGCTCGCGCGTATAGGTCAGCTCGGCCCGGCGCAAGTAGGTGGCCACGTTGTCCTTCTTGCGCTTGATGGCCAGCATCACGTTGTCCTTGCTGGTGTACATATAGTTCTGTCCCAGCTTGTTGAGGTCGTACATATACTCCAGGCGCAGGGAGTGGATGGGGAAGTCCAGGCGGAAGTCGCGCCGGTCGTTGAAGGAGTATTCCACCAGTCCGTCATACTTCATCTTGCGGTCCCGTGTGCCATAGGCGGCATACCCCTCGAAGAACCAACGCTTGTGGAGGTTCGGAGTGGTTCCGCCGCCCACACGCAGGCGGACGCCCTCGATGGCATTGCCGTTGATAGTGCTGTTCATCGGTCCCAGGTCGAACTTGTTCTTCTCCGGATTCTTGTGGGTGGGGATATAGCCGGACACGAGGGTGGTCACCACCTTCTCCGTGAAGTAGAAGAGCGGCACGGAGCGCAGGCGTTTCATCAGCTTCTCCACGCCGTTGGGGTTCTTCTTCCGGGTCTCCTCCGGACGGTTCTCCGCCCAGAAATCGTCGGGACGGCGGTAGGCCCCCGGCTGCTCCACCAGGGGGGCAGGCTGGTCAAACAGGGCGGCCTGCTCGGCGGCAGGAGGCTCGAAGGAGGGATTGCTGTACACATTGAGCCGCTGGGCATACATGCCCTTGGACTTTTCGGTCAGCTTGAAGTTGACACGGATGTCGTCCTTGGTAATCAGGCGGGTACTGTCCGCGGTGCGTTCGAATTCCTGCTCAATGGTCATGTGCGAGACGAAATTCAGGTTGATGTCCTTGGCCACATTGAGCACGGCGCGGCGGACGAAGTAGGTGGAGTCCAGCGCGACGTAGAGGTGGCCCGTGAAGCCGAACGACTCGGAGTTGAAAGGCACGAAGCCCAGGTCCATGCACGGCCGGCCGGCCACCTGCACCGTGTCCAGCAGGTAATACTTGTAGAACGCCGGGCCCAGCGTGGACAAGGGGCTGACGAAGCGTTGCAGGAAGAGCGGGATGTTGTTCTGGAAAATATCCACCTCGCGGAAGGCCTCGTTGAGAAACTGCTGGATGCCCTCGCGCGAGAAGACCTCGTCCACGCCGGCGGACTTGCTGCCCTTCAGCAGGCGGCGCTCGGACTTGGGGTCGCGGCGGTAGTAGACGCGCTCCAGCCGCTCGCGCTCGCTGACGGGCAGGATGGTGGTGCCCGCCTCGAGGGTATCGACAAACTCGCGCACGAAGTCGAACTTGCCGGGCTTCTGGCCTTCCTTGCGGGGCTTGGGCGTATATTCGTTCATCGCAAAAACCATACGCTGGTAGTGGTCGTAGCTATAGTAGTCGCGGCTGCGGGGGTCGTGGGCATCGCGGCGGGCGATGACCTTCTTCACGAAGTCCACGGCGGGATTGCCGCGCCGCTTGTAACGTTCGCGCCCGGGGCGGACAAGCACCTCGTTCAGGGCGATGGAGGCAGGGCGCAGGCGGATGTCCAGCGTGCCGCCCTGTCCCGCGCGGACCGTCACCAGCCGCGTGTCATAACCGACGTACGAGACCTCCAGCACCCGGGTTTCCGAGGGCGAAGGCAAGGCATAGCGGCCATCCAGGTCTGTCTTCGCGCCGTTCGACGTCCCTTTCCACATCACCGAGGCATACGGCAGCGTCTCGCCGGTGATGGAGTCGGTCACCGTGCCGCGCAGCACAGGCCGCTGGGCGAAGGCCGCCACGACGCCTGCCAGGCTCAGGATAAACAAGAAAATTCTTCCTTTCAACATAGACAAAGTTTAAGTTTCTACCAATCAACGGTTTTCCATACGGATTAGAAGGCTGTCCGCCCGGAGCCGTCTCCGCCGCCGGGCGGGGATATCCCGGCCCGCGGGCGGAGAATACACCGCCCGGCAGCGGGGATATCCCTCACCGGTCCGCCGCCAGGAACTGCTCCTTCCAACGGGCGTAATAGTCGGGCAGGTCCAGCAGCAACTGCCCGGCAGGGTCGATGAAGAGCTGGGTCGTGCTGCCCGTGGCACAGAGCACGTGGCCCTCCTCACGATAGACCTCGTACGCGAAGTCCAGCCGGGCGCCGGGCTTGGGAACGTAGCGGGTGTGAATCTCGGCCACGTCGTTGACGCGCAACGGAGCCAGGTAGCGGACGTGCAGGTCGTAGACCGGGGCATAGATGCCGGAACGCTGGATGTCGGCATAGCCAATGCCGGGATAGCGGCGGCCGAAGGATTCGCGCCCGTCCTCGAAATAGGTGACATACGACCCGTGCCACACGCGCTGCATCGCATCCGTCTCGCTGAACTTCACGCGGACGCGGCAGATGTCCGTCAGTTCCTTACTCATGGGGCTACGGGGATAAAGACGGCATCGCCGACGGCGGCTCCGGGTTGGTGGCTGCTCAGGTCGTACTGAGTGTAGTTCTCGCCCCGCTCGTTCATGCGCAGGCTCAGCAGGCGGCCCGTAGCGTTGTCCAGGGTCAGGACAAAGGAGGTGAACATCAGGCGGCGTTTCTCCTTTTCGTTCTTCAGCACGGGGGTGACGGTCAGGATGCAGCGGCCGTCCTTCTGTTCCACGCTCACCGTGGCAGCCTCGTCGGGCGCATAAGTGCCATCGGCAAACAGTCCGCGCAACACGGTGCCCAGCGCCCCCATCACCCGGCCGTTACGCCCCTTGGCCACGGCCTGGCGGCCTTGCTCCACCAGGGTGAACGTGCCGCCGTCCATCAGCAGCATGTCCTTGTTGTTGTCGAAAGTCAGGCACATCCGTCCGGGCTTCTTCAGGAAGAAATGTCCGTGGGCCACTTCGTCCTGCGTCAGGACGGCGTTGTGGCGCGTACGGGTCACGGCGGCGGACAGGGTCTGCACGTCCGCATAGTGCTCCGCCAGGCGGCGGATGTCTGCCTCCTGGGCCGTCAGGGCCAGACAGGGAAGCAGGGTCAACAGGAGTACAATCAGTTTTCGCATATGGCTTGGTTGTTAAATAAGTTAGCAGTGATTAGTGTTTAACGATTAGTGATTAGTGTTTAACGATTAGTGATTAGTGATTAGCAAAGCGCTCGGTAGCAGGATACTAATCACTCATCACTAACCCCTAACCCCTAAAATAAGTTTCCGTTTCCCATCGCCGCGCACGTCCGTAGCGCCGTCATCGTCACCCCGTGTACCCCGTGCAGCATCAGGCTCTGGCCCGTCAGCCACAGGTTGGGGACGGGCGTGCGGGGCGAGAGCAGGGCGGTCAGCGGCTCGTGGTAGTCCTTGCGCAACCCGTAGGCCGAACCTTCGGGCGTGCCGGTATAGTCGCGGTAGGTCAGCGGCGTGCTGATGTGGCGTTCCTCCACCCGGTCGCCCAGGCCGGGGACAACCCTCTCGGCCAAGGCCTGGCATTCGTCGGCCAGGCGGTCTTTCATCGCCCGGTAAGCCTCGCCGCGACGTCCCACGGTGGTATCGGCCCAAGGCAGGCAACGCTCCCACGCCATCGGGGTCAGCAGGTCCACCTGGCGGGTGAAGTCCGTCCCATCCTCGGGCACACGGCAACTGACCATCACGGCCTTCACGGGACCCTCGCCCCGGCAGGACGCCCACACGTCCGGCTGTGCGTAGACGTAGTGGTTATGGTTGAAGTAACGCAACGTCTGCGGACGGAGACGGAGGGAGACAGTCAGCATCCCCACCGTATTGGGCTGCGTGTCCATCCGGCGGCGGTAGGACTTGCGTAGCAGGCGGCTCTCGCACAACAGGCGGCAGGTCGTGGCGGGATGGAGGTCGCTGATAAAGGCGTCCGCTTCGTAGACCTCGCCATCCCGGCAGCGGGCGGCCACCAGCCGGCCGTCTTTCTCGGCCAGTTCGCACACCTCGGCATCGCAACGGATGTCGCCGCCACAGGCACGGATATGCCCGGCCAGGCGGTCCGCAATCTGCGAGCCGGGACCGCGCAGGCGCCAACTGCTCTCCACATAGCCCGCGTTGCAGTGGGCAAAGGTGAACAGCGGCAGGGATTCGCGCCGCAGTTCCATCCGCAGGGCATTGCCGCTGAGGACATCGCGCAACAGCGGGTCGCGGAAGCGGGTGGACAGGTAGTCCCAGGCGCCCGTCTCCAGCAGTTCGTTCCCGTCGGCGGGACGGACCTCCCCGCCTCCGTCGCGGGCGATGCGGGCCAGCAGGCCGGCATACTCGCGCAGGGCTTCGCGCTCGGCGGGAAACTCGGCGGCCAACGCCCCGGCAAAGGCGTCGAAGCCCTGCACGAGGGAGAACGTGCGGTCGCCGACGGTAATGCGGTCGTAGGCCTCGTCCAGGCGATGCCAGGGCAGGTCCAGCAACTGCAGGCGGGCAAAGGCTTCGTGGAGGGACTGACCCTCGCCCAGCCCGCCGACATAGTGGAAGCCGGTATCATAGTCCAGCCCGCGACGACGGTAGCTCTGCAGGCAGCCGCCCACGTGATGCTCCTTCTCCAGCACCAGCACGGAGTGTCCCGCCTGCGACAAGAGGCAAGCGCACTCCAGTCCGCCCAATCCGGCTCCTATGACAATGACTTCATACCTCATGGCTCATCCGTCAATCCTTTCGGGAAGATTTACGCCGTTCCAGCCACCGGTAGACGGCTGGCTGCATCACGTAGGACAATACCACGGCAGCCACCAAGCCCGTCAGCGTGGAGAAGCCCACGGAGCGGATGGCGGGATGCACGGCCAGCAGCATCGAGCCTACGGTGACTATCAGGATGACGGCGCTGAAGAAGATGGCCGTCTTGTGATACTCCAGCAGCCGGGGACGCTTGCCGCCGTCCACCAGGCCGTTCATCACGAAGATGCTGTAGTCCACGCCGATGCCGAAGATGAAGGTGGAGATGATGATGTTGACCAGGTTGAAGTGCATGTCGAACATCGCCATCAGCCCCAGCACAATCAGCCAGCTCAACAGGATGGGCATGAAGCCCAGGAGCGTGTGGCGGACGTTGCCGCGGAAGCTGGCGAGCAATACCAGCAGGACGAACAGCATGGACACCCATTGCAGGATGTTGAAGTCGCCGTTCAGCTGGTTCAGCGTGTCGGTGGTATAATAATAGGTGTCCAATACCAGTTGGTGGGGCCGAGTGGCCACGGCGTCGCAGATGCGGTGGTAGTCGCTGGTCGCACTGCGCACCGTGTCGTTGGCGCAACGCACGGAGGTGAAGCAGAGCCACGTGCCGTCGTAGGACTCTTCCAGCAGCGTGGAGAGGTAGCCCGCGGGTATCAGGCCCGCCCCGTAGAGCGCGTCCGGCTCATAGTCGGCCTGCGCCAAGTCGAAGAAGGGGGCGAAGGCTTCGGGACGCAAGCCGGCGGCGGGGGCGGTCTCGGCAATGAGGCGGCGCGCCAGGGCCAGGCGTTCGCCCGTCCAATAGGCCTTCCAGGCGTCGATGCGCTGTTGCTGCACACGCAGGGGCACCAGCAGGAGGTCGGTGCGCGAGTAGCCTTTCACCAGTCCGGCGCGTTGGAGGGAATCCAGCTGGACGGACAGGGTGGCAAAGTGCTCCAGCGCCTCTTCCGGGGTGCGGCCCGAGGCGGCAAAGTATTTCTGCTTGTCGCCGGTGTGGGTCTTGGCACGCAGCAATTCCTCGGAGTGGGTGGTCAGCTCGGCCTTGTAGCCCAGGTTGTGCATGTCGGCATCGAACTCCGTACCCCGTCCCAGGTAGAAGCCTATGCACACCAAGGTGAAGACGGCCAGGACAGCCAGCAAAGCCGGTTTCCGGTCGAAGGGACAGGCATTGAGCCGGTCGATGAGGGCAAAGGCGCGGCGGCTCCGCTTGTTGCGCGACGGGCTGAGCATCTGGGGCAGGTAGACCAGGCTGAAAGCCGTCGTGCCCACAATGGCCAGCGTGGCAAACAGGCCGAAGTCCTGCAACAGCTCCGTGCGCACAAAAATCAGCCCGAGAAACGAGCCGACCGTCGTCAGACAACCCAGGCAGACCGGCTTCACCTCGTCGCGCAACACTTGTTCCGGGTCGCTGAGGTACTTATAATGCGTAATGACATGGAGCACATAACTGAACGCCACGCCCAACACCACCGACCCGATGCCCAGGGCCAACAACGAGAACTGTCCCTTGATGAAGTACATCCCCGCCAGCCCGAACAACGTGCCGAACACGACGGGCAGCACCAGCAGAGGCACCGTGTCCCAGTTGCGGAAGCAGACCGAGATAAACACCAGCACCAGCAGCAGGGAGACGATGAGCGTCCCCTTCAGGTCGGCCTTGATGCGCGAGGCGTTGTAGAAGCCGCTGGCCGGCGTGCCGTGGTAAGAGACGCGCACCTCCGGATGGGAGACGGCAAAGCGTTCTATCTGCTCGTTCAGCCGCTCGAAAAGGGCGGAGCCTTGTCCGGTGTTGGTGGCAGCATACATCGGCGTGATGAAGGCCACGCACACGGTGGAGTCCGGCACAAAGAAGTGCCCCTCCAGGGTCTTGTAGCCGCCCGTCGCACCCTGGGTCAGGGGCTTCAGCCGGTCGGCCAGAACATTGCGCAGGCCCAGCGGGTCCATCTGCAGCAGTTCGGGGAAAGCCTGTCCTACGGGCTTGCCGAAATCCTCGCGGTTGGCCTGCATCTGACGGACGAGGTGCTCGCGGGTCAGGAGCGTATCGAAGGCGGCATAGGCCGAGGTGTCGATGTAGGCAGGCAATTGGGCGGCCAGGTAGTCGATGACATCAGCCATCAGGTCGTCCGGCAGGCGGTAGAACACGTCGCCGATGACCCGGCTGGACGAATCGCGGGCTGCGTCCCAGGCCAGGAGAGAGTCCACGAAGTCATCACACGCCGCGGCCATCTGCGGGACCGTGGCGCCCTCCCGGCCTTCGAACACCAGGAACGTCTTGTCCTTGATGCGCAGGTCGGCAAAGGCCAGCTTGATGCTGCCGTCCTCGTTGCGCGAGGAAGGCATCAGCTTGTTGATGTCCTCTTCCAGATGAATCTGTGCGGCCAGCCAGCCCAGCACGCCGAACAGCACCAGCATCGACGTCCAACAGACGGCGCGATGGCTGCGGAAGAAGCGGTAGATACGGATACAAAGTGTGGTCATACGCCCAGTTCTCCTTTCAGTTCCATATAGGTATGTCCCTCGTCATAGAGGCGGGCCATCAGGGTCCAGGCGCCTTCGCCAGCCGGCTGCAAGACGACGGACAGGTCCAGTTCGGGGCAGTCGCCGGGTGTGGCCACGGCCAGGAAACGGCACGAGGCGATGCGACGAATCAGCAAAGGCCGGCCCGCCAGACGACCGCCACACTGACGCGCCATCTCCACCTGGCAGACGCCCGGACACACCGGACGGCCGGGGAAGTGGCCGCGATAGACGTCGCAGTCCGGCAAGAGGGCGATACGGAAGACGGCACTGCCGGCCGCTGCCTGCCTCTCCATGCCGATGATGCGATAATACTTGTTCTCTAAAGATGATACTGCCACGTTAAGTAGGGATTTTAGGGATTAATGTGTAGGGTGGGGATTCGGAATTACTCCATCGCCACCTTCATCTGCGTCTCCGCCACCACTTCGCCACCGGCCTGCGTCTCCGCGCCGACCACCAGGATGCCGTCGAACTCGGTGAGCAGGGTGATGGTGGTGCGCAGTTCTTCGCCCACGGCCGGGCGGCGGTGGCACCGGAACTTCTTGACTTCGCCAATGAAGCCCACAGGCGGTGTCTCCGCGCCGGATTGCCGTGCGCGCCAGCCTGCGAAGGCCGAGGCCGACTGGGCGATGTGCTCCATCAGCCCCGTCTCGGCCAGGAGGCCGTCGTCGTCCAGGAAGAAGAGGTCCGCACGCACCGTGAAGCACGCCTCGGCCACGTCTCCCTCCACGCACAACAGACGGTCCACCAGGAGGATGGGGTCGCGTTGCGGAATCAGGTCGCGTATGTCCGTGTCCTTAGTTTCCACCGGCGGCCAGATGGGATTCGATGTAGTCATACAAGTCCGTGAAGGTCTGGATACCGCGCAGCTCGGCCACAGGAATCTTGATTTTATACGTCTGCTGGATGAGGGCCACCAGGTCCACCAGGCTCAGGCTGTCCAGCTGGAGCGTCTCGCGCACGTTGGCCTCGGGGGTGAAGAGGGCGGCGTCTACTTCGAATTCATCGGCCAGGAGGCCGTTCACTTGTTCTACGATTTCGTTACGTGTCATAATCTTATTGTTGATAGTTGGTTTATACGATAAATAGGGATTTATGGCACGCAGATGACGCAGATACAACTGATGACCGCAGATTTACAGATTACAAAGAATCTGTGTGAATCTGTTACATCTGCGTGCCATCCCCGATGATAACTTATCCTTTCAGGTCTTTCACAATCAGTGTCGAGTTGGTTCCCCCGAATCCGAAGGAGTTGGAGAGGAACATGTCGAAATGCGCCTCGCGCGTCTCGGGCAGGATGTTCAGGCAGGCGGTGTCGTCGTCCGGGTGCTCAAAGTTGAGGTTGCCCGCGATGAATCCGTTCTTCATCATCAGGATGGAGTATATCAGTTCGCTGCCTCCGGCCATCCACATCTCGTGTCCGGTCTGGCTCTTGGTGGAGGTGACGGGCACCTGCGTATCGCCGAAGAAGCGGGCGATGGCCTGTGCCTCGCGGGCGTCGCCGATGCGGGTGGAGGTGGCGTGGGCATTGACGTAGCCAATCTCGGCGGGGGTGACCCCGGCGTGCTCCAGACAGAGCTCCAGCGAGCGGGCGGGCCCCTCCACGTTGGGCGTGGAGATGTGGTCGCCGTTGCCGGAGAAGCCCCAGCCGACAATCTCGGCCAGGATGGGCGCCCCGCGGCGCACGGCACTGTCATAGTCCTCCACAATCAGCGTGGCGGCACCGCCGCCGGGCACCAGGCCGTCGCGGTCGCGGTCGAAGGGGCGGCTGGCCCGCGTCGGCTCGTCCTCGCGCACGGAGAAGGACTGGATGCCGTCGAAGGCGGCCACGCTATACATGTTGTTCTCCTGCGCACCGCCGCACACCACGCAGTCCTGCAGGCCGTCGCGCACCAGCAGATAGGCCAGGCCCACGGATTGCGAGCCCGAGGCGCAGGCGGCCGAGGCGGTCAGGTTGATGCCGCGCAGGCGGAAGAGGCAGGCCAGGTTCATCGTCACGGTGGAGTTCATCGACTGGAAGATGCTGCCGCTGCCGCAAGCCGCCGTGTCATGGAACTCGCGGAACTTGTCCAGGGCCTCCATCGTGGCTTCGGCCACGGAGTCGTTGCCATAGACGATGCCTACCTCATGGGCGGCGATGTAGTCGGGATCCAGGCGCGCGTCCTCCAGGGCGGCGCGGGTGGCCATGTAGGCGTATTGCGCCTCCTCGGGCATAAACTGGCGCAGGTTGCGCGACACGTAGGGTTTCAGGTTGGGTTGGGGAACAGCCGTGCACAGGGCCGAACGGAAGCCCGCGTCCTTGCGCTCTTGGCTGAAAATGACCCCGCTGCGGCCGTCGTACAGCGACTGGCGCACTTCGTCCAAAGTGGTTCCCAGGCAGGACCAGATGCCCATGCCGGTGATTACTACTCTTCTCATTGTATTTTCTTCCTTTCTATTTTCTTTTTATAACACCGTCTCCGCTTGCCGAACGTCGGGTGCAGCGGCGCCCACTGGGACAGTTCCTTCAGGTTGTCCTCCAGCTGGGGGCCGGTTTCGGCCTGGCGGATGCCGAGTTCATTATAGACAGGTATAAGGTCGGCGAAGAACAAGGCGTTGACGCCCAGCCCCTGGTAGTCGGGCCGCACGGCCACGAGATAGAGGTCGGCCTTGTCCGAACGCTTCCAGCGCAGGGCGCGCAAGAGGTAGAACCAGCCGAAGGGCCACAAGCGCCCGCCGCTCTGCTGCAAGGCGCGCGAGAGACTGGTCATCGTGACGGCCGCCCCCACCAGTTCGCCCTCGGCGTTCTCCACCACGGGCACCAGCCGCAGGTCGATGATGGGCAGGTAGCGCTTCACGTAGTCGTCTATCTGGCGGTCCATCAGCTCCGTGTATCCATAGAGCGGGGAATAGGCCTGGTTCAGCAGCTGGAAGACCTTGCGCCCGTAGCCGTCCAGCATCTCCCGCACCGACAGCTTGCGCACATGCAGGCCGTACATCTCCTTCGCCAGGGCGGCCGTGCGGGCATAGCGGGCCGGCACCTCGGCGGGCACCTCGATGCGCGCCTGCACCCAGTCCACTTCCTTCACATAGCCCAGTGCCTCCAGGTGGCGCGGATAGTAGGGGGGATTGTAGATGGTGATGGACGAACCCAGCTGGTCGAAGTCCTCGACGAGCATCCCTTCCTTGTCGAAGTCGAAGATGCCCATGGGGCCTACCACGGTGTCCATGCCGCGTTCGCGCCCCCAGTCCTCCACGGCACGCAGCAGGGCGTCGGCCACGTCCACATCGTCCACAAACTCGATGAAGCCGAAGCGCACCTGGCGCGTGTGCCACTTCTCGTTGGCGCGGTGGTTGATGATTCCGGCGATGCGGCCCACGGTTTTTCCCGTCCCGTCACAAGCCAGGAAGGCCTGGATGTCCGAAAACTCCAGCGCGGCGTTCTTCACGGGGTCGAACGTCTCCCGGATGTCCGACTCCAAATCGGGCACATAACAGGGATTGCCCGCATACAGCCGGCGGGGCAAATGCACGAATTCATCCATCTCGTGCCCTGTCTTTACCTCTATAATAGATACCTTTTGCATAGTGGGAGGCAAAATTAGGAAAAGATTCCGCACACGCCAATCAGCCGTCCCCCTTTGAACATTTTTAGGGAACATAAGGCCAATCCAAACGGGACATCATCGCGGCGCCTGCACGGGGATACCGCCGCCCGCGGACGGGGACTACTGCGGGCACGGGCGGGGATATCCGCGCCCGCAGGCTGAGTATCAGCGTGTTAAAACGACGCAGGCGTAACACGTTTGTAACACGTTTGTTACCCATTCTTAAGAATTTCGCCAGAATCTTGTAACATGCACCCCGTACTTTTGCAAAAAATTTCTAATGGACAACAAGAACATGAAACGTATGAAACAAATCGAACGAACAATCCTCTCCATGCTCATTTTACTGATGGCCGGACTGCCTCCCGTGCTGGCCGACGAAAATGAGAACACCAAAGAGTACGTGAACGAGACCAAACAGAGCAGCATCCGCGGCCGCATTGTCGACAAATCCGGACAGACCCTGCCGGGTGCCACCATCTTCATCGAATCCCTCCACACGGGTGCCATCAGCGACATCAACGGATTCTACACATTGGCCAACCTGCCCGTCGGCACCTATAAGATAAAAATCAGCTACGTGGGCTATTCCCCGGTGGAACTGACCATCACCGTCCCCGAAGGGAAAACCGTGGAACGCGACGTCACCCTGAGCGAAGGCATCGAGCTGCAGGAGGTCGTGGTGGGCGGCACCTTCCAGGGCCAACGCCGCGCCCTGGCCTCGCAGAAGAACGCGATGGGCATCAGCAACGTAGTGTCCGCCGACCAGGTGGGCAAGTTCCCCGACTCCAACATCGGCGACGCCCTGAAGCGCATCAGCGGCATCAACGTGCAGTATGACCAGGGCGAGGCCCGCTTCGGACAGGTGCGCGGCACCAGCGCCGACCTCAGCTCCGTGACCATCAACGGCAACCGCATCCCCTCGGCCGAGGGAGACACGCGCAACGTGCAGCTGGACCTCATCCCCGCCGACATGGTGCAGACCATCGAAGTGAACAAGGTGGTGACGGCCGACATGGACGGCGACGCCATCGGCGGCAGCATCAACCTCATCACCAAGAACACGCCCTACCGCCGCATCTTCAACGCCACGGCCGGAAGCGGCTACAACGCCGTCAGCAAGAAGGCACAGCTGAACCTGGGACTGACCTACGGCGACCGCTTCCTGAACGACAAGCTGGGACTGATGATATCCGGCTCCTACCAATATGCCCCCGGCGGCTCGGACAACACGGAATTTGAATACGACGTGGACGACGACGGCAACGTGGTGCTGAAAGAAGCCCAGGTGCGCCAGTACTACGTCACCCGCGAACGCCAGAGCTACTCGCTGGCCCTGGACTATGAGTTCAACCCCGACCACCGCATCTCCTTCAAAGGCATCTACAACCGCCGCAACGACTGGGAGAACCGCTACCGCGCCGTCTACAAAGACCTGGACGAGAGCGACCCCGCCGAACAGTCCATCGAGCTGCAGACCAAAGGCGGCCTGCACGACACCAAGAACGCCCGCCTGGAACGCCAGCAGACCATGGACTTCACGCTGGACGGCGAGCACAACCTGGGCGGACGCCTGCTGATGGACTGGGCCGCCTCCTACTCCCGCGCCAGCGAAGACCGACCCAACGAACGCTACTTCGGCCTGAAGATGGACAACAACACGGGCAGCAACCTGCTGGGCACCTTCCACGACGTGGGCGGACGGGCCCCCTACTCCACCCTGGCCTTCCCCGCCCTGAGCGACGAGGGCTGGGAGCTGGACGAACTGACCAACAGCGACCAGAGCATCTACGAGAACGAATGGAAGTTCCGCCTCAACTTCGAACTGCCCCTGGCCAAGGGCCTCTTCGGCAACACGCTGCGCTTCGGCGGCAAATACACCAACAAGACCAAGGACCGCGAAACGGAGTGGTACAAGTATGACGGCGAATTCGACGACGGCGACGCCTGGCGCAACAACGGCGCGGCACAGATACGCAGCGGCTTCATGGCCGGCGACCACTACCCCGAAGGCACGGCGTTCGTCAGCAAGGAATACCTGGGCGGCATCGACTTCACCCGCATGACGGGCGAACCGGACTACGAGGAAATGTCCGGCAACTACCACGCCAACGAACAGATCACCAGCGCCTACCTGCGCCTCGACCAGAAGCTGGGAAGCAAGCTCAACCTCATGCTCGGCCTCCGCATGGAGCACACCGCCCTGAAGTACAGCGGCCTCAACTGGGAGGTGGATGCCGACGAGAACGAGGCCCTCGTGCCCACCGGCGACCACAAGAACGACTACACCACGTGGCTGCCCAGCGTCCTGCTGAAGTATGACGTGAACGACGACTTCAAGCTCCGCGCCTCGTTCACCAAGACCCTGTCGCGACCCAAATACTCGGCCCTCATCCCCAGCGTCAACTACAACAGCGCCGACGAAGAGGCCACCATCGGCAACCCCGGCCTGAAGCCCACCACGGCCTACAACGTCGACCTCAGCGCCGAATACTACTTCAAGTCCGTCGGACTGGTCAGCCTCGGACTCTTCTACAAGAGCGTGAACGACGTCATCGTCGACGAAGCCTGGCAGGGCATGTCGGACGAACTCCCCATCCAGGGCGAATATGACTACGACATCAGCAAGCCCATCAACGCCTACGACGCCAACCTCTACGGCGTGGAAGTGGCCTACCAGCGCGACTTCGGCTTCATCGCCCCGGCCCTGAAGTGCGTGGGATTCTACGGCAACTACACCTATACGGCCAACAGCACGAAGAACTACAAGTTCGAGCACCGCGTCGTGCAGCCCGGCGAAGACATCGACATGATAGGCTCGCCCGAACACACGGCCAACGCCTCGCTGTTCTTCGAGAAGTGGGGCCTGAACCTGCGCCTCAGCTACAACTTCGCCTCCAGCTTCGTGGACGAGATGGGCGAAGTGGCCCAGCTGGACCGCTACTATGACAAGGTGAACTACCTGGACCTGAACGCAAGTTATACCTTCGGCCAGCGCTTCAAGACCACCATCTATGCCGACGTCACCAACCTGCTGAACCAGCCCCTGCGCTACTACCAGGGCACCACGGACCGCACCATGCAGGCCGAGTACTACGGCGCACGCTTCAACGCAGGCGTCAAGGTGACGTTCTGAACCCCCGTCCCGCTACTTCGGGACTAGCAAGCCGCTACTTCGGGACTAGCGGACCGCCACATCGGGACCGGCGAAACCCGCCCCGGAAACGGAACCGGCCGGCCGCGGCACGGAAGGGGAGCGAGTCCAGGAAACTTCCAGATTCGCCCCCTACCTTCGCAGGCCGATAAACCGAACATTAATCTATTAAAAGACAAAAGCAATGAAACTGAAAAAGACATTCCTGCTCCTGGCCCTCGCACTGGTTAGCACGTGGGCCGTGGCACAAGAGAAAATCGACTACAGCGTCTACGAGGACAAATGCAACTTCTACATCGCCAACGACCTGGGCCGCAACGGCTACTACGACCAGAAACCCATCGCCGAACTGATGGGCGTGATGGCCGAGGAGGTGGGCCCCGAATGCGTCATCGCCGCCGGCGACGTGCACCACTTCGAGGGCGTGCGCTCCGTCCAGGACCCCCTGTGGATGACCAACTACGAGCTCATCTACGCCCACCCCGAACTGATGATAGACTGGCATCCCATCTGCGGCAACCACGAGTACCGCGGCTCGACGCAGGCCGTCATTGACTACAGCCGCGTCAGCCGCCGCTGGGAGATGCCCGGACGCTACTACACCAAGTCGTTCAGCGAGGAAGGCACCACGGTACGCATCGTGTGGATAGACACCACGCCCCTCATCGACAAGTACCGCCAGGAGACGGACAAGTATCCCGACGCCTGCCAGCAGGACATCGACACCCAGCTGGAGTGGCTGGACGCCACGCTGGCCGCCGCCAAGGAAGACTGGGTCGTCGTCGTGGGACACCACCCCATCTACGCCGAAACCTCGAAGGACGACGTGGAGCGCCTGGACATGCAGCGCCGCGTGGACACCATCCTGCGCCGCCACCGCGTGGACATGTACATCAACGGACACATCCACAACTTCCAGCACATCCGTATGAAGGACAGCGGGATTGACTATATCACCAACTCCTCCGGCTCGCTCAGCCGCAAGGTGAAGCCCGTGGAGGGCACCGTCTTCTGCAGCAGCGAACCGGGCTTCTCCATCCTCTCCGCCAGCCCCGCGTCGCTGGAACTGCGCATGGTGGACAAGCACGGACAGGTGCTCCACACAGTGACACGCACAAAATAAATACGAAAGACTGATTATTGCTTCTTTTTCAAGGAAATCCCCCGCCGCGCAACGCTGAGAGTTGCGGACGGGGGATTGTTGTTCCTCGCACGATGCCCCGGAGGTCACTCGCCCAACGGACGGTCCAGGCGCACCACCTGCGGGCGGGCAAACGGCCGGCTCGGCGTGGCGGCACGGGTCTGCGTGGGCGCCACGTAGGTGCGCTGGTCGAAGTCGATGAATTCCTCCAGGTCGGGGGTGCGGCCCTCGCCACGCTTGATGATATTGGTGTAAATGGCGCGGCGCGACGGGGCGTTGAAGCCCGGCGTGTTGCCGTTCATCATGCTCTCCTCCGTCGGACGCCAGACTCCGGACAGATACGTGGCGCCTCCCTCGAAGACGCCCAAGCCCTGGCCCTCGTAGCGGGTGTCGGAGAGGAAGTCGCTCCACAACACCTCCTGCGGGTCGTCCGTGAAGTCCACGTTCAGCCACCAGCCGAAGTCCTCCTGCTGCTGGCGCAGCTGGGTTATCTCGTCGTCGGGAATCACGGGATTCTCCTCGTAGGCATACTCGTCCTGCAGCTTGCCGATGCCGTGGCCCACGGTCTCGTGCACCAGCACGCGGCGGAAGTCCTCGCTTTCCAGGTTGCCGATGACGGAGAAATAGGCGATGCAGAAGTCAAGCGGCGTGTTATTGCCGTCATACCAGAAGAAATAGTTGCTGCCCTTGTAGGCATCGGAATTGAGTATGACCACCACCTGCGTGTTTTCCAGGTCGATTCCCTCCACCTTCTTCACATAATCCTGCACGGTCGTGTGGTCGCCGCCCACCGTGGTGCTCGTGCCGCTGTCCATCCAGCAGCCCAGGGCCGTCTCGCCAGTGCCGAACACATTGGTGGACGACACCACCTTCACGCAGTAGATGTCGAAATAGTCCCTCATCTCGCTGATGGGGTATTCCGTGAAGAGGTTCTCCATGGCCTTGTCCATCACCTCCTCGTAATAGCCGCTCTCTATCTCGGTGTCGATGAATCCGTCGCCCATCAGCACCAGGGGGATGCCGTCGCCCACGGTGTGCTCCTGGAGGACGACCACCTTGCCGTCTTCCCCGTAGTCCTCGCTCGTCCCGCTATTCTGCCCGGCCTGCACGAGCGTGGCCGTGGCCAGGATATAGGGGTTGAGGTTCGTTTTGTCAATCGGTTCCTTCACGAAGTAATACATGACCGAGCGGGACTGGTTCCCCTCGTTGGGCGCGACGCGCAGGGAGATGTGGAAGGAAGACTCTGCCACGCGGGTGGCCGTTGCGTTCCGGTCCGTAATCCAATCCACGTTCGCAGAAGAATAGACGCCGAAGTCGCCCTGTGCGATGGTGGTGTGGAAGTTGATGTCCAGGTCGCCTCCTTCCTTGGATACCTGGTAGGTGGTCTCATCCAGACGGATGTACTCCTCCTGCCTGACGGTGATCTGCAGGGGCGAATCGCCGGACATCAGGGTCAGGGTGGCGGTGCGCTCGCCGCCGGTGTCGTTGGGACTGATGACGCTCAACGTCAGTTTATGGTCACCGGCCTCGCCGCTGGCGGGACTCACTTGCAGCCAGACGTCATCGTCATCCGAGGTCTCCACCTTTGATGTCCACGCCTGCGAGGCATGGAAAGACAGCTGGCTGTCCGCCCCAGACTGCGCCTCCAGCACGACACTCGCGCCCTCCGGCAAGTCGACCGACAGGCCCGGCGTATCGTCCGAGCAAGAATACACAAACAATAATCCCAACAGCAGGGACCAGAGAAAAGTCTTGTTCTTCATAACATTCAGTTGAAATTGATAAGTAAACGCCAAAAATAAGTATTCTCCCCGAATAACGGAAACTTCCGCCCCTAAAATTGCCCCGGCCATCGAATAAATAGGATAAGAAGTCTAAAAAACACCCCGTTCCCTTCCGATTGCTAACGATTTACGCTATCTTTGCGCCCCGAATAGACATAGAGAAAAAACATTATGGCCGTAACAATCAAGCAAGTCTCCACCCAGCGAGACCTGAAACGCTTTATCCGTTTCAACTACGAACTGTACAAGCACAACCCCTACTCGGTGCCCGACCTGTATGACGACATGCTGACGACATTCAACAAGCAGAAAAACCCGGCATTCGAGTTCTGCGAGGCCGACTATTTCCTGGCCTACAAGGATGGCAAACCCGTGGGGCGCGTGGCCGCCATCATCAACCGGCGGGCCAACGAGACTTGGAACAAGAAGGAAGTGCGCTTCGGATGGATAGACTTCACGGACGACACGGAGGTGTCCGAGGCACTGATCCGCACCGTCGAGCAATGGGGCAAGGAACGGGGCATGACGCACATCCAAGGCCCCCTGGGCTTCACCGACATGGATGCCGAAGGAATGCTGATAGAAGGCTTCGACCAGCTGGGCACCATGGCCACCACCTATAACTATCCCTACTACCCCGCCCACCTGGAACGCCTGGGCTTCCGCAAGGATGCCGACTGGGTGGAATACAAAATCTACATCCCCGACGCCATCCCGGAGAAGCACCGCCGCATCTCCGACCTCATCCAGCGCAAGTATAACCTGAAGATTAAGAAATACACCTCGGGCAAGAAAATCGCCCGGGACTACGGCCAGGCCATCTTCGACCTGGTGAACGAAGCCTACCGCCCCCTCTACGGCTACTCCGCCCTGACCCAACGGCAGATAGACCAGTACATCAAGTCCTACCTGCCCATCCTGGACCTGCGCATGGTGACCCTCATCACCGACGCAGAGGACCAACTGGTGGCCGTAGGCATCTCCATGCCCAGCCTGTCCCGCGCCCTGCAGCAATCCCACGGCCGCCTGTTGCCCTTCGGCTGGTTCTACCTGCTGAAGGCCCTGTTCTTCAAGCGCCGCTCGCACATCCTGGACCTGCTGCTCGTGGCCGTAAAGCCCGAATACCAGAACAAGGGAGTCAACGCCCTGCTCTTCTCCGACCTCATCCCCGTCTACCAGCAACTGGGCTTCGAATATGCCGAAAGCAACCCCGAACTGGAACTGAACGGCAAGGTGCAGGCCCAGTGGGACTACTTCCGGACGGAACAGCACAAGCGGCGGAGGGCGTTCGTCAAGGAAATCGGGAATTAAAAGGAACGTCCGGCCCTGATGCCGGATGCGGCTCGGGTGGGCATGAAAAAAGTGGAAGAAACCAGGACAAAATCCGCGCAAGAAAACGTATCTTTGCACCCCCGAAAGCCATCAGGCCTTTTAAAGAAGCATATTAACTAACTATGAGAGTCATTGTCGACAACAAAATCCCCTTCATCCGCGAGGCCATCGAGCACATCGCCGACGAAGTGGTCTATGCACCCGGCAACGCATTCACGCCGGAACTTGTGAAGGACGCCGATGCCCTGGTCATCCGCACCCGCACGCACTGCGACCGCACCCTGCTGGAGGGCAGCCGCGTACAGTTCATTGCCACTGCCACCATCGGCTTCGACCATATAGACACGGAATATTGCCAGGCAGCGGGCATCGCATGGGCCAACGCGCCGGGATGTAACGCTCCCTCCGTGGCGCAATACCTGCATTCGGTCCTGCTCCTGCTGCAGATGAAACAGGACAAACCGCTGACGGGACGCACCATTGGCATCGTGGGCGTGGGCCATGTGGGGAGCCTGGTGGCCGAAGTGGCCGGCGACCTGGGCATGAAGGTCCTGCTCAATGACCCGCCCCGCGAGGAACAGGAAGGCCCCGGACGCTATGCCCCCCTGCGCCAACTGGCCGAGGAGGCAGACTTCATCAGCCTGCACGTCCCCCTCGTCCGCGACGGCCGGCACCGGACGTTCCACCTGGCCGACGAGGCATTCTTCCACTCCCTGCGCCGCAAACCGGTCTTCATCAACACGTCGCGCGGCGAAGTGGCCGACACGCCCGCCCTGCTGCAGGCCCTGGAAAACGGACAAATAGCGGAAGCCGTCATCGACGTGTGGGAGAACGAGCCGGACATCGACCGCACCCTGCTGGCAAAGGCCTTCATCGGCACGCCCCACATCGCCGGCTACTCCGCCGACGGCAAGGCCAACGCCACCCGCATGGCTCTGACGGCGCTCTGCCGCTTCTTCGGACGGAAACCCGACTTCCACATCGTGCCGCCCAAGCCGCTGAACCCCGTCATCACCGCCGCCAACGAGACGGAAGCCTACCTGCAAATGTATGACCCCCGCCGCGACAGCGACGCGCTGAAGACGCACCCCGAACAGTTCGAGCAACTGCGGGGCGACTATCCGCTGCGACGGGAACGGCAGGCGTACCTGTTCAGGCAGGGATAAAAGGCTGAAAGAAAGGAAAAAAGAAAGTGGGAAGTTGTTGGAAAGTAGGAAAAATAGCCCTAACTTTGCCAAATAGAACCGCTAAACAACTGATGACTATGACAACCATGACGACAATGGAACTGAAACACGCCCTCAACGAAGAGTTGAAAGCCATCGAAAGCAGTGATGAACTGATGAAATCTGCTATTCGTCTACTCCGTAAGTTGCGGAAGGATACCGAGACGAAAGAACAACGCCATGCCCGTCAGCGACAAGAAATGTTAGAGGAACTGCGCGAGGCGTTTCGCTGGATAGACGAGGTAAAGGCCGGAAAAATCAAGCCCAAATCTGCCAAAGAAGAATTGGAAGAAATAAAAAGAGAACTGGAAGAGGAAATGGCATGATTGAAATAAAGCTTTCCCCGGTCTTTCGCAAAGACTTAAAACGCCTGAGCAAAAAATATCGTTCCCTCCTGAATGAAGTCGGGCAATTGATTGATGAATTGGAAACCAATCCTTACCTCGGTACCGATTTAGGTGACAATGTCCGTAAGATACGTCTTGGCATTACCAGCAAGGGCAAAGGGAAACGGGGTGGTGCCCGTGTCTTGACGGACACCGAAGCAGTGGTCAGCATGGATGAGGGCCACCTTACCCTCTTGACTCTTTATGACAAGTCGGAACGCGAAACGCTTACCGATGCGGAAATCAAAGAATTGTTACGTCTGTCCCGCTATTACAAATAACTCTTTATTTATAAGATACCAACTCTACCGCACCGCCTTCTCCTTGCCGAAGAACCACGGCGACACACGCAGCCTGTCCATCGCCCACGCCAGGCCGATGCTGCCCGCCACGCCCAAGGCCACGGACACCAGAAGAAACAGCATCCCCGTCGGCTCGAAGCGGAAGTAAGGCAGATAGAGCTTGGAAACGAACGTGAAGACGGGGGAGAACAACAGGACGGGCAACGTGTTCCGCCCGACGAAACAGGCCCAACGCTCCACCCGACGGGGCAACCATCCGTGGGTCTTCATCAGGAAGCAAAGGCAGAAGAAGGTGATGGCCACCCCGCCCAGGCACCCCCGGTCCAGATTGGACGGATATGCGCACAACACCACCAACGGCAACCCGGCCACCCAGGACGGACGGAACACCTCTCCGAAGCGGAATCCCGCTCCGGCCACCGCCCAGCCGACAAGGAAGTACATCGCCGTGGGGAACGACAGCAGCCCGCACACATCCAATCCCCACAACGCCAGCCCGAAGACCGTCAGCCGCGTGAACAGCCCGGCACGCAGCCCGTGCCACACCACCGCCTGAAGCAGCAGACAGAGCATCCACGTATGCAAGTACCAATACGGCCCCAACGGATGCAGGAACACTTTCTCCAACAGGACCGGCAGCGTCAGCCCGTCCAGATGCTCGCGGACAGGCAACAGGCTGCACATCGCCGTATAACCCGCCTCCATCACCACGTAGGGCACGAACACCCACCACAACTTCCGCCCCAACGCGCCCCACGGCTTCCGGGGGTTGGCCAGATAGCCCGATATGAGCAAGAAACCCGGCATGTGGAACGTGTAGACCACCTGCTTGGCATACGGATAGCTGTCGCCGATGTACACCAGGTGGAAGGCTACCATCAGGAGGATGAGCACGCAACGGAGATAATCTATTTCGGAGATACGGGCAGGCATGGGCACGGTGTTTTGCTAACTTTCATGCCGCAAAGGTACATCATCTGCCGCAGGCGTGCAAGTGCAAGTGATACTTAGAAGGCCCGTTGGCGGAATTGAAACCCATATACACTGTATCCTGTCGGTCCATCGTGCGGCTTTGCGGGCGAATATCTCCGCTTTTGTCCGCAGATATCTCCGTCCGTGCCCGCAGATATCTCCGCCCTTGCCCGCGGATATCTCCGTCCGTGGCCTGCCATAGATTGATTCATTCCGCCAATGGGTAGCGTATAATGCCTATCGGGCAGCCGCCTCTTCCATCACGGCCTTGATTTCATCCTGCAAGCTCTTCCCTATTTCCTGCCCCGCCTTGGCACCATCCACGGTAATGGCCGGCATAGCTTCGCCCCACTTCTTTCCGACAGGAGATTTGTAGAAGGCGACGATTTGCTTCAAGTCGTCGGCAGTAAGATACTTTTGGTAAATGGGGACATAAAGATCCACCATGCGGTTCACCAATCTGTCCTCTAAGAGCGACTGCAGTTTCCCTATGCTCTCCTCAGTCAGTTCGGGCATCTGTTCCTTCAGTGGGGCGAGCATCTGCGGAATCATCTGCTGCACGCTCTTCAAAGAGCCGGAAGCCTCCATCAGTTCCTGCAACAGAGCTTTGTAACCCGTGTCCTGACTTTGCGCTGACACACTCATCACGTTCATGAAACCTGCGGTCAATGCTACCACAAACAATTTGCACAAAATTCTTTTCATCATAAGCAAGCTATTTTTGTTTTTCGTTGCTACAAAGTTAAACAGGCATTGCTTTTACCCAACAAAAAAACAGTGTGCAAAATAGTGTGCATTTGGTTCCCAAGCGTGCCGGGTAGTGTGCAAAGCAGTGTACAAGACAGGCCTATCTCACTGATATACTTGGCTATAAGGAAAGCACAATGGCATCCCAATCGCCCGGCGAACCTTTCTTCCGGAAAACCTTCTCGTACATCCGGCGACGTGCCGAAGCCACGCTTTCCTTGGTATGCGCCGTCAGCCCGGCCATATCCACGGGACGCATGCCCAGCCGGATCAGCAGGCAAAGATGGTATTCAAACTCGCTGAAATCGGGATACAAAGCTTGCAGCTTCTCTTTGAAACCCGGCGATAAAGCTTCGATTTCATTCTCTATGCGCTGCCAATCCGCCTCCTTTAACATCTTGTTCCCAACATAATTTGAAGAAAGGCGTGCCGACAATTCCTTCCGCACATCCGTATCCTCCATGGCAGCCACCATCAGACGTTGCTTCTCCAAAACGGCTTTCGCCTGCCGGTTCTCCCATTGTATCATCTCTTTCTGACGCTCCAACTGTTCCCGATGGGCAGCATCCGCCTCGCGCAGCTGTTGCTCCAGGACTGCTATTTTCTGCTTATTCTCCCGGATAAATAGTTCGCTTCGCTGCTCCGCCTCCTCCTTTACCCGGTTGGCATACTCCAGACGCTGCTGCAACTCCGTGCGCTTCCGGCGGACATACTGCACATAGCCGAAGGCCACCGCCAGGAGCAAAACACACAGACCCAAGGCGGCATAGAAGACGAATTGCCGCTGCTGCTTTTCCATCTTCAGTTCCTGATTCTCCTTCTCGTGCCACCTATAATTATATAAGGAGTGCATCCGACGAATAGTTTCTGTATTTGTCAGACGACGAATGGAATCATTGCACAATTGATATTGCACGAAATGATCCAAAGCTGTATCGGCATCATTTCGACGGATGGCTACCTGCGCCAAAGCAAAATGTGCCATATTCTTGGCATAGATGGTGCCGCTATCCACCAACAAATTCCAATAATAAACAGCTGAATCCAAACGCCCTGTATAGTTATACAACAGAGAAGCCATAGAATAAAGCCCACTACGATTTGCTTTATGCACATGTCTAAACGCCTCTCGCAAACAAACTTCCACCGAATCATACTTTTGCAGGTGAAGATACAAGCTAAGCCGTTGCCCTTGAACCAAACTAAGCATGTCCACATTTCCGTATTCAGAAGCAAGAGCATAAGCCCTTTGCGTATAAACCAATGCACTATCCACCTTCTCCAATCTTTGATAAGCATTTGCGATATCCCGCAAGGCGAAAATCTGCCCGCGCACATCCCCCGCCTCCACTTCAACCGCATACGACCGGCGGTACATCTGCAATGCCTCTTCGTGCATCTGTTGATACATGAACAGCGTCCCCATCTGGCTGTAAATCTTCCCGGCCAGCATCTCCCGCCCCTTCGGGGGAAGGGCCTCCGCCGCCCGCTCGAAGTAGTCCAACGCCTGCGGCGCATCCCCCAGGTCGCTATACACCCGCCCGGCATAATAATAGGCTTCGGGCAGCAGCCACGGGTCAGCGCCGTCCTCGTAGTAGGCCACCACGTCCTTGATGACGGTGTCCGACGTGTGGCGCACATACGCCTTGTCCGCCGCCTTCACCGTCAGCAGGCGATGGTACATCTGCACGCGGCGCGGCGCCAGCCGCGCACTGTCCGCCCAGCGGGCCAGCAAGGCGCGGGCACTGTCCGGACAGGCATCCGCCAGCGAATCGGCCCGGTGCAAGGCCGCAGGATAGGAGCCATGCCCGCAGGCGCAGAGGCCAAGCAGGACAAGCAGGAGGGAACTGAAGAGGACAACGTGTTTCATACGGCATCTGTAAACTGCCACAAAGATAAATCATGGATTCCACGTGTGCAAGCTGCGCAATGCCCGCTTTCCCGTCTCCATCCCAAAATCGCCCCAGACTCGTCCCTCCTCCCTACCAAGTCACTGCATATAGACAAAGTAGGGAGGAGGTGCGGCGAGAAAGGCACTTTGTCCCCGCCTTGAAGGCACATAGACAACCCTAACCCGGCAAGGCCTGCACCAAGGCCTCGATCACCTCGGGATAGTGGGCATACTCCAGCCGGTGGACGCGGGCGGCCAGGGTGTCCGGCGTGTCGTCCGGCAGGACGGGGCAGGCATACTGGCGGATGACGGCGCCCTCGTCGTAATGCTCGTTGGTGTAGTGGATGGTGATGCCGCTCTCCGTCTCGCCGGCAGCCAGGACGGCCTGGTGGACACGGTCGCCATACATGCCCTTGCCGCCGAACTTGGGCAGGAGCGAGGGATGGATGTTGACCATGCGCTGGGGATAGGCGTGGAGGATGTTGTCCGGCACGCGGGCCAGGAAGCCCGCCAGGACGACGAAATCAATGGCGTGCGCCTGCAACGCCTGCAAGACGGGGCGTCCGTCCGCCCATTCGTCCTTGCTGAAACAAAGGGCGGGCACGTCCAACGAGGCGGCACGCTGCAGGACGTAGGCCGACGGGCGGTTGGTTAATACCAGTGCCACACGGGCGGTGGCCTTCTCGCGGAAATAACGGATGATGTTCTCGGCGTTCGTCCCGTTGCCCGAAGCCAAAATAGCGATGTTTTTTCCCATAATACACGATGTTTTATGCACAAAAGCGTAAAAAATGTGCAAAAATCCGCACTTAATGTCCGAAATATTTGCACGGACGAAGAAATATTCATTCCTTTGCACGGCAAAAATAAAGAAATAAACCTAATTATTAACTAAAAACTTAAAGTTATGTCTGAAATTGCATCTAAAGTGAAAGCGATTATCGTCGATAAGTTAGGCGTTGAAGAATCCGAAGTAAAGAACGAGGCCAGCTTCACGAACGACCTGGGAGCCGATTCTCTGGACACTGTAGAACTCATCATGGAATTCGAGAAGGAATTCGGCATCTCCATCCCCGATGACCAGGCTGAGAAGATCGCTACCGTAGGCGATGCCATCAACTACATCGAAGAGCACTCTAAATAATCCCATCCATCCGTTTATCACATGGAATTAAAAAGAGTCGTGGTAACAGGTCTTGGTGCCGTTACCCCCATTGGCAACACAGTCTCCGAGTTTTGGGAGAATCTGGTCAACGGGGTTAGCGGGGCTGGACCTATTACTCATTTCGATGCTTCCCTTTTCAAGACACAGTTTGCATGCGAGGTGAAGAACTTCGATGCATCCCAATACATCGACCGCAAGGAAGCCCGCAAGATGGACCTGTACACGCAGTATGCCGTTGCGGTAGCCAAACAAGCCGTGGGCGATTCCGGTCTTGACGTAGAGAAAGAAGATTTGAACCGTATCGGCGTCATCTTCGGCGCCGGCATCGGAGGCATCCGTACATTCGAAGAAGAAGCCGGCAACTATGCGCTGACGGGCCAGGAAAGAGGCCCGCGCTTCAATCCGTTCTTCATCCCCAAGATGATTTCGGACATCGCCGCCGGACAGATTTCCATCCTGTACGGATTCCATGGTCCCAACTACGCGACTTGCTCCGCATGCGCCACTTCGACCAACGCCATCGCGGACGCATTCAACCTGATCCGCCTGGGCAAGGCCAATGCCATCGTCACCGGCGGTTCCGAGGCTGCCATCGCAGCCTGCGGCGTGGGCGGCTTCAACGCCATGCACGCCCTGTCCACACGCAATGACTCTCCGGAGACAGCTTCCCGCCCGTTCAGCGCCAGCCGCGACGGCTTCGTCATGGGCGAAGGCGGCGGTTGCATCGTGCTGGAAGAACTGGAGCACGCCAAGGCACGCGGCGCGAAGATTTATGCCGAGGTAGCCGGCGTGGGCATGTCGGCCGACGCTTACCACCTGACGGCCTCCCATCCCGACGGCCTGGGCGCCAAGCTGGTGATGCAGAATGCCCTGGAGGATGCAGAGATGAATCCCGAGGACATCGACTACATCAACGTACACGGCACGTCGACGCCCGTGGGCGACATCTCCGAGGCCAAGGCCATCAAGGAAGTGTTCGGAGCACACGCGTACAAACTGAACATCAGCTCCACGAAGTCCATGACGGGACACCTGCTGGGTGCAGCGGGCGCGGTGGAGGCTATTGCCAGCATCCTGGCCATCAAGAACGGCATCGTGCCCCCCACCATCAACCACGAGGAGGGTGACAATGACGCCGAGATTGACTATGACCTGAACTTCACGTTCAACAAGGCCCAGGAGCGCGAAGTAAACGCCGCATTGTCCAACACCTTCGGCTTCGGAGGCCACAATGCGTGTGTCATCTTCAAGAAATACGCTGAATAAGGTCGTGTTACGCAATCAAATAGACAAAATAAGACTCCTGTTCCACCGGGACAGAGAGTCTTATTTTTGTTTCTACCGAATCCTGGGCTTCTTCCCCCGCCACATCCATTACTACAAGCAGGCCGTCCTGCACAAGTCCGTCTTCCTGCGCTCGGAAGAGGGACGCCCGCTGAACAACGAACGCCTGGAGTTCCTGGGCGACGCCATCCTGGACGCCGTGGTGGCCGACGTGCTCTACAGGCACTTCGAGGGCCGTCGCGAAGGCTTCCTGACCAACACGCGCTCCAAGATAGTGCAGCGCGAGACACTGAACAAGCTGGCCGTGGAGATAGGGCTGGACAAACTGGTGAAATACACCGTCCGCTCATCGTCACACAACAGCTACATGTACGGCAACGCCTTCGAGGCCTTCATCGGCGCCATCTATATGGACCAGGGCTACGAGCGTTGCAAGCAATTCATCGAAAAGAAAATCCTGAAGGAATACATCGACCTGGACAAGATGTCGCGCAAGGAGGTGAACTTCAAGTCGAAACTCATTGAGTGGAGCCAGAAGTACAAATTCGCCGTGTCTTTCGAACTCATCAGCCAGGTGGAAGACAAGGACCGCAGCCCGATGTTCTACACCGAGGTGAAGGTGGAGGGCATCTCCGCCGGCAAGGGCACGGGCTACTCCAAGAAAGAGTCGCAACAGAACGCCGCCCGCATGGCATTGAACAAAATCAAGGGGGATGCGGACTTCCGGCAACAGATTGCCGAGGTGAAGGAAGCCAACGCGCAATGCTCCCAAGAAAACGCGCAATGCTCCCAAGAAGAAACCTCGTCCGAAGCATCCCCTCAAGCGTAGCTTTCCCGCAGCAGGCCTTTCCGGGTTCCGCCAATGCCGCCCCTTTCGGCCGGCCTCTCCACCGATATCCATAGTCACGCTCCGGGTATACTGCGCCCGCGGGCCGGTAATACTCCGACCAAGAACCTGATAATGAAGGCGCTACAGCGGCCTCCCCTCACCCGAAGCACACCCCCATCCGCCGCCCCTGGACGACCAGGTCGTGCTCCTCCGTCACCGCCTTCATTTTTCCGGCCGTTTCAGCCAGCGGGATGGAAGTGATATAATTGCCCCGCAGGACTACCAACCGCCCGAACTGCCCGTTGGCAATCAACTCCGTGGCATGGCCGCCCATGCGGGTAGCCAGGTTGCGGTCGAAAGGCGTGGGCGAACCGCCGCGCTGGATATAGCCCAACACCGTCTCGCGGGTTTCGATGCCGGTCTCGTACTCCACTTCCTGGGCGATGTATTCGCCGGCACGCTTCCGCCCGTCGGTCTGTATGCCTTCGGCCACGACGACGATGGAATAGGGCTTGCCGCGCTTCAGGCGGTCGAGGATGGCGGTGCCGATGCGGTGGATGTTGTAGGGGATTTCCGGCAGGAGGATGACGTCTCCCCCGCCCGCCATGCCGGCATAGAGGGCAATCCACCCGGCCTTGTGGCCCATCACCTCGATGACCATCACGCGCTTATGGGCGCTGGCGGTGCAGTGCAGGCGGTCGATGGCATCGGTGGCGATGCTGACGGCCGAATCGAAGCCGAAGGAGAAGTCGGTGCCCCAGATGTCGTTGTCAATGGTCTTGGGGATGGAGACAATGTTCAGCCCCATGTCCGCAAGGCGGGCGGCGGTCTGCGTGGTGCCGTTGCCGCCGATGCAGACGATGCAGTCCAGCCCCAGTTCCTTCATGTTGCGCTCGATGAGGAGGGGCTTGTTGACGCCGGACACCACGCCGTTCTTCTTGAAGGGATTCTCCCGCGAAGTGCCCAGCATGGTGCCTCCGAGGTTGAGCAAGCCCGAAAGCGAGTCGCGCGTTATCTCCTCCGTGTCCTTGGTCAGCAGCCCCTGAAAGCCGCTATGTATCCCCACGACCTCCATGCCATAATGGCTGATGGCCGTCTTGCACACGCCACGGATGGTGGCATTGATGCCCGGGCAGTCGCCCCCTGAAGTAAGTATGCCTATTCTCATAGTTCTCTATTGACAATGGGCAATCAACAATCGGCAGTTGACAAAGGAGGGTTGACAGTCAAAGGGCGGCAACCGGCAACGGGTAATTGTCAATTGTTAATTGCATAGTGTTCTAAACAGCGGTAAAGGTAAGAAAAAAGCGGGAAAAAAGATAAAGATACCAAGAATAAAGATTACTTTTGCGTCGCCAAACAGATTTCACTAAGAACGATGAACATCACGAAATTACTGAATAAGGCTTATTTTGCCCCGCGTTTGAAAGAAATCGAACAGTATGCCGTCCGCTCCGGACAGTTGCAGGAAGAGGTGTTGCAACGCCTCGTCCGCCTGGCGGCCGGCACGGAATGGGGCAGGAAACACGACTTCGCCAGCCTGCACTCGTATGATGAATTCCGCCGGCGGCTCCCCATACAGACGTACGAAGAGGTGAAACCCTACGTAGCCCGCCTGCGCCAGGGAGAGCAGAACCTGATCTGGCCGTCGGAGATACGCTGGTTCGCCAAATCGTCGGGCACGACAAACGACAAGAGCAAATTCATCCCCGTCAGCCGGGAATCCCTCAAGGACACGCACTACCGGGGCGGACAGGATGCCGTGGCCATCTACCTGGGGCAGAACCCCGAAAGCCGCTTCTTCTCGGGCAAAGGACTGATACTGGGCGGCAGCCATGCCCCCAACCTCAACTCCAACCACAGCCTGGTGGGCGACCTCTCCGCCATCCTCATCGAAAACATCCCCTCGCTAGTCAACCTCATCCGCGTGCCCAGCAAGCAGACCGCCCTGATGGGCGACTTCGAGCCGAAGATGGAGGCCATCGCCCGTGAGACCATCGGCGCGAACGTGACCAACCTGTCCGGCGTGCCGTCGTGGATGCTGGTGCTCATCAAGCACATCCTGGACAAGACGGGGCGACAGACGCTGGAGGAGGTGTGGCCCAACCTGGAGGTGTTCTTCCACGGCGGAGTGGCCTTCACGCCCTACCGCGAACAATACAAGCAGCTCATCCGCAGCCCGAAGATGCACTATGTGGAAACGTACAATGCCAGCGAGGGCTACTTCGGCACGCAGAACGACCCGGCAGACCCGTCCATGCTGCTGATGATAGACTACGGCATCTTCTACGAATTCATCCCCCTGGAAGAGGTGGGCAAGGAGAACCCGCACGCCTGCTGCCTGGAGGAAGTGGAGCTGGGCAAGAACTACGCGATGGTCATCACCACGTCGGCGGGCCTGTGGCGCTACCTGATAGGCGACACGGTGCGCTTCACGTCGAAGCATCCGTACAAGTTCGTCATCACCGGGCGCACGAAACACTTCATCAACGCCTTCGGCGAAGAACTCATCGTGGACAATGCCGAGAAAGGCCTGGCACGGGCCTGTGCCGAGACAGGCGCACAAGTGCTGGAATACTCGGCCGCGCCGGTCTTCATGGACGCCAACGCCAAGTGCCGCCACCAGTGGCTGATAGAGTTTGCCCGGATGCCGGACGACGTGACGCGCTTCGCCCGCATCCTGGACGACACGCTGAAGGAAATCAACTCCGACTACGAGGCCAAGCGGCAGAACAATCTGGCCCTTCAGCCGCTGGAGGTCATCGTGGCCCGCAAGGGACTCTTCCACGACTGGCTGGCGCAGAAGGGCAAGCTGGGCGGACAGCACAAAATCCCCCGGCTGAGCAACACGCGCGAATACATCGAAGGGATGCTGGCGCTGAACAAACAATAACATAGTTTCATAGATATGGCACAGGCATGGATTTCGCGGATTACACGGAAAGAGTTGGGATAAGCCCCATCCGGGTAATCCGCGAAATCCGTGCTTAAAAGGTTCTTTTAATGAAAGACTTCAATTTCAAAGGCCACGGCGCCATGCTGACGGCCAATGCCATTTGGGGGCTGATGTCGCCCCTGGCAAAGATTGTGATGGCGGGGGGCATCGTCACCCCGCTGGTACTGACCGACCTGCGCATCTTCGGCGCGATGGTGTTGTTTTGGGTCGTGTCGTTCTTTCAGAAACCCGAACATGTACACCACAAGGACATGGCCAAGCTGCTGGCCGCGTCATTACTGGCCATCGTGTTCAACCAGGGATGCTTCATCTTCGGCGTGGGGCTGACCTCGCCCGCCGATGCCAGCATCATCACGACCAGCATGCCCCTGTGGGCCATGGTGCTGGCGGCCGTCTTCCTGAAAGAACCCATCACGGGCAAGAAGGTATTGGGCATCGCCCTGGGCGCCGGCGGCGCGCTGCTGCTCATCATGGGCAGCCAGGGGAACAATGCCCCGGCGGCAAGCGGAGGCAATCCCATCTGGGGCGACATCCTGGTGCTGGGCGCCCAGTTGAGCTACGCGCTGTACATCGTGCTGTTCAAGAACTTCGTGCAGAAGTATTCGCTGGTCACCATCATGAAGTGGATGTTCACCTACGCCTTCATCTTCGCCCTGCCTTTCTCCTACAGCGACCTGGTGGCCACCGACTGGGCGGCGCTGGAGTGGCCCGCCATCGAGAGCGTCGCCTTCATCGTGGTGTGCGCCACGTTCCTGAGCTACATGCTGATTGTGGTGGGGCAGAAGAGCCTGCGGCCCACCGTGGCGGGCATGTACAACTACGTGCAACCCGTCGTGGCCTGCATCGTCAGCATCTGCCTGGGGCTGGATTCGTTCAATCTGATGAAGGGCGTGGCCGTGGTGCTGATATTCGGCGGTGTCTACCTGGTGACCATCAGCAAGAGCCGGCAGGAACTGGAAAGCCGTCCGGACGTGAACAGGCCCCGATGATGCTTACTTCGTTTTCTTTACCCGGAAGGAATCCAATACCGGATATCTCCGCTTCTGTCCCGAGATATCTCCGTCCGTGTCCGCAGATATCTCCGCCCGCACCTACAGATATCTCCGTCCGTGGGCTTTTACGCCCCGGTTCATTCCGCCAACAACGTTTTTTACAAAGGAAAGCATTCATTCCGATATATCAGTAGTTGTGCCAGTCAAATAAGGCAAATTTCGCTTTTCGCCCCCAAATATCCTCGCAAACAGGCACCGGGCAAAGACAACGACGGTTATACTCCGCACGGGATGGATATATGCGTTTTAGTTGCGACGGACAATAAAAAGCCACGACATCACACGAAGCCCCGCGCCTAATGAAAGTTCATTACAAAAATTATTTTCGTAAATATCTTTCTTAATACAACCAGCTAATAACCAGCCTATTACATTTTCTTAAACAGCCTCAAAAAAACACTGAACAATTTCTGCCAAAACTGCGAAGTGTTTCCCGAGAAATTGCGTAGTGTTAGGCGAGAAATTGTTCAGTGCTTTTTCAGGAGTTGTGAACCATCGGATTTTGCCGGTTCAAAAAGGCTTCAACAATACAAAAAATCCACACAAGCAAAGCGGGATGGCATCCGGCGCAACAGTAACGTCTATCCCTTCGCGGAAGAAGCGAGGGTGTATCTTGCCCAAATCACCCCGTTGTCCAGCACCTGGCAACTTTGGCACGTCAGGCCGAGGGGGAGGAACGTGGGGCTGTCCGTCCTTCCGTCAAAAAGGGCGGGTTGTCCCGTCCGCCCGTCGATGCCGGGGGCCGTCATCACGCTGATTTCGTCCAGCAGGCCGGCATCCAGGAACCCGGCGTTCACCTTTCCGCCGCCCACTACAGCCATGCGCTTCACGCCGAAGCGTTCCGCCAGAAGCCCGGCGGCGCGGCGCAAGTCCATCTGCTCCTTGCCGGTGGCGATGTAGGAAAGGCCGAGCCGGCGCAGCCGGGCCAGGTATTCACGCGGGGCACGCTCGCTGACGAGGCAGAGGCGGGGCGTGTCCGTCTGGCAGTTGTCGGCCGTCCACAGAAGCGTGCCGGCCGAATCGACGGAGATGGCATAGCCGTCCGACGGGCAGGCTACGTAGACTTCTTCCTGCCCGACGGGCGTCGCGTCGTCCGGCGTGTAGGGGTCGAATCCGGTGACGTGCAGCTGGAGGGTGACTTTCCCCTCGACGGTGGTGGGGCAATCCAGGCTTTCGAGGGCCGTGTAATATTCGTCCCCGCTGATTTTGTCGACTATGTCGCAGGCGATGCGGCCGTCGACGGATTGCATCATGTGGCAAACAATGTAAGGTTTCATTTTCTTCTTCTGTTTTTTTAGAGGATAATACATCTTATTATTACTATCGGGAAGCAAAAGTAGGCATTTAGGGGAAGCCCGGGGGTATATGGATTCCGGTTTGCCTTACCCTAAATACGGATTCACATCCCGGCAAAGGATGAAAATGCAGGAAAATCCATACGAATGTGACAAGCGTGTCCAAATAATCCCTATCTTTGCGCGAAGAAGAAAAAAATAAATCCGCCATGCCCAAGTTCATCAACCCTTTCACCGATGTAGGCTTCAAACGCATCTTCGGACAAGAAATCCACAAAGAACTGCTGATTGATTTCCTCAACAGCCTCTTTGCGGGCGAGAAGCACATTTGCGACATCCGCTTTCTGGACAAGGAAATCCAAGGCGCAACCATCGAAGACCGCAATTGCATCTACGACATCTACTGCACCGATGAAAGCGGCGAACACTTCATCGTGGAAATGCAAAACCGACAACAGGCATTCTTCCGCGAACGAGCCATTTACTACCTCGCACGTGCCATCGCCCGGCAAGGCGAACGAGGTTCCCAATGGCAATTCGACTTGAAAGCCGTCTATGGCATCTTCTTCATGAACTTCTGCCAGGAAAACATCGAACAGAAATTGCGCACCGACGTCTGGCTGGAAGACCATGACACGCATACGCAGTTCTCGGACAAACTTCGCTTCGTTTTCCTGCAACTCCCCCTGTTCGACAAAGAAGAGAGTGAATGCGAGAATAATTTTGAACGCTGGATATATGTACTGAAAAATATGGAAACCCTGCAACGACTCCCCTTCAAGGCCCGCAACGCTGTCTTCCAGAAATTGGAAGAGATTGTGGACATCGCTTCCCTGAGCAAGGAAGACCGCATGAAATACGACGAAAGCATCAAGGTGTATCGTGACAATCTGGTAACAGAACTGTATGCTGTGCAAAAAGGCATACAGCAAGGCATACAGCAAGGCATACAACAAGGTATACAACAAAACCAGAAAGACATTGCCCGCCGCATGAAGGACAAAGGTTATGCCCTTGAGGAAATTGCCGACATGACCGGGCTTTCCCCTGAAACGATTCGCACGCTCTGACGAGAATCACCAATTACACTTAACAAGCAACAATAGGAAACCTGATATGGAACAACCCTTACTCATCTACAACACCCTGCACCGGCAGAAAGAAGTTTTCAAACCCCTGCACGCCCCCCACGTGGGGATGTACGTCTGCGGCCCCACCGTCTACGGCGACCCGCATCTGGGACACGCACGCCCGGCCATCACGTTCGACCTGCTGTTCCGCTACCTCAAGCACCTGGGCTATCAGGTGCGCTATGTGCGCAATATCACTGACGTGGGCCATCTGGAACACGATGCCGACGAAGGCGAGGACAAGATAGCCAAGAAAGCCCGCCTGGAACAACTGGAGCCGATGGAAGTGGCACAGTATTACGCCAACCGCTACCACGACGCCATGCGCGCCCTCAACGTCCTGCCGCCCAGCATTGAGCCGCAGGCCTCGGGACACATCATCGAACAAATCGAACTGGTGAAGGAGATTCTGAAGAACGGCTATGCCTACGAAAGCCAGGGCTCCGTCTACTTCGACGTGAACAAGTATAACAAGGACCACCACTACGGCGTGCTCTCAGGCCGCAACCTGGACGACGTGCTCAACACCACCCGCGAACTGGACGGACAGGAAGAGAAGCACAACCCCGCCGACTTTGCCCTGTGGAAGAAGGCACAGCCCGAACACATCATGCGCTGGCCTTCGCCCTGGAGCGACGGTTTCCCCGGCTGGCACTGCGAATGCACGGCCATGGGACGCAAATACCTGGGCGCGCACTTCGACATCCACGGAGGAGGCATGGACCTGGTATTCCCGCACCACGAATGCGAGATCGCACAGGCCGTGGCTTCGCAAGGCGACGACATGGTACACTACTGGATGCACAACAACATGATCACCATCAACGGACAGAAGATGGGCAAGTCGCTGGGCAACTTCATCACACTGGAACAATTCTTCACCGGCCGGCATGAGAAGCTGACACAAGCCTATACGCCCATGACCATCCGCTTCTTCATCCTCCAGGCACACTACCGCAGCACGGTGGACTTCAGCAACGAGGCCTTGCAAGCCGCCGAGAAAGGACTGGCCCGCCTGATGGATGCCATCCACGAACTGGACAACCTGAAGCCGTCAGCCGCCTCGTCGGTGGATGTGCACACGCTGGCTGCCAAGTGCTACGAAGCCATGAACGACGACCTCAACTCGCCCATCGTCATCGCACACCTGTTCGACGGGGCAAAGATGGTGAACAACATCGCCGCCGGCAACGACACCATCACAGCCGAGGACCTGCAGGAACTGAAGGACACCTTCCATCTCTTTGCCTTCGACATCCTGGGCCTCCGGGCCGACAACACGTCGAATGCCGCCCGCGAAGAAGCCTTCGGCCACGTAGTGGACATGCTGCTGGAAGAACGTGCCAAAGCCAAGGCGAACAAGGACTGGGCCACGAGCGACAAGATCCGCAACGAACTGGCCGCCCTGGGCTTCGAAATCAAGGACGGAAAAGAACGCACAGAATGGAAACTGAACAAATAAAAGCATTCTTCCGGAACGACCGCTTTGCCGCCAACGCAGGCGTGGAACTGCTGGAGGTGAGGGAGGGCTATGCCAAGGCCTCCCTCACCATTACGCCCGAACACCTGAATGCCGGCGGCCGGACACAAGGCGGGGCACTCTTCACCTTGGCAGACCTGGCATTGGCAGCCGCGGCCAATGCGCACGGCACGCTGGCCTTCTCGCTCTCCTCACACATCACCTTTCTCCGGGGCAGCCAGCCGGGCGACACGCTCATTGCCGAGGCCCGCGAACGATACATCGGACGCACCACGGGCTGCTACCAGATAGACATCACCAACCAGGATGGCAAACTCGTGGCGACATTCGAGTCGAGCGTGTTCCGCATGAACGAGAAACTGCCGTTTGCCTAATAAAAGTTTTATCGATAACATCGGTTTTATTTGCAGCTACTTCTGCGGGCGCGTATCTTTGTTTCGTATCCTGACCTTTGCGATAATTATAGGACTCTATAATTATGTGCAAAAGGTGCAGGAGCACGACATAAACCGACCTTCAACATCTACTTAGCTTTTACCAACAACCTTTACCGTACACCGTTATGAATTTGTTTAAACTACTAAAAGCCAAAAGCATCCATTTAGCGTTGCTGTTCATTTCCCTGCACCTCACAGTATGCTGGGCATGTAGCGACGAAGACAATCAAGTGGCAGAAACCCCTCAACTGGCAGTTTCTACATCATCCCTGAATTTCGAGGAGGAAGCAGAGAGTAAAGAGCTTTCCGTAATTTGCAATACGGAATGGACATGCAGCGTACAGGAAGGAAGCGACTGGTGCCGGATAGAGCAGCAGGAAGACCGTGTGACTGTGTCCGTGGACGAGAACGAAGACAAGAATGTCCGCCGGGCCATGTTATGCTTTGCGGCTGCTTCACTGACAGACACCGTGCAGGTAGCCCAACTGGGATGGGGTAAAGCCATCCTGCTCTCGTCTGAAAACGTATCGGTACAGGCCACGGGAGAAACCGTGGAAGTGGAAGTAACCACCAACGTAGAGTTTACCTGCGAAATAGACGAGGACTGCGATTGGGTGAGTATCCCCAGCACCAAAAGCAGCGACCACCCGGTAACCACCACTACGTTCCACCTGAGCGTGGCGCCCAACACCGAAGATGCAGACAGACAAGCCACCGTCCAGTTCAAGGACCAGGACGAACAATCGGAACTGGAGGCCGCCACGTTGGTCATCACACAGCAAGGCATCGGCGAATATGAGGCCGTCGACTTGGACGAAATCAAGGACGACCTGCCCATCACAATCACCAGCGCCACCGCCTCCTCGGCCCAGCCCGGAGAGGGCATCGAACGCAGCTTCGACGGAGACAAGACAACCCTTTATCACTCCAACTATGACAACACGACGGAAGGATATTTCCCCATCACGCTGGAATATCATTTTGACGCCGGCTCGGACATGGACTACCTCGTGTATTACCCACGCAGCGACGGAGGCACGAACGGCAACTTCAAGGAAGTGGACATCGAGGTGCTGCATAACGCCAACAGCCGCCAGACGGAGGAATGGGAATATGTGATGACCTATGACTTCAACGGCAGCACTTCGGCCCGACGGGTAGACTTCCCGCAATCGCTGATAGGGGTTTCGGCCATCCGACTTACGGTCAAGTCGGGAGTGGGAAGCACTCCGGGATTTGTCTCTTGTGCCGAAATGGAGTTCTACAAGAAGAATCCGGAGAACTTTGACTACACGCAGTTATTCACCGACCCCTCCTGCTCCGAACTGAAACCCGGCATCACGGAACAGGACATCCTGGCTTGCGACCATTCTTTCTTCAAGAACATAGCATACTATATGTATCACGACAGGTATGAACGGGAGTTCAGAATCGCTTCTTACAAAGCCTATCCGCATCCGGACACCCAGGCGGCCACCAACAAGACCAGCCCCTACAGCCTGCTGGATAATCCCACTGGCATAAGCATTGCCAAGGGCGAGACCATGGTGGTAATGGTCGGTGAACTACAAGGGTACTCCCTCTCCGTACGCATACAGAACCTGGACGCACCCGGTGCCGACGGATTCGGAGGGACAGAATATCCCCTGGCAGAAGGCATCAACAAGTTTGTGGCAGAAGAGAAAGGACTGGCCTACCTCATGTATCACACGTCGGACTATGAGCTGGCTCCCCCGGTAACGGTCCATTTTGCCACGGGGACAGTCAACGGTTACTATGACAGCCAGAACCCTGACCACGACAACCGGCAAAGCGAGCTGCTGGCCAATGCAACGGACGAATACTTCGACGTGGTGGGAAAGTATGCGCACCTCACGTTCCCCACGGCCCGCTTCAGAAACCACACCGGCGACCTGAAGGCACTGATAGACACCTATGACGACATTGCCTATCATGAACAGCTGCTGATGGGACTGGAGAAATACGGCAAGATGTTCCGGAACCGCATGTACCTCCATGTCATATACACATCTTACATGTATGCCACCAGCTATCACACGGCCTACAACGACGAGACCCTGTCGCAACTTTGCGATGAGGAACAGGTCCGCACCACGGACAGCTGCTGGGGACCCGCCCACGAAATCGGCCACTGCAACCAGACCCGTCCGGGACTGAAATGGCTGGGCACTACGGAAGTGACGAACAACATCATGTCCGAATACATCCAGACCACCGTCTTCGGCCTCCCGTCGCGCCTGCAGGTAGAAGAGCTCAATGACCAGGAATCGCCCAACTACTATTCACGGGCATGGAACGACATCATCGCGGGCGGCATAGCCCATGCCAGCGAAAGCAACGTATTCTGCAAATTAGTGCCTTTCTGGCAACTGGAGTTGTACTTCGGGAAGGTGTTGGGACGAACGCCCTTGGAACAGGCGGACAAAGGCGGATTCTATCCGGACGTTTATGAATATGTACGCACCCACGCAGACCTGGGCACGGCCGGCGAACAGCAACTGGAGTTCGTCTACATCGCCAGCCTGGCGGCACAAGCCGACCTGACCGATTTCTTTGAGAAATGGGGCTTCCTGACGCCGGTGGATACCGAGATAGACGATTACGGCACAGGACAGTTCACCGTCACCCAGAGCCAGGTTGACGAAATCAAGAGCCGCGTGGCAGCCTTAGGCTACCCGGCGCCTGCCGTGGCCCTGGAATACATCACGGACAACAATTACGAGACCTTCCAGACACAAGCCTCCGTCGTCTCCGGCACGGCCAGCCGCAACGGCGACCAACTGAGCCTGGACGACTGGAAGAACGCCGTTGCCTTCGAAGTGCGGGAGGCAGACGCGGACGGGACACTCATTTGCGTGACTGACGCACAACGCACCGAAGGAAGCGTCACATTCAGCGTCAAAGGCGGCTGGAAAGATACCTACAAAGTCTATGCGGTAGGGTACGACAACAGCCGGACGGAAGTGGACTTCGAATAAAATACAGACAGGACAGAGGGCGTACCGCAACGGATATCCTATCCCGCGGTACGCCCTCTTTGTGTATTCCCTTGCTTATTCTCCCGGCAGCTTACTTCACCAACGACGTCAGCGGATAACGGTTCCCCTTCACTCCGCTGAAGAAAGCCTTGGCCGAACCGAAGCTGAGGTACATGTCCAGACGGATGGGCAGGTGATTGTCATCGTCGGAGATAAAGAAGGTGATGACCTCGTTCTCCTTTCCTTGCTCATCATACTCCACAAAGGAGAAGACCAGGCAGCGGTACGTGTGGCCGTCCTTGGCCTCCACGTTCTCGATGCCGCGGTAGATGAGCGTCTGCTGCTCCACGCGGCGGCCGGTGGCCATGGGGAAATGAATCTTGTCGCCCACCTTGTAGTCCTCCGCACGCCACGAACGGGCCTGCCCCAGGATGCTCAGCATGTCGAAGATGCAGCCGCTCTCCGCCGTGTACTCCATCTCCTGCGGGGCACGGTCGGCGGGGCTGTACCACGTGCGGCACTGCTTCACGTGCGCGAAGCCGTCGCGGTAGGAGAACCAGGCCTCGTCCTTCGTGTGCCGCTTGCCTTCCTCGGCAGCCTTGCAGAAGTAGAGAGGCTCCAGGCGGTTGGTGACGTAGCAGGTCAGCGTGTCGCGCATCTTGAAGAAGAAGTCCGCACGCTTGCTGGTCAGCGACTTCAGGCTGAAGCAATAGCCATCCTTGCCCTGATAGCGGGCCGTGTCCGTCGTCAGTTCGGCCGTGCCCACTTTGATCCAGATGAATTTCCAGTTGAACATCAGGTCGTAGGATACGTGCTCGCCCGGCAGGAAGGCCGTGTTCCGGGCCGTGCATTGGGCCCAGGCCTGCGCGGTGCCCATCCAGGCCAGACATGCGCACAAGGCTGCCAGGCAGGCCCACCTCTTCACGCGTTGCTTAATAGCTGTAGCCCCGGCCACTGTTGCCCGAGCTGCCACGGTTATTGCGGTTCTTTTTCTTCTTGTCTTCATCCGGTTTTTGTTTTTTCAGTTCGTCAGGTTTTTGTTTATCGCGCGGCCGGTCCTTGATGTTCCAGCTCTGTTGCAGGTCGAAGTTGGCTTTCAGTTCTATCACTTGCCAATAGTAATAGACGGCCTCGGGCTGCCGCTTCTCGGCATAGTTGCCCGTGTCCCAGCGTCCGTTTCCGTTGGTGTCGTTGACGAGGCGGGCGCCATACTTGCCGGGAGCCAGGAAGTAGAAGTCCGCCCGTCCTTCGGGAGAGACGGGCACGGTGCGCAGCACCTTGTCCTGCGGGTCCAGCAGTTCGACGAAGGCCAGGGAGTCCGCCCCGGTGACGTCGAAGAAGATTTGCCCGTACTCCTCCAGGGCCTTGGCCTTGAACTCCTTCTTCACCTTGTCCGTGAAGAGGCCGTAGAGGCCGTGGATAGCCGTAGAGTCTATCTCGAAGGAGTAGCTCTGGCCCGGCAGCCAGTCGGCAAAAATGTTGTACTTCTTGATGTCGGCCGTGTCCTGCTGGAAGTCGAAGGGGATGTCGTTCCACAGCGTGTCCACCTTCTGCTTCAGGTGGAAGGCCGAGGTGTCTATGCGGGCCACGGGCTCTTGGAAGGTCAGCGTCAGGTAGTCATAGATGTCCAGCGACGAAGGGGCGTAGACATCCATAGCCAGGAACTCCGTCTCGGGCAGGTCTTCTTCCTCCCCGTCTTTCTTGCGGCGTTTCTTCTTTTTCTTTTCTTGCTCCTCGCGTTCCTTGGCCTTCTCCTCCTCGGTCTTGGGCTTCACCTTCGACACCAGTTCCAGCGTATCCGTCCGCGGCACCAGCTGGTTCAGCGTGTCGGTATAGAGATAGGTCAGCTCCATCCTCAGCGTGTCTTGCAGGTAGATGAGCGAGTCCTTTATCCAATAGTCCAAGGTGTCCAGGCGTCCTGTCGGCATCTCGATGATGAAGGCATCGTCCGCGTCGAAGTTCAATCCGCGCAGCCGGGGCAGGGTGTCGTCGGGCGCGGTGAAACTGAGGTTGAAGCGTTGCGGCACGGGCCGTTCGCTCTTGGCCAGGCGGCGCGCGCGGGTGGTGGTCTCCTTGAAGGCGAACAGGAGGAGGTCGTCCGGCAGGAAGTGGGTGTACTGGCGCGCTATGATGGTGTCATACGTCAGCGTGTCTATCCACATCGTGTCCTGGCGCATCCGCTGCTCGCAGGTGGGGATGACCAGCGAATCGTTGTAGGCGATGTTCTCCGAAGGCTGTGAGAAACGGTAGTTCTGGTCGCCGTCCATCAGCCCGTAGATGCGATACTCGCCCGGCGCCACGCCACGGATGGAGAAGCGCCCGCGGCTGTCGGTGCGCCCCACGCGGTCGAAGGGCAAGGTGGTGAAGGCTGAATCCTGCAGGTTGGCGTGCAGGCCCACGAGCATCCCTTTCACCGGTTCCAGGTCGGCCGCGTTGAGCAGTGTGCCGGCCACGGCCATCGAGTCGATATGGTCGCCCGTGGAGAAGGTGAAGGCAAAGTCATACAGCGGGTTGCCCTCGTTGTTGTCCTCGATGGCGTCCGAGAAGTCTATCGTATAAGTGGTATTGGGCTTCAGCGTGTCCACCAGGTTGACGATGATGCGCTTGCCGCTGGCCTTGATTTCGGGTTGCTCCACCTGCGGGGGCGAAATCACCACCTTCTCGCCGGGGTTCTCCAGCTTGATGTATTCGTCAAACTCTATGCGCACCCGGTCGTCGTTATAGCCCAGGGCACCCGGCTGGGGCGTACTGCGCAGGAACACAGGGGGATCTACGTCAATCGCGCCGCCCTCTATACGTCCCACGCTGGCACACGAATAGAGCCCGGCAGCCACCGCGATGGCTCCTCCCCAACGGCGAAAGAAATGTCTTATCCTCGTAGTCATTCGGTTTTTTCAGTCAATGCGCTGCAAAAATACACCTTATCGCCCAATAAGGCGCACTGCTTTAGGTATTTTAACCGAAATCATGCCTCCGCGGACGGGGAATACAGGAAGCACGGGCGGGGAATACACGGAGCACGGACGGAGAATACACGGAGCACGGACGGAGAATACAGCCCGGACGGCCCATCCGGACAAACATCAAATGGAATAATTTTCCGGAAAGACAGAGCAAGACAAGCAACAAAGAACCTTTTCACTTTCAAAACATAGTTAAAAAGGACAGGGATACATACTTTATATAGGAAGAAAACGATAACTTTGCGGCCGAAAACTGCATGGGCTGTTTTAGTTTTCATACCGCATCCTACCCCTCACGGCATGGAAGAAGGCACACCTAGCAACAAAAATTATACAGATAACAGAGAACAAAAAAACAAAGTATGAAGAGTAGATTAGTATTACTGGCATGTTGCCTGGCACTGCTGAGCAGTTGCGGAAACGGCAACAACGGTGAGGCGAAAGCACCCGAGTACGCAGTGATAGCGGCACAAACCACCACTGCACACCTGACAAACAGCTACCCTGCCACCATCAAAGGCAAGCAGGATGTGGAAATCCGCCCGATGGTCAGCGGCTTCATCACGAAGCTGCATGTGGACGAAGGTTCCATCGTGAGGAAAGGACAGGTATTGTTCACCATCGACCAGGTGCAATACCGTGCGGCCGTGGAGACGGCCAAGGCCAGCGTGGCCACCGCACAGGCAGCCCTGCAGACCCAGGAACTGACCACACAGAACAACCGTGAGCTGAACAAGCGCGGCATCGTCAGCGACTACCAGCTGAGCACGTCCGAGAACCAGCTGGCACAGGCCAAGGCCGCATTGGCACAGGCCAAGGCCGCACTGGTGAACGCCGAGCGCAACTTGGAGTACACCGACGTCACCAGCCCCAGCGACGGCATCGTGGGCGAAGTGCCCTACCGTGTGGGCAGCCTCGTGAGCGCCTCCATGGCCACGCCGATGACCACCATCGCCGACAACTCGGACATGTTCGCCTACTTCTCCATGACGGAGCGCCAGCTGCTGCAGATGATTCGCGAGGGCGGTTCCTACCAGGAAATCCTGGCCAAGATGCCCAAAATCCAGTTGCAACTCATCGACGGCAGCCTCTATCCGGACAGCGGCCGCGTGGAGACCATCAGCGGTGTCATCGACCCGACAACAGGCTCGGTGAGCATGCGCGCCCTCTTCCCCAACTCGCACAACGTGCTGCGCAGCAACTCCACGGGCAATGTCATCTTCCCCAACGTGCTGACAGACGTCATCCTCGTGCCGCAGTCGGCCACAACGGAAATCCAGGACAAGAAGTTCGTCTTCGTCGTGCAGGCAGACAACACGGTGAAGAACACCGAAATCCAGGTCTACACCCTGAATGACGGACAGAACTACTACGTGACGGGCGGACTGAAAGCCGGCGACAAGATTGTCATCGAAGGCGTACAGGCCCTCAAGGATGGCCAGGCCATCACCCCCATCACGCCCGCCGAGAAGGAAGCCGCCTACAAGAAGGCCCTCGAAGACCAACGGAGCGGAAACATCCAGACTGCATTCCAATAACGTTTAACGATTAGTGATCAGTGGTCAGCATTCTCACAGCCGCAGGCTTCCGTGCTAATCACCAATCACTAAGCACTAATCACTATAAATAGAAGTATGAACTTATCCAGATTCATCAACCGTCCGGTACTGTCAACGGTGATCTCCATCCTGCTGGTCATCCTGGGCTTCATCGGCCTGGCCACGTTGCCTGTCACCCAGTACCCGGACATCGCGCCGCCTACCATCAGCGTGAGCGCGACCTATACGGGCGCCAACGCCCAGACCGTGCTGAACGCGGTCATCTCGCCGCTGGAAGACCAGATCAACGGTGTGGAAAACATGATGTACATGACGTCCGACGCCTCCAACAACGGCTCGGCCTCCATCACCGTCTACTTCAACCAGGGCACCGACCCTGACATGGCGCAGGTGAACGTGCAGAACCGCGTGACCGCCGCCGAGGGCCTGCTGCCGCAGGAAGTGACGCAAATCGGTGTGACCACCCGCAAGCGCCAGTCGTCCATGCTGATGATTTTCTCCATCTACGACATGGAGGACAAATACAACATCGAGTTCATCGAGAACTACGCCAACATCAACATCATCCCGGAAATCAAGCGTGTGGCCGGTGTGGGCGACGCCATGGTGCTGGGTGCCGACTACTCCATGCGTATCTGGCTGAAACCGGACGTGATGGCGCAATACGGCCTCATCCCGTCGGACATCAGCTCGGCCCTGGCCGAACAGAACATCGAGGCCGCCCCGGGACAATTCGGCGAACGCGGCAACCAATCCTTCCAGTACACCATCCGTTACCGCGGACGCCTGCAATCGGCTGAAGAGTTCGAGGGCATCGTCATCAAGTCACTGGCCGACGGACAAGTGTTGCGCCTGAAGGACGTGGCCGACATTGAGCTGGGCCGAAGCTCCTACGGCTTCGACAACACCATGAACGGCCACAAGGGCGTCAGCTGTATCGTCTACCAGATGGCAGGCACCAACGCCACGGCCACCATCCAGAACCTGGAGAAGGTATTGGACGAGATGCAGTCGTCCATGCCGGCCGGCCTGGGCATCAACATCGCACAGAGCGCCAACGACTTCCTGTTCGCCTCCATCCACGAGGTAATCAAGACGTTGATCGAGGCCTTCATCCTGGTGTTCATCGTGGTGTACATCTTCCTGCAGGACATGCGCTCCACGCTGATTCCCGCCATCGCCATCCCTGTGGCCTTGATTGCCACGTTCTTCGTGTTGAAGCTCATCGGCTTCAGCATCAACCTGCTGACGCTGTCGGCCATGGTGCTGGCCATCGCGATTGTGGTCGATGACGCCATAGTCGTCGTCGAGGGCGTCCATGCCAAGCTGGATCAGGGCTACAAGTCGGCCCGCCTGGCTGCCATCGACGCCATGCATGAACTGGGCGGCGCCCTGGTGTCCATCACGCTGGTGATGATGTCCGTGTTCATCCCCGTGAGCTTCATGGGCGGCACGGCCGGTACGTTCTACCAGCAGTTCGGTCTGACCATGGCCATCGCCATCTTCTTCTCCGCCGTCAACGCCTTGACGCTGAGCCCCGCCCTGTGTGCCATCTTCCTGAAGCCGCACAACGCGGAAGGACATGAGGACAACTCCACGCTGAAGGAACGCATCGGCACCGCCACGAAGGAAGCGCGCAAGATATGGATACAGCGTTACGCACAGGGCCTCGGCAAGTTCATGAAGCCGAAGCTGACCATCCTCTTCACGTGCGTGGCCATCCTGGGCATGATCTTCGGCCTGTTCAGCTTCAGCGAGCACCCGATACTGTGTCCCATCTTCATCGTCATCAGCATACTGGCCGTGGCCGGCATGACGACGGACAAGTTCAAGCAGACGTTCAACAACGACTACGAGAACCTGCTGGCCAAGTATAAGAAACAGGTGCTGATGTTCATCCAGAAGAAGTGGCTCAGCGCCGGCATGGTGGTGGCCTCCATCGTCCTGCTGGTGGTATTCATGCAGATTACCCCGACGGGCATGGTGCCCAACGAGGATACCGGCACCATCATGGGTGCCGTGACCTTGCCTCCCGGCACGTCGCAGGAGAAAGCCCAAAAGATTCTGGCCCGCGTGGACAGCCTGATTGCCGCCGAGCCGGCCGTGCAGTCGCGCACGGTGATTTCGGGCTTCAGCTTCATCGGCGGACAAGGCCCCGGCTACGGTTCGGTCATCATCAAGCTGAAACCGTGGGAGGAACGCTCGACGATGCAGAACTCCAACATTGTCTACGCCACGTTGTTCATGCGTGCGCAGAAGATTATCAAGGAGGCCCAGGTGCTGTTCTTCGCCCCGCCCATGATTCCGGGTTACTCCGTGTCCACCGACATCGAGCTGAACATGCAGGACAAGACGGGCGGCAGCCTGGATCGCTTCTACAGCGTGGTGAAGGACTATATGGCCGCTTTGCAGGAACGTCCCGAAATCACGTCGGCCGCCACGAACTTCAACCCCAACTTCCCGCAATACCAGCTGGACATCGACGCCGCCGCCTGTAAGCGTGCGGGCATCAAGCCGAACGACATCCTGAGCGTGATGCAGGGATACTACGGCGGCCTGTATGCCTCCAACTTCAACAGCTTCGGCAAGATGTTCCGCGTCATGATCCAGGGCGAGCGCGACGCCACGAAGAACCTGGAGTCGCTGGAAAGCATCAAGGTGCGCAACGACAAGGGCGAGATGGCTCCCGTCAGCCAGTTCGTGAAGCTGACCAAGGTCTACGGCCCGGATGTCATCAACCGCTTCAACCTGTACACGTCCATGAAGGTGATGGTGGCCCCCGCCACGGGTTACACGTCCGGCCAGGCCCTGCAAGCCATTGCCGAAGTGGCCGACCAGAACCTGCCTGCCGGCTTCGACTACGAGCTGGGCGGCATGGCGCGTGAGGAGGCCGAGACGAGCGGCAGCACCACGGGACTGATTTTCATCCTGTGCTTTGTGTTCGTCTACCTGCTGCTGAGCGCCCAGTACGAGAGCTACATCCTGCCGTTGGCCGTATTGCTCTCCGTGCCGTTCGGCCTGATGGGCAGCTTCATCTTCGTCAACGGTGCCAGCCTCATCGGCGGCATACCGGCCTTGCAGATGATCATAGGCACCATGTCCAACAACATCTACATGCAGATTGCCTTGATCATGCTGATGGGCCTGCTGGCCAAGAACGCCATCCTGATTGTAGAGTTCGCCCTCGACCGCCGCAAGATGGGCATGAGCATCACGTGGGCCGCCGTCCTTGGCGCCGGTGCCCGTCTGCGTCCTATCCTGATGACGTCGTTGGCCATGGTCATCGGCCTGTTGCCGTTGATGTTCGCCAGCGGTGCCGGTGCCAACGGTTACCGCACGCTGGGCACGTCGGCCATCGGCGGCATGTTTATCGGCATGATCCTGCAGATTTTCATCGTGCCCGCCTTGTTCGTGGCCTTCCAATATCTGCAAGAGAAGTTCAAGCCGATGGAGTGGGACGATGTGGACAACTCGGATGCCACGGCTGAGATTGAACAGTACAGCAAGTAATAATCCGATGAAGAATGAAGGGCAAAACGGTTCTTCATTCTTCATTCCTAATTCTTCATTAAAAAGAGCATGAAAGGAAAGATAATCACTCTGATGTGTGCCACCGCCCTGCTGAGCAGTTGCCACATCTACAAAGCATACGACAGGCCCGAGGACATCACGACCGATGGCCTGTACCGCGACACGGCCTTGGTGAACACCGCCGCGGCCAACGACACGGCCAGCTTCGGCAACGTGCCCTGGCGCGAAGTCTTCACCGACCCGCAACTGCAGGCCTACATCGAGCAGGCCCTGACCACCAACGCCGACCTGCGCACGGCCCTGCTGAATGTGGAGTCGGCCAAGGCCGCCCTGATGTCGGCACGCCTGGCCTACCTGCCCCAACTGGCCCTGAGCCCGCAAGGCACCCTGACCAACTGGAACAAAGGCGAAGTTACGGCGGCAACGTACAATATCCCGGTCAGTGCCAGCTGGCAGATTGACCTATTCGGCCAGATCCTGAACCCGAAACGGGCCGCCCAGGTGTCGCTGAAGCAGGCACAGTTCAACCAGCAGGCCGTGCAGACGCAACTCATCGCCAGCACTGCCAACATCTACTACACCCTGCTGATGCTGGACCGCCAGCTGGAAATCACGGAGAGCACGGCCGATGTGTTGAAAGACTATGTGGAGACGATGGAAGCCATGTACGAGTTCAGCAGCGTGAACAGTGCCGCCGTCGAGCAGAGCCGCAGCGCCTACGCCCAGGTAGTGGCCTCGCTGTCCGACCTGCGCCAAAGCCTGACGGAGACGGAGAACGCCTTCTGCCTCATCCTGAACGAGCCTGCCCACGCCATCGAGCGCGGCGTGCTGGAAGACCAGGTGCTGCCCTCCGAGTTCTCGGTCGGCGTGCCCCTCCAGTTGCTGTCCAACCGCCCGGACGTGAAGGCCGCCGAAATGTCCTTGGCCGCCTGCTACTATAACACCAACAGCGCGCGCGCCGCCTTCTATCCGCAAATCACGCTGAGCGGCTCGGCCGGATGGACCAACAACAGCGGCGCAGGCATCGTCAATCCCGGCAAGCTGCTGGCCAACCTCATCGGCTCGCTGACCCAGCCCTTGTTCTACCGCGGTGCGAATATCGCCCGCCTGCGCCAGGCCAAAGCCCAGGAGGAGCAGGCCAAGATTGGCTTCCAGACAACCCTGCTCAACGCAGGCAATGAGGTGAGCAACGCCCTCTCTTTGTATCAGAATACGGTAGCAAAAGTTAATTCTCGCACCATGCAGGTAAATTCTGCCCGGAAAGCAGCGGAAGATACAAAAGAATTGTTTAACTTAGGCACGTCAACCTACCTCGAGGTATTGACTGCCCAACAGAGCTACCTCAGCGCACAGCTGTCTGAAGTGAGCGACACGTACAGCCAGATGCAGGCCGTCATCAACCTGTATCAGGCCTTGGGCGGAGGAAGAGAATAACTCTAATGTCTATATATCATGATTAGTCCTTTAGCATACGTTGACCCTGCCGCAAAGCTCGGCAAGAACGTAACAGTACAACCTTTCGCCTACATTGAAGGCGATGTAGAAATCGGCGATGACTGTGTCATCATGGCAGGCGCGCATATCCTGAACGGTACGCGCATGGGCCGCAAGAACACCGTACACCACGGTGCCGTGCTGGCCAGCGTGCCCCAGGACTTCCACTACGAAGGAGAAGACAGCCTGCTCATCATCGGCGATGAGAACGACATCCGCGAGAACGTGGTAGTGGCACGTGCCACACACGCCGAAGGCGGAACACGCATCGGAAACGGCAACTTCCTGATGGACGGCGCACACCTCTGCCACGATGTGCAGATAGGCAACCACTGCGTGCTGGGCATCCGCAGCATGGTGGCCGGCGAGAGCATTGTGGACGACTGCACCATCCTGAGCAGCAACGTCATTGTGCAGCAATACTGCCACATAGGCGGCTGGGTGCTCATCCAGTCGGGCTGCCGCATATCGAAAGACGTGCCGCCCTATGTCATCATGGCGGGCAACCCCGTGCAGTACCACGGCATCAACGCCGTCGTGCTGCAGCACAAGAACCAGGTGGACGACCGCATCCTGCGCCACATCATGAACACGTACCGCCTGATCTACCAGGGCAACTTCAGCCTGCAGGATGCCGTGCTGAAGATCGAGGACCAGATTCCCAAGAGCCCGGAGATAGACAACATCGTGAACTTCGTCCGGAATTCGAAAGGCATCATCCGCTGACGAGACACAGCTTGTTCACAGGAAATCGAGTAGGAGGAAAACGAAGTAGTTTTCTTCCTACTTTCGTTTTCCGA
>DHKFC23501__coassemble_1071_pt1 | contig 50373 bp, 40 predicted proteins | sample DHKFC23501__metabat2_low_PE_030 | metagenome-assembled genome bin DHKFC23501
CGACATTTATAGATTAAAACCTGCAAGTTGAACTTGCGAAACTTGAATTAATTATATAAACGTTCATATATTTAGACTCATCTTCTTCCCACTCCTTTGCAAGTGTGTCTCCTACATATACGAAATCATCAATCATCCCCAGAGCATTATCATGTTGAGAGTTTCCTATAGTATTCCCGTGAATATCTATTAATTGCCATAATCTCGTTTCTTGATTTTGGACCAAAGCCACATTTTTTTTGAATGGAGAAGCGAAATCGATAGTTGAAGGTAGACGTTGTATTAGTTTTCCTTTCTCGTTGTATAAAAAGTTTCCTAATATGCAGTATCCATTGTGAAAAAATGGATAATGTGTTTGTTTGCCATTTGCTCCAACTTCAAATAAGACTTTCCCATTTGTGTCTATAGCAATATATTTATCATTTTGTTTGTCATAAACAATAGCCTTTCCATTGTGAAAAGGAGAAATGTTATCATATATGGGCTCTATTACGACTTCACCTTTTGGATTAATGTAACCGTATTTATAATCTTCTGTCATGAACCAGGCTCGATGGTCTGTAAAAAAAGAACTTACCATAGAAATATCTTTCCCTTTATAATGATTCAAACAAAATACAGTATCTCCTTGAAGATTTATATAGTGTATGCGTGAATCATAAGGTACTACAGGAATAATCCCTTCACTATATACACCTCCTTCTTTATAGCCTTCTAATAGGCCTATTGGGTTAGGGTTCTCTGTTGCCGTATAATATTTTAACCTTTCAACTCTTTCACTTTGGTCAAATTCCCATGTTCTGAATACGCCATTAACTGCATAAGAAGGATGCAAATCTATTCTATAGTTAATTTTGTCTTTAAATAATACTTTTCCATCAATGCCTATCATTCCCCAATTTCCATTTCTTTCGTTTTGAAAGGCTAAGTGAGTGATCTCTGGGAGTGATGAATCCCTATTGGAATTGCAACTGCTTATGGTTATAAGCATGAAGTATGTTATGACCATCCGAAAGAAAACATTATTCATTGAAGGAAACCAAAATTGATTCATATTTTGTAACATTTCTTCGTCCGGACCCCTCAGACGCATTAATAAAAAGAAAGTGTGGAGTCCCACTGTCTATCTTGTCAGAGGCTCTGGTAAAACCCGAATACAAATAGACAATATCCCCACACTTGTAATGTATATGGTTTGAACAAGCATATACAGACAAGTGATGAGCGTGATTGCTATTCCTTGTATTCTCAAAGTTTACCAGACTTTCTAACGAAGGATAAAAGCTACACTTTCATCAATTAGCTACTAAGTAAGTTTGTCGGCAGGCACTTCTGACCGACACGGCAAAGATACTAACTTTTAATTGATAAACAAACTCATACGGGGATATTGTGTTTATTTTTAGTCCGCTATGAAGTCGTGCAAATCCGGGTCTTCCTGCATCAGGTCGTACTCCGTCGCTTCGGCATCCGCGGGATTGATGCCTTCGTTGCCGTCCATCGTCATGTTGGGACGGTTCCAAAGGTCAGATTCCGTGTAGGAGGACCGGGCCGGGCTTTGCCGAGAACAAGGCGATGCTTCCCCTTGGCGAAGAGGGGCACTGCGCGAGGAGGAGGCTTCGGGTGGGAAGTATTCCTTAGTGCCGTTTACCGGTGCTTCACGATGGCATTGCTTGCCCAGTCCGATGAGCACCACGGCCACAATGAAATAGCCTACATACTTCTTGAATTTAGCACTCATGGTCGATATCCTTTAAGATTAAGCATTTCTGCGCAAAGCTGCTTCGTAAATGTGGCGTACCCGTTCGCGCAAGTGCAGGGGGCGGATAACTTCCAGCGAGCGGCTGCGCGAGAGCAGTTCCATTACAAAATCGTTGGTAATGCGCAGGCGCAGGGCGATGCGGAACTCCTCGGGCGTATCGGCCAGTATCACTTGCGAATGGTGCAGGGGGACGGATTTGAGGAACTTGCCGTCCAAGGCATCGTAACGCAATTCGATATCCTCGACGGGGATGTCCGCCTGGTCCCAGATACCGTAGCAATCACGGAAGAGGGCCTGCACGTCTATCGAAGTGTCGCGCCGGAAATGCTCGTTGTCCAGCACATGCAGGTTGCGGATGCGGTCCACGCCAAAGGTTTTCAGCGTGTCGCCCTCGTAGGCCAGGAGATACCAGCGTTGGTTGGATTCCTTCAGGAAGTGGGGTAGGACCTTCTTCTTCACCTGTTGGTCGTCGTACCGCACCAACACGTATTGGAACTCCACGGGATGCGAGCGTTTGATGGCTCCAATCAGCGAGGCCAGCCATTCGCTATGCAGTGGGCGGTGATGCTCGGGCAGGACATACGAGGCCAGCGTACTGTCGCCCTCCAAGGCGTTCAGCAGGTCGAAGTTCAGCAATAGTTCTTCGTAGCGGTTCCATTCTTGTTCATCCTCTTCAATGATATGGTAACCCCCGTGTTCATGTTTTATCCGGATGCCGAACAATGAAGCGATGTCCTGCAGGTCGCGTTGCAGGGTGCGCAGGTTGACGCCCGTATAGCCACGCTCCTCCATGCGGAGAGTGACATATCGTTCCAGTTCCTCCACGGGGATGCCCGAACTGCTCCCCTTCAGTTTGTTGACGATGACCAACATCCGTTGCAGGCCTTCCAATCGTTTGCCCATAGTGTGATTTGTAATTGGTTATTCTTGATTGCAAAGATAGGAGGAGCGGACGACAAAACGTGTCGTTTTGGGGGGAAACGAATCATTTAATCTGCAAAATCCGTGAAATACCTATCCTGAACTCCTCTATTTCTCCCACCTCCTTCCTACCTTGTTCCTATCCATGTGCAAGAGCGAGGTATGTCAGATGTTTGTAGATATACCCGTTGGCGGAATTATAACCAATATGCACTTTATCTGTCGGTCCATTGTACGGCTTTGCGGGCGGATATCTCCGCTTTTGTCCAGAGATATTTCCGTCCTTGTCCGAAGATATCTCCGCCTTTGCTCGCAGATATCTCCGCCCGTGGCCTATCATGCTCCGATTAATTCCGCCAACGGGTATTATAATAATGTTTAAACGTCTGGAGTTTCCTGTAGCTATATCGAATTCATGTTAATAAGGTAATCGCTTTTATGTTCATACATAGGTTTTGAACGTTTGATGCAAACCCAAATGCCGTTGATGTTATTCCTACCTTATATAATATATAAGGATTGGACGGAGTGGAGTGGTTGGTGCGCAGGTATTTGTTCGTCATATCAGCGGTTGGCTATTGTACCATATGTGCAGGAGATGCAGCATTCCTATACTCTCAGTCTCAAGTAACAGGCTATGAGGTGTGGAAAACTTGGGTAGGCATTGGATTTGGAATGAATGGTGATGAGGTGTTTGTTGGCTGATTTTGTCGTATGGGAGCGGATTATGCTTGTTTTTTGTGTTAAATACTGTAGATTATATGGTTTATTAAGAATAAAGTCTTATTTTTGTAACATTACTAATTCAAATTTTTAACCATGAAGAACTTTCACTACAGTTTGCTTGCTTGTATTTTGTTAAATGTCTCATGTGTGAATGAGATTGAAACAGAAGTGAAAGAAAGCAGTGTTCCCATTACGTTTTCTGTACAGATAGAAAAATCTACCACTAAGGTGACCAATAATGCCTTTGATATGGGGGATGAAATCGGCTTGTATGCTATGCTTGCCGGCAAAACTATATCGGAAGAACGCTATATTGACAATCTGTTGTTGACGTGTGGGGAAAAGAATACATTGACCTCCAAAGATCCTGTTTTCTATCCCGAGGGTGATAATGCTTTGGATTTTGTAGCCTATTATCCTTATCAGACGGAAGGTGCTCAAGAAGGGACGGCTACTATTCCGGTCAGTATACAGGCTGACCAAAGTGTTGATGATGCTTATTCTGCCAGTGATTTTATGACGGCATCCAAGGAGCAAGTACTAAGTTCGGAAAAGTCTGTTTCTTTGAATTTCAATCATTGTTTTACGAACTTGAAGATTAACTTGGTTCCTGTTGGAGATGTTTTGGCAGAAGAAATGGTTCAGGATAATCCAAGAATAGTGGCTACAGGTTTTTACACGCGTGCTAATTATAATTTTGACAAGCAGATATTTACAGATTTTGAAGGTGTTTCTGATGTTGTACCGATGGGAACATGGGAATTGGATGAAGAAACCGGCAATTTGGTAGGTAAGGAGTTGATTTTAATTCCGCAGGCATTAGATGGGGATCAGGCATTTCAAATGGAATGGAACGGGCGTGTTTATACATGTCCGATGCCCGATCTCGAACAGTTGGATGGAAATCTGCAATATGAATTGGAAATCTATGCGGAAGAAAGCGAAAGCCATATGTTGAATGGTGTGGTGGCATCTATTGCAGAATGGCCGGTGAGTGATGAGGAAATTGGAGGTGTGGAAACGGAGGAAGGAGCCTCGGCACTTCATTTGTCGGCATTGTCTTTTGAGAGATCCAATATCTATAACGTGCATATGAATGGAAAGGAGATAGCTGAAATCTGTAAGGAATATCTGCTCTCCGATGAATGGGCAACCAGAGCCATCGTTTCCTATCCTTTGTTAGCGGATGGGACGGCGGATTTGACTCAAGGTACTGTGCTCCAATTGCTCGATGTGGACGAGGATATTAACGGAGGTACGCTTCGTTGGGACGAGGTGGATAATACCTTCACATACCATGAGGGCGAATTGGCTCCGGTGCAAGCTGTTTATTTTGATGAAGATGGTGCGCTGTGCCTGGAGCCTCCAAGTTCGTCTGTCCGGGTGAATGTGCTGACTGATATGTTGTATGACAGTCGGGATCCTTTGAACATACAGCAATATTCTTTGGTGAAAATAGGGACGCAATATTGGATGCGGGAGAATCTGAAGGCGGACCGCTATGTGGATGGAACGGAATTGGAGGAAGTGTGGCGCTTGGATGGTGTAGCGGGGTATCATAAGTCGGAAACGGACGGTGCCTGCTTTTATAGCGGTGAGGCGTTGTTAGTGGAGGGAAAGTCAATCTGCGTGGATGGCTGGAGGATTCCGTCCGCAGAGGATTGGGAAACATTGGATGCGTACATCGGCGGCGATGTCTCTTTGCTGAAAACCGGTGAGTGGGAATCCTTGTCCGGCAGCGGTGAGGTTGCATCTGCCGGCAATGAGGCGATGATGTACATTGCCCCGTTGGGAGTATGGTCGTGTCCGGATGATGAAGAAGCGAATACCAATATCAACCGAAAGAAAATGGCAGCTTTCTGGACATGGGATTATGATGAAAACACAATTCCCGCAGAAACAGTGTTCTTTATAGGTGAGGACAATGCGGTGGTTAATGAAGCCACTAAAACCAAAGGAGATTCGATGTATAAAGGTCTCTCGATCCGTTTAATCAGAAATTAAGCCTTTGAGTAAAACATATCTCATTTCTTTTTCGTACATTTGCCCACTATACAATCTCTTTCGTTGTAGAGCGTATATATTAAATGATAACGAAAAAGAAATGAGAGTAATCGATTTGATAAATAGCCAGGAGAAGACAGCTTTCTCCATTGAAATATTGCCCCCATTGAAAGGGACGGGCATTGAACGCTTGTATCAGACTATTGATATGTTGCGAGAGTTCGACCCTAAGTACATCAATATCACTACTCATCGGAGTGAATATGTCTACAAAGAGTTGGGGAACGGGCTTTTTCAACGGAATCGTCTGCGTCGGCGTCCGGGGACGGTAGCAGTAGCCGCTGCAATTCAAAACAAATATGGTATCACAGTAGTGCCTCATATTCTATGTAGCGGATATACTTGTGAGGATACGGAGTATACTCTGCTCGATCTTCAGTTTCTCGGAATCACTGACTTATTGGTATTGCGTGGAGACAAGGCCAAGCATGAGTCTGTTTTCGTGCCGGAAAAGGGTGGTCATGCCCATGCCATAGACTTGGAAGAGCAAATCAATAATTTCAATAAGGGAATTTTTGTGGATGGTTCGGAAATGACTGTTACTAAGACTCCCTTCAGTTATGGTGTGGCATGTTATCCGGAAAAGCATGAGGAGGCACCCAATCTTGAGTCTGACCTTTATTGGCTCAAGAAGAAAATTGAGGCGGGGGCTGAATATGCTGTTACCCAATTGTTTTATGATAATCGCAAATATTTCTCCTTTGTGGAGCGGGCTCGTGCTGCAGGTATTACTTGCCCCATTATCCCGGGTATTAAGCCGATGAAGAAACTTACGCAACTCAGCATTATTCCCAAGACTTTCAAGGTGGATATACCGGATGAATTGGCGCGTGAGGTGCAGAAATGTACGACCGATGAACAAGTACGTCAGGTCGGTATTGAATGGTGTGTCACGCAGTGCCGTGAGCTTATGGCTCATGGGGTTCCCAGTATTCATTTCTATTCCATTGGGGCGGCCGATAGTATACGTGAGGTTGCCCGTCAGATTTATTAATGGTTATAGCATAGTCATAGGAGAAGGAAACGATGTTCGACTTTCGCGATGTCATAGGTCAGGAAGCAGCCAAACAACGGCTTCTGCAAGAAGCAGGGGAAGGGCGCATTCCGCATGCTCAATTGTTTTGCGGGTCTGAAGGTGCGGGTAAGTTGCCGCTGGCTTTGGCTTATGCGAAATATTTGTGCTGTACGAATCCGGGGCCTGAGGGTGCTTGTGGTACGTGTCCTTCTTGTGTGAAGTGGAATAAACTGGTGCATCCGGATGTGCATTTCATGTTTCCTATCGTCAAGAGTGTCAAGGGGAAAAAGGAGGTGTGTGATGATTATCTGGCCGACTGGCGGCATCTGTTGATGAAGAATCCTTATTTTGCCTTGCCACATTGGTTGTCGGCGATGGGAGCAGAGAATGGACAGGCGCTTATTTATGCCCGCGAAAGCGATGAAATCACGCGTAAGCTTAGCTTAAAGTCTGTGGAGGGCGGCTATAAAATTACAATAATTTGGTTGCCCGAGAAGATGCATGAGGCTTGCGCCAACAAATTGTTGAAATTGCTGGAAGAACCACCGGAGAAAACTCTTTTCCTGTTAGTGAGCGAAATGCCAGAGCAACTTCTGAGCACTATTTTGAGCCGTACGCAACGCTTTAGTGTTCCCCGTATAGCCGAAGCAGACATCGCTTTGGCCTTGCGCGATAAGTATGCCGTGCAATCTGCTGATGCGGATGCCATAGCACATATGGCCAATGGAAGTTTTATCAAAGCTTTGGAAACTATCAGCCTAAACGAGGAAAACCAACTGTTTTTCGACCTCTTTGTCAGCTTGATGCGTTTGGCTTGGCAACGCAAGATACGTGAGTTGAAGCAATGGAGTGAGCAGGTTGCCGGCTTGGGGAGGGAACGGCAAAAGAATTTTCTGGATTATTGTCAGCGTATGATCCGTGAGAACTTCATTTATAATTTGCATCAACCGGAGATGAATTATTTGACCCGGCCTGAGGAGAACTTCGCTATCCGCTTTGCTCCATTTGTCAATGAGCGTAATGTGGTGGGGATTATGGAAGAGTTGTCCGAGGCTCAGTTGCATATTGTGCAGAATGTCAACCCCAGAATGGTTTTCTTTGATTTTGCACTCAAGATGATTATGTTACTAAAACAATAAACTTTATTCAATGATATGATAAACGAAAATGAAGATAATATAAAGCAGCCGGAGGCAGCGACAAATCATCCTTTTTTCTTGCACTATGGCGGCGGTAGTTTGTGTGGCAAGAGTTGTGGCAGGCAGGATAAGCAATTGAATACTTACGATTGGTTAGCCGATATCCCTGGTAATGCCGATGAGTGTGACTTGGTGGAAGTGCAGTTTAAGAATACGCGCAAAGGTTATTTTCGTAATTCCAACCGTATCCCTTTGGAAAAGGGTGATATTGTGGCTGTTGAGGCAACGCCGGGGCATGATATCGGTACGGTGACCTTAACCGGCCGTCTGGTTCCTCTGCAAATTCGCAAAGCCAACCTGAAGCCAGATACCGAATTGAAACGTATTTATCGTAAAGCAAAATCTACGGATATGGACAAGTATCGGGAGGCAAAGGCGCGTGAGCATGACACGATGATTCGTTCGAGGCAGATAGCTAAGGACTTGAAGTTGGATATGAAGATTGGAGATGTGGAGTATCAGGGCGATGGCAACAAGGCTATTTTCTATTATATAGCTGAGGGGCGTGTGGATTTTCGTCAGCTCATCAAGGTTTTGGCAGAAGTCTTTCGGGTGCGTATTGAAATGAAGCAGATTGGTGCGCGTCAGGAGGCCGGCCGCATCGGAGGGATTGGCCCTTGTGGTCGTGAGTTGTGTTGTGCAACGTGGATGACCTCTTTCGTATCTGTGGCTACTACTGCTGCCCGCTACCAAGATATTGCCTTGAACCCGCAAAAACTTGCCGGACAGTGTGCTAAGTTGAAATGTTGTCTGAATTATGAGGTTGATGCCTATGTAGAGGCTCAGAAGCGGCTTCCGTCCAAAGAGATGGTCTTGGAAACGAAAGATGCCGTTTATTATTGTTTCAAAACAGATATTCTCAGTAATCAAGTGACTTACTCCACTGATAAGTCGGTATTGGCCAATGCGATTACTATTAGTGGCCGACGTGCTTTCCAGGTAATCAATATGAATAAGCGCGGGGAAAAGCCGGATAGCCTGGCGGAAGGGGCTTCTGCTGCTTCCCCAAAAATGCCTGTAGATTTGGTGGAGCAAGAAGAATTGACGCGTTTCGACCGCAGTAAGAAAAGTAAAAGTAAGAAGAAAAAGAAGTCGCAATCGGCGGCTCAGGGAAATCCGCAGGGACAGCAGCCTAAGTCTCAGCAATCCAAGGCACAACCTCCTCGGCAAGACAAATCTAAACCTGCCGCGGGTGCCAAACCGCAGTCTGCCGGCAATAAGAAATCCAAGAAACCGCAGGAGGGAAAAAATCCTTCTGCCAAACCAGCCAATCCGCAGCCGAACAATGAAAATCCGGTTTAATCTTAAGCTGTTCGGTGTGATGACTCTTTGGTGTGGAGTGTTGGGAGCTTGTAATTCCGAGGATGTTTATCATGTTTTCCACCCTGTTGCAGAAACAGGGTGGGAGCGTGATGATACCTTGAGGTTCTTATTTAATCTGCCGGATACGACGGCTTCCTATGCCTTCTCGGTTGAGTTGCGTCATCGGCTGGATTTTCCTTATACGGATTTGCCTGTCGATATGACTTTGGCCACGGCACATGATTCCATTCTTTGGCGTGACACGCTTTCCATTCCTGTAGCAGATGTCTGGGGCAATTGGGTAGGCAAGGGGTGGGGAGATCTTCGTACGGTTTCTTCTCCTGTTGTCTTTTTGTCTGTAGGAAGAAAAGACACCTTGCAACTGCACCTTCAGCCGGCCTTGGCAGATAGTCTTTTGCCTGGTGTGAATGACGTAGGTGTGTATGTGAGGAGAATGGGGGAAACTTGGTAGTTTGTACCGTTGACCAAATTGTATATTTGAATAACTACAAACAAATGTATAGTTATGAGTAGCATTTTTCATATCATGTTTAGGACTCTATATAGTCACAAATGCGTTCATGAAGAATACAAATTTAGGTAATGAAATATCCACCGATTGCCTAAACAGAAAATGAGAAGCAAATATGAGCAAGCTCTTATGGTCAAGTATTATTGGATACTTTTCCATTTATCATTGTTTCTATGTCGGTTGAAGTATAGCAGCCTTACAAAAGCAAATTTAAACAGGCCCATGATAAATTTATGAAGATGATGAATCCCAATTGTCGGTGGAGCAAAAACACAAAGCATTTGCTTGCATTTCGAAATCAAGTAGTAACATTTGTAATGTAATCGTCACAATGGACGGACAGCCACATACGTGTCCGTCAAAAAGAGAATGATTACCTCCGGCGATTACTTACGCGCATCGCGCCCTGCATCTATACGCAGAAAGATAAATAGCAGGATGGAGAATCCCCACAACGATGAACCGCCGTAGCTGAAGAAAGGCAAGGGAATGCCAATGACCGGCGTCAACCCCAGCACCATACCGATATTGATAAAGACATGAAACAGGAATATGCTAAGCACCGAATAGCCATAAACGCGGCCAAAGGTAGTGGGCTGCCGCTCGGCCAGAACAATAAGGCGTAAAATCAGGATGAGAAAAAGCAGCAACACAGCGGCCGAGCCCAAGAAGCCTTCTTCCTCGCCCACGGTGCAGAATATGAAGTCGGTGTCCTGTTCCGGAACGTACTTCAGCTTGGTCTGCGTGCCATTCAGAAAACCTTTGCCTGTCAGGCCACCCGACCCGATGGCTATCTTGGACTGATTGACGTTATATCCCGCCCCGCTAAGGTCTTCCTCCAATCCCAGCAATACCTTGATGCGCACTTGCTGATGCTCCTCCAACACGCTGTTGAATACATGGTCGCTGCTGTAAAGGAAGCCGAAGGAACAAAGGGAAAAGACTGCCACCAATAAATAACCGCTCCGACGCGTTTGCAACGCCAGATAAAGCAGATAGCCGACGGTCAATACACACAGTCCCCAAAGTACCCAAACCAGATTGAACGGCACGATAAACTCGGACACAGCCAGTGACACGACCAACACACCTATAGTAACGAAAGCCATCATCCGAGCCGCCGCCGGACGACGTCCGTATACCCACGACATCCCCGCCGCGAACAGCAATATCAACGTCAGTACCAGGAACTGACCCAACGGCGTCGGTGTGTCAGCCAGCATCACCTCGGCATAGCGGATGCCCAATACAAAATAGAGCACCGCACACACGCCCGCAAACAGTACCACACCGGGCATTCCCTCCCGGTAGAGCATCAGGAAAAAGGCCAGGTAAACCAATGCAGAGCCTGTCTCACGCTGCATGATGATGAGCAACATGGGCACAAGTATCACCCCCCCCACAATGAGCGCATTCTTCCATGTCTTCAGTACAAAGCCATAGGCATTCATGCACTTGGCCAGCGCCAGGGCTGTCGCGAATTTGGCAAATTCGGCCGGTTGCAGGCTGACAGGTCCCAAGATGAGCCATGAGCGCGAACCTTTCGTATCCGGCGCAATGAAAATGGTGACCACCAACAGCACCAATAACAGACCGTAAATGAGGTAAGCGAAAGTATCATAGAACAAATCGTCCAGCATCAGCAGTACAAACCCCAGCCCAAAAGAACAAATAATCCACACGAACTGCTTACCCGCACGGGTGGAGAAATCCAGCAGGTCGTGCTCACTATAGTCATAGCTGGCACCGCAAATACTAAACCAGCCAAACGTCACCAACAGCAGATAGAGTACAATCGTGACCCAGTCCAATGACTTCCATATAGAATCTTGCCTTCTCATCTCAATCGCCTTCCTTTCTTTCTAACGATCCGCCTCACCATACATGACCACCCGCTTGCTGAACTCTTCGGCGCGCAATTCATTCTCTGGCGACAAATGACCGTGCAAATATTGATCCATCATCAAAGCACCGATGGGCACACCATAAGTGGCACCCCAGCCACCGTTCTCCACGTAAACCACAATGGCTATCTGCGGATCGTCCATCGGAGCAAACCCCATGAATACCGAGTGGTCCTTGCCATGCGGATTTTGGGCGGTCCCGGTCTTGCCGCAGGCTTCCACATCCGGCAAATAAGTACCCACCAAACGACACGTGCCACTGCCGGTGCTTCCGGTGACTGCGGCCCTCATCCCTTCGACCACCCAGTTGTAATATTCACGATCAATGCCAGTATGGCGGGGAGTGACATACAGGCTGTCCAGGCTGTTGTCCTCTATTTCCTTTACGATATGGGGAGTGATGAACCAGCCACGGTTGGCAATAGTAGCTCCCAGATTGGCTATCTGCAAGGGAGTGGTCAGGATTTCACCTTGCCCGATGGCAATGCTGATGACGGTCAATCCATTCCACGAGCCACGATAGGCCTTGTCATAAAACTGGGCATTGGGAATAAGTCCCCGCTGTTCACCAGGCAAATCTGTGCCCAGCCGATAGCCGAACCCCTGCGCCACCATGTGGTCCTTCCATACGGTGATGGCATCCTGGGGGGAGCCATATTTCTTATCACCAAACATATGATAGAGTCCCCAACAAAAATAGGCATTACAAGAGGTGGCAATGGCCGGCACTAAGGGCAACGGCGAAGCGTGACCGTGACATCCTACACGCAAGCCCCGGTGAATAAAACCGTGTGAACAGGGATAAGAAGGCGTCTCCTTGCTGACAATGCCTTCCTGCAGAAAGGTCAACGCCTGTGCCGTCTTAAAAGTGGAGCCGGGAGGATACGTCCCCATAATGGCACGGTTCAATAAAGGCTTCTGTTTGTCCTGTTGCAGCATATTATGGTTGCGCCCACGCTGACGGCCAATCAGCAAATGAGGATCAAAGGTCGGAGACGAAACCATGCAGAGTATCTCGCCCGTCTTAGGCTCAATGGCCACGATGGAACCAATCTTGTTCTGCATCAGACGCTCGCCCAGCAGCTGCAAGTCGATGTCGATGCCGAGTTTCAGGTTTTTCCCCGGCACGGAAGGCTTGTCCAGCTTGCCATCCATATAATGTCCCTGAATACGCCCATGGGCATCGCGCAACAATATCTCGACACCCTTCTCGCCGCGCAGGTATTTCTCATAACTCTTCTCTATGCCCTGTTTGCCAATGTAGTCGCCACTACGATAATAATCGTCTTTCTCAATGTCACGGCGGGACACCTCGCCGATGTCTCCCAAGGCATGTCCCGCTGCATTATAGGAATATTGGCGGATGGTACGCCTCTGGACAGAAAAGCCTGGGAATTTATACAATTTCTCTTGAAACACGCCGCACTCCTCGGCCGACAACTGAGTCATAAACACCTGCTGTGTATAACGCGAATAGCCAGGGTTCTTGCGGCGGTCTTTGACATCGGCCATCAACTGGTCAAATTGTTCACGAGTGATGTTGAGCGTCTCGCAGAAGTCGGCGGTATCCAGATTTGTCACCTCACGGGGGACAAATGTCACGTCATAAGCCGGCTGATTAAAAACCAGCAGTTTGCCATTCCGGTCATAAATGGCACCACGCGACGGATACTGGACTTGATTGAGGAAAGCGTTATTGTCTGCATATCTTTTGTACTCGTCCGTCAGTATCTGCAAATCGAACAACCGGACCACATAGACAAGAACGATGAGGATGGCCGTTGCACCTATCACATACTTCCGTTTTTCCAAATCATAGTCTTTTGCCATAATCTTCCCTTTCCGTGCAACCTATTTTTTCCGTATGGCATCCAAAGCCAAGACACAAAGTAAAGTCAGCAAGACGCTGGCCGGCACACGCAACAATACCCCCACAATGTTTGCTACCGAAAAATATTCCAATGACAGCAACACTGCATGGTGCAGCAGCACGCAGACCACTGCATACTTCAAGTAGGAAGCCGTCCCCATCACCCCTGCCGACGGGACATAAGCCCCCGATACATCGCGCAATGTGAACAAGCGCAACACGCCAGGGCGTACAAAAGCCAACAACGTGGTAGCGGCAGCATTCATACCCGGCGTGTCCGAAAAAAGATCTACAGCCAGTCCCAAGGCAAAGGCCCACCCCATCAATGCATTGCGTGATACGTCCGAGTTCATCTTCAGCACCAGGTAGATATAAAGGAGGGGGGTGGCATAACCATCCAGTATATACACGTTGTTCAGCACCAGCACCTGCAACAGCAGCAGTCCGATGAACCAAGCCGATTTATGGAGATAGTCTTGAATCACTACATCTGGTATTTTTTAGAAAATTAATCATTCTGAAGCCCGTCCAGTTTCCGCAGTTCCGGCCGTCCGTGGTTGGCTATGACACGCACGTCACTAATACGCCCGAAATCGGCTGCCAGACGTATCTTCAACAGATAGGACAAACCGTCATGCGAGTCGGACATCTCTTCGACATAGCCCACCAACAATCCCGGCGGGAAAACGGCAGAATATCCGCTCGTGACTACCGTGTCGCCCACGCTAAACTCTGCATGACGGGGCAAATCACGCAACCAAGCATATTGCGAGTCGCCTCCTTCCCATTTCAAATAGCCGAAATAGCCGCTTCCCTGTATCTTGCAGCTCAGACTGGACTTACTGTTCAGCAGCGAGATGACCAATGAATAATGAGGTGTGGTCTTGTAGACAATGCCCACCACGCCGTTGGCGTCCACCACTCCCATTTCCGGAAGGATACTGTCGGCAGATCCGCGATCCAGGGTGAGGTAATTGTCCAAACGGTTCAGGCTATTCTTGATAACCCGTGCCTTGAACAGCGAATAGCCCGTACCGGCAGGGACAGAATCAAGACTGCGAAAGGAGGCCGTATCCGAATGCGCATCCAGCAGAGCCGCCTCCAGCAAAGCCACACGCTGCTCCAAACGGATGTTATGATCCAGCAAATCCTCATTGACCTCCTTCAGGTGGAAATAGGAAGCGACGCTGCCTGTCATTTCATAGAGCTTGCCCGCCACAGCATTGGCAGAAGTGAAAAATACGCTTTGCTGATACCGGTTGAACCGAAACAACAAAACAAAACTGGCTACCTCCAGCAGAATGAAGAGGAACCAGTAATTGTATCTCACCAAGAAGTTCAGCAGGTTGCGCATAATCCACCTTGGTTATCTCATCAGGAACGAGAACTTATCCACGTTCTTCAAAGCCACTCCTGTACCCTTGGCCACGGCATGCAACGGATCTTCTGCGATGTGGAAGGGGATGTTTATCTTGTCCGTCAGGCGTTTGTCCAGTCCGCGCAGTAAAGCGCCCCCGCCGGCCAGGTAAATGCCATTGTGCACAATGTCGGCATACAGCTCAGGAGGGGTATTCTCCAATGCGCTGAGCACGGCCGTCTCAATTTTCGAGATGGATTTCTCCAGGCAATGAGCAATCTCCTGATAACAAACAGGCACTTCCATAGGAAGGGCGGTGATGCGGTTCGGGCCATGAACGATATAATCCTCGGGAGCATCCTCACCCAGTTCGGTAAGGGCTGCGCCCACGTGTATCTTGATGCGCTCGGCCATACGCTCACTGACCTTGACATTATGCTGGCGGCTCATGTATTCCTGAATGTCGGCAGTCAAATCGTCGCCCGCGATGCGGATAGAATTGTTGCTGACGATACCGCCCAAGGAAATGACTGCGATTTCCGTAGAGCCGCCGCCTATATCGACAATCATATTCCCTTCCGGTGCCTCCACGTCAATGCCAATGCCAATGGCGGCTGCCATGGGTTCGAATATGAGGTAAACGTCACGTCCTCCGGCATGTTCCGCAGAGTCGCGCACAGCGCGCAGTTCTACCTCCGTACTGCCGGAAGGCACCCCAATGACCATACGAAGCGAAGGCGAAAAGAGGCGTCCCTTGCGGTTCACCATTTTTACCAAACCACGTATCATCTGTTCGCAAGCATAGAAGTCGGCAATCACACCGTTGCGCAGAGGACGGATAGTGCGTATGTTCTCGTGAGTCTTTTCGTGCATCATTTTTGCCTTCTCACCCACGGCAATCATTTTGTCCGTACGACGATCCAAAGCCACCACCGACGGCTCATCGACTACAATCTTCCCATTGCAGGTGATGATGGTATTGGCGGTACCCAGGTCCATCGCTATTTCTTGTGTGAAAGAGAATAAACCCATTTTTTAGTGTTTAATATTTAGGGATTAGTGATGATAAACGGGCAGTGGCAAGTGACCGGCATTCCGCACGAGACACTGGCCACTGACCGCGTATTATTAATGCTTGAAGTGACGGAATCCGGTCATGACCATTGCCATACCGTGCTCGTTGCAATAATCGGTGGACAACTGGTCCTTGATGCTTCCGCCCGGCTGGATCACAGCCGTAATTCCTTCATTGCCGGCAATCTCCACACAATCTGGGAAGGGGAAGAAAGCATCACTGGCCATGACCGCTCCGTGCAGGTCGAAGCCGAAACTCTTAGCTTTCTCGATGGCCTGCTTCAAGGCATCCACCCGGCTGGTCTGCCCCACGCCACTGGCCAACAGCTGTTTGCCTTTCGCCAGGACGATTGCATTGGACTTGGAGTTCTTCACAATTTTATTGGCAAAGAGCAGATCTTCCACCTCGGCAGCCGTAGGAGCCTGGTTGGTGACCGTTTTCAGGTCCTCGGGCGTTTCCACTTTCAGATCACGTTCCTGGGCCAATACGCCGTTCAGCAAAGAACGGAATTGCATCTTAGGCCGTTCAGCAGGTTTGCGCACTAAAATGATGCGATTTTTCTTCTGCCCCAACACCTCCAAGGCATCCACATCATAATCCGGTGCAATGATGACCTCGAAGAAGATCTTGTTGATTTCCTCAGCAGTCTCTTTGTCCACCACAGCATTGGTCACGAGCACGCCTCCGAAGGCCGATACGGGGTCGCCTGCCAACGCATCCTTCCACGCTTCAAGCAGGGTCGGACGTGAAGCCAGCCCGCAAGCATTGTTGTGCTTCAGGATGGCAAAGGTCGTTTCCTGAAACTCGTCTATCAAGTCCACAGCCGCATTGATGTCCAGCAAGTTGTTGTAAGAGATTTCCTTACCGTGCACCTGGTCGAACATTTTGTCCAGCTCGCCGTAGTAATAACCTTTCTGATGCGGATTTTCGCCATAGCGCAAGACGGTCTGGTTATTAGCAGAACAACGGAAAGCCGAGCCTGCCCCGCCATCAAAATAATTGAAGATGGCCGTATCATAATGGGAGGAAACGCCAAAGGCCTCCTTGGCAAACCAACGGCGCTCTTCCAGCGTTGTCGTTGCTCCGCGTTCCATCAGGATATCACTCAAAGCCTTGTACTGGACTTGCGAGGCCACGATGACCACGTCATTGTAGTTCTTGGCCGCCGCGCGGATCAACGAAATGCCGCCTATGTCAATCTTCTCGATGATATCAGCTTCGGAGGCACCGCTGGCCACGGTGGCTTCGAAGGGATAAAGGTCTACGATAACAAGGTCTATTTCGGGAATCTCATATTTTTCAATCTGCTGACGGTCCTGCTCCAATGCACGCCGGCATAGGATACCGCCGAAAATTTTAGGATGCAATGTCTTGACGCGCCCGCCCAAGATGGAGGGATAGGTCGTCAAGTCTTCCACTGCCTTGCAAGGATAGCCCAACGATTCTATGAACTGGCGCGTTCCCCCCGTAGAAAGGAACTCCACGCCCTCTTCATGCAATTTGGAAATGATTTCATTCAGTCCTTCCTTGTGGTACACAGATACCAGCGCTCGCTTAATTCTTTTTGTTTCGGACATAATTTCTGTATATATAAAGTACGCGTAATTAATATGGTGCGGCAAAGGTACAAATTTTGTTCTTTAGCCCGCATATCAAATGGAGATTTATTTTCCACATTTTCAAGAGGGGGCATGACGATTGTATTTTTAAAGAGAACATATTTGCCGCCTCCCATGCCCATGCGGCAGGGGGCGGCCTCTCAGATATCTCCGCTCTTGCTTGCGGATATCTCCGTCCTTGCCCGCAGATATCTCCGCCCTTGCCCGCGGATATCCGCGCCTACGGCCTATGTCCCAATGAGTTCCGCCGACAGCCCGGCGGGGTCGTCACTCAAACTCTAATCCGAACTCATCCTGCAACTCCAGCAATGCCTTGTTCTTCTCCACCATCATCTGGAACTGCTCGCCACGCCCATAGGCACGCACTTTTTCTTCAGGAGCACTGACACGCACAGTCATCGTCAGCCGGCTGTTCTTCAGGCGTGTGCGCAGGTAATCCTGGATGGCGGGAAGCAAGACGGTGAAATCCTTGGCCACGATGGGATTATCCACCACGACCTCGACCTTCGCGGCGTCCAACAACGCGAGCCGCATATTCTGCATACGCTTCGCGACAGCCACCTGCTCATGAGGCAAACGCCCGGCATATTCCTGCCAATAATAGTTGACATCGCGTTCATTGAAGATATAATCCTCCTCCGGCTGCACGCGCGTTTCCGCCACCTGCATAGGCGTGGTTGCGGGAGCGGGTTCATAGCTTTTCCCTTCGGCCTGGACATGCTTGATGGAAATGCCCAGCCCGCCTTTGGACATCACGGGCACCTTCTTCTCTTCCGCCTTATGGGCCGTCAGCACAGCAGCCACGTGTGAGGCGGTTGCTTGTGCGGCAGCCGGCTGTGCAGACGGTGCCGGCTGCACCGGTTGCTTCGGGCGCTCAGAAACGTCCTGCGCCGGTCGGGAAGGTTGCGCCGCTGAAGCCTGCGGCTGGGGATTGATGGGTTTTATGGCTGGACGGGGGCTACGCCCCCCCGGCACCTCCTCGTCTTCAGGATTGAGTTGCGCCAGCTGTATCAACGTCAATTCCACCAGTAAACGTTTGTTGCGGCTGACCCGGTAATTCAGGTCACAGTCATTACACAGCTTCATGGCACGGTAAAGGAACGGCAAAGGGCATTTCCCGGCCTGCTCGCCATACCGCTGGCGAATCCCGGCCCCCACCTCCAACAGAGGCAACGTAGCCGGGTCCTTGCTGACCAACAAATCACGGAAATGCGAAGCCAGTCCTGTAATGAAATGACTGCCCTCAAAACCCTTGTTCAGCACGTCATTGAACAGCAGCAAGGCATCACTCACCTTATGCTCCAGCAAATGATCCGTCAAACGAAAATAGTATTCATAATCCAATACATTCAGATTCTCTATCACACGCTGATAGGTGATGTGCCCCCCTGTAAAGCTCACCACCTGGTCGAAAATGGATAAAGCATCGCGCATACCTCCATCAGCCTTCAAAGCGATGACATTCAAGGCCTCCGGCTCAGCAGAGATACCCTCCTTGGAAGCGACATAGGCCAGGTGAGCCACAATATCCTCCACGCCGATACGCTGAAAATCATAAATCTGACAACGTGAGAGAATAGTCGGCAGAATCTTGTGTTTCTCCGTCGTGGCCAGGATGAAGATTGCATGGTGGGGCGGCTCTTCCAGCGTCTTCAGAAAAGCGTTAAAGGCAGAAGCCGACAGCATGTGCACCTCGTCGATGATATACACCTTATATTTCCCTATCTGAGGCGGGATACGAACCTGCTCTACCAGCTGGCGGATATCGTCCACCGAATTATTGGAAGCAGCATCCAACTCGTGAATATTATACGAACGCTGCTCGTTAAAGGCCACACAAGACTCGCACTCATTGCAGGCCTCGCCGTCCGGCGTCGGGTTCAAACAATTGATAGTCTTGGCAAAAATGCGTGCACAAGTAGTCTTGCCTACGCCACGAGGACCACAGAACAAGTAGGCATGAGCCAACTTTCCGGTAGCTATGGCATTCTTCAAGGTGGTGGTCAGGGCACGCTGTCCCACCACCGACTCAAAGGTGGAAGGGCGGTATTTCCGCGCAGATACGATATAATTTTCCATATTAGGCAGTTCAAATCTCTTAGATAAGTGTGCAAATGTAAGCAAAAAAAAGAAATATTTCAGTTATTACCCGTATCTTTGTCGACGCTAAATACTGCTTTATTATTATGGATAAGCTATCTTCTCTTTGGTCGTTTATCGGCCGGCACAAATATGCGATTACGCTAGCTGCCTTTGCCATCTTCGTAGGCTTTTTTGACCAAAACAGCCTGTTGCGCCGTGCAAACTACATGCGCGAGGAAAGCCGTTTGCTGGACGAAATAAAAAAATACCGGCAAGAATACGAGAAGAACACCGAACGGCTGAATGAACTGTTGGCTGACTCGGGCGCCATAGAACGCATCGCGCGCGAGAAATATTTCATGAAAAAGCCCAACGAAGATATTTATGTATTTGAAGAAGACATAACCGAATGAAGAACTTAATACCCGCTTTCTTTGCAGTAGGAGCCGTCATGTCTCTGGCCGGCGCCCTCATCTATATCACGAAATGGCCGTTAGCGCCCTATATTTTCATGGTAGGCTCCATTCTGGTAGCCATCGCACAAATCTTCTCCCCTCCCAAGAAGAGTAGCGTCAACATCCGGCGCTTACACCGCCAACAAGTGTTTGGAGCCTTATTATTGGTGGCCACAGGGCCTCTGATGATTTTTCTGCACGGAAACGAATGGATCGTGTCCCTTACGCTGGCTGCCATCATCGAACTGTTCACCTCCATCCGCCTGCCGCAAGAAGAAGAGAAGGAGAAGAATCAGCGAAGCGTTGATGGCCACTAAGAATCCATTCATTCCGAGCGAAGTATAACTTTCAAGTTCCGTTTGTGTAACTCGCAAACCATTCCTTTTTGACTATGAATATATTTCGTAGCTTTGCCTTAGGTTTCAGTTTTTATATTGAACTCACAAATTTATACTAAATAACTGAATAATTTGCTCTATGAGGAAATGTTTGATTCTACCTCTGATCCTTCTTATGTCGTTTACCGCCTGCGGAGGGAAGGATTCGGACTCTTACGATAAATTTCTCACGGTGATTGATGTAGAAAGTGCCTTGGCGCATTTGGAAGACGAGTTGACGTTATCCGATTTGTATGATACGGTCCGTTATGTACCCTTGGAGACTTCGGATTCGTGCCTGGTGGGGGCCTATCCTTCCGTGCGGGTTGTTGATGGCTGTATTGTTGTCAGTTCTTATTCAGGAACTGCCCTTTGCCATAGTTTTGATGCACAGACGGGGCGTTTCCTCACGCGGATAGGGCAGAGTGGGGAAGGCCCCGAAGATTATACGAACAGTTCGCCTTGCTATAATGCGCGGGACGGACTGCTCTATTTCCTTCGTGAACCGGACGGACTACAGAAATACGACTTGCAGGGCCGCTATCAGGGTCGGCTCAGATTGCCTACCCGTTTCCCGATGCCCGTGCAATACGTGTTTACAGACTCGCTCATTGTGGGGCGTTTCAATAACCGTTGGCCTGCAACGGACTGTGTGATGCTCTCTTTTACTCCGGAGGGGCAATTCGTGGACAGCATCTTCGATCCCATGGCCTTGGTAGGTTATCCGCCACTGGCAGGCACCGGGTACACGAACCTCAAGCCGTTGGCCGGAGGTAGTATGTTGGCATTGACTACTTTCGGCGGCAGCGATGCGTGGAATTCTATCCGCGGAGGTGAGGTGTACGAGTGCGGCGGGCAGGTGAAGTATCATGCCGATTTTTCGGATACGGTCCATGTCCTGAAGGACGGGCATCTGTATCCGTCCATTGTCTTCCATACCGGTAGCCGGCACTTCCCGCCTGAAGGGCGTGCCCGGGCGGAAGGGTATTCGGACAAGGTGGTCATTACCGGTGTGAAGGAGTCTCCTGAGCGTATCACTTTCTTTTGCACACGCAATATTTACGGCGAGGAACCGGACCACTACTTCGGGATATACGAATGCCATAGCGGCACGCTTCGCATGGCACCTACGGACGGTACGTTCCGCGATGACATTGCCGGCTTCATGCCCTACGAGACTTCCCTTATCGAAGCATACAAAGTGACGGCATGGCTGGAGGAACATCCCGAAGCCGGTCAGAACCCGGCCCTTGCCCCCTTGCTACAGGTGAAGGAGGAGGACAATCCGGTCATTGTCATCGGGGAATCGTTCAGGTAAGTTGGGGTCTGTACTGTAAATTTAGGAGTTAAGGGGTAAGAAATTAAGCCGTAAGTCAAAGGCTCACTTAAGCCGGAAAGCGAACGCCCGGAAATGCAGCTTGGTGTGCACCTCCGGGCGTTCGCTTTTTACTTCCGTCTTTGGCGGTTAATGCTTCTTAATCCAACTCCAGTTCTGCTCCGGATTTGAACTTCACCACCTTCTTGGCAGGGATTTCAATAAGCTGCTTGGTGGCGGGGTTGATTCCCTTACGGGCAGAACGCTCGGACACGGCGAATGTGCCAAAGCCTACCAAGGCCACTTTATCACCTCTCTTCATGGCATTCGTCACTGTCGAAATGAATGCGTCCAACGCTTTCTTGGCATCTGCCTTTGACAATCCGGATTCGGCTGCCATGGCACAAATCAATTCAGACTTATTCATAATGTATAGCTATTAATGATAATAAAAAAGTAATTACTCTCTCCCTCACTTGGAAGCCAACGGAATCCCCGGCGGGTGTCAAAAAAGGGAATGAACCTCTGTGTTGACACGTTTCCTTTGAACAATGCGACAAAAATAGGGTAATAAATCTGAATATCAAATAAAAACACGAAAAAACAGTCCGAAAAAACGCTTTTTAAAGGAATCATGGTCTTTTTTCTGCTGTAGAACAGAATTAATTCGTACTTTTGCGACGGAAATGATGCTTCACGACTTGCAGGCGGCATTTCCGGACACGTAAATACGTTTTTATTTTTATGAACCTACTACCAACAGTCACAAAAAACCTGCTGATTATTAATGTGCTGATGTTCCTCGGTGCGCTTGTGGCCGAACGCTATGGCTTTGACTTGGGCGACTATCTGGGGCTGCACTTCATCCTTTCCGACCGGTTTAACGCGGCGCAATTCGTCACCTATATGTTCATGCATGGCGGGTTCATGCATGTGTTTTTCAATATGTTTGCCGTATGGATGTTCGGCCGTATCCTGGAGCAGGTGTGGGGCCCCAAGCGTTTCCTGACCTACTATCTGGTGTGCGGCATCGGGGCGGGCATCATTCAGGAATTGGTGACGGGCATTCATTATTACACCTTGCAGGCAGGCTTGTCGCCCGAAGCCGTCGAGGCCGTGATGAATGAAGGAGCCAAGGCACTGCAGAACAACATGAACTTTGTGGATCCTGCCATGGCCAGCCTGAACCTGGTGTTGAACGGCAGTACCGTGGGCGCATCGGGAGCAGTTTATGGCATCCTGCTGGCGTTCGGCATGCTGTTTCCCAACGAGCGGATGTTCATCTTCCCCTTGCCTTTTCCCATCAAGGCAAAATGGTTTGTCATCGGCTATGCGGTGATTGAGCTGTATGCGGGGTTGGCCAACAATCCTGCGGACAATGTGGCTCACTTTGCCCATCTGGGTGGCATGATATTCGGTTTCTTCCTGATTATGTATTGGAAAAAGAATAACAGAGGAAATGGCTACTATTATAACTGACCTGAAGAATAATTTCCGGCGCGGAAACACGCATATCCGCCTGATTTACATCAACACTGCCGTTTTTCTGGCAGTGGCGCTGACCGGCATTGCTTTGCGCCTTTTCAACTTGCCTTCGGCAAGCTTTGTCCAATGGTTCGAGATGCCGGCCTCTTTGCCGAACTTTGCCTTGCAGCCGTGGGCCATACTGACGTACATGTTTCTGCATACCGACTTCCTGCACATCCTGTTCAACATGCTCTGGCTCTTCTGGTTCGGCGATTTGTTCCTGCGTTTCTTCTCGGCCAGGCATTTGCGGGGGGTGTATCTGTTGGGCGGCATTTGCGGAGGACTGCTTTACCTGCTGGCCTACAACGTATTCCCTTATTTCCGTCCTGTGGTTGATGCTTCGTACTTGTTGGGCGCTTCGGCTTCCGTGCTGGCCATCGTGGCGGCCACGGCCTATCGGGAGCCCAACTATCCGATAAACCTGCTGCTCTTCGGTACTGTCCGCCTGAAGTATCTGGCACTGATTGTCATCGGCATGGACGTGTTGTTCATTACGTCCGACAATGCGGGCGGACATATCGCCCACTTGGGTGGGGCGTTGGCCGGCCTGTGGTTTGCTGCCAGCCTGAGCAAAGGGACAGACCTCACGCGCTGGATTAATGGAGTGGCCGATGGAGTGGCAGGGCTTTTCCGTCCCCGCTCGCGGAAGCCCAAAATGAAGGTGCACTACAAGGCCCGTACCGACCGTCAGAAGGATTATGACTACAATGCCCGCCAGAAGGCGCAGTCGGACGAGATAGACCGTATTCTGGACAAGCTGAAGAAATCGGGCTATGAGAGTCTGACAACGGAGGAAAAAAAGAGCCTGTTTGACGCCAGCAAACGATAGGTAATCATGAGGCATCTGGGTAGACTTGTCGTCTTGCTGCTGGCTTTCGCCAATCTCCTTTGTACAGGGATGTTACTGGCTTCGGGCTATAGTCCTTATATTCAGCCGGTGAATCATCCGTTGCTGTCTTGCCTGGGGCTGGCCTTTCCCGTCTTTTTGCTGGTGAACGGTGCCTTTCTGTTGTTTTGGGTTCTTGTCCAGCAATATCGGTATATGCTGTTGTCTTTGGCCGGTTTCTTATTTTGTTTTCCGCAAATGCGTACGTATCTTCCGCTCAACTTCTCGTCGGATGAGGTTCCGGCCGGAGGTCTCAAGATTGTGTCTTATAATATCATGGGGTTCGGCATCCAGCCGGAAGGGGAGGCGGTGAATCCCGTACTGGCTTATCTGAAAGAGAGCGGGGCGGATATCCTTTGCCTGCAAGAGTATGCCGTGGGGCATACGGCGCGGCATCCCTCGCAGAAGGAGGTGGACAAAGCTTTGGCCGACTATCCTTACCATCGTATCGATGTCGTGGGGAAAAACAGAACCAACCATATTGCCTGTTATTCAAAATTGCCCATCCTCTCGGCCCGTCCCTTGGAGTATGCCAGCGCCTCCAATGGTACGTGGGTGTATGAGCTGGCATGGGGCAAGGACACTTTGCTGCTCATTAATAACCATCTGGAGTCCAATAAACTGACCCGCGAAGACAAAGTGGTCTACGAGGATATGCTTCGTGACCCGGAAGGGGCGAAGGTGAAGAGCGGCACACGCCTGCTGGCCGGTAAGTTGGCCGAAGCTTCTGCCATCCGTGCTCCGCAGGCAGATGCCATTGCCCGCGAGGTGCGGCGCTCGCCTCACCGGTATATCGTGGTTTGCGGCGATTTCAACGATTCTCCCATCTCTTATACGCACCGTGTTATCGGGGAGGAGTTGGAAGACGCTTTCACTGAGGCCGGTTGTGGTTTGGGAATCTCCTATAATCGAAACAAATTCTATTTCCGTATAGACCATATCCTGAACAGTCCTGCGTTGAAAGCCCTCCATTGTCGGGTGGACCGGGGCATCAAGGCTTCGGATCACTATCCGATTGTTTGTTCGTTTGTGCGTCGTTTCCCGGCAGATAGGGGCGGCGGCTGATTTTTAAAAAATAATGGGTCAACGACTTAGATTTGTGAAAAAAAAACTATATTTGCAGCCTTGTAGACAGCAGAAAACAATTAAATAAGTAATCATAATAAACTAACAAAAACATGCAAAACAAAGGATTTGTAAGGGTTTTTGCGGTATTGCTTACACTGGTGTGTCTGTTCTACCTGTCCTTCTCTTTTGTGACTCGCCACTATACCAACAAGGCGAAGGAATACGCAAAAGGGGATGCACAGTTGGAACAGGACTATTTGGACTCATTGGCCAATGAGAAGGTGTATTTCGGCAACTGGACCCTGAAAGATTGTCGTGAGATGGAAATCAGTTTAGGTTTGGACCTGAAGGGTGGTATGAACGTCATCCTGGAGGTTTCGGTGCCTGATGTCATCAAGGTATTAGCCGACAACAAACCGGATGAGGCGTTCAACCAAGCTTTGGCCAATGCCGCCCAACAGGCTAAGACAAGCCAGGAGGATGTGATTACCCTGTTCGTACGGGAGTATCACAAGCTGGCTCCGGATGCCACGCTGGCCAGCCTGTTCGCCACCCAACAACTGAAAGATAAAGTCAACCAACAGTCCACCGACGCGGAAGTGGAGAAGGTGTTGCGCGAAGAAGTGAATGCTGCCATCGCCAACTCATACAACGTGCTCCGTACTCGTATTGACCGTTTCGGTGTGGTTCAGCCCAATATACAGAGTTTGTCTGACAACCTGGGCCGTATCATGGTGGAACTGCCGGGAATCAAAGAGCCTGAACGTGTAAGAAAATTACTGCAAGGCTCGGCCAATCTGGAATTCTGGGAAACTTACAATGCCCAGGACATTGTTCCTTATCTGCAAACTGCTAACGGCAAGTTGCACGATCTCCTGAGCCTGCAGGAAGGGCAGGACGAAGCGCAAAAGGATTCTGTGGCTGTCAAAGAGGAAAAGACGGTGAGCACGGCAGACAGCCTGGCCGCTGCCCTGAAAGGTGAGGCTGCCAACGAAGCCGATATGGAGGCTTACAAGAAGCAGAACCCCTTGCTGGCTATCCTGCAAGTGAACCCCAGTGCCCAAAGTCCTATCGTGGCCTTTGCCAATTACAAGGATACGGCAGAGATTAACCGCTATCTGGCTATGCCGGAAATCCTGGCCAGCTTCCCGAAGGACTTGCGCCTGAAGTGGGGCGTCGCTCCTTCCGACTACGATCCGAAAAAGCAAACCTTTGAGTTGTATGCCATCCGCTCCACGCAACGCGACGGCCGTGCTCCGCTGGAAGGAGATGTTATCTCCAGCGCCAGCGATGACTACGACCAGTATGGCAAGCCTTGCGTCAACATGACGATGAACAACGACGGCGCCCGTCGTTGGGCCCAGCTGACCAAGCAGAACATCGGTCGCTCTATCGCCATTGTTTTGGATGGCTATGTATATTCCGCTCCGACGGTGCAGAATGAGATTACGGGCGGCAGTTCCGTCATTACGGGTAGTTTTACGCCCGATCAGACGAAAGACTTGGCCAACGTGCTGCGTTCCGGTAAGATGCCTGCCCCGGCACACATCGTCCAGGAAGACATCGTAGGTCCGTCGCTGGGTGCTGCCTCCATCCAGGCTGGTTTCATCTCCTGCGTGGTGGCCTTCATCCTCTTGATGGTGTACACGTGCTCCATGTACGGCTTCATCCCCGGCATGGTGGTCAACGGCGCTCTGCTGCTGAACGTGTTCTTCACCTTCGGTATCCTGACTTCTTTCCAGGCTGCATTGACCATGAGCGGTATCGCCGGTATGGTACTGGCTATCGGTATGGCGGTGGATGCCAACGTGCTTATCTATGAACGCACGAAGGAAGAACTCCGCAACGGCAAGACTGTGAAGAAAGCCCTGCAAGACGGTTACAAGAATGCCTTCTCGGCTATCTTCGACTCTAACTTCACGTCTATCATCACCGGTATCATCCTGTTCTACTTTGGTACGGGTCCCATCCGCGGATTCGCCACGACGCAGATTATCGGTATCGCCATTTCGTTCTTCACCGCCGTCTACCTGACTCGTCTGGTATACGACTACTTCATGAGCAAGGACAAGTGGCAGCACCTGACGTTCGAGACGAAGCTGTCCCGCGGCGTGCTGCAGGATACGCACTTCGACTTTATGGGTCGCAACAAGACATGGGCTGTCGGCACCGTGATATTCGTGGTGTTGTGGGTAGGTTTCCTGGGTATCCGCGGATTGAGCCAGAGCATTGACTTTACGGGTGGCCGCAACTATCAGGTACGCTTTGATCAGCCCACCGAGCCCGAACAGGTACGTGAACTGATGGAAGGCAACATGGGCGATGCTAACGTCAGCGTCATCGCCATCGGTACAGACGGGCGCACGATGCGTATCAGCACTAACTATCGCATTGCCGAGGAAGGTGCCAATGTGGATGCCGAAATCGAAGAACAGATGTACAACCTGCTGAAGCCCCTGCTGAGCGAAGGTACTACGCTGGAGCAGTTCGTGGACCGCGACAACCAGACGGGCGGCACCATCATCAGTTCGCAGAAGGTGGGTCCGAGCATTGCCGACGATACCACCGTGGCCGCTTTCTGGGCTGTATTCTTTGCCTTGATAGCCATCGGACTTTATATCCTGTTCCGTTTCCGTAACATTGCGTTCAGTATCGGTTCCATTGCCGCCCTGGCCTTTGACACGTTGGGTATCTTGGGTATCTATTCTATGTTCTGGGGCATCCTGCCGTTCTCCATGGAGATTGACCAGACATTTGTGGGTGCCATCCTGACGGCTATCGGTTACTCCATCAACGACAAGGTGGTAATCTTCGACCGTGTGCGCGAATTCCTGCACCTCTATCCGAAGCGTAACAGCTACCAGTTGTTCAATGACTCGTTGAACTCTACGTTGACACGTACCTTGTTCACGGGTTCGTCTACGTTGATTGTGCTGGTGGTCATCTTCTTCCTGGGTGGTGAGAGCATCCGCAGCTTCTCCTTTGCCATGATTCTGGGTGTGGTAATCGGTACGTTCTCATCTCTGTTTATCGGTTCGCCCATTGCTTACGCCATGATGCGCAAGAAGCGTGATGCCGGAAAGGGAATTGAAAAGGAAATAGCACAATAACCCCTTTAATATAACTTTTATTTTCATGTGAGTTGTGGGTGTCTCCTATGCCGGGACACCCACATTCGTTTAAAGGCAGTATTGTGAAAAGGAAATTTTATTTAATGGCTTGCCTGTTGGGCTGTTCTTTGGTCGCACAAGCCGCTTACCAGGGATATGTGTATGTGGATGCCAACCGTAACGGGCGCTATGACAAAGGTGAGAAACTGTTGCAAGGCGTCTGTGTGTCCGACGGGCTGAACGTGGTGAAGACCGGAAAAGACGGCAGCTTCTCGTTACCCGGACATGTCCGGCATTGGTATATACGACGCCTTACTCCCGTCATCCGTCGGCCACGGTAGATTCCTCGCCCGTCCTGGTCGGTAAGGTGGTCTATTGCGGTGCTTCGGATGGCATCTTGTATGCCATCGACCTGGAAAGCGGGCGGACTATCCGGAGACATCGGATGGGGGCTCCGGTCTTGGCCGGTTTGACGCATGAAGGTGAGTATTTGTATGCGGTGGACTACGGAGGCAACGTCTATTCCATCCGGCTTTAACGCGCCGTTTTGCGATAGGGCTATTGAGGGCTTTCGATAGCCCTATCGTTGCTTACCGATAGCCCTATTGATGGGTGGTGATAGCTCTATCATCGTCTCATGGCCGTGCTGCGTGTGGCCCGCCAATAAAAAAAGAGGGGATTCGCTCCCCTCTTTTTGTTCCTAGTTTCGTTATATCACTTTTCATCGGATGTTCTCTTGGGACATCGCGTGAAGAATGATTCTTATAACGTCTGCTTCACTTCTACTTCCTCGTAAGTTTCGATGACATCACCCACCTTAATATCGTTGCAGTTGGTCAGGCTGATGCCGCACTCGAAGTTGGTGCCTACCTCCTTCACATCGTCCTTGAAACGCTTCAGGGCGTTGATGGCACCGGTGTAGACCACGATACCGTCGCGGATGAGGCGTGCCTTGTCGGTGCGTTTTACCTTGCCGGTCTTCACCATGGCACCGGCCACCTGGCCCACCTTGCTGATGTTGAACACCTCGCGTACCTCGATAGTGGCGGTCACCTGCTCCTTCAGCGTCGGGGCCAGCATACCTTCCATGGCAGCTTTTACCTCTTCGATGGCGTCGTAGATGATGGAGTATTTGCGGATGTCTACGCCTTCCTGTTCGGCCAGCTTGGCGGCACCGCTCGACGGACGTACCTGGAAACCTACGATGATGGCATCCGAGGCAGCAGCCAGCGATACGTCGGACTCCGAAATTTGTCCCACACCCTTGTGGATGACGTTCACCTGGATTTGCTCCGTAGACAGCTTGATGAGGGAGTCGCTCAATGCTTCTACTGAGCCGTCCACGTCGCCTTTGACGATGATGTTCAGTTCGTGGAAGTCGCCTAAAGCCAAGCGACGGCCTACTTCGTCGAGGGTCAGCATCTTCTGTGTACGCAGGCCCTGTTCGCGTTGCAGTTGTTCGCGTTTGTTGGCGATTTCGCGGGCTTCCTGTTCCGTTTCGATGACGTGGAAGGTATCGCCGGCGGCAGGTGCGCCGTTCAAGCCCAGGATAAGGGCAGGTTCGGACGGGCCGGCCTGCTTCATGCGCTGGTTACGCTCGTTGAACATGGCTTTCACCTTGCCGTAGTGTGTGCCGGCCAAGACAATGTCGCCCACCTTCAGCGTACCGTTGGACACGAGCACCGTGGCCACATAGCCGCGGCCCTTGTCCAGGGATGACTCGATGATGGAGCCGGTGGCGCGGCGGTTGGGGTTGGCCTTCAGGTCGAGCATTTCGGCTTCCAGCAACACCTTCTCCAGCAGTTCGTTGACACCGATGCCTTTTTTGGCGGAGATATCCTGGGACTGGTATTTGCCACCCCATTCCTCTACGAGATAATTCATGTTGGCCAGTTCTTCCTTTATCTTGTCCGGGTTGGCAGCCGGCTTGTCTATTTTGTTGATGGCAAAGACGATAGGCACGCCGGCAGCCATGGCGTGGTTGATGGCTTCCTTGGTCTGCGGCATGACGTTGTCGTCTGCGGCCACGATGACGATGACCACGTCCGTCACCTTGGCACCACGGGCGCGCATGGCCGTGAAGGCTTCGTGTCCCGGTGTGTCGAGGAAGGTGATTTGTCGTCCGTCTTCCAGTGTCACATGGTAGGCGCCGATGTGCTGCGTGATGCCGCCGGCCTCGCCCGCAATGACGTTGGACTTGCGGATGTAGTCGAGTAATGAGGTCTTACCATGGTCTACGTGTCCCATCACCGTTACAATCGGGGCACGAGGCTGCAAATCCTCTTCCTTGTCGGCTTCTTCGACGATGGCCTGTGCCACTTCGGCACTGACGTATTCCGTTTTGAAACCGAATTCTTCGGCCACGAGGTTGATGGTTTCTGCGTCCAGGCGCTGGTTGATGGACACCATGATACCCACGCTCATGCAGGTGGCGATGACTTGCGTCACGGGTACGTTCATCATGCTGGCCAGTTCGTTGGCGGTCACGAATTCCGTCAGTTTCAGCACTTTGCTTTCGGCTTCCTCCAGGTTCTCCAGTTCCTGACGGCGTTCGGCATCCTGTTCACGTTTTTCCTTGCGGTATTTGGCTGCCTTGTTCTTGCCCTTGGCGGTGAGGCGGGCCAGCGTCTCTTTCACCTGCTTGGCCACGTCTTCTTCGCTCACTTCCTGCTTGACGACAGGCTTCTTGAAGCGGTCCTTGTTCTTCTTTCCGCTGCCTTGGGCTTCCTTTCCGCCTCCGCCTTTCGGATGGTCACCGCCTCCGCCTTTCGGGAAGTTGGAGACGTTGTTGATGTCTACCTTTTCCTTATTGATGCGGGCACGCTTCTTTTTGGAGTCACCGTCTTTGGTTTCCTTGCTGCTCTTGGCATCGTCGCGGCGTATTTCCTTGATGATGGCCTCCTTCATTTGTTTGCGCTGGTCTTGGCGCTGTTTTTCCTTTTCTTCGCGTTCACGGCGTTTTTCCTCCTTTGATTTCTTGCGGGGGCGCGTGGACTGGTTCAGCGCAGCCAGGTCAATTTGGCCGATGATGTTAATCTTGGTGCCCAGGCCTTCGTGGTGTATCTTGAAGACCTCTTCTTCTTGCTTGGCCGGTTGTTCTTCTTCCATAGGAGATTCTTCTTCAGTGTCCGGAGTTTCCGGTTCTTCCTTGTTGACGACAGGTTCTTCCGCCTCGGGTTCTTTTTCCTCGGGCTGCTCTTCCGCTTCGGGCTGTTCTGCGACGGGCGTCTGGGCTGCTTCTTCCACTTGAGGAGCGGGTTGCGGCGTTTCTACGGGTTCGGCTTCCTGAGCGGGTTCCGGTTCAGGTTGCGGTTCCGGTTCAGGTTCGGGCATCGGCGTCTGTGAAACGGGCACCGCCTGTTTGGGATGCTTCAGGCTCTCCAGATCAATCTTGCCTATGGGCTTGAATTTGGGCAGTTTGTCCTCCGGAATGACGGTTTTTATCTCTTCCGCCACTTTTTCTTTTTCCTGCGTTCCGTTATTTTCGTGTGCTGCAGTGCGGGCGGCGGCTTTATTGCGTTCCTTGTAGCTTTGCCGCTCCTGGCTGAAGCGTTCCGATTTTATTTTAAGGTCTTTGTCCGTACTAAATTCTTTCTTGAGCATTTCGAATTGCTCGTCCGTAATCTTCGTGTTGGGATTTGCCTCCACGGTAAATCCCTTCTTTTGCAGGAATTCGACGGCGGTCGTGATTCCCACGTTCAAATCTCTCGTTACTTTGTTTAACCTAATCGTCATATATAATTTTTTGGCACCTTAACCCATTAACTTATTCTTCTTCAAACTCTTTCTTCAGGATGCGGATGACTTCGTCCACGGTTTCTTCCTCCAGGTCGGCCTGTTCTATGAGCATTTCGCGCGGGGCGTTCAGCACGGCTTTGGCCGTTTCGATGCCGATGCCCTTGATGGCGTCGATGATCCATCCTTCTATCTCGTCGCGGAACTCATCCAGGTAGATGTCCTCGTCCTCCTGCGGCGTGTTCTCGTCTATTTCGCGGAATACGTCGATGGTGTAGTCTGTCAGCATGCTGGCCAGTTTGATGTTGAGGCCGCCCTTGCCGATGGCCAGTGACACTTCTTCGGGTTTCAGGAAGACCTCGGCCTTGCGTTCTTCCTCGTTCAGCTTGATGGACGAGATGTGGGCGGGGCTCAGGGCACGCTGGATGAACAGCTGTGTGTTGCTGGTGTAGTTGATGACATCGATGTTTTCGTTGCGCAGTTCGCGGACGATGCCGTGTATGCGGCTTCCTTTCACGCCGACGCAGGCGCCTACCGGGTCGATGCGGTCATCATAGCTCTCTACGGCTATCTTGGCGCGTTCGCCGGGGATGCGGGCAATCTTTTTGATGGTGATGAGGCCGTCGTTGATTTCGGGCACCTCCAGTTCGAAAAGGCGTTGGAGGAAGACAGGCGACGTGCGGCTCAGGATGATTTTCGGATTGTTGTTCTTGTTCTCCACCCGGTCCACCACGGCGCGTACCGTTTCTCCCTTGTGGTAGAAGTCGGTGGGAATCTGTTCGGACTTGGGGAGCAGCAATTCGTTCTGTTCATCGTCCATCAACAGCATTTCCTTCTTCCATATCTGGTAGACTTCGGCGCTGATGATGGTGCCTACCTTATCTATATATTTATTATAAAGCGTGTCTTTCTCCAGTTCCAATATCTTGGAAGCCAGTGTCTGCCGCAGGTTCAGAATGGCGCGACGGCCGAAGCTGGCGAAGTTCACCTCGTCGGTCACCTCTTCGCCCACCTCGTAGGAGGCGTCTATCTTTTGCGCTTCGCTCAATGAAATCTGCAGGTTGGGGTTTGTCAGGTCCTCGTCCGCCACTACCTCGCGGTTGCGCCAGATTTCGAAGTCGCCCTTGTCCGGGTTCACTATTACGTCGTAGTTCTCGTCCGTGCCAAACATCTTTGCTATCACGCTGCGGAACGATTCTTCCAGCACGCTCACCATCGTGGTGCGGTTGATGTTCTTCAGTTCCTTGAACTCCGCAAAGGTATCCACCAGGCTTACTGTTTCTTCTTTCTTGGCCATATCTTATTTAAAAGTGATTAAGTATTTAGTATAATTTATATCCTCGTAAGAGAATTTCAGGTCTTCGCTCACCATTTTAGGGCGCTTGGCTCCTTCTTCTTTCACTTTTTTCAGGATGGTCAGCGTGAAATGGTTTTCGTCCGCTTCCTTCAGGATGCCTTGCAGTTTGCGGTGGTCCTTGGTCAGTACCTCCACTTCTTCTCCCGTGTGGGCCAGGTATTGTTGCAGCACTTTGAACGGTTGTCCAATGCCGGCCGAGCCTACTTCCAGTTCGTAATCCTCTTGTTCACGGTCCAGTCTGGATTCGATGTAGCGGCTCAGGTCCACGCAATCTTCTATCCAGACACCCTCCTTGTGGTCTATTTCCACCACAATCTTGTCATCAGGACTGATGTTGACTTCCACCAGGAAGTAGTCCTTTCCTTCCAGCCATTCGTCAACGATTTGGCAAACAGTTTTCTTTTCTATCATAGATTAATGACCATTAAGAACAAAAAAGAGGAGCTTGATTGCCCCTCACCTTTCATCCATTCCGCTGCAAAGATAGTAATAATCTGTTCGGCTACAAAATATTGCTTGAAAAAAGCGTCGATTTGTCTGTTTTTTCCTTCGTATTTCTTCGGTTATGCGTACCTTTGCGCGCAGATGACTGCTTTGCGACATACGACACGGGGTTTGGCTGCCTTCCATTTGGTGGCGGTGGCCATTGTGGGGATATGGGGATTGACCTTTATCTCTACCAAGTTGCTGATAGGGCGGGGGATGTCCCCGCATGAGATTTTCCTGTTGCGCTTTTCCATGGCTTACGCAGGCATCTGGTTCCTTTCCTCCCGTCGCCTGTGGGCGGATAGCTGGCGCGATGAGTTGTGGCTGTTGCTGGGGGGAGTGACGGGAGGCTCGTTCTATTTCCTGACGGAGAATACGGCGTTGGAGTTCACTTTGGCCACCAATGTGTCTTTCCTGGTGTGTACCACGCCTCTGCTTACCGCCCTGCTTTCGCTGGGTTTGTATAGGGACGTGAAGGCCACTCGCGGGTTGATTGGCGGTTCGCTGGTGGCATTGGCGGGTGTGGCGCTGGTGGTGTGCAACGGGCACTTTGTGCTCCGGCTTTCGCCGGCGGGCGATTTGCTCTCCTTGCTGGCTGCTTTGTCGTGGGCGGTCTATAGCCTGGTCATGCGGCGGATGGGCGGGCGTTATGATGTCGTTTTTATTACGCGGAAGATATTTTTCTATGGTGTGCTGACCATCTTGCCTGTTTTCCTGGTCCGTCCCTGGCAATTTGATGTTTCCTGCCTGCTGGACACCTCGGTACTTTTCCACTTGCTTTTCCTCGGCGTGTTGGCCTCTTTGGTCTGCTTTGCCGTGTGGAATGTGGTGCTGAAGCGGCTGGGCACGGTGCAGGCCTCCAATTATATCTATCTGAATCCGGTGTTCACCCTTGCGGGGTCGGCCCTGGTGCTGGGCGAGCGGCTGACGCCTATGGCCTGGATGGGGGTGGCCCTCATCTTGGGTGGAGTGTATTGGGCGGGGCGGGGGAAATAGGGTGATGGAAGTTGTGAAAAAAAGGCGGTTCTCTCCAAATTAATACGCCCGTGACTTTCCCGATTCGTCGAAAGCCGATATATTTGCAGTAAATTCACAGAAACGTCATAATGACAACGAAAAGCCTCCGGTTGCCCCGCTTGGGGCGGATGCCGGCAGGTGGCCGTCCGGCAGGATATCTCCGGGCACGGGCGCAGATATCTCCGTGCGCGGGCGCGGATATCTCCGGACATGGGCGCGGATATCTGCGTGCCGGCCGGCTGCAGGTCCCCGCATCGGCTGCCCGGTTGCGGCTTTTCGGATAACCTCTTAAAACATGGATTGATATGAAATTTATCTCTTGGAATGTGAACGGCTTGCGTGCCTGCAAGGACAAGGGCTTCGTCGAAGCGTTCCGTCAGCTGGATGCTGACTTCTTCTGCCTGCAAGAGACCAAGATGCAGGCCGGACAACTGGACCTGGCTTTCGAGGGCTATGAGTCTTATTGGAACTATGCCGAGAAGAAAGGCTATTCGGGCACGGCCATCTATACGCGCCACACTCCCCTGAACGTGACCTACGGCATCGATATCGAGCATCACGACAAGGAGGGGCGCGTCATCACCCTCGAAATGGAGGGTTTCTACCTCGTTACGGTCTACGTGCCTAATTCTCAAGATGAATTGCGCCGGCTGGACTACCGCATGACGTGGGAGGATGACTTCCGTGCCTATCTGCTCTCATTGGATGCCCGGAAGCCGGTCATCGTCTGTGGCGACCTCAACGTGGCGCATCAGGAAATCGACCTGAAGAATCCCAAGACCAACCGCCGCAACGCCGGCTTCACGGACGAGGAGCGCGGCAAGTTCAGCGAACTGCTGGCGGCGGGCTTCACCGATACGTTCCGTTACTTCTATCCCGACTGGAAGGACATCTACTCCTGGTGGTCCTACCGCTTCCGGGCACGTGAGAAGAATGCCGGCTGGCGTATCGATTACTTCCTGGTTTCCAATCGACTGGACGAGAAACTGGTCAGTGCCGGCATCCATACGGAGATTTACGGGTCGGACCATTGCCCGGTGGAGGTGGTGCTGGATTTATGAATATGAAGAAGCGCGGGGCCGGGGCTTAGCTGTTGATTTTGTTCATCAGTTGCATGACGTTGCTGGCCTCGAGCTTTTGCATGATTTTCCTTCGGTGTGTCTTGATGGTGTTGATGCTGAGGCTCATGGTCCGGGCAATCTCGACATTGCTCAGGCCATTCATGATGTGCTTCAGCACTTGTGTCTCCTGCCAGGTGAGCCCGTTGCAGGTACTCGGGCGCATCAGTTGGGCGAAGGTGGGGTCATAGTAGCGTCTCCCGTCGCGGAGGGCGTGGATGGCCTTCCGCAATTCGTTGAGGGGCGAATTCTTGGAGACGGCTCCTTCCACGTCGAGCCCGACCAGCTCGTCGGCAATCCAAGGTTCTTCATGCATGGTGTAGACCAGGATGCGGCAGGACGGCATCCGGGTGCGCAGCCGGGCGATGAAGTCGCCGCTCTGCTTTCCGCATAGTCCCAAATCGAGGATGCAAAGGTCGAACGCGGAGTCTTCCGGCAGGTCTTCCAGCCGGATGTCGGTCTTGGTGGTGCAGGACACGTTGTGCAGCTCCGTGGCGAGGGCCTGTATGCCTTGCAGCACGATGGGGTGGTCGTCTATGGCGAGTATGCGGTAGTTGTTCTCAGTCATGTTGCTGTCGGATTGGAAAGGTTAGGGTGAATCGGTTCTGGTCTTTTTCCCGCTCCCTGGAAAGGGTGGCTTTCAGGGATTTGGCCCGTTCTTCCACGGTGCGCAGCCCGATGCCTTCCGGATTGTCGGGAAGGGTGAAGGCGTTCCCGTTGTCGGTGATGGTCAGGGTGCAGCGTCCCGTCTCGTCTGTCTCCAATGCCAGCGTGATGCAGGTGGCTTGCGCGTGCTTCAGGCAGTTGGACACGGTTTCCTGCGTGATGCGGTAAATGTCCCGCGCCGTTTCCTTGTCCAGCCGCTCGTTGTGCCCGCTTGGGTGGTAAGTGATGTCTGCCTGGCTGTTGCCGGACATGAAAGAGGCGTAGCGTGCCAGCAGCTCGTCCAGGCCGATGCGCTCGAAGTCCGGAGGCATCAGTTCGTGCGATATGGCCCTTATCTCTTGTTTCAGCCCGTTTACGGTTTCGCTGATTTCCTTCCACGCTTGCGGATGGTGGTTTCCCGCCGTCTCGATGCGCATTTGCAGGGCCAGCAGCTCGTTGGCTATGCCGTCGTGCAGTTCCTTGGCCAGGTGCTTGCATTCCTCTTCCAGCCCCTCGGTGTAGCGCCGGGCGGCTTCCCGTTCTTTTTCTTGCTGCACGTGTCGCAGGCGGCGTTCGGTGGCTTTCTGCTTATGGCGGAAGTAGGCGAGCGCCAAGACAGCCGCAAACAGGATGCAGAGGGCGGCCACCACGGTTCGCAGCTGGGCGGCTTCTTTTTGCAGCAACTGTTCGTTGAGGCGGGCGTTTTGCAGCTCTTGCTCCTTGGTGCGGTACTTGATGTTGAGCCGGGCCATTTCGTCGGTCAGTTCCCGGCGGGCCAATGTGTCCGTCCACAGGCGGGCGCTGTCCATGCAGGCAAAGGCGCGTTTGTGGTCTCCCAGTGCCTGGTAACACTGGGCCATGTCGGCGTAGAGCGTATGCCGGTCCGTTCCCGTCCCCTCTTGCTGCAGGTGGCGGAAGTCTTGCAGGGCTGCGGCATATTGCTCCAGCATCAGCAGGGCTTTTGCCCTGGCTTGGAGGTATCCCCGCGCGGCAATGGTGCCGGGTGTCACTTGGTGCAGCAGGCGGTTGCCCATGCGGAGGTATTGTTTCAGGGAATCGGTCTGGTGATTGTCTCCGAAGCAGGCCAGGAATCCGCTCATGCAACGGAGTTTCCATTCCGCGTTGTCCTCCTCGCAGGCCATTTGCCACGCCTGGCGGATGGAGCGTCCGGCCTCTTCGGCGTGTCCTGCCGCCAGCTTGATGTTGGCGCCCACCTGCAAGGCGTTGAACGCGGCCAGGCGTTCGTCCGTCTTCAGCGCGTGTGCCCACGCTCGGTCGATGTATTGCTCCGCCTCGGCGAAGTGCTTCAGGTTGTAGTGGAATACGGCCAGGTTCATGTTGAGGTGCGCCAGCCAACTCTCGTCCCCGTATTGCAGGGCGGCCTCCAACGCCTTGTTGTAGTAGAGCAAGGCAGAATCTGGTTCGTGGGCGCGGCGGTAGAGGATGCCCAGGTCGTTGTAGACGCTGACATGGGTTTCCAAGTCCTTTGTCCGGTGCAGGTGGGGCAGGACGCTTTTCTTGCCCTCCAATCCCCGCCGCTCGTCGCCTTGGTAGACGTAGAGGGTGGCCTGTTCATTCAGCAGGGTGGGGTAGACGGGCGATTGTTCCACATCCGGCATGGCAAATGCACTGTCAAAACACTGTTGTGCGGCCTCCAGTTCCCCTTCGCCCATCTGGGTGGCGGCGCGGTCGTAGAGGCGGGTCAGCAAGGTGTCCCTGTCCGTCTCTGTGGTCTGGGACGACGCACAAGCCGGCAGCAAGAGGAAAACGAGCAAAAGTCGGATGTTCATCGTACTTGCATTTTGGGATTTGCTGCAAAAGTAGTGCTTTTTTCCGAAAATGAAATGCTACCGCGCAGGGAAAAGTTTTCGCTACCTGCCCAATACCTCCCCAATACCTGCCCAATTCCTCCCCACTATCTGCCCAATGTTTTTCCAAATTCATGAATAGGACATATAGTGGGGAAGGAACGGGGCGGATTGAGGCTAATAGTGCTCAGTCTTCAAGCCCTTGCAGTACCATGCTCCAACCCTTGAACACGAACCAAAGAGCCACCAGCGAGATAAGTCCCACCACCATGCCCGTCAGGGGGAAGAAACCGATGATGCTGCCCACCAGCAGGATAATCATGCTGATGCGCAACTTGCCTGCACCGGCCTGCCCCTGCGTGCCCAGGGCGGACGATTGCATCATGGCGGTGTAGCCCAGGAACTCGACGATGAAAGCAATCAGCAGTAGGATGCCTGCCACGATACCTCCCAGCAAGGGTATCCATCCGAAGATGACGGCCACGATGCTCAGGATGACGGCAATCTTCAGCCGCGAGACGCCTGCCGCGCCCTTCGCATCCAGACCGGATTGGAGCTTGCCCAAGCCGATGAAGAAGAGCACCAGTCCCACCAAGGCGGCAATGCCCGTGGTGGTCGAGTCGCCGATGCTGTCATAGAGGTGCAGCAGGATGGCCATCAGCACCAGGTAGGCGCCTTGGCTGGCCGGGCTTGCCCACCGGATGCCCAGGCTGTTGCTGCTCATGAACAGGGCCACCAATGCAGCCACCAGTCCGATGTAGTCCAGCCAGGTAGGCATACTCGGAATCAGCGACAACAGGCCGCAGAGCACGCCCGCGCCCGCTATGCCGAGGAACGGTGTAGGCATCTGCACCCCGCCTTTGTGGAAAGCATACAGGGCCAGTCCGGCGCCCACTACGCCCACCGCCTGGCAGCAGAACGCCGCCACGTCAAAATCGGGCACGCCCAACAGCGACCAAAAGTCGGGCAACAGCGTGCACGCCATCATCAACATGCAGAATTGCAACTGCAAGAACTTCATTTTTTTTGTTTTCTCGTCCATGATTGTTAGAGTTTAAAGGGTTAATAAATAGGGGTTGTTATAGGTCTGTCAATTGCATACCGGACGTACTGAACATCCCATGGTGTGATAGATTTGTCCGGAACCTAAACCTCTGCCGTCTATGGGGTAATACTCATCAAATGTAGGCAGGTGGAAATTCATTCCATAGATATTCCCAAGTCCATGTCCTGCGATGCTATAGTATTCCTTTCCACTCCAATAACTGCCATTGATTCCTCTGTCGCGCAGGTCATGGTAGCCATAGTTAAAGCCGCTTGCCGGAAGGAATATGCTGTTTCCATTCGGTCCGGTGAAGCGTATGCCATCCACGCCGTTTACGGCATCATGAGTTTTCTCGCAGTTTTTAATCAGTTCTTCTAGTTCCTTTTCGGTGGGCATGCGCCATGTGTCTCCCCACTTGTTAGCGGCAATGTCGTAGGCGGCTATTCCGGATATGCCGTATATTTCGTCGGCGGCATCCACAATTTTCTCATGGATTTCAAGCTCTTCTATGCGTTCCATGCGCAAGTCTGTACCCGTGCAGTCCCCCCAAATGTAAAGTCCGCCATAGTCGCTGGCTTCGGAAGCGCCTACATTGTGGCTGGCCCATTTGACGCTAAGGCCCAAATCTACGGCTTCGGCAATGATGGGCACTTCTTCATAATTGACGGTGAATTGGGTTTCCCCAATGGCATTATCCCAATTGGCGTCTGTCCCCTCCCAATGGATGGTATAGGTGTTTTGGCCGGGGAATACATCCACGGTTTGTTCCACTATCTTTTCCCTGCATTCCATGCCAAATTGATAATCAAGATGATATTGGTCGTGGGCATAGGCTTCCGCATTAGACAATTCAATATAAGAATCATCCAATCTTCTGAAATTGTCTATCCGGAATTTCAGCGTCAGGGTGGTATAGGTCTGATAGCCGCTGAAGCTATACCCGTCTTCGTGCGAAATGACTTCGATGAGCGGTCTTGTTTCTGTCACTTCCGGCGTATTCAGCAGGCTTCCCCTTCCGATGGTGGTGGTAATTCTCTTGGACCACAAGATGTTATCTTTCGCATCTCTCAGCCTTACTTCTATCCTGTGCTCAGCCACCGGCATAGGGATGTAGAAAGTCTTTCTTTGTCCGCCCCACTCCGGGTTGAACGTATAAGCGACGTCTTGGTTGTTATAGTAAACACGTTCTTCCAATACAGCCTCTTCTGCTGTAATATCTGCTACTCTGAAATCCCCTTCCAGGTCTTCGGAATTTAAGAAGTCGGTTCCCGCAATCTCTATCTTTTCCGCGCCTTCCGGAATGGGGTCAACGGTCACTACCAGCAAGCCGCACAAGTGCTTGAAGTAAAGGCCGCCTTCCCCGTCCGGCAGTCCCAGCATAGGGCCACTGCTGTAGCCGGTATATTCCGTGCTATGCGGGAAGAGGACATCCAGGGTGTTCCCCTCCAGTCGGGCTTCTTCGTGGTAGGGATAATAGGCGGCTTTCACTTCTCCGCCTGCGGGCAGGCTGCCGGTAAAGCTGGCTACATTGCCTGTCATGCCGTTGAATGTGAAGGGGACAGGGCTTTCTTCGCCTTCCACGAATACGCCTATGCGGTCGCCTTCCGTCCACGTGAGGTTTCCGTTTTCTCCTATCTGGGTGCGCGTATCGGCCTCGGCGTTCTCCACCGTGACTTTCAATACATAAGGCCGGTCTTGTTCCATGCCTTGCGTCAGGTCCTCGTTGGTACAGCCCGTCCAAATGGCCAAGCCGCCTAACATAACTGCGAGTAATAACTTTCTCATACGGTATGATGTTTTCGGTCTAACAATGGATGATTTTATGGATTATATAGTTTCCCAAGCACCCTCTTCCGTTTCATAGGATTCAGTGCCCGATCCGCCGATGCTGGCTTGGAAACCGGCTTCAATGGATACTTCGATGCATTCTACACGTGGCGCCTCGTAGGCTTCCGCACGGAGCTGTTGTTTTTCGGCATTCATCATTCTTCTTGTTTTAAGTGTTCTGGTTCTTCAATGGATATCCACTATTCTTGTTTGGGGAGGGGCGATGTCCTCACTCCCCCAACATGGCTTCGCGTTCTTTTTTCCACTGCTTTTCCTGCTCGTTAATGGCGTCTTTCTCGGCATCGTACGTCTGTTTGCTCACAAACTTCAGCCGGTTGCAGCCGTTGATGTACTTGGCAGGGATTTCGGGCGCATAGATGGTTTCCTCCACGTGCAGCGTGTCGCCTTCGGCCAGAGGGGCAAGGAATCCGGAAGTTGTTTCTGCACAGATAGGCGTGTCGTCGTCCATGAGGTAGTAATACTGGACAATGGTCTCGTCGGATGCTTGCGTCATCACCGCGTCAAACACCACATCCAGGCGTAGGGGTCTTTCGCCTCCCCCGAAGAAGGCATATTCCGGCAAGCGCACCTTCTCCACCTTGATGTCCGACACAATCTTGTAGGGCAGGCCGTCCGCTTCGGTGTAGGGCAGGGTGCGCCCCACCATCTTGTCGGCCATGGGTTGGAACTCCTCTTCCATCTTTTCGAAGCTTTCTACGATGCTTGCTATGCCTTGCATGGCCGTCTTCAGGTCGCCTTCTCCTTCTCCTTTCTCTTTGAGTTTGGAGAGCTCTTGGGTCAAGTCCACTAATTTTTCTTCATACGCTCCCGGAATTTCGCCGAAGAGGCTGTCCTTGCTTGCATTGCCGCCTCCGCAAGAGGCCAATGCCCATGCTCCTGCCACGACGGCGGCAGAGCCTAAAATCAGTTGTTTCAGTTTCATTGTCATTGGTTGTTAAATAGGTGTTCAGATTTAGTTTATACTACATGTCGGAATTTAGATGGCACACAGATGACACTGATTGGACAGATGGCCACAGATTTTAATTAGCAGATAATAAAGAATCTGCGACTATACATTAATGTAAAAGTCATAAGATGTTTTGAGCGAAACTAAAATCTGCTTAATCTGTGTCATCTGCGTGCCATCCCCCGATAAATTATCATTTAATTTTGTACATATATATAGTTTAGTAATGATGGGGTTACCGGTAGGGCACAACGATACTGTTCTTCCGGGCATCGCGCCACGTGCCTTTTATGAACACGGGTTGTTTATGTATGACTTTCCTCTTATTCGAAGAAGGAAGGACAGTGCTTCGTGTTGTAGTCCGGTTGATAGCATCATACTCAGCGAAATCCTCGAAGTCATATATCCAACCGTTGCCCTCGGATGCACGCATAATGGCTTTATAGATAGCTTCACGGCTGGGAGCGTTAAACCACGAATAATCCTGATTCATCACGCTGTTTTCCGTCGGACGGTATACTCCTTTTGCCCACAAGTAAGCACCTTCGTAAATGCCTACCTCATTAGCATAACGTTCGTCTTTAAGCAGATGCGCCCATTGAATCTCGTCGGGTGAATTGGTGAAGTCAATGTTAGCACCCCACCCCCTTGACTTGTAATAGGAATCGAAAGACACTTTATCTTCAGCAGTTGCCGTTACGTTTTCATATCCTCCATAGATGTATTCATCCAACAGCTTGGCAAAGCCATGACCGCCTGCTTCGTGGATGATAACGTCTGACGGTCCACCGACTCCGATATGAGCAACTGAAGCTCCTGCATCGTACATATTGGTATAACCGGAAACGAAGAAACCATTTGGATTATTCACAACATTTACAATTGGTGCATTGTCCAAATTTATGTTAGGAATCTTAGAAGCATATTCAAAGCAAATATTATCGTTTCCGATATAGTCATTGCCCATAAACATACCGATTCGAAGATCCATGTGTCCACTTTGGTCTGAAATGTATTCTGTACCCGATATCACTTTTACTGCATACACATTAAAGCGGTTACGGAATGACTTGTATGGCTCGATAGAGAAGAAATACTCCATGGATTGTTTCATATCTGTTTCATATTTACCTCCGGTTTCCATGTCCCTATCTACGTAGGCATCGCCCATAAACACTAAGTCAATCCCCTTGCCCACACTTGCCGTTTGCAAAGTAACCACTTCTCCATCACGTGAATAATCCGTAGATGTATAATATTCAGTAGAGAATATAGGATGTTCTTCTGGTTCTCCCAAACGTGCGTAAAGGATGCTATCCACAATATCTGTATAATAAGATTCGGGAGCACCCCAATCTTTATTGAGCATTTCAATCAAATACCCTTCATCGTCAATAAGGAAACTATTGCCCATTCCGCTTAGTCCTGACAAGCTACCATCTCCCAATGACTTCCAGAGTCTTATCATATCTTTAATTGGATAATCTTTGGTGTCTTGAATGGTTTCTTCCCTTGTTGCACCCATCCAGTCTTGATGAGCAATGATAGTTGCATAACCTTTGTTGTGGTAGGAAAGATGAATGTTAGCGAAAGCATCGCTGGGCGTGTCAATCATGATATGGTTCACTTTATTTTTCCTTAATATGTCATAGATGTTTGTTTCCCCTTGCGATTTATCCAAGTACTCTACTTCTTCATTTTCCATTCTAAGATTGATGTTCGTCATATCAATACGACCTCCATTCCAAGGATTTTGTTGTATGATATTCCACCCAAAATTATCCCATTCAGAATGTTGCTTCACCGCGTCCGGAACGGGACCATAAATGCCGTTTCCGCTTATATCCAAACTTCCTGCTTCCAAGCTGTTCATCAGGTCAGCAAATTCTGGTGGCAATTGTCCATATAATCCATTATTGTCGAGGTTAAGCATAACCACATAGGGACTTTCTATGGTGCGATATTCATTATTGTTCACACCATACCATTCATAAATGGGTTTGTCGCTCAGCCAATTCGTATTGTTTACCCAACTTTCTCCATGGGTAGCGTGATACAATGCGATTAATGCTTCTTTTTGCTTTTCCATTTCTTCCAATTCCTTCTCACTTCCTGTATCCAAAATATATACATGTCCGGCTTTAAAACCTCCTTTGGGTGCAGTCCTTGCGAAAAGAAAATCTCCCCATCCATCTTCTCCGGAATAATAAAAAGTTAACCTTGTACCATCAGGTTGAGGTAAAATAGGGATATACATGCTTGTAGAACCGTTTTCTAAGTTTATATCCATATAAATTTGGGTATTGCCTTCTTCTATGGATAAAGTTTCGGTTGACAGGTTGAATGTTCCTTTGACCTGTAGAATGTGCTCTCCATTAATCCAAATAGATTGGGGATGACAATCTTTTGGAAAAAGGTTCTCTGTCACAGTAAGTTTCAGATAAGCAAATAAATGCTTAAAAGTCAAATGGACTTGATTGTTCTCTATTTTACTCTTGGCATAAAGGAATGGAGATACTTCAGAATCAAGCACATAATTATAGTTTATTTCTATTCCATCATTTGTATAATTATTATAGGCGGGAAAATAAGCATAGACCGAATCTCCCTCTTCTCCATTTAACGCCTCAGGAGTCCCTTTGACAAACTCAACTTGATCAGAGTTTTCAGTTGTCATTGCTTGATAAGTTATGGGAACTTGTCCCTTTGCATAAAGGGAGATAGCATCCATTTCTTCCCAAGTGGCATATGTCTTGTCGGCATTTTCAGCTTCTTGAAATGCTACACGTGTTTTGACATTAGAATCTGCAAAGATTCTAATGTCTTTATTAGTTACGTTAAAGGAATCGTCTTGACAGGCTATTAAAGACAAAGCCGAGAGTATTGCTACGGATATATACTTTATTGCTTTCATACTTTCATTCTTTTTATGTTACCATTCTTCTGTTGGCATATCGTCGATACCTGGTTTAACAGATACGTCCCCTCCTTGCATAATAGTTACAATTTCTCTAACCGTATGCCCATTGTGATAGAAGGAAAATACAATTTGCCCGCTTCGTACATCAGAGGACGTATTTGATTCTGCACTTAATTTATAAGTAGTAATATAAGTACCTTTTGACTTCTCGGTGAAAATGTCTCTCAGCTGAATCCAATAAACGTCTATGTTTACGTCCAAATATTCCATCTCACTTTCTGTTACGATAACAAACTCCTGTTCCTTATTATCCAGTTCTTGAGGTGCAGAAATTATTTTAAGAATAGGGTTCTTGCCCCGTTGCACGACCTGAATCTTATGAGTTACATTCGGACTTGTGATGGTAATGACGGCTGTCCTGTCATCGGTTCGTGGATTTTCTGCCACATCGAAATGCAGCACCCGTTCCGTCAGTCCGCGCGTTTCGACTTGGGTAATCCAGTCGGCATCGGTGTTGACGGTGAAGTCTACGTTGGCTTGCACGGAAATGTCCAACGTGCCCCCTTCGGTTTCCACCTCGTAGAAGTCTTGGGCAATCACGATGGCATTCTGCTGCATTTGCGTTACGATGAGGTTCTCGCTCAATCCTTCTTCCTCGCAGATGAAGCGTATCTCTGCTGTGCGTGCATCAAACGTGTTGTTGGGCAGGACTTCAAAAGTGTAGGCATCCCCGTCGGATGCGGTATGAACCAGCCAATCCACTTCGGGCATAATCAATTGATAGGCGGCGTTGCTTTGGACGGTCACATCGAAGAGTTCACCTCCTGCGCTTGCCGTATATTCTTGGACGGACAGTTGCAGATAAGTCTTCCCTTCTTGGCGGACGGTGATTTCCTGTCCGCTTTCAGCCCCTTCCTTGTGCAAGGTTATCGTTGCTTCTCTCGCCTCCTCATTTTCATTCGCCGCCACATCGAAGTGCAGCACCCGCTCCGTCAGTCCGCGCGTCTCGACTTGGGTAATCCAGTCGGCATCCGTACTGACGGTGAAGTCTACATTGGCCTGTACGGGAATGTCCAGCGTGCCCCCTTCGGCTTCCACCTCGTAGAAGTCTTGAGTTATCACGATGGCATTCTGCTGCATTTGCGTTACGATGAGGCTCTCGCTCAATCCCTCTTTCTCGCAGATGAAGCGTATCTCTGCTGTGCGTGCATCAAACGTGTTGTTGGGCAGGACTTCAAAAGTGTAGGCATCCCCGTCGGATGCGGTATGAACCAGCCAATCCACTTCGGGCATAATCAATTGATAGGCGGCGTTGCTTTGGACGGTCACATCGAAGAGTTCACCTCCTGCGCTTGCCGTATATTCTTGGACGGACAGTTGCAGATAAGTCTTCCCTTCTTGGCGGACGGTGATTTCCTGTCCGCTTTCAGCCCCTTCCTTGTGCAAGGTTATCGTTGCTTCTCTCGCCTCTTCACTTTCATTCGCCGCCACATCGAAGTGCAGCACCCGTTCCGTCAGTCCGCGCGTCTCGACTTGGGTAATCCAGTCAGCATTCGTGCTGACGGTGAAGTCCACGTTGGCCTGCACGGCGAAGTCGAGGGCGTCGCCTTCCGCGCCGATTTCATAAATGCTTTGCGCCACCACGATAGCATCCCGCTGCATTTGCGTCACGGTGACGGTCTCGGTCAATCCTTCTTCCTCGCAGATGAAGCGTATCTCTGCTGTGCGTGCATCATACGTTTCGTTGGGCAGGACTTCAAAGGTGTAGGCATCCCCGTCGGATGCGGTATGAACCAGCCAATCCACTTCGGGCATAATCAATTGATAGGCGGCGTTGCTTTGGACGGTCACATCGAAGAGTTCACCTCTTGCGCTTGCCGTGTATTCTTGGATGGAGAGTTGCAGGCGGCTTTTCCCGGCTTGGTACACTTTTATCATTTGTTCCATCCCGGCACTTTCAGATGACAGGATTATCGTCGCCTCTCTCGCCTCCTCACTCTCATTCGCCGCCACATCGAAGTGCAGCACCCGTTCCGTCAGTCCGCGCGTCTCGACTTGGGTAATCCAGTCGGCATCCGTGCTGACGGTGAAGTCCACGTTGGCCTGCACGGCGAAGTTGAGGGCGCCGCCTTCCGCGCCGATTTCATAAATGCTTTGCGCCACCACAATGGCATCCCGCTGCATCTGTTGGATGCTTACAGTCTGTTCCAACCCGTTCTCCTCGTCCACGAACCGGATTACCGCCTCGCGCGCGTCATACGTATCGTTGGGCGCGACGGTGAAGTAATGCGTGTAGGTGGACAGGGCGCGGGTGTCGGCCTCCGTGATCCAATCCACGGAAGGCATCTCTATCTGATATGTATTATTGCTTTTCAGTTCCACTTTGATGGTCTCGCCGTTGCTGCCCACGAGGTATTCGTCTTGCGTCAGGATGAGGACGGGGCTGCTGCCGAGTTGGTAGACGGTTACATCCTCAGTGAGGCCGTTGCCTCCGTTCAGGGTGATGATGCCTTGGCGGGGTTGCAGGTCTTCGTTTGCCGCGGCCTGGAAGTGCAAGGTCGTGGTGGTGAGGGCGCGGGTGTCCGAGGTGGGGGTGAGCCACGCCTTGGCACTCTCTTCTATCTCGTAGGATACCGATACGTTGGCTTGCAGTTCGATGTCGAAGTCCCCGCCTTCGGCTTCCAATTCTACCTTGCCGGGGGTGACGGTCAGCGCATCCTGTTGTTTCTGGGTGGCGGTCAGCGTTTCGCGCACATTGCCGCAAGTCAGGGTGATGGCGGCGTTGCGTTCGTCCGGGGTATTGTTGGCCTGGGCGGTCAGGGTCAGGGTGGTTGTACCGGCCTGTCCGCTGGCGGGCGATGCGCTGAGCCAGTCGGTGGCATCGTCCACACGGGCCGTCCAGTCGTCTGTGGCGCTGAAGGTCAGGGTGGCGGTGCCGCCTCCGCTTTCGAAGGTGAGTTGCGTGTCAGTTCCCGACGGGAAGGTGATGGAGGGTTCCTGCGCCGGGGGCGTTTCATTGTTGTCATTGTCGCTACAGCCTTGCAGGGTCCAGGCAAGGAGAGAGAGGGATATCAGGAGGTAAATGGTCCGTTTCATGGGCGTAATGCTTTAAGTGTTTGCCTCAAAGTTAGGAAATACTTCTTTACGCTCCTAAAGATAATTTAATTATTTGCCTCCGGATGCTTCAAAATCACCCCTTTGGGTGAGGGGAAATTACAGTTTGAAAGGTGTATTAACGGTTGTAAACCTACAATAGCCCGAACGCATACCCCTCTTCCTTCAGGAAGTCGATGCTGCGCGGCAGGGCGTAGGCCAGGTTGCCGTTGTTCCAGGACTTCAGCGAGTCGTGGAAGGTGATGATGGAGCCGTTGCGTGCATAGCGCATCACGTTGGCCAGCACCTGGGGCGGGCGCAGCTTTTTGGAGTAGTCGCGCGTCACGAGGTCCCACATCACGATGCGGTAGTGCTTGCGCAGCACCATGTATTGTCCCCACGTCATGTGTCCGTGGGGCGGACGGAAAAGAAGCGGGAACAAGGCCTGTTCCACCAGGGCGTCGTCCGCTCCTTCCTCGCACGTGGCCAGCATGAACTCGTGCGCCCGTTTCACGTTGTCCAGGTAGGGATGGGAGGCATGTTCGAAACCGCGCAGGTGGTTGTAGGTGTGGTTGCCGATGCGGTGGCCGCGCTCCACCACGTCCTGGAAGATGTCCGGATGTTTGCGGATATTGTCGCCCACCAGGAAGAAGGTGGCCTTGATGCCGTGCCGGTCCAGCAAGTCCAGGACCCAGGGCGTCACCTCGGGGATGGGGCCGTCGTCGAAGGTCAGGTAGACTTTCTTCTCCGTGGGGTCCATCCGCCAGAGGGCGCTTGGATAGAGCTTGCGTATTATGTCGGGGGGTTGCTCGATGAACACGGCTATTCGTTGTATCCCATTCGTTCCATATAGTGATGGTAGAGGCTGCCCAGCTGTTCCTCGTAGGTCCCGGTCTGCCGGGAGTCGTACTTCCGCATCAGCTTCACCTCCGTATCCAGCAGGGAGAGGTGATACTGGCATTCTCTGCCCGAGACGATGAAGCGGCCTTCATCCAGGCTGAGGTACCACGTCGCGTATTCCACGGACTTGTCCGCCAGGGCCTTCACGATGGCGTCGGCCTTCTCCGTCTCTCCCAGCTGATAGTATGCCTCGGCCATCTGCAGGGCGCCGTTCTGGAAGTCGTAGGGCACGTTGGCGGCGGGAATCATCTTCTCCGCATAGTCCAGCGCGGCCTTGGCCTTGTCCTTTTTGCCTTCCTTCATCAGTTGTTGCACCAGTTGCGCGAAGATGCGCCGGTGTGAGTAGCACATGCGCAGGGCATTTTCGTCGATGTAGATGCCGGGGCGGTCGATGCCGCCGAACTTGAACTTGTGCATCAGGTTGTCGTACATCTTTTCCGAGTCGATGGTGACGCCTGTCTTCGTGTTGTCGAAGGGGGTGAACCGGTAGGCCAGTCCCTCCTGCACGAAGAAGTTGTCCATGCCCAGCTGGTTGTCCGAACCCACGCTGATGGCGATGTAGAGCGGCCGTTCCCAGTTGGTTTCGGCCAGCATTTCCAGCATCATCAGTTCGTTCTTGTAGAGCCCGCGTTTGGGATGGTAGTTTCCATACGCGTCCTTGGTGCGCAGCTTGAAGGACATGTAGTCCGGGATGCTGTCGCCGGGAATCATCATGCCGCTGCGGCGCACGGCCTCTTTGTCCACCTTGATGACGATGCTGTCCGTGGGGATGATGTTCAGGTCCTTGTTGTTGGGGTTGCGCACCCAGTGTTCCAGGATGTTCTTCAGCTCGTAGGGGTTCTCGCCGAATTCCTTCCGGATGTTCAGCAGCACTTCGGGATTGCCGGCCGCGGCTTCCTTTTCGGCCTCGGCATAGAGCTGGTCGATGCTTTTCGCCACTTCGGGGTGGATGGGGATGTATTCGTTGTTGCCTTCCATGTAGTCGCTGCGCTTCCAGGTGATGGGCACCGAGGGGCTGTCGTAGGCCGGGCGCTTCATCTGGTCGATGTACCAGTCCGTCTGCAGGTAGCTGAGGTTGCACGTGCGGGCGTCGGGGCGGAAGCCCTCGGTCTCCTGTCCGTACCACAGGGGGAAGGTGTCGTTGTCTCCGTTGGTGAAGATGATGGGGTCGCCGCCCTCCTGGAGGGACATCAGGTAGTTCTCGCCGAAGTCGCGCGCCATGTAGCGGCCGCTGCGGTCGTGGTCGTCCCACGTCTGGCTGGCCATCTGTATGGGCACCAGCAGGC
>DHKFC23501__coassemble_1072_pt1 | contig 49545 bp, 34 predicted proteins | sample DHKFC23501__metabat2_low_PE_030 | metagenome-assembled genome bin DHKFC23501
GATTAAGTTTTATCATAGATTTATGAATTTCAATGGTTTTACAAATAAATATATCCGTGAAATCCGCGTAATCCGCGCCTAAACTAAATTTCTATTTTTTAGCATTGAACTTCTTGATGGCCAAGGCCAGCACGACTATCGTCATTCCTGCCAAGACCAGGACTTCCGTCAGCACATACCCGACGGGGAGTTGCTGGATCATCAGTACCCGCATGGCGGCGATGTACCAGCGTGCCGGGATGATGCATGTGAACCATTGCAGCGCCGGCGGCATGTTCTCCACAGGGAAGATCATGCCGGACAGCAGCACCACGGGAATCATGAACATCACGCCGGAAATCAGCAAGGCGGCTACCTGTGTGGAGGCGATGGTGGAAACCTGCAATCCCAAGGCCAAGGCAAGAATCATATACAGGAGGGTCACCCATATCACGTTGAGGATACTGAAGGAGAAGGGAATGCCCAGCACGGTATAGCTCAATACCAGCACCAGTGTCAGGATGAGGCAAGACAGCAGGAAGTAGGGCACCAGCTTGCCCAGAATGATGGTCCGGGGACGTACCGGCGACACCAGTAGCAGGTTCATCGTGCCGGATTCCTTCTCGCTGACAATGGAGACGGAGGTCATCATGGCGCAGATGAGGATGAATATCATTCCCATGATGCCGGGCACGAAGTTGTAGGCGCTCTTCAGTTGCGGATTGTAGAGCGTGTGGGTCACGACAGGGAGGCTACCCGTGGCCGAACGGATGACACTCTCCAGATAGGCCGTGGCGGTCTGTGCCAGGTTGGTATTGGAAGCGTCCACGATAATCTGATGCTTCAGCTTGCCGTCTTCCCATCTGAACACGACGGCGGCGTCTGCCCGCCCTTTCCGCAACAGGCTTTCCACGTCATGCGGGGAAACAACGCCTTCGAATGCGAAGTAGGAGTTGGCACGGAATTGGTCTATAATCTGTTTGGTCTCTTCCGTATATTGTTCTACTACGGCCACGACTCTCACCTGGTTGACTTCGGTGGAGATGGCAAACCCGAACAATAACAGCAGGACAACGGGTATGACCAGCACCACTGTCACCGTGCGGAAGTCGCGCAGGAGGTGCAGGATTTCTTTTTTGATGAGGGATTGAAATATCGGCATAGCTTTTGCTTTTTGTTTAATGTATATCCGGTAAGTCCATGTCTCAGTTCATGGATGTTTCAACCGTACTGAAACATTGTTTCGCCCGTACTGAAACATTGTTTCACCCGTACTGTGACGACATGAGAACTTTGATGGGGCGATAGCGGATGTTCATATTTTATGTTGCTTAGTCCGTCCTTTTCGCATCTTTAGCCACTATGCGGAATACTTCGTCCATCGTTCCGGCCCGGTATTGCTGTTTCAGTCCTGCCGGACTGTCCAAGGCCTGGATGCGTCCGTCCACCATGATGGAGACGCGGTGGCAATACTCGGCTTCGTCCAGGTAGTGCGTGGTCACAAAGACTGTCATCCCCTCGGACGAGGCTTGGTAAATCATTTCCCAGAACTTGCGCCGGGTGGCAGGGTCTACGCCTCCGGTCGGCTCGTCCAGGAATACGATGTCCGGCGTGTGCAGGGTAGCGGCGGTAAAGGCCAGCTTCTGTTTCCATCCGATGGGGATGGTCTTTACCAGCACATTCCGCATGTTTTCCATGCCCAGTGTCCGGAAGGCGGCATCTGTCTTTTCCCGGATGCTCTTTGCGGGCATGCCATAGATGGTGGCAAAGAGATTCAGGTTTTCCCACACGGTCAGTTCCTCATACAGTGAAAACTTCTGGCTCATGTAGCCAATGTGCCGCTTGATTTCCTCGGCTTGGCGGAGGATGTCGTAGCCGGCTACCGTCCCACTGCCGGATGTGGGAAAACTAAGTCCGCACAACATGCGCATGGCGGTGGTCTTGCCTGCGCCGTTTGCCCCCAGAAATCCGAATATCTCTCCTTTCATGACCTGCAGGCTGATGTGGTCCACTGCGGTGAATTCTCCGAACTTCTTGGTAAGGTCTTTGACCGATATGACCGTTTCCTTATTCATCTTTTTTATTAACCAAATTAATGAACAAATCTTCTATATTGCCTTTTGCCGGTCCTATCCGGACATCTTCCACGCCTTTCTGTCTGAGCCGGCAGATTGCATCGTCCGGACTGAAATCGTTGTCCGTCACGATATGCAGTGTTGCCCCAAATGTATAGCAGTCTTTCACTTCCGGGAGGGTGCGTAGCGCCTGCAGGAGCGGATACATATCTTTGGATGCGACGTTATAAAGAGGTTTGTCCAGCTTTTCCATCAGCTTGCCGGGACTATTCACATCCAGAATCTTTCCTTTATTTATCAGGGCGATGTATTCACACCGCTCGGCCTCGTCCATATAGGAGGTGGACACAAGAATCGTGATGCCTTTTTCTTTCAGTGTGGTCAGCATATCCCAGAATTCGCTTCTCGACACGGCATCCACTCCCGTTGTGGGTTCGTCCAGGAGCAGGATTTTGGGCCGGTGTATCAGGGCGCAGCTCAAGGCGAGTTTCTGCTTCATGCCGCCGGATAATGCCCCGGCTCTGCGGTTGGGAAATTTCTCCAACTGGCTGAATATAGGGGCTATCAGGTCGAAGTTCTTCTTTATGTCTACTCCGAATAGCGAGGCGAAGAAGTGCAGGTTCTCACGGACGGTGAGGTCGGGGTAAAGGGAGAACCTCTCCGGCATGTAACCAATCTCGGTACGCAGCTTCTTGTAGTCCTTTACGACGTCCAGTCCTATCACGGTGGCAGAGCCTTCATCGGGACTGCTCAAGGTGGTCAGAATCTGGTAGAGCGTGGTCTTCCCTGCGCCGTCCGGACCGATGAGGCCGAATACGGAGCCTTGGGGAACGGAGAATGTCACGCGGTCCAGGGCGGTAAGTTTCCCATACCGTTTCGTGAGTTGCCGGATGTCTATGATGGGGGTCATAAGCGAACTTCTCCATATTGGCCGAGTTTCAGGCGCCCATCGTTCTTGACGGCAATTTTTACAGCATAGACCAGATTGGCCCGCGTGTCCTGTGTCTGGATGGACTTAGGAGTGAACTCGCTTTCCTGGGCTATCCATATAATTCTGCCCGGATATTCATATTGTTCGTCTCCACCAAAATCGGCGATGACGGTCACCTCCTGGCCAATGCGGATATGTGCCAGCTGAGAGGCGGTGAAATAGCTCCGCAGGTAGATATCGTCCAAGTCTGCCATTTTGAAAAGCGGGCGTCCGGGAGTGGCATATTCACCTTGTTCAGCATATTTTTGCAGGACAGTTCCGGTCAGTGGTGCGGCGATGCAGCTTTTGCGTATCTGTTCCTCAATCTGCTCCCGCTGGTATTGCAGGGCGGAGGCGCTTTCTGTGAGGGAGCTGCGGCTCTTGTCCAGGGTGGAGAGCAGGCCTTCCAGTTGTCCGCGCAGCGTGCGGAGTTGGGCATTGGCATCGTCACTTTGCTTTTGAGTAGCGGCGCCGCCGGACAGCAGGCGGGCGATGCGTTCACATTCGTTCTGTTGGTGGGCAATCTGCGATCGCAGGGCTGCGGCCTGTGCGGCGATGTCGGGGGATGATTTCTCGGTGGCGAGTTGCTGACTTAGCAATTGTTTCTGTTGGAGGGCGAGCAGGGTGGTGTCCACCAGTCCGACTGCTTGTCCCGCCATAAGGCTGTCGCCTTCGTCGATGTCGAACGAAACGAGTCGTCCGGCGGTTTCGGCCGAAACGGTGACTGTTGTGGCTTCGAAGATGCCGGTGGCGTCATACGGGGCCTGGTCTCGGCAGGAGGCCAGTAGCATGACCGTTGCGGAGAGTAGTGCTATCTTTTTCATCGGTTCAGAGTATGTTTAAGTTGATAAATGCTTTGGAGGAGTTGGATTTCGTGGTAGGAGGCGGTCAGGCGGGCTTGCTTCTCTTCCGTCAGTTTGGTCAGCAAGTCTGTGGCATCGATGACACCGTTGTCCAGTTGTGATTCGGCGGCTTTCCGCACATTCTTGCGCAGTTCCACGATTCGGTCGTTGGCTTTCATGACCTCCTTCAGTTCGTTGATTCGGTCCAGTTGCGAACGGGTCTTCAGGTTCGTGTTGAACAGGAAAATGTCGCGTTCCACGGCTATATGGTCCGATGAAAGGCGTAATTTCCGCCGCTTGTTTTTCAGGGTATAGAACGCTCCGATGTTCCAGGACACTTTTACTCCGGCCAGAAGGTTGAAGGAAAGGTCGCGGTTCATCATGCTTTCAAAGTAGTTGAAGCCCGGATAGCCGTAATAAGTCTGTACGAACAGTCCGATTTTGGGCATCGTACCGGCTGTGATGTTTGCGTTTCTGGCTTCGTTGGTTCGGATTTGCGTTTCGAAGTACCTCTGTTCCGGACGGTTGGGCAGCAGGTCCTGGGGTAGGGTAGCGTCCGGTTTCATCAGTTTCTGCCCGGCAAGACTTTTACCCGTGAACAGTTCCAGTACCTTTCGCTGGCTGTTTGCGGCACTTTCGGCCTGGGTAAGTTGCTGGGTGGTGCTGAGGTATTGCGCCTCCACCATGTCCACGTCGCTTTGCAGGACGGTGCCGTTACGTAGCATTGCCCGCAGCTTGTCCAGATTGCTTTGTAGCAGGGTTTGCAGGTCGCGTATTTGTTGGGCTTGTTCTTCAATGAGTAATATGCCGAAATACAAATCTTCCACTCGTTCGCGGATGGCATAGAGCTGGACGTCCAGGGCGGCCCGGCGTTCCTCGTCCTCGGCATGCTCTATCTTTCGTTCCGTTTTCGATGCGCCTCCGTCCCAAATGTGTTGGTAGATGTCCGCACCTATTTTATATTGCCATTCATTCAACCCGGAAATCGTTGTGCCGGTCTGGCTGATAAGCCCGGCCAACGATTCTGGGAAGGAAGGTGTCTCGTTCTGCACGGTTCCCTGGCCGTACACGTTGATTTGTGGCAACCAGCTTTTGTGGATGTCCGACAGGTTCACGTCCTTGGTCTGATTCAGCAGGTCATATTTCCGGATGAGCGGGTAGTTCTCTTCCGCCAGCGCAACGCACTCCTCCAGGGTTACTTGGGCGGACAGGCAGATACTGGTGCAGAGGAACAGAAGTAAGGATAAGCAGGTCTTCCACATGGTCAACGGATTTTAAGTTTATTCAATATGGTCTCCACGTTTTCTTTCTTGCGCAAGGCCAGGAATTCGTCATAATCCGCATAGGCATCGCCTATCGCGCCTTTGACGATGGGAGCCGCCATGAACGGGAAGACGTTGAGTGACACGATGTCTATCAGCAGCATGCGTGCCTCGATGCGCCGGTAATTCCCTTGGGTGGCATATTCGTCAATCTCTTGCTGGAGGTTGTTCAGGAGGTTATTCACGATGCGTAAGGCGTTCTGCTTCATCATCTCGATGTGCTCAGGATGGGAAAGCACTTCGTTCACAATGAATCTTGGCAGATCCCGGTTGGCAGCGATGAAGTCGAAGTGCCGTTCCACGCCTTGGCGGATTCTTTCCTCCAAAGGCTGGTCTTCATCGCCTATCGCACTCAGGATGATGTCCCCCAGCATATTGATTTTCTCGGATACAATCCGCTCGAAGAGGTTGTCCTTGGTGCGGAAGTAGTAGTGGAGCATGGCGTGGGTCACTCCGGCCGCTTCGGCTATGGAGGTGGTCCTTGCCCCGGCATATCCTTTCTCGAAGAACTCCTTTTCGGCTGCTTCAAGAATCCGCGTTTCCGTGTCCTGAGAATGGCTCTGTTCTTTGTTCATATTATAATCATTTAAGTTTAACTGACTGGACTAACAATCTTGTTAGCACAAAGGTAGAGGCTTATCTTGAGACGACCAAATAGGCTGGGAAGAAAATGGAGAGTCAGCTTCGTATTTATGGAATCTTAACGAAATCAGTCTTTTGGGGGATATTTATCTTCGCATGTGCCTTCCGTATACAGGCAAAAAAATAGGGACTGTCCTTAGCACACTGTGTACTGAGGATCAATCCCTAAATGGATTAATTAGTTAAATAGTCCTTACTTCAGTCCCAGTTTCTTCTTGATGTCCTTGGGCAGGGCGTCCTTGTGCACCAGGATGTTCATCGTCTTGTAGGCCACGAAGGCTTTCGATGCGTACCAGATGCCCTTGTACTTGCCGCTCTCGCCCCAGGAGTTCTTCACCATGAAGTATTCCTTGCCCGTCTGGTCCTTGGCGATGCCGTAGATGACCATGCCGTGGTCGTCCGTCGTCTCCCAGTTGTCGAAGGCGGTCTGGCGCATCTCCTGCGTGATTTCCATTTCCGGCACGGGCTTGGTGGTCAGTTCGCGGCGCTTGTCGGCGGCGGTCAGGCCGGTCCAGCGGGCCATGTCGCTGCCCGTCAGTTCGGCGCCGCGCGCGGCATCGGGCATGACGGCCACGCCGTCGCGCGTGAAGCCCTGTTCGCTGACGTCGCTGCCCCAGGCGAAGGTGTAGCCCGTCTTGACGGCATTGTCCATCACGGCCATCAGCTCGTCAATGGGCAGGTTGTAGGACAGGGCGTTGCGCCAGTTGTCCTGGATTTCGATGGCGAACTGCGTGTAGAACGGGTGGTGCGTGTAGGACGTGAGCGACACGTAGTCGTCCGGATTGATGCCCAGCGACTCGGCGAAGCTCTTCGGGGTGTACTCCTTGCCCTCGTAGGTGAACGTCTCGGGACACTTGCCCAGGTAGGTGTCATAGATGGCCGTGATGCCTTGCTTCCACACCGGGGTCAGCTTGCTGAAGCGACCCTTGCCGATGGCCTGCACGTAGGCTCCGGCCACGGCGTCCAGCTCCGTGTGTACGGGCAGCGAGTCGCCATACATGATGCCGGGCATGGCTTCCTGCGGCACGAGGCCGTAGTTCTTCAGGCAGAACATGATGTCATAGAAGCTGCCGCCGGGCGAGAAGGAGGCGTCGCCGTGGTAGCGCACGTAGTTGACGGCGCGGTCCACCATCGTGTGGTGCACGACGAACATCTCCGAGAAGTCATACGTCCCCTTGCCCATGCGGAGCAGTTCGGCCTCCAGGAACCCGAGGCTGGAGAAGCTCCAGCACGTGCTCGAGCGGTGCTGGTCCTTGATGCTGGTAATGGGGTTTTCTTTCACAGTGGTGAAGACGAAGCCCTCTTCCTTGGGGCCGTCTTGCGCGACCGCAGCGAGGGACATCAGGCCCAGTGCGGCGATAAGTACAGACTTTCTCATCTTTGTTTTTTAAGTTTATTGTGTTTAATAATGGATTTTCGGGCAAAGGTAATATAAAAAAACGGGAGCGTGGCGTGTTTTCCCCTTTCATTTCTTGTTTTAATTCGTTTTTCTTCGGGGGGCGTGCTTCTTTCCGCCGGTTTTTCCCGTTTTTTGCACTTTTTCCTATCTTTGGCAGGCAATAAGGTTACAAAAGCTGTCATTCTCGTTACATGTAACCCTTTTGCAAACCTTTGAAACATGCGTTACAGCCGTGTGGCGCCGTTCTCCCTACCTTTGCCGACGAAGGAAACGAATATCCCCGGCGGGGATGGTAGCGAGAATGAATCAATCTTTATATTTACGTACATTAAAAACACAACTATGATGAAAAACATCAGATTAAGAATCGGCACCCTCGCGGTGTTGTTGCTGGCGGGGCTTACGGCCGTGGCCCAGCAACTGAAAGTGCAAGGCTTGGTAGTGGACAAGTCCACGGGCGAGACCATCATCGGGGCTTCCGTCCTGGAGACGGGTACCCGGAACGGAGTGATAACGGACCTCGAAGGCAATTTCACCTTCACGGTAGCGGAGGGGGCCTCGATTACCGTTTCGTATGTAGGATATAAGACGGTGGAGGTGAAGGCCGCGCCGTCGTTGCGCATCGAACTGGAAGAGGACAGCGAGATGCTGGACGAAGTGGTGGTGACGGGTTACACCACCCAACGCAAGGCAGACCTGACGGGCTCGGTCAGTGTGGTCTCAGTGGATGATTTGCAGACCATCTCTGACCCGGATCCCATGCGCGCTCTCCAGGGCAAGGTGCCGGGCATGACCATCACGGCCAACGGTTCGCCAAGCGGCGTGGGTACCGTGCGCATCCGTGGTATCGGTTCGTTCAATTCGTCGCAAGACCCTCTGTACATTGTGGACGGTGTGCCAACAACGCGTGCATTGAATTCCCTTAATGCCAGCGATATCGAGAGTATGCAGGTGCTGAAAGATGCCGCCTCTGCTTCTATCTACGGTTCGCGTGCATCGAACGGCGTCATCATCATCACTACCAAGCAGGGCAAGAAGTCCGATAAAATCAAGGTCGACTTCTCGGCCAATCTGACCGCCCAGTTCTACACCTCGCAGTCGATGATGAAACTGCTCGATTCGGCCGGCTATGCCACTGCCATGGCGCAGGCTGCCTTGAACGACGGTCTCGACCCCGTGGCCTATGCCAGCAACTATGGTCTGAACCTGAACGCCGCCAACGGCACGCCCATTACGGTATGGAACCCCGCCACCAACAGCTACGTGGACTATACCGTGAACGGCCTCTACGACGGCTACATCAACCAGAACCGCACCATGCGCTATTCCAATACCGACTGGCTGGACGCCATTACGCGCACGGGCTTCGCACAGAACTACGACATCTCCGTCTCGAAGGCCAGCGACAAGTCGTCCACCATGTTTTCCCTGGGCTACAAGAAGAACAATGGCATCATCAAGTACACGGACTTCCAGAACATCTCCGCGCGATTGAACTCCTCTTATAATATAAATAAGTATATCAGTGTCGGCGAGAACTTTACGGTCACCTATACGAGCCAGGTCGATGTAGCCCCGATGGAGAATGCACTGAAGATGTCGCCCATTGTCCCCGTGTATGAGGAAGATGGCACCACGTTCTCTGGACCGGTGGGCAGCATGAGTGACCGCCAGAACCCTCTGCGCGAGGCATACCACAATAAGGATAATAGCCTGAACTATTGGCGCCTGTTCGGCAACGCCTATGTCGATGTGAAGCCTTTCAAGGGGTTCACCTTCCGGTCGAGCTTCGGTATCGACTACTATAGCTCCTTCATCAATTCGAAGGGATACACCTATCACTCCGATATCGTGAACAATGACATCGCCAAGACTACGCTGTCCCACAACAACGAGGTGAACTGGACATGGTCCAACACCGTTAACTACAACTTCAAGGTGGCAGACAAACATGACCTCACCGTCCTGCTCGGCACGGAGATGAACAAGCAGACGGTCGTGGACTTCTCTGCCTATTCCGAAGAGTATGCCATCGAAACGCCCGACTATATGTGGCCCAACGCCGCCACCGGCACAATGCGCAACAACGGCGCGAAGGTAGGTTACCGTCTGGCCTCGTTCTTCGGCAAGATTGACTACAACTACGACGACCTGATACTGGCCTCGTTCACCATCCGCCGAGACGGTTCCTCCCGCTTCGGCAAGGACAACCGCTGGGGTACCTTCCCCGCTGCCACTTTGGGCTTCCGCCTCTCGAAGCTGCTGGAGCAGGACTGGATGGACGACTGGAAAATCCGCGTGTCATGGGGACGCACCGGTAACCAAGCCATCGACAACAACGCCCAGTTCGGACTGTACGTGGCTGACTACGGCCTCGACCGCGTGACCTCTACCGCCTACGACCTCTTGTTGCAAGGCAGCGGCCTCTTCCCATCGGGCTACCGCGCCACACAGCTGGCCAACCCCGACCTAAAATGGGAGAGCGCCGAGCAGTTCAATGTGGGTACGGACTTCACCTTGTTCCAAGGCTGCCTCTACGGTAGCATTGACGGATACGTGAAGGACGTGGACGACATGCTGATTAATCCGGCCTACCTGGGCGCCCTGGGCGAAGGCGGCGCATCGTGGATGAACGGACCTTCGCTGCGCAACTGGGGTATGGAGTTCCAGCTGGGCTACCGCAAGGACCTGGCTTGCGGACTGGGCATCGACATCAATGCCAACGCCGACTTCTTCCGCAACCGCGTCACCTACCTGCCCTCCACCACTACCGGCTCCTACGCCCACACCACCACCGAAGACCTCGTGCAGTCACGCCAGCCCTACGGCTCTATGGTAGGATATGTCGTAGAAGGTATCTTCCAGAACCAGGCAGAAGTGGATGCCTCCGGGCAGGCCAATGCCCGCGTGGGCGGCTTGAAATACGCCGACCTGGACGGGGTGAACGGCATTACCGATGCCGACCAGACGTGGATATACAACCCCGTCCCCAAGTTCTCATATGGTGTCAACATAGGCTTGACGTATAAAAACTTCGACCTGAGCATGTTCTGGCAAGGCGTCTGCGACAAGGACGTCTATAACAACCAGAAGTTCCAGACCGACTTCTGGGCCGTGAACGACCCGGGCTCGAACAAGGGTGACCGTGTGCTGGATGCTTGGACAACCGCCAATACCTCATCGACCATCCCGGCCCTGAGCACGATGAACACCGCCGACGAAGGACGCGCTTCTTCATATTTCGTGGAGAACGGTTCCTACTTGAAACTGCGTAACCTGCAGTTTGGCTACTCCTTGCCGCAGTCCATCCTCTCGAAGCTGAAGATGACCAACGCCCGCATCTATCTTAGTGGACAGAACCTATTGACTATCAAGAGCAAGAGCCTGACGTGTACCGACCCCGAGAACCCCGACTGGGCTTACCCGCTCGCTACATCTATTTCGTTCGGCGTGCAAATCGGATTCTAATCTTACATCCTATATAAGTAATTACAAAACCTATAATTGACTATACGACATGAAGAAGATATATAACTTTCTGACCGCCTGCGCCCTGGGACTGACTATCTCGAGCTGCGACGACTTCCTGGACTACCAGCCCACAGCGGTGATTGACGAGGAAACCGCGTTCTCTTACCCTGATGAAATGGTTACCGCCGCTTACGCCATGCTCGGTGACTGTTGGTACACCTATCCTTTCAACCTCTGGCCCTATGGCGACCTGACCTCCGACGACTGTCTGAAAGGTGGCTGGGGCACGGGCGACACCAACTACCACCACCTGGAGATATGGTCTTCTCTCACCTCGCGCAACCCGGACCACATGGACGAACTGTGGTATCGCCTTTACTGCGCCGTCTCCCGTTGCAACCGTGCCCTCGTGTCGCTGCAACAGAACGGGGAGCGCGTATTGGGTGCGGATGTGACCGCCCGGCGCATCGCCGAAGTCCGTTTCCTCCGCGCGCACTTCTACTACAAGCTGATTACCGTTTGGTACCAGGTGCCTTGGGTGGACGAAGAGGCCTTCAGCAACAATACCGTGGAGCAAATCTCGAACACGGAGTTCACGCACGAGCAACTGATGCTGAAACTTATCGACGAGTTCCAGGCTGCCTATGATGTGCTGCCCACGACACAGCAGGACGGCGGGCGCGTCAACAAGATTGCTGCCGCCTCCTACCTGGCCAAGTGTTACCTCGACCTCGCCTGGGGCGACGGCTATGAGGCTACGACCGGCGTAGAACACATCAACCGCGACTACATGCAGCGCGTGGTGGACTTCACGGACGACGTGGTCAACTCGCAGTACGGTTATCTCGACGACTTCGGCGACATCTTCCTGCCCGAGAACAAGAATAGCCGCGAAAGCATCTTTGCCGTGCAGACCTCGCAATACACCGAGGACAACACGAGTTACGGCCGTGCCAACTGGAGCATCATGCTGAATGGCGCCTGGGGCATCTGGACGTGCGGATGGGACTGCCACAAGCCTTCGCAGAATCTGGTGAACGCTTTTAAGACGCAGAACGGCCTGCCTATGTTCGACCACTACAACGATGCGATAGCCTACCCCGTCAACGGCCAGCCTACCGACCAGAAGTGGGACCCGCGCTTGTTCCACACCGTCGGGATGCCGACCTTCCCCTTCAAGTACGAGGAGGAATACATCCTGACCACGGCCAATGCCCGTACCCCAAACGTCTATGGCTACTACACTTCGCTGAAGGAACAGCCGCAGCGTTCGCAGGGCGAGACTTATAATGGCAGCTGGCAGGCATTCGCCACGACCGACTACGTCTTCCGCTACACGGACGTGATGCTGATGCGCGCCGAAGCCCTTGTTGAACTGGGCCGGCTCGAAGAGGCCCGCACCATTGTCAACGACATCCGCCGCCGCGCCGCCAACAGCATCAGCAAGCACATTGCCTATGCCGCCGACCAATGCGAGATTGCCGAATATCCCGCCTCCTACTTCGCCACACAGGCTCAGGCCCGCCAATGCGTACAGTGGGAAAACCGCCTCGAAATGGCCATGGAGAGCGAACGTTACTTCGACCTGCGCCGCTGGGGCATCGCCAGCGAGACATTGAACGCTTTCTTCCAGAGCGAGCGAAGCGATGTCTACGAAGGGCAGACCTATGCGGACTATTACCAGGACGCGCATTATACGGCCGGGAAGAATGAGTATTTCCCCATTCCCTATAATCAGATGTTCTATATTCCCGGATTATATCAACAGAACAAAGGCTACGAATAAACATCACAGCAGATTCATACCTCCGGGGAGGCCCTTGCGCCCGCCGCAAACCCTCCCCACCTTTTGAACAAACCGCAACATTTAAACCTGTTATTGTTATGGCAACCAAAGAACCTACCCAGAAAGCCAAACTGACCATGCGAGCCATCGAGCACGTACTCTCCACCGATACGGCCGATGACTACTACCTCCGGCCCAAACTTCAGAAGTGCCTCACCATGGATGACCTGGCCGCCGAAGTAGCTGCGCTGAGCACCCGCCAGGAAGACCCCGAAGACATCGCGCGCACCGGGCGGCAGCTGATGCAGCGCATGATGTGGTTCCTCTCCTCAGGCTACAGCATCAGCCTTCCCATCGGTTATTTCCACCTCACGGCGCAAGGCGTTTTCATGAAGGACGAGCTTAACGCCGCCCCGGACCGCAACCGTCTCAAGCTCGGTGTGTCCTACTCGATGAGCGAGGAGATGCGCAACGTCCTCGCCGAAGCCGAAATCGATGTCGATATCCAGAAGTCCGCTTCGGGACCGCAACTCTTCGCCGCCGTCAGCGGCCAGGATGCGCAGAATCCCACAGCGGCCACCAAGGGCGAGGGAGTGCCCATCAGCGGCGGACAGACCGTCATCATCAAGGGCAAGAACCTCAAGGTGGGCGGAGACGGTGCGGAGATAGGCATCACGATTACCCGTGTAGACGAAGGCGGCAGCGATTCCTTCTTCTTCCCGCCCTCGCAGTTGTATCCCAATACCCCTTCAAAAGTCGGTTTCGTCATGCCCGCTTCGGCTCCCGAAGGCAGTGTGTGGGGCATCAAGCTCTGCACGCAGTTCAGCAACAACGGCAGCACTTTGCTGAAGGCGCCGCGCACGGTGGAGATGGACGACACGTTCGTCGTTGGCGAAGTTTCCGCGCCCACTCCCGGCGGCGGTTCGGGCGAAGAAGGAGAAGAAGGCTCGTTCGGTTGACGGACGTTCCGGCGGCTGATGGCTTAACCTATCGCTAAAGCCTCCTTTAGCGCATCGTTAAAGCCTCCTTTAGAAGTCCGCTAAAGCTACTTTTAGCGCATCGCTAAAGCTGCCTTTAGAAAATTATCATTAACTTAGCCACATCAATTTGTTACTATTATCAATCACAAACGTATGATTACCTTTACAAAACATCTCAAATACTCCGCCCGTTTCTTCTGCCTGGCTGCCGCGTTCGCAGCGTTCTCATCGGCCTGGGCCACGGACGGCAAGCTGCGCGTCCGCCATTTGGCGCGCGAACACAACCTCATCACCGTGCAGGATGCACGACGCTATCTGCTTTTACCGATTCAGGATAACGCCCCGGAGGCCAAGCTTTGCCTCATCGGGGCCGACAACCTCGCGGCCACCGAGACGGTCAATGTCCGACTGGCCCGCGAGCGCGTCGATTACTTCGTGCCGCTGGACCTCTCCGCCTTTGCGGGCGCGGCGGTCACGGTCGACGTGCAGGGCATGCCTGCCGATGCCCGCTGCTGGAAGGAACTGGAACTGGCGGACACCTTTGACACCACGAACCGCGAGAAGTTCCGCCCCCTCTACCACCATACCCCGGCCTACGGATGGATGAACGACCCCAACGGGATGTTCTACCTGGACGGCACGTGGCATCTCTACTTCCAGCATAACCCCTACGGCTCCACGTGGGGCAACATGACGTGGGGACACAGCACCAGCACCGACCTCGTCCACTGGCAGTACGAGGGCACGCCCATCCTGCCCGACGCGCATGGCACCATCTTCAGCGGATCGTGCGTCATCGACACGGACAACACCGCCGGCTTCGGTGCCGGTGCGGTCGTGGCATTCTACACCTCCGCCAAGTCCACGCCCTGGGGCGACAGCCAGTCGCAGAGCCTGGCGTACAGCACGGACGGCGGGCGCACCTTCACGAAGTATGCGGGCAATCCCGTGCTGACCTCCACGAAGCCCGACTTCCGCGACCCGAAGGTCTTCTGGTATGCCCCGGGCAAGCATTGGGTCATGATACTTGCCGGCGGGCAGGAGATGGAAATCTACTCGTCCACCGACCTCAAGCAGTGGAAGTACGAAAGCTCCTTCGGCCTGCGGCAAGGCGCGCACGGCGGCGTCTGGGAGTGTCCCGACCTGGTGGAACTGCCCGTCGAGGGCACGCGCGAGAAGCGCTGGGTGCTTATCTGCAACATCAATCCCGGCGGCCCCTTCGGCGGCAATGCGGCGCAATACTTCGTAGGCACGTTCGACGGACGGAAGTTCACCAACGAGTCGCCCACGCAGACCAAGTGGATGGACTGGGGCAAGGACCATTACGCCACCGTCACCTTCAGCAATGCCCCCGGCGGACGCGTCGTGGCCTTGGGCTGGATGAGCAACTGGCAATACCAGGGCGTGCTGCCCACACTGCAATACCGTGGCGCCAACACCATCGCCCGCGACCTCTCGCTCTACCGCGACGGCGGCGAACTGCTCTTACGCTGTGCTCCCGTTCCCGAGATGGAAGCAGCCCGGGCGGAGACGCGCAATTTTCCCTCCTTCCGTGTCAGCGACCGCTATGAGGTCTCCCCGCTGCTGGACGGCAACCGGGGTGCCTTCGAGGTGGAGCTGGAGCTGGAGAACGACGGCGCCGAGCGCATCCTCCTCTCCCTCTCCAACGCCAAGGGCGAGCGGTTGAACATGCACTACGACGTGGCCCGGCGGCAGTTTGTCATGGAACGCAGCGAGAGCGGCCTCACGAGCTTCAGCCCCGACTTCCCGGCCATGACCGTGGCGCCCGTCACAGATACGGACCGCCTCCGCCTGCGCCTCTTCGTGGACCGTTCCAGCGTCGAGGCTTTCGGCGACGGCGGCAAGTTCGTCATGACCAACCGTGTCTTCCCCTCCGAACCGTACAACACCCTGACCTTCGAGACGTGGCGCGGCAACTTCCGGGTGACCCGCCTGAAGATACACCGCATCCGTTGAAACGAATAGATATCGATGTATCTGTCATTCTGAGCGGAGCCCGTAGGACGTAGTCGAAGAATCTCACTACGCGCTCTCTTCGCTTGACACGACGAGAACGGCGAGAAGGAGATGTTTCGACTGCGCTCCGCTCCGCTCAACATGACAGTTACCTCCAGTTTGACATCCCAATAAATGATTACTATTATGTCCGACAAGACTAATCTCTCCAAACTCCTGCCCGTCATGCTCTGCTTCTTCGCGATGGGCTTTGTGGACCTGGTGGGCATCGCGTCCAACTACGTGAAAGCCGACCTCGGTCTGAGCGACTCGGAAGCCAACATCTTCCCTTCGCTCGTATTCTTCTGGTTCCTCATCTTCAGCGTGCCCACGGGCGTGCTGATGAACCGCATCGGCCGCAAGAAGACCGTGCTCTTGAGCCTCGTGGTGACGGCCGTGTCCCTTTTGTTGCCCGTCTTCGGCGACAGCTACAGCCTGATGCTCTGCTCGTTCTCCCTGCTGGGCATCGGCAATGCGCTGATGCAGACCTCGCTGAACCCGTTGCTCAGCACGATCATCAGCGGCAACCGTCTGGCCTCGTCGCTCACGTTCGGCCAGTTTGTCAAGGCCATAGCCTCGTTCCTCGCCCCCTACATCGCCATGTGGGGCGCCACGCACGCCATCCCCGACCTGGGCCTGGAGTGGCGCGTGCTCTTCCCCGTCTACATGGTCGTGGCCATCGTGGCCATCCTGTGGCTAGGCGCCACGCCCATCGACGAAGAGCAGCCCGACCGTGCTTCCGGCTTCGCCGACTGCTTCCGCCTGCTGGGCCACCCGTTCATCCTGCTCTGCTTCCTGGGCATCATGTGTCACGTGGGCATCGACGTGGGGACTAACACCACAGCGCCCAAGCTGCTCATGGAACGCTTGGAGATGACGCTGGACGAGGCTTCGTGGGCCACCAGTCTGTACTTCATCTTTCGTACGTTGGGCTGCCTGAGCGGGACGTTTATCCTGAGCCGCTTCAGTTCACGCTCGTTCCTGTGGGTCAGCGTGGGGATGATGCTCGTGGCCATGCTGGGACTGTTAGCATCGGATGTGCATTACATTATATATATATGTATCGCACTTATCGGTTTCGGCAACAGCAACGTGTTCTCCATTTGCTTCTCCAATGCCCTGCTGGCCATGCCGCAGAAGAAGAACGAGATATCCGGCCTGATGATTATGGGTTTGTTCGGCGGTACGGTCTTCCCGTTGCTGATGGGCTTTGCCAGCGACGGTTGGAGACAGAGCGGAGCCGTGGCAGTAATGACTGTCGGCGTGTTGTATTTGGTATTCTATGCGGCTAAATTAAAGAAGGTATAAATAGGAATTTAGCGGGCTTTGCCCGCAGGAGTTATAAGGAGTTAGAGGGAGTTATCGCTTCGCTCAAGGAGTTAAAGGCCAATACTTTTGACGTTATCGCCGGACCAGCTATCGGCCTCTAACTCCCTCTAACTCCTTATAACTCCCTCTAACTCCTCAACAATAAATTATCATTCAACTAATCATTTAACACCATATATCATGAATCATATCGTAGTAGGAATGGGCGAGGCACTATGGGACGTGCTGCCCGAAGGAAAGAAACTGGGCGGGGCACCCGCCAACTTTGCATACCATGTATCCCAGTTCGGGCTGGACAGCCGGGTAGTAAGCGCCGTGGGCGAGGACAAGCTGGGCATGGAGATTCTGGAGAGCTTCCGCGACAAGGGGCTGAACGGCATGGTGGAGACCGTGCCTTACCCCACGGGAACGGTGCAGGTGACGCTGGACAATGCCGGCGTGCCCTGCTATGACATCAAGGAGGGCGTGGCATGGGACAATATCCCCTATACCGTGTCGTTGGACGGGCTGGCCCGGCAGACGAGGGCCGTGTGCTTCGGCTCGCTGGCACAGCGCAGCGTGGTGTCGCGCGAGACCATCGGGCGGTTCCTCGACGTGATGCCCGACGGCGAGGGACAGCTGAAGATATTCGACATCAACCTGCGCCAGAACTTTTATACCAAGGAAGTACTGTGCCAATCCATGCATCGCTGCAATGTCTTGAAGATTAACGACGAGGAACTGGTAACCATCAGCCGGATGTTCGGCTATCCGGGCATCGACCTGCAAGACAAGTGCTGGATATTGTTGGGCAAGTATGACCTGAAGATGCTCATCCTGACTTGCGGCGTCAACGGCAGTTATGTCTTCACGCCCGGCAAGGTCTACTTCCAGGAGACGCCGCGCGTCGAAGTGGCCGACACGGTGGGTGCGGGGGATTCGTTTACCGCAGCTTTCGTTTCCGGCATCCTGAAAGGCATGCCCGTGGAGGATGCCCATCGGCTGGCCGTATGCACCTCGGCCTACGTCTGCACGCAGAATGGGGCGATGCCTGTATTGCCGCGCGAGCTGACGAGGATGTAGCCGTATTCCGGATGTCACTGCGACCGTTCCTCGAGGGCCGTTGCAATTTTTTAATTAAGGGTATCTGATGCTGTTGGGCAATGGTGTCAGATACCCTTATAGTATAGATATCAGTTGTTGCAGGTGTGCGGCATTAAAAATAGCTCTTTGTTAGCAGGGCTTCCTATTATTTTTTGTTATATTTGCAAGCTATAATTCTGTAAATGCAAGTGCCATGAAACATTTGTTCCTATATATCTCTTTATTAAGTTCCCTTTTTCTCCTGTCTTGCCGCCCGGAGCGGCCGCGTTATGTCATAGGTGTCTCTCAGTGTAGCGATGACGAATGGCGTCATCAACAGAATGCCGAGATGCAGCGTGAGGCAGGTTTCTACCGCGACTTGCAAGTGGTCATCCGCACCGCCAAGGATGACAGCAAGCGGCAAATCCGGGACATCCGTCATTTCCTGGACGAAGGGGTGGATTTGCTGGTTATTTCCCCCAATGAGGCAGAACCCATTACTCCTGTCGTGGAGGAGGCCTACGACCGTGGCATCCCGGTCATTGTGGTGGACCGCAAAATTCTTTCCGACAAGTATACTGCCTACATCGGCGCCGACAATGACGGTATCGGTTATGCTATAGGTACTTACATTGCCCATAGCCTGAACGGGCAGGGCACGGTGGTGGAGATTACAGGCCTGTCAGGCTCTACACCCGCCATGGAGCGTCATGCGGGATTTACCCGGGCCATAAGTGCCTGGCCGGGCATCCGTTTGTTGGCTGTAGCCGATGGGGCTTGGCTGCGCGACCGGGCTGAGGCACAGATGGACAGCTTGCTGGATATCTATCCTCAATTTGATGTTCTCTATGCCCATAATGACCGCATGGCCGACGGGGCTTACGAAGCAGCTGCCCGGCGCGGGCGCGAGAAGTCCATTCGCTTTTTCGGTACCGATGCCCTGTCTGGTGAGAGTTACGGGCTGGAGAGTGTGCTGGAAGGCAAATTGAGCGCGACCTTTATCTATCCCACGGGCGGCGACGAGGTGGTGCATACGGCGATGAACATCCTGCAAGGCCGTCCTTTCGAGCGCGAAATGCACTTGAACACCTCAGTGGTGGACAGTACGACGGCTCCCCTCATGCACCTGCAGACGGCACACATCGCCACACTGGACCGGAAGATTGAGACCTTGACGGGGCGTGTGGCTCGCTATCTGGAGCGTTATGCCACGCAGCGGGTTGTCCTTTTCGGCAGTCTGACGGGGTTATTGTTGGTCATCGTTTTGCTGGGGACTGTCTACAGGCTGTTGCGGTTGAAGAGCCGGAAAAATCGGGAATTGCTGCGACAGAAGGAACTACTGGAGGAACAGAAACGCACGCTCCAGGTACAGAAAGACCAGTTAGAACAGCTTTCGCACGAACTGGAGGAAGCCACCCATGCCAAACTGGTGTTCTTTACGAACATCTCGCACGACTTTCGTACGCCGCTGACTCTCATTGCCGACCCGGTGGACCAGTTATTAGCCGATGCCGCTCTCAAGGGACCACAACGTCAGTTGCTGGAATTGGTGAAGAAGAATGTGAGTGTCCTGCTGCGTCTGGTCAATCAGATTCTGGACTTCCGCAAGGTGGAGAACGGACGGATGAAGTTGAATTTAGCCCCCTTTGACCTGCGTGCCGGGCTGCTGGCCTGGAATGATTCCTTCCGGGTAACGATGGCGCGGAAGAGAATCCGTTTCTCCTTTCAGGTGGAGGGCGATGCGGATTTCCGTCTGATGGCCGATGCAGGCAAGATGGAGCGCATCTATTTCAATCTTTTGTCCAATGCTCTGAAATATACGCCCGAAAAGGGGGAGATAGCCGTCAACTTGTCGGCGACGGAGGACAAGTATGCCCTCTCGGTGTTCAACTCCGGCAGCTACATTTCGCCCGTTGAGGTGAGGGCCATCTTCGAACGGTTCTATCAGGTGGAGGGTAGTCGGGCAGGCACGGGCATTGGTTTGGCTTTGGTGCATGCTTTCGTGGAGATGCAGGGCGGACACATAGCGGTGGACAGCGATGGGCGTGGGACGACATTCACCGTCACTTTCCCCCGGCAAGCGTTGCCTGAGGAAGAGGCGGTCCCGGCTCCGGTGGAAGCCTTGCCCCGGGTGGAGGCGTCAGACCCCGACCCGCTATTGCCAGACCATGTGGTGGGTTCGGTCAATCCCGATGCGCCGGTGGTGCTGGTGATAGACGATAATGCCGATATCCGCAGTTATGTGTCAGCCTTATTGAGCAAAGATTATCGGGTGCTGACCGCTCCGGACGGAACAACAGGTTTGCGCCAAGCACAGAAGTTTGTGCCAGACCTCGTTATCTGTGATGTGATGATGCCTGGCATGGACGGCATTGAATGTTGCCGACATCTGAAAAACGAATTATCCACCAGCCATATCCCGGTCATTCTGTTGACAGCCTGCTCTCTGGATGAACAGCGTATCCAGGGCTATGACGGAGGAGCCGATTCCTACATTTCGAAGCCCTTCAGTTCCCGGCTTCTCTTGTCGCGTATCCGTAACCTGTTGGACAATCGCTGTCGATTGAAGCAGTTCTTTGCCGACGGGCAATTGCCTAGGCGAGGCGATGTCAACGACCTGGACCGCGACTTCGTTTCCCGTTTTAGGTCATTGGTGGAGGAACGGATGAAAGATTCCGGTCTCAATGTCGAAGACTTGGGGCACGAGATGGGCATGAGCCGCGTGCAGCTCTACCGCAAATTGAAGTCGCTGACCAATCATTCGCCCAACGAACTGTTACGACGCATTCGTCTGCATCGGGCCTCTTCATTGTTAATGACCACGGGAATGACCGTTTCTGAAGTGGCCTACGAGGTGGGCTTCTCTTCGCCTTCTTATTTCACGAAATGTTACAAGGAGGAGTTTGGGGAAAGTCCGACGGAAAAACGTAAAAAGTAAAAAGTAGGGGGAGGTTATTTATCCCCCGTGTCATTCTCTCCTGCGCAGCCCCCGGCGGAAGTCGCGTACAATCTGCCGCCCCATGTTCACGATGGTGCTGTCCACCTTGTGGATCTCCACGGGAGTGACGGCATTCTTGTATTTGGCCTTGCCGATGCCGAACTTCATGTCGTCCAGGTTGCCGCGGATGTTCAGGCCGAACTTGATGGGGATGGGCGACTTCAATACGGAGATGTGGTAGTCGAAGTTCATGTCCAGGTCCTGCGTGCCGCCCACGGCTGCCCGGTAGCGGTCCATCTGTACGACAAACGGATAGACGGTGACGTTGCCGTTCTGCACGCTGATGTTGACCGCGATGCTGTCTATCAGGTTGCGTTCCTTGTTTTTGAAGAAGAATTTCTTGGAGATTTCGGCGAAGGTCTCTCCGTCCATCAGCACAAGGCTGTCTCCCTCCAGGTGGATGGCCGAGCGTAGGGTGGGGATGCGCAGGTTGAGGCAGGAGTCCAGGTAGGTTTCTGCCGCCACGTTGAAGTCCACCACTCCCTCGAACGAGCGCAACATCGGCACGATGCTGTCCAGTGAGGGGATGAAGTCTACCAGCCGTCCGATGTCCACGCGGTGCAGCCGGAAGTCGAATCCTGCATAGCCCTCTTCGGGTTGCCGGGCCCGGTAGAGCAGCGTGGTGTTCATCGTGGCTCCCAGGCCGTTCATGCTCAGTTCCTGCAGGTGGACGGTCTGGTCCCGGATGTCTACGGCACCCCGTACATTCTCGAACACCATCTTTCCGTAGCGCACACGGCGCAGGTTGGTTTGCAGTTCGAAGTCGATGTTTTGCGGGATGACGAAGAGTTTTATGTCGGTAGCGGTGGTGTCTGTCTCGGCCGTCAGCGTGTCCTGTGGCATGGAGATGGAGCGGATGAGCTGGTTGCAGTTGAGGTTGTGCGAGTTCAGCGTCAGTTTGGCACGCAGGGGCTTGTGGTGTTTCATCGTCCCATACAGGTCATAGACGGCACCGGAGGCGGTAAGGTCGGAGCGTCCGATGCGCATCGTGGCGTTGCGCAGGGTGATGGTGCGGTTGCCCACGGTGAGCGAGGTCTTCTTCATCCGTACGGGCAGGGCGAACATGGGGGTGCGCACGAAGAGGCGGTTGAAGCCCACGATGCCGCGCGGTATCCAGAGCGAGTCGCGCAGTTTCTCGGCCTGTACGCCGATGCCGGCCTTGTCCATCCCCATGCGGGTGGTGCCCATGCGGCAGAAGAGGGTGTCTGCCTGGAGCGACAATCCTATCTGTGGCTTGGCTGGGTCATGCTCGCCGGGCTGTAGCTTGACGGTGGCGGTACTCTTGCCGCAGAAGACGTTCAGCGAGTCGTCCAACGACGCTTTCAGGCGGTTCAGGTCAACCTTGCATTCCATCTCCGCAATGCGGGTGGTGTCTTGCGGGTTGGTGGTTTTCACCCGGGCGGTCAGGCTTTGCAGGTCCGATTGGAGCCGGCGCGAACGCAACGTCAGATTTTTCACCTCGGCCTTGACCCCCAGGAATTCATTGCCGACGAAAGCCAGCGAGGCATCCGAGGTGAAGTCGAAGCCCTTGTTCGTGTCGCGCAGGAACAGGCCGCTCATGGTCAGCTTGCCTCCGGCCTTGAGGCGCCCCAGGTCTTTCTTCATCAACGAGGAGAGGCGGGCGTGCAGGCGTACCTTGGCATCCAGCTTCCCGCCCATGCTGACGCCCTCCTGCAAGGGGAAGGTCTGTGCCAGGGCGGTGAGGTCCACGGTCGATTCGGTATGGAAGTCGATGACGGGATCTCCCAGCAGGTCGGTCACCTTGGCATCGGCCAGGATGTCGGTGTGTGCGCCCTTGAATTGCAGGATTTTCAGGTCGGCGTAGGAGGGCTCCTGGCGCATTAGGTCCACCTGTCCGTAGAAGTCGGCCTTGAAGTTGTCCACCCCATAGGGCAGGCGGTCATAGTGGGCGGTGATGTCGTTGAGCTGGATTTTCAGGGTGGCCAGAGGCATCTTGCGTTTGCCATAGAGTCCTTTCAGGGTGCCTTCCACCAGGACTTCGCCTCCGGCCTTGACCGATTCTTTCTTCAGCACGCTTTCGGGAATCATGTGCAGCACGGTTTCCACGGAAGGTGCGTGCAGGCCATAGGCCAGATCCACGTGGAGAGCGTGTGCGGCGGTGTCGCGGCGGAGGGTGCCTTTCACGTCCAGTTCCGTGCCGTTGATGTCCAGGCGGGCGTCGTGGAGGGTCAGGGTACGGGTGGAACGGGCCAGTTCGAGGTCGGTGCGCAGGCGGGTGGCGATGTGGTTGGCCAGGAGTTCACCGTCCTGCCAGAACAGGATGTTCTTGTTGCTCCAGTCGAGGGCCAGCGTGGTATGTCCCTTCTCCAGATGGGCTTTCAAGCCGAGGTTGACATCCCAAAGGTTTGCGAAAATCTTTGTTTCGCGGTCGTCGAAGGTCAGCGAAGCATGGCGGAGGACAACACGCCGGATGTCGATTTCGCGGATGAGGCGGGCCGTGTCGGTGCGGCTGGTGTCTTTCGGTGTGACGGCGGTTGTGTCTGTGGGTAGAATGTCCCAATTGGTCCGTCCGTCCTCGTGCTTATAGGCATATATCTTGGCACTGTCCAAGGCAAGGCGGTGGAGGGTAATCTTTTGCTGCTTCAGGTAGTCGATGGGGTTGATGACGAGCACCGCCCTTCGGAAGGAGGCCAGCGTGTCGGGCCTTTCCCAAAGCGTGTCGCGTATGGCTTTGGATACGAGTGTGCCGTCTGTCAACTTCAGGCCGAAGCGGGGAAAGGTGGAGAAGAAGGTCAGCTCCACGGCGTCCAGGTCCAGCCGGGCATGCAGACTCTGATTGGCGGCTTTGACCACGACCGGGGTAAGTTTTTCCGGTGTGAAAACAAAGTTGATGGCCAAGGCTATAGCGGATGTCAACAGTACAATCAGCGCGCCAAGAGTGATGAGGCTGATGCGCAAAGTCTTTTTGAGGGTTGCTTTCATAGCAGTGTTTCTTTACCTTGTTGTTCCTTAATTGAATGCAGGGACAAAAATAGCATTAAATTCTTAAACGAAGCGTGGGATGCCTGTTTTTTTAAAGGCCGGTCCATCATCATCCGTGCCTCCCCCAGCCATTTCTTCATTCTGCGCAAGTATAAAAGAAAAAAAGATGCACCGACATTGTCAGTACATCTTTAGGCTGGTAGCGGGAACCGGGATTGAACCGGTGACCTCATGATTATGAATCATGCGCTCTAACCAGCTGAGCTATCCCGCCATCGTTTCTCGATTGCGGGTGCAAAGGTAGAGCTTTTTTTTGAACTGACAAATATTCCATCTGTTTTTTTGCACTTTTTTTTGTTTTCCTCCGAATAGGGCCGCCTGGACGTGCAAAAAAAGTATGTCAATCCTTAAAAGAACCGAATTATGAAACGTATATAAGAAAAAGTTTTTAACTTGGCCGCCCGAAAGGCAAATCCTGAATACTTGATATTGTATGGGACGTAAAAAAATACATTTGGAATACCTGTTAAACGCAACTTCCAAGAATATCCTTTGGGAAGCTATCAGCACTCCCTCCGGCCTGGAAGGCTGGTTTGCGGACAAAGTGCTTTCCGACGACCGACGGGTCACCTTTTGTTGGGGGAAGAACGAGCGACGCGAAGCAATGATTGTGGGGGTGCGGGCCTTTTCCTTCATACGCTTTCACTGGCTGGATGCAGAAATAGAGCGCGAGTACTTCGAACTGAAAATGACGAATAATGAGCTGACCAATGATTTTGTGTTGGAAATCACGGACTTTTCCGCAGAAGAAGAGGTTGACGACGCCTGTGAGCTTTGGGAATCCGAGGTGGAAGCCCTGCGCAGGAAATGCGGCTTTTAGTTACTTTCTGCTAAAAATTTCCCTTACTCCCGATTTTATGCTACTTTTGCAATCAATTTCTCAATCCCAAACAGATTTGATTGCTTGCCGAGATGCTGCATATTAAAAAATTAGATATATTCATCCTGAAGAGCTTTTGTCTGCTCTTCGCGGGCACTTTCTTCATCTGCCTGTTCATCTTCATGATGCAATTCCTGTGGAGGTATGTGGACGAGTTGGTGGGCAAGGGCTTGGAGGTGGGCGTGCTGGCCCAGTTCTTTTTCTACTCTGCCTTGACATTGGTGCCCTTGTCCTTGCCCTTGGCCGTGCTGTTGGCGGCGCTTATCACGTTCGGCAATTTTGGCGAGCGTTTCGAGTTGCTGGCCATGAAGGCGGCAGGCATATCGCTGCTCAAAATCATGCGTCCGCTCATCGTTTTCATAACCTTGGTGTCCTGCGTCTCTTTCTTCTTCCAGAATGTCGTAGGTCCCAGGGCGCAAACCAAACTCTGGACGCTGCTCTTCTCCATGAAGCAGAAATCGCCCGAGGTGGACATCCCCGAAGGGGTCTTCTATGACGAGATAGACGGCTACAACCTCTACGTCAAGCACAAGAACCGCGATACGGGTATGCTTTATGATGTCCTTATCTACAACTTCGAGAAGGGCTTTGACAACGCACAGATTATCAAGGCCGACTCCGGACGGCTGGAAATGACCGCCGACAAGCAACACCTCTACCTGCATCTGTACAGCGGCGAGCAGTTCGAGAATCTCAAGGACCAGAGCGTGAGCCGCAAGAATGTGCCCTATCGGCGCGAAGTCTTCCGCGAGAAGCACGCCATCATCGAGTTCGACTCCGAATTCAACATGGCCGACGAAGGCTTCATGAGCAATTCCGAGAAGAGTAAGGACATGTGGACGCTGCAGTCCGATGTAGACTCCATGGTGCACAGGACCGACAGCCTGGGACGTGCCTACTACCGCGAGGCCAAGCAGGGCGTTTATTCCGCCAATGCCAAGCTGGACCGTCAGGACACAGTCCGTCTGGCGGAGGCCTCCGTGACCGATTATGATGTGGACAGCCTCTATGATGTGGCCACGCTGGCGGAAAAAGAAAAATTCCTGTCCACCGCCGTGAACCGTGCCGGGAGCGCCGGAAGCGACTGGAATTTCAAGGCCTTCAACATTCAGAAGACCGATGAAAATCTGCGCAGGCACAAAGCTGCCTGGCACGAGAAGCTGACCCTCTCGCTCTCTTGCCTCATCTTCTTCTTCATCGGTGCGCCATTGGGAGGCATTATCCGCAAAGGCGGCCTCGGCATGCCCGTGGTGGTGTCTGTGATAATATTCATTATTTATTATATTATCAATAATACGGGCTTCAAGATGGCCCGCGACGGTAAATGGATTGTCTGGATGGGTATGTGGACCAGCACGGCTGTCCTGGCTCCGTTGGGCGCCTTCCTGACCTACAAGGCCAACAAGGACTCCGTGGTGCTCAATGCTGATGCCTATGTGGCTTGGATAAAGAAGATATTGGGCATTCGGAGTGTGCGTCATCTTTATCGCAAGGAGGTCATCATCCACGATCCCGATTATGTCCGTTTGTCCGGGGAGCTTCAGGCACTTTCTGACAGTTGCCGTGCCTATGCCGGACGGCATCATCTCAAACGGATGCCCAATTATTTCCGTCTTTGGACCGATACGGCCGAGGACCAGGAGGTGGAGGAAATCAATACCCGGATGGAGAGTTTCATCGAGGAGATGTCCAATACCAAGTCACCCCGTTTGATAGGCGTACTGAATAATTATCCCGTCATTCCCGTCCGAGCCCATGTGCGTCCTTTCCGGAGTTATTGGCTCAATGTGGCGTGCGGTTTGTGTGTCCCGGTAGGATTGTTTTTCTTTTTCCGGATTTGGGCCTTCCGCATTCGGTTGGCTAAGGATATGGAGCGCATCATAAAGGCGGATGCGGATGCTGTTTATGTGATTAAACAGATTCAGGACGGGACGCTCTGAGGATGTGTAGACATGATGTGTAATTTTTTAATATAATGTATATGGAAACAATAAAGCTGAATACGATAGAAGAGGCCATAGAGGATTTCAAGGCTGGAAAGTTCGTGGTGGTAGTGGATGATGAGGACCGCGAGAATGAGGGAGATCTCATTATTGCCGCCGAACTGATAACACCTGAGAAAGTGAACTTCATGCTGAAGCACGCACGAGGCGTCCTCTGTGCGCCTATCACCATCTCCCGGTGCAAGGAACTGGACCTGCCCCATCAGGTGTTGGACAATACATCAATGTTGGGGACTCCCTTTACGGTGACCATTGATAAATTGGAAGGATGCACCACGGGAGTGTCTGCGGCTGACCGCGCTGCTACTATTCGCGCGCTGGCCGACCCTGCTTCGACTCCGGCCACTTTCGGACGTCCCGGACACATCAATCCTTTGTATGCCCAGGAGAAGGGTGTGCTGCGCCGTGCCGGACATACGGAGGCAGCCATCGACCTGGCTCGCCTGGCCGGACTTTATCCAGCCAGTGCCTTGATGGAAATCATGAGCGATGACGGCACTATGGCCCGTTTGCCCGAGTTGCGCAAGTTTGCTGACGAGCACGACCTGAAGCTTATCTCCATCCACGATCTCATTGTCTATCGGCTCAAGCAGGAGTCCATCGTGGAAAAAGGCGTGGAAGTGAACATGCCCACTGCCTACGGTGATTTCCGGCTCATCCCTTTCTGCCAGAAGTCCAATGGTTTGGAGCATATAGCCTTGTTCAAGGGCACATGGAAGGAAGACGAACCTATTCTGGTACGTGTACACTCATCGTGTGCCACGGGTGACATCTTTGCCTCCAAGCGTTGCGATTGTGGCGAACAGTTGCACAGGGCCATGCAGATGATTGAACAGGCCGGCAAGGGTGTGGTGGTCTATCTCAATCAGGAAGGACGAGGCATCGGCCTGATGGAAAAAATGCGTGCCTACAAACTTCAGGAGGATGGCATGGATACTGTGGATGCCAACATTTGCCTTGGACATTTGGCCGACGAGCGTGATTATGGCGTTGGTGCCCAAATCCTTCGTGAGTTGGGCGTGCACAAGATGCGTCTGCTGACCAACAATCCAGTGAAGCGCGTCGGGCTTGAGGCGTATGGACTTGAAATCAGCGAGATTGTGCCTATCGAGACTACGCCCAATCCATACAACGAACGCTACCTGCGTACCAAAAAAGAACGTATGGGCCATACGTTGCACTTCAACAAGTAAACAAGCATATTAATATATAATATATATAAGGAGAAACAATATGAATCAATTATCAGACCGTCTGAACAGCTTGTCGCCCTCGGCAACGCTGGCCATGTCCCAAAAGAGCGCCGAACTGAAAGCGCAAGGCGTGGACGTCATCAACCTGAGCGTAGGAGAACCCGACTTCAACACCCCCGACCATATCAAGGAAGCCGCCAAGAAAGCCATCGACGAGAATTATTCCCGCTATTCACCCGTTCCCGGCTATCCTGCCCTGCGCAACGCCATCGTGGCCAAGTTGAAAAACGAGAATGGCCTGGACTATACGGCTGCACAAATCTCTTGTGCCAACGGTGCCAAGCAATCTGTGTGCAATACCGTTCTCGCGCTGGTCAATCCGGGTGACGAGGTCATCGTGCCCGCCCCCTATTGGGTGAGCTACCCGGAGATGGTGAAGCTGGCCGAAGGTGTGCCCGTTATCGTGTCTGCCGGCATCGAGCAGGACTTCAAGATAACACCCGCCCAACTGGAAGCCGCCATCACGCCCAAGACCAAGGCGTTGATTCTCTGCTCCCCGTCCAACCCGACGGGTTCAGTCTATGGGGCTGAGGAATTGGCTGCATTGGCTGCCGTGCTTGAGAAACATCCGCAGGTCATTGTCATTGCCGATGAAATCTATGAGCATATCAATTACATTGGTCGCCACCACAGCATCGCTTCCGTGCCCGGCATGAAGGAGCGTACGGTCATTGTGAACGGCGTGTCCAAGGCCTATGCCATGACAGGATGGCGCATCGGCTTCATTGCAGGTCCCGAATGGATTGTGAAAGGTGTCAACAAGTTGCAGGGGCAATACACATCCGGTCCTTGCTCCGTTTCCCAAAAGGCTGCCGAAGCCGCCTATACCGGTACGCAGGCTCCTGTGGAGGAAATGCGCCAGGCCTTCCAGCGCCGTCGCGACCTTATTGTCCGTCTGGCCAAAGAAGTGCCCGGATTCGAAGTCAATGTGCCCGAAGGTGCTTTCTATCTCTTCCCCAAATGCAGCTCTTACTTCGGCAAGGCTGCAGGCGGCCGTCAAATCAATACGGCTGAGGATTTGGCCATGTATTTGCTCGAAGTGGGCCATGTAGCTTGTGTGGGTGGTACCTCTTTCGGTGCTCCCGACTGCATCCGCATGAGCTATGCCACGAGTGACGAGAATATCGTGGCAGCTATTCGTCGCATCAAGGAGGCATTGGCTGAACTGAAATAAAAAAATAAGAGGGAATTTTCTTACGGGGAGTTCCCTGCTTTTCTCGGCGCGGATGGCGCGGAATTCACGGATAAAGCCGCATTTCCTTGTCATTCGCGCTTGTTTTTGCAAAAAAATGGCTTTCTGGTGAAAAAAAACACGATTTTATTTGCAGGTTCAAAATAAAGCCGTACCTTTGCACCCGCAAACCCAAAGAGACCTCACGGGGTGTAGCTCAGCCCGGTTAGAGTACACGTCTGGGGGGCGTGTTGTCGCTGGTTCGAATCCAGTCACCCCGACCGATTTTGGAAGTCTCTTGGTGCGGTAGTTCAGCCTGGTTAGAATACATGCCTGTCACGCATGGGGTCGCGGGTTCGAGTCCCGTCCGCACCGCTTAAAAGCCTCAAGGTCAATGACTTTGAGGCTTTTCCCTTTTCCACGGATACAATGGCTATAAAACTTCAAACACCCGTAGAACGTCCGGCACGGCGTCCGGACATAGATTATTCGCATCGGCTGATGCTATGGGGTTCGTGCTTTGCCACCCACATCGGCGCCCGACTCGCTGAGGCCAGGTTCCGGTGTGATGTCAATCCATATGGAGTACTCTATAATCCTTTATCAATCTCAATGGCCTTACGAGAGGTGGTGTCCGGCAAGACTTATGTCCGTGAAGACCTTTATACCCACCAGGGGCTTTGGCATAGCCCGATGCACCACGGGGATTTCTCTGCATCTTCGATGGACGAGGTTTTGCAACGCATCAACAGACGTCTGCAACAAGCCTCCGGCGAACTGGACAGGCTGGACTTCCTCCTGCTGACGTGGGGAACGGCATGGGTGTACGAGGACCGCCGGACGGGGTTAGTGGTGGGCAATTGCCACAAGATGCCGGAAAAGGCTTTCCTGCGCCGCAGGCTTTCCGTGAACGAGATTGTATCGGACACCCTGTCGTTGCTCTCCGGACTCCTGGCACGCAACAATCGCTTGCAAGTCGTGCTGACGGTAAGTCCCATCCGTCATGTGCGGGATGGTTTGCACGCCAACCAACTGAGCAAGGCCACTCTTTTGCTGGCTGCCGAGCAAGTGGAGGCGGCGTTTCCCGACCGTGTGTTTTACTTTCCGGCCTATGAACTGTTGCAGGACGAGCTCCGCGACTATCGTTTCTATGCCGACGACCTGGTGCATCCCTCCGACTTGGCCGTGCGCTATGTATGGGAGCGCTTCACGCAATGGTGTCTCTCTCCCGAAGCGCAGCGTATGATGGCCGGATACGAGGAAATCCGTAAAGCATTGGCACACAAACCTATCCATCCCGAATCTGATGAATATAAGCGTTTTTTAGAACAAATTGTGTTAAAAATGGAGCGACTTAACGGAAAATACCCGTACTTCGACCTCCAAAACGAAAGAGAAACATGTCTTACTCTATTGAACAGATTGCAGAAATCATAGGTGCGCGGCGCATAGGGAATGCGTCTGCCACCATCGACTGGCTCCTGACGGACAGCCGTTCCCTGAGTTTCCCTGAAGCGACTTTGTTTTTCGCCCTGGCCACCAAACGCAATGACGGAGCAAAGTATATCCCCGACCTGTACGTGCGGGGCGTGCGCAACTTCGTCTTGAGCGGAGCGGCTTTCCAGCGGATGGAGGAGGATGGCCCGGCCGGCCTTCAGCCCGATGCCAACTACCTGGTGGTTTCCGACCCGTTGAAAGCCTTGCAGAAGCTGGCTGAACGCCATCGTGCGCGCTTCCGGATGCCGGTCGTCGGCATTACGGGCAGTAATGGCAAGACGGTCGTGAAAGAATGGTTGCACCAGTTGTTAGGGCCTGACCGGAGGACGGTACGTTCGCCCCGTAGCTATAACTCACAAATCGGGGTTCCTCTGTCCGTATGGCGGATGGACGAGCAGGACGAGCTGGCCATCATCGAGGCGGGCATTTCCGAACCGGGCGAGATGAAGGCGTTGGAGGCCATCATCAAGCCCACCATCGGCATCCTGACCAACATCGCCGGGGCGCATCAGGAGAACTTCTTCTCCCTGCAGGACAAATGCCAGGAGAAGCTGACCCTCTTCAAGGATTGCGACGTGCTGATATACAATGGCGATGACGAGTTCATCAGCAGTTGCGTGGCAAAGTCCCTGCTGCCCGCCCGCGAGATAGCCTGGAGCCGGCACGACGTGGAGCGCCCCCTCTACATCAGCGAGGTGGAGAAGCACGAGGACCACACGCTCATCCGCTACCGCTACCTGGACATGGACAACAGCTATACCCTGCCGTTCATTGACGATGCGTCCATCGAGGACTCCTTGCATTGCCTGGCCGCCTGCCTCTACCTGATGGTGCCCCCCGAGCGCATTGCCGAGCGTATGGCCCGCCTGGAGCCGGTGGCCATGCGCCTGGAGGTGAAGGAGGGCAAGAACGCCTGCCTGCTGATAAACGACAGTTACAGTTCGGACCTCGCTTCGCTGGACATTGCCCTCGACTTTCTCTACCGGCGTTCGATTTCCGACCGCCTGAAGCGCACGCTCGTCCTGTCCGATATCCTGGAGACGGGACAGAACGGCCCGTTGCTCTACCGGCAGGTGGCCCAGTTGCTGGAGAGCCGCCACGTGGAGCGCATTATCGGCGTAGGCAAGGAATTGATGGCTCATGCCGACCGCTTCGCGATGGAGAAAACATTCTTTCCCGACACCGAGGCACTTTTGGCTGCCCTCCGCAAAGGCGAGTTGCGTCTTTCGCAGGAGATTGTCCTCATCAAGGGAGCCCGCAAGTTCGGCTTCGAGGCCCTGACGGAAGTCCTGGAAAAGAAAGTGCACGAGACCATCCTGGAAGTCAACCTGGGCGCGCTGGTCGAAAACCTGAATTACTACCGCTCCCTCTTGCGTCCCGGCGTGAAGATGACCTGCATGGTGAAGGCGTCGGCCTACGGCGCAGGCTCGCACGAGATAGCCAAGACCCTGCAGGAGCACCGGGTGGACTACCTGGCCGTGGCCGTGGCCGACGAAGGCTCGGAACTGCGCAAGGCCGGCATCACCACCAACATCCTCATCATGAACCCGGAGATGACCGCCTTCAAGACCATGTTCGACAACCACCTGGAGCCGGAGGTGTATAGCTTCCACCTGTTGGATGCCCTGGTGCGCGAGGCGGAGAAGTCGGGCATCACCAACTATCCCATCCACATCAAGATAGACACCGGCATGCACCGCCTGGGCTTCCTGCCTGACGAGATTCCCCAACTGATTGAGCGGCTGAGGGCCCAGGACGCCGTCATCGTGCGCTCCGTCTTCTCGCACCTGGTCGGGAGCGATTCGGACCGTTTCGACGATTTTACCCGCCGGCAGATAGCCCTGTTCGAGGAGGCCTCCGGCCGCTTGCAGGCAGCCTTCCCCCACAGAATCCTGCGCCACATCTGCAATTCGGCAGGCATCGGGCGTTTCCCCGACGCGCAATTCGACATGGTGCGCCTGGGCCTCGGCCTGTACGGGGTCGACCCCGTCACCAACGCCGTGATGCACAACGTCAGCTCGCTCTACACCACCATCCTGCAAATCCACGAAGTGCCGCAGGAGGACACTGTGGGCTATAGCCGCAAGGGCGTCCTGACCCGTCCTTCGCGCATCGCTGCCCTGCCCATCGGGTATGCCGACGGACTCAACCGCCACCTGGGTTGCGGCCGTGCCTACTGTCTGGTGAACGGCCGGAAGGCGCCCTACGTGGGCAACATCTGCATGGACGTCTGCATGATAGACGTGACGGACATAGACTGCAAGGAGGGCGACCGCGTGGAAATCTTCGGCGACCACCTGCCCGTGACCGTCCTGTCCGACGCGCTGGACACCATCCCCTACGAGGTGCTGACCAGCGTCTCCACGCGGGTGAAGCGGGTGTATTACCAGGATTGAATCCGGGGCGAATTGTTCCTCATCTTATATCTTTATATTATATTTGCACGGAAATTTTAATCATATATCCCATTATGACACTGACGAGTATTGTGACATTAAGTCTTCTGCCCAGCGGCTCCGAGTGGATTATCATTTTAGTAGTAATCCTGCTGCTCTTCGGCGGCAAGAAGATCCCCGAACTGATGCGCGGCCTGGGCAAGGGTGTGAAGAGCTTCAAGCAAGGCGTGGACGAGGCCAAGGAGGAGATCAACAAGGCCAAGGAGGAAATCAACGAACCGGTGGAGAAGAAACAACAGTAAGGCGGCGTGGCGGACAAGGAACTGACTTTTTGGGACCATCTGGAGGTGCTGCGCCGGGCGCTGATCCGTATCCTCCTGGTGTGGTTCGTGCTGGCTGTGGCCTATTTTCTGGCCATGCCCTATCTGTTCGACCACGTGGTGTTGGCTCCGTGCGAGAACGACTTTGTCTTCTACGAACTTCTGCGCCGGATAGGGGAGGAGTTGCACCTGGAGGGGGACTTCTTCACGCAGGAGTTTCACGTCAAGCTGGTGAACATCAATCTGGCGGCGCCGTTCTTCATCCACATGTCCACGGCCTTCTGGATGTCGGTGGTGACCGCCGCGCCCTACCTGTTCTACGAGGTGTGGCGTTTCATCAGCCCTGCGCTCTATCCGGAGGAGACGCGCGGTGTCAAGAAGGCGTTGGCCCTGGGGACGGTGATGTTCTTCCTGGGCGTGCTGCTGGGCTATTTCATGGTCTATCCGCTGACGTTGCGCTTCCTCTCCACCTACCAGCTCAGCGCGCTGATAGAGAATCAGATTTCGCTCAATTCCTACATCAACAACTTCATGATGCTGGTGCTCTGCATGGGCCTGGCCTTCGAGTTGCCGCTGGTCACGTGGCTGTTATCTTTGCTGGGGCTGGTGCACAAGACCTTCCTGCGGCGGTACCGGCGGCATGCCATCGTGATTATCGTCATCCTGGCCGCAGTCATCACGCCTACGGGCGATCCCTTTACGTTGTCCGTGGTGGCCATTCCTCTCTATCTGCTCTATGAACTGAGCATCCTGATGATCAAGGACAAGCCTGAAGAACCGGAGGAAGGAGCCTCCCATGGTTAATGACCGGACGCCGGATGCCCGCGAGGCTTACGAAGTCCTCCAGGCCGTGTGCGAGGCCGGCGGTTCCTCGCTGCGGGCAGCCTACCGGCAGATGCGCGAGTTGCTGGAGCTGCTTTGCCGCACGCAGACGGAGGACGATAATTTGCAGATGACCGACCTGGCCGCCCGCATCAATTATGTCGGTGCCAAGCTGGGGCTTTCCGTCGTCGAGCAGAACCGCCTCCATTCCTTCCGGTTGACCTCCAACGACATCCTGAACCACCGTGCAGAGCCGGAGAAAGAGCATCTGTTGCGCGACGCCAAGACCCTGGCCTTCTTCGTCCGGCGCCTGACCCGGGAGGACATCCCCGAAGACCTGTACAGCGTGCTGCCCCGGGCAGATGCCACCTACATCGTGGCCCCGCCCGCCAAGGAGAACCTCCATCGCCTGCGGGCCACCTTCCTCCGGGCCGACGACACCTATTTATATATACGTCCCACAGACGTGCTGAGCGACGAGCCTTTGCGGGTGCGCCGTGGCGTGCCGCAGGTCAATGAGGAGTTCAACGAGACTTGCCGCATCCTCTGGCCGGGCGCGCAACTCAACCTGCTGGACGTGGCGGTGGACGAGGCGGGCGTGCTGACCCCGTCGTTCATCGTGCTGGAGCCGGATTACCTGATAGACATCAGTACCCTGGCCGAATGCTTCAAGGAATACGGGCATCATCCCCTCAACTACATTCTCATGCGCCTGCAGCCCGTGGGCAATACCCGTCCGCTGTTGCTGGGAAACATTGTCAACCTGTTCCTGGACGAGTGGATTCATGCGGAGACCGAGCCGGATTACCTGGCCTGCATGAAGAAGGCTTTCCGTGCCTATCCTATCGAGTTGGCCGCCTGTGCCGACCTGCGCGACCTGGAAAAGGAACGCCAGTTCTTTGCCGATTGCCGGCTGCACTTCGAGCACCTCCGCCAGACGGTGACGGAGACCTTCCACGCCTCCGGCTACGGGCTGGACCGTCGGGATGCCGTCCTGGAGCCTTCCTACCTGTGCGAGGCCCTGGGCCTGCAAGGTCGCCTGGACTATATGCAGCGCGACATGACCTCCTTCATCGAGATGAAGTCCGGGCGGGCGGAGGAATATGCCGTCCGCGGCAAGATTGTGCCCAAGGAAAATAACCTGGTGCAGATGCTGCTCTACCAGGCCGTGTTGGAGTTCTCTATGGGGAAGGACCACCACCGGGTGAAGCCCTACCTGCTCTACACCCGTTACCCCTTGCTCTATCCGGCGCGCGGGTCGTGGGCGATGCTGCGCCGGGTGTTGGACGTGCGCAACCGCATCGTGGCCGAGGAGTACGGCATCCAGCGTCACAACGACCCAGCCTATACCTCCCGTCGGCTGAAGGCTTTGACCCCGGACACGCTGAACGAGAGGGGGTTGGCCAATACCCTGTGGAAGCGCTACCTCTATCCCGGCATCGACCAGGTGCGGAAGAGTCTGGACGCCCTGTCTCCGCTGGAGTCGGATTATTTTCATACTCTCTACAACTTCATCACCAAGGAACTCTATACCTCCAAGTCGGGCGACGTGGCCTACGAGGGGCATACGGGCGCGGCTTCGGTCTGGCTCTCCACGCTGGCCGAAAAGGTGGAGGCCGGAGAAATCCTTTATGACCTGTCCATCCGCGAGAGCCATGCGGCGGATGCGCACAAGCCCTACCTGATTCTCGAACGGAAGGCAGGAGCGGGGGAGGCCGAGGCCCCGTTGCCCAACTTTCGGCCGGGCGATGCCGTGGTGCTTTACGAGCGCAATGCGGAGGCGGACAATGTTTCCAACAAACTGGTGTTCAAGGGGAACATCGAGGAGATCACCGAACGGGAAATCCGGATGCGCCTGCGTGCCACCCAGCAGAATACGGGCGTGCTGCCTCTCCATAGCCTGTATGCCGTGGAGCATGACTATATGGATACTTCCTTCCGCAGCATGTACCGGGGACTTTCCGCCTTCCTGGGTGCCACGCAGCGGAGGCGCGACGTCCTGCTGGGGCAGCGTCCGCCGGAGTTCGATACCTCGCTGGATGCCGCCATCTCCTCCGCGCCGGACGACTTCGCCCGCATCACGTTGAAGGCGCGGGCTGCCCGCGATTTCTTTCTCCTGATAGGCCCTCCGGGGACGGGCAAGACTTCCCGGGCCTTGCGGGGGATGGTGGAGGCTTTCTATGCGGAGCGGAAACAGATTCTGCTCTTGTCTTACACCAACCGGGCGGTGGACGAAATCTGCAAGATGCTGTCGTCCGTCACGCCGGCCATCGACTTTATCCGTATCGGCAGCGAACTGTCCTGCGAGGAGTGCTACCGGCCTCATCTGATAGAGAATGTGCTGGAGGATTGTCCCAACCGCCGGGCCGTGCAATTGCGCATAGCTGCCTGCCGGGTGTTTGTGGGGACGGTGGCCACGCTCTCCTCCAAGACGGAACTGTTCCGCCTGAAGACGTTCGACGTGGCATTGGTGGACGAGGCCACACAGATATTGGAGCCGCAATTGCTGGGCCTGCTCTGCCTGCGTGCGGAGTCGGGGGCGGACGCCATCGGCAAGTTCATCCTGATAGGCGACCACAAGCAGTTGCCGGCGGTGGTGCTGCAGTCACCTTTGCAGTCCGAGGTACATACCGGGAGTTTGCGGGCCATCGGACTGTTGAACCTGAAGGACTCCTTGTTCGAGCGGCTGTACCGCACCTGGTCGCAGGACGGGGCGGCGCAGGCGGGACGCGCCTTCGACATGCTGCACCGCCAGGGGCGCATGAACGAGGAAGTAGCCTTGTTCCCCAACCGCGCCTTCTACGGCGGCTTATTAGTGCCGTTGGGCTTGCCCCACCAGAGCGGGGATTTGACGCTGGCTCCTTCGTTGGCGGGGGGAGAGTTTGCCCGGTTGCTCACCCGCCGCGTGGCCTTCCTGCCTTCTGTGGCGGAGCCGATGACCCGTCCGGCCAAGGTGAACCGTTCGGAGGCGGCGATGGTGGCAAGGCTGTCCGCCGCAGTCTACCGGCAATACCGGGAGACGACCGGCTTCGACCCTTCGCGCACCCTGGGCATCATCACGCCCTATCGGAGCCAGATAGCCTTGATCAAGCAGGAACTGGAGGCGCTGGGCATACTGCCCTTGCGGGAAGTGCTGGTGGATACGGTCGAACGCTTCCAGGGCAGCGAGCGCGACGTCATCATCTATTCCTTCTGCGTGAACCGCGCCTATCAGTTGAAGTTCCTGGCCAACCTGACGGAGGACCACGGCGTCCTGATTGACCGGAAGCTGAACGTGGCCCTGACCCGTGCCCGGCGGCAGATGTTCATCACCGGGGTGCCCGGGCTGCTCTCGCAGAACCCCATTTACCGGGAATTACTGCGCTTTTGTGGGGTAGAAGCGGGGTTGTAACGTCTGTTTAGCATATATTAAACAGGTGTTTCATTCTTATAACAATTCGGTGTGCATCGGTATCGGGGGGAATGCTTACCTTTGTACACGTTTTTTTCATAGAGATTTAGATTTAAGGTTAGAAGATTGGCGGAAGTCGTGAGGCCTCCGCCTTTTTTTGTCTGCATCCGGTTTAGGCCGTAATCTCCAGGAGGTTTCCTTCCGGCCCTTCCACGCAACTTTCATAATATCCGTCGCCGGTGGTGCGCGGCCCGTCCAGCACGGCATAGCCGTCTGCCCGGAGTTGTGCGGTCAGTTGGTCCACCCGCTCTTTGCTTCCCACGCTGAAGGAGATGTGTATGAATCCCGTCCGCAAGGCATGTTTCGCGTCGTCTTGCAGGTCCGGGCGTGTCATGATTTCCAGCCGTGTCCCGTTGCCGAAGGTCAGGAAATACGTCTTCAGTCCGGTGCGGGGATTGTGGTACAGGTCGTTGGACGTGGCCTGGAAGTAGTGCGTGAAGAAGGTGCGCACGCCCTCCAAATCCCTGACATAGAGGGCTGCATGGTCCAGCCGGACGGACGTTTCCTGCCGGTTCAGGGCTTGCAGGTGCCACAGCTTGTGGCCGAAGAGGCTCCGTGTCTCCACGCGCTCGAAGCCCAGCGTGTGGTAGAGGTGTTCCGCCCCCGGGTTCTCCACGTCCACCAGCAGTCCCGCCCGTTCGTGGCCTTCGGCAAAGGCTTTGTCGCGCAGGGCCGTGAGCAGTCGGCCGCCGATGCCCAGCCTGCGGTATTCGGGCAGGACGCCCAGGGAGTCCAGGTAATACTCGCCGGGGTGGGTCTCATCCTCCACGCCCTCGAAGGTCTGTCCCGTGCGTTCCTCGATGCGGCGCAGGGTGGGGCGGCGCAGTTCGTGCAGGCGGGCGCCGTCATAGCCCACGATGGCTCCGGCGGGCGTGCCGTTCACGTCGGCCACCAGCGCGTTGCGGTAGCTGTACTGGGTGTTCTCCATCCGCACCAGCTCTTCGAGCACGTCCTGATAGTTCTCCCCGCAATACAGTTTCATGGTCTCCTTGCCCAGCGCCATGGTCAGGGCTGCGGCGATGATGGGGGCATCCTCCGGCGTGGCCGGGCGGACGATGATTTGTTTCGGTTCCATAGTGTCTACAGTGTCTGTTAGGTTGATACGCTTGCAAAGTTAGCAAGATGCGGGGAAATTCTTCTTGTTTCCCGGTCGGAAAATTTGCTTTTGCCGTAGGAAAACTGTATCTTTACGCTGGATTTACATATCTCCAGGCTGGAGATATAAATCTTCAGTGTGGAGATATGTATCTCCAGCCTGGAGATATAGTTTTCAAACGCTATCGGGAAAGTTTTCTGGCGGTCGGCAGAGTTTTTTCTCCCGTATATCGGAAAGTTTTTCCATAGAAAGAAAAGAGGAGGACAGACTATATGGCATCGTATGAAATGCAAGAATTGAACCTGCCCGGACAGGAAGGCGGACGGGTGTTGTTTCCCCGCATGAAGTTGTGCGGACAGATGGATTTGGACGAAATCACGCGACGGATATGCAGTGGCAGTACCTTCACGCCGGGCGACGTGAAGGGGCTGGTGATGGCTTTGTCGAGGGAGATTGCCGATGGGATGGCCGAGGGACGCTCGGTCAAGGTGGACGGCATCGGCGTCTTCACGCCCGGGCTGGGCCTGCGCAAGGGCTTCGAGCGCGAGACGGGCCGGGAGGGTGAGCGGCGGCGCAATGCCCGTAGCATATGCGTGGACCGCATCCACTTCCGGGCGGACAAGGAACTGCTGAGGGAGACTGACCGGAATTGCTACCTGGAGCGGTCGGACTGGAAATTTCGCAAGTCGTCCACTCGCTATACGCCCGAGGAGCGGCTGGGGCTGGCGCGTGAGTTTCTGGAGACGCACTCGTATCTCACCGTGTCGGATTATGCCGCGCTGACCGGCCTGCTCCGCAACGCCGCAGCCAAGGAATTGAGGCGTTGGGCGGAGGACGAGACGTCGGGCATCGGCCGTTCGGGGCGAGGGACGCACAGGGTGTATGTCAGGAGGGTCGTGCCTGCGGAATAATATTCATGAGTTCTTATAGACAGATAGAATGAAGTAAGCATGTAAAAACTATTTTTCCGGAAAAATCACGTTGAATTAGAAGTGTTTCATTACCTTTGTGCTACAAATAATACTTGTTTGGAAATGAGCAACAAAATATATGTATCAGCAAAACCATTTGTGAAGTGGGTAGGTGGAAAGACGCAACTTCTGGAAGATATAAGACGTTCTTTACCATCGGACTTTTCACAAAAGAAGGACATTGTTTATGTAGAACCTTTTGTGGGAGGAGGTGCCGTGTTATTTTGGATAATACAATAACTTCCTAATATAATCAATGACATAAATTTTAATCCAATACATTCTTATGAAACAGTATGAGGCTGTTATTGAAACACTAAAACGTTTAGGAGGAGTTGCGACCCTTGGACAACTTTATCAAGAGGTTTTTAAAATAGAAGACTGCCAATGGAATACTAAAACACCATTTGCAAGTATAAGAAGAATAGTACAGGAACGTAAAGAAATATACAAGATAAAGCCGGGATTATGGGCTTTGATCTCCTGTCAAAAGGAACTTGAAGCTAATGGTTTTATTGTCGAAAATGAACATAATACAGACTCGACAATAATGAAAGATTTTAATCATTCGTATTATCAAGGTCTCTTGTTAGAAATCGGTAATTGCCGAAAGTTTTTTACGTATGTGCCTGAACAAGATAAGAATAAAAAATATGCAAGTGGTACATTAAAAGATATCCGTACACTTAATGCTATACCTCATTTCTCTTTTCCGGAATTAGTTCATAGAAGTTCAACCATAGATGTTATTTGGTTTAATGAACGAAAAATGCCATGTGCTTTTTTTGAAGTGGAACATTCTACAGATATACAAAACTCTCTTCTTAAATTTTTTGACTTACAAGATTTTTATAGTAAGATGTTCATTGTGGCTGATAATAAACGCATGAATGAGTTTGATAAGAAATTACACTATGGAGCATTCAAAGAATTGGTTAATAATAAAAGGGTAAAGTTTTTAAGTTATGATGCATTAAATAAACTATATAATCAAACCATTGAGAACCAGAAAAATCCAATCTTTATATAGATCACTTTTTAACATGATGTAAAATCAACAAATTCGCAAATGCCTGAAATATAGAATTAAAGCACCTACTCCAAATGATCTTTTCTGATCAAAAGAGTTATATAAAGATCTTTTGTCCTCTATGAATGTTTTTTGATATTCTTTTGTATTCCAAATATGAATATATAATGGAATACAACTTTGAAATAACAGAGACATTATCAAAGCAAATAGCCGTCCAATCTTCATCCGTAGAAGAAGCGTATAGGATTGTAAAAGGTTTATATGAGAATGAGAAGATTATACTCGATGCTTCTGATTTTATAGAGGTAGATATTTGTGAAAGGAATGATTCTTCAATAGATTATTTCCCTTCTTCAAATAGCCTCATATCTCCTTATTTCCGTTCCCCCGACCGCGCCTTCACTCTCCTCCACGGCGATTGCATCGAACTGTTGAAGCAATTCAGTTTCAAGTTCGACATGATATTTGCCGACCCGCCTTACTTCCTTAGCAATGGAGGTATAAGTGTGCAAAGCGGTAAGGTGGTCTGTGTGGATAAGGGCGAATGGGATAAGGGCGGAACGCCGGAATACATGGATGCGTTCAACAGGGCATGGATAAACGTGTGTCGGCAGAAGTTGAAAGACAATGGTACGATATGGGTCAGTGGCACATACCATAATATTTTTTCTATCGCCAATATTCTGACGGAGCAGGGATTCAAAATCCTGAACGTAATAACTTGGGCAAAAACGAATCCTCCTCCTAACATTTCATGCCGTTATTTTACCCACTCAACGGAGTTTATCATTTGGGCACGGAAATCACCTAAAGTCCCTCATTGCTATAACTATGATATGATGAAACAAATCAACAGCGGCAAGCAAATGACGGACGTTTGGCATTTACCAGCCATTGCCCGATGGGAAAAAACATGTGGCAAACATCCAACGCAGAAGCCGTTGGCAGTGTTGTCGCGTATTGTTCTGGCATCTACCCACAGCGGCGCATGGATTCTCGACCCTTTTACCGGCAGTAGTACCACTGGCATTGCCGCTAATCTTCTAGGAAGACGTTTTTTAGGAATTGATAAGGAGGAAGAATATCTCATACTTAGTCAGAACCGCAAGAGAGAGATAGAACAAATATCAAACTTCACTTTGTTTCGTAAGAAGATTAGAGATATTGCCATTCTGGACGGAAAAGGCTTACTTTCGATGAGAGAAGATGTTTTCAATTATGACTTGCCTTTCTAATTTTCTAAAAAAGTAAGCATTTGTCAAATTGGCGGGACATTGAGACGGCAGAAACACGGAAAAGCGGTAAGCACTCAATTTAGGGCTATGAATTAGAATCCCTACTTTCGCTGCGAACTTAAAACTTTTTATTTATGTATAGTAGCGAAGACTTGGAACGTTTTTACTTTCAGTATCAGACGGAGGCTTTGCCGCATGGTGAATCCCTCCAGTCGTTTTGTTTGAAGAACAAGGTACCTTACAACCTTTTCGAGAAATGGTACAAGGACACCCGCAAGAAGATCGTGGAAGTGTCGGTTGACGGCCGTCCTGAAGATGAGGACGAGCCTGGTGATGAATCCGAGCGTCTTGCAAGGCCCGCTCCTCCCTCTCCCGGTTCCGTCACTGCGGTGCGTATATGGCTTGATCTGCGCATTAGCAACGGCCTTCATCTGTCCCAAAAGAACCTAAGCTATCAGGACCTGGTCCGCATGATAGGGAAACTGGAGGGGTTATGTTGAGCGTGACCGGTTTGAACCGTTTTTATTATGTGCGTGATTTTACCGACATGCGCTGTAAGCACAGCCGTATATTGTCCGTCATCCGTGAGCGTCTTCATCGTGAGCCTCAGGACGGCGATGTTTACATCGTGATGTCCCGCGACCGCAGGATAGTCCGCCTGTTTTCTTTCGACAACCATTCCTACAGCCTGTTCGAGAAGAAGTTCGTGGCCGGTTACCGGTTTCTGAAAGTGGAGCGTAAAGGGGATGAGCCCCTCTATCGGATTGACTGGAAAGACGTGGTTCTTATATTGGAAAATCCGATAGTTAAAATCATAAAGATCAAGTAATTAAGTAGCTCTTACAGTTGCACGTTTGTGAATATTTTCGTATCTTTGTTCCTGTAAGACAAAGATTTACATATGATCGAACTGCAACAAATAATAGCCTTGAAACGGGAACTGCCGGGCAGGGAAACCTGCTCCCGCAGTCCCATAAACTACAGTGAAGGCATGGCAGACGATCAGAAAGACCGTTTCATTCAATACCTGGCCGAGCAGCACCGGGAAGACGAGCTGACAAAGAAGGCGATGGAGCTTGTCCTGGAGGACTTCATGGCGCGGCAGAAAGAACTTGACGAGAAGATGTCTGTCCTTATGTCCGAGCATTCGTTCTTGAAAGCGGAACTGCTTGAGAAAGACCGGTGTCTCAAGGCTGCCGAGCGTGAGAACCGCTCCCTTCGGGAACGACTTGGCCAGGCGAATGAGGAACGTTACGGTGAGAAGCGCCAGCGGGTACGGAAGAGGAAAGATTCCGGTGGGGCTGAAAAGCCGGAAGCTGACCGCAATGGCGAGAAAGACGACTTTGACGGCACGGAAGGCTCACTCCGGACAGACTCGGTTGATACGGGGTGTCCCCAGCCTGAATCCGCAGCTCCCCAACAGGAGCGTGACCTGTCCAACCGGCCTAACACGTACAAGCGTACCGGCGTGGCGGGTACTCCCTTGTATCATCCGAGCGACAAATCAAAGGTGCACGGGCGTATTCTGGAAACAAAGTTTGTCCACCTGTTCAGCCTCCGCATGTTTCTCATTGAGGAATGCTACGAGATGGTGCATTATGTGAAGCCCGGCCAAAAACCCCAATGGGGTTATTTCCCCACAGCCGGCCATCCTGAAGTGGTCATGCGCTTCGAGGGAACGAAAGCCACGCCCGAGCTCCTGCAGGCCATCGCCTATGAGGTTTACGTGAAGAACGTGACCTTCGGCTCGCTGCACCATTGGCTCACGGACATGGGCATGACCATATCCGCCAACACTTTGCGCAACTGGCTGAAGAAAGGAAAGAAATACCTGGACCAGGTGGTGTTGCAACTGAAGGAGATGGCTTTGGAAAAGGAGTCCATCGTGCACTGCGACGAGACCTGGTGCAAAGTCCGCAAGTACGACCGGTATAAAAAATGCTATGTCTGGGTGCTTGTGAACAAGGCCCGGAAGGTGGCCATCTTCTTTTACGAGGACGGTTCCCGCGGCCGCGATGTCCTTACGGACTTCCTGGGGGATGCGGAGTTGAAGAGCGTGATGTCCGACGGCTACAACGCCTACGTGTTCATCGGCGACGAGATGAAGTCGGTGAAGTTCAAGGATACTGTCCATCAGGTCTGCATGGCCCATGCGCGTAACAAGTTCGTGCAGGCTGCGAACCAGGGCGGGGAAGCGAACGCCGCCCTGTTCGTGGACGACATGAAGGAGCTGTTCTACAAGGAGCGGCAATATGACAAGGCGGGTCTTTCCCCCGGAGAGAGGTTGAGGGAGCGGCAGGGACTCCCGACCAAGGAGGTGGTGATAAGGATACGAAGCCGGCTGGACAGTGAGTTGTCAAAAGAAGCGGAATTCCGGAGTCCCTGTTACACGAAAGCCCTCAACTACCTGAAACATTTTTGGAACGAGATCTTTGCTTACTTGCAGGACGGTGAATTGCCGATCGACAACAACCTGGCTGAGCGGGTCATCCGGAAGCTGACCATCCAACGGAACAATTCCCTTCATTATGGCAGTGACGAGGGGGCAAAGATGGCCTCCACTTATCACAGCGTGATAAGCACGGTCAAGCTTCATGGCGGCTCCACCTGGGAATACATCGGGACATTTTTCAAAAATATCTTTAACGGGTGCAGGGACTATGTTAATTTGGTCCCTGGCAGAATCGCCATGGCCACGTGCCAACGTTAATTTTCAAAGCTAATCTTTAACACAACTCGGTTTAAGGGCACTGAAAAGTGCCCTTTTAAAGGGGGATGCCCCAAATTGAGTGCTTACGGAAAAGCGTGTTTTCTGCAAGATAACTATCGCCAGATTTGCAAATCACCGAAAAAAGGCTTTACTTTGCAGAAATTTAGCACCCATCTTTTATGCAACATATCAAATTACATTGTTTTCAGATGCGTTACTCTCGTGAGGGAGTGACGCTTTTTTTTAGTTGCATACAGGACGGTGCGGATGATTGAGCGTAAAACAACATCAATAAGAGAGCTATGGAACAGAAATTACGGAAAGTGCTCGTGCTGGGCTCGGGCGCATTGAAAATCGGTCAGGCCGGTGAGTTCGACTACTCCGGCTCGCAGGCGCTGAAGGCCCTGCGCGAAGAGGGCATCAGCTCCGTGCTGGTCAACCCCAACATCGCAACGATTCAGACCTCGGAAGGCATTGCCGACCAGGTGTATTTCCTCCCCGTCACTCCTTACTTCGTGGAGCGCATCATCGAGAAGGAGCGTCCCGACGGCATCCTGCTGGCCTTCGGCGGACAGACGGCCTTGAACTGTGGTACGGAACTGTATCAGAAAGGCATCCTGCAGAAGTACGGCGTCCAGGTGCTGGGCACCTCCGTGGAGGCCATCATGAACACCGAGGACCGCGACCTCTTCGTCAAGAAGCTGGACGAAATCCCCATGAAGACCCCCAAGAGCCACGCCGTGGAGACGATGAGCGACGCGCTGAAGGCCGCCAACGAGATTGGCTTCCCCGTCATGGTGCGCAGCGCCTACGCATTGGGCGGGCAGGGTAGCGGCATCTGTCCCGACGAGGAGACGTTCCTGAAGCTGGCCGAGAGTGCCTTCACCTTCTCCAAGCAAATCCTGGTGGAGGAGAGCCTGAAGGGCTGGAAGGAAATTGAGTTCGAGGTCATCCGCGATGCCAACGACCATTGCTTCACCGTGGCCTCGATGGAGAACTTCGACCCGCTGGGCATCCACACGGGCGAGAGCATCGTGGTGGCTCCCACTTGTTCGCTCACGCAGGAGCAGGTGGAGCAGCTCCAGGTCCTCAGCCGCAAGTGTGTGCGCCACTTGGGCATCGTGGGCGAGTGCAACATCCAGTACGCCTTCAACGCCGAGACCAATGACTACCGCGTCATCGAGGTGAACGCAAGATTGAGCCGTTCGTCCGCGCTGGCTTCCAAGGCCACGGGCTATCCCCTGGCTTTCGTGGCCGCCAAGATTGCCTTGGGCTACACCCTCGACCAAATCGGCGAGATGGGCACGCCCAACTCCGCCTACGTGGCTCCCGCGCTGGACTACCTCATCTGCAAGATTCCCCGCTGGGACCTGACGAAGTTCGTGGGCGTCAGCCGCGAAATCGGCTCTTCGATGAAGTCCGTGGGCGAAATCATGTCCATCGGCCGCTCCTTCGAGGAAATCATCCAGAAGGGCCTGCGCATGATTGGCCAGGGCATGCACGGCTTCGTGGGCAACGAGGGCCTGACCTTCGACGACCTCGACCACGAGCTGTCCCACCCCACCGACCTGCGCATCTTCGCCATCGCCCAGGCGTTGGAAGAGGGCTACAGCATCGAGCGCATCGTGGACCTCACCAAGATAGACGCCTGGTTCATCTCCCGCCTGAAGAACATCGTGGACTACAAGCACAAGCTTTCCGAATATACCAAGATAGAGGACATCCCCGCCGACGTGCTGCGCGAGGCCAAGCGCCTGGGCTTCTCCGACTTCCAGATTGCCCGCTTTGTCCTGCACCCCGAAGGCAACATGGAGAAGGAGAACCTGCAGGTCCGCGCCCGCCGCAAGGAGCTGGGCATCGTGCCTGCCGTGAAGCGCATCAACACCGTGGCCAGCGAGCATCCCGAACTGACCAACTACCTCTACATGACCTACGGGGCAGAGGGCTATGACGTCAACTACTACAAGCACGAGAAGTCCGTCGTCGTCCTCGGCTCGGGCGCCTACCGCATCGGCTCCAGCGTGGAGTTCGACTGGTGCAGCGTCAACGCCATCCAGACGGCCCGCAAGCTGGGCTACAAGTCCATCATGATCAACTACAACCCGGAGACCGTGTCCACCGACTATGACATGTGCGACCGCCTCTACTTCGACGAACTGTCCTTCGAGCGCGTCCTCGACGTTATCGACTTGGAGCAGCCCCGCGGCGTCATCGTCTCCGTGGGCGGACAGATACCGAACAACCTGGCCATGAAGCTCTACCGCCAGTCCGTGCCCGTGCTGGGCACGTCGCCCGTCAGCATCGACCGCGCCGAGAACCGCAACAAGTTCAGCCACATGCTGGACCTGCTGGGTATCGACCAGCCCGCCTGGCAGGAGCTGACCAGCCTGGAGGATGTCAAGGCCTTCATCCAGAAGGTGGGCTATCCCGTGCTGGTGCGTCCCAGCTATGTGCTGTCCGGTGCCGCCATGAACGTCTGCTACGACGAGGATGAGCTGGAAGAGTTCCTCAAGATGGCCGCCAAGGTGTCCAAGGAATATCCCGTGGTGGTATCGCAGTTCCTGCAGAACACGAAGGAAATCGAGTTTGACGCCGTGGCACAGAACGGCGAGATTGTGGAATACGCCATCTCGGAGCACATCGAGTTTGCCGGCGTACACTCGGGCGACGCTACCCTGGTCTTCCCCGCACAGAAGATTTACTTCGCCACGGCCCGCCGCATCAAGCAGATCAGCCGCCGCATCGCCAAGGAGCTGAACATCTCCGGACCGTTCAACATCCAATACCTGGCCCGCAACAACGAGGTTAAGGTCATCGAGTGTAACCTGCGTGCAAGTCGTTCCTTCCCCTTTGTCAGCAAGGTGCTGAAGCGCAACTTCATCGAGACGGCTACCCGCATCATGCTCGATGCCCCCTACAGCCTGCCGGAAAAGTCGGCCTACGACATCGACTGGATCGGCGTCAAGGCCAGCCAGTTCTCCTTCAGCCGTCTGCACAAGGCCGACCCCGTATTGGGCGTGGACATGTCCTCCACAGGCGAAGTGGGCTGCCTGGGCAACGACTTTGATGAGGCCCTGCTGAACGCAATGATGGCCGTAGGCTTCAAGATCCCGTCGCCGCAGAAGGGCGTGATGTTCTCCAGCGGTGCCATGAAGAGCAAGGTGGACTTGCTGGATGCCAGCCGGATGCTCTTCCAGAAGGGTTATAAGATATACGCCACGGCCGGTACGTCTGCCTTCCTCAACGCCCACGGCGTGGAAACGACACCCGTCTACTGGCCCGACGAGAAACCCGAAGCGGAGAACAACGTGATGAAGATGATTGCCGCCCATGCCTTCGACCTCATCGTCAACATCCCGAAGAACCACACCAAGCGGGAGTTGACCAACGGTTACAAGATCCGTCGTGCGGCCATTGACCACAACATTCCCTTGATTACCAATGCCCGCCTGGCTGGTGCCTTCATCGAGGCCTTCTGCGACCTCAAGCCGGAAGACATCTCTATCAAGAGCTGGCAGGAATACAAGTGAGCGTTGAGTGAGTAAGGCTTAGCGATAAGTGTCTATATAAAAGGAAAGGCAGGACCCACAGATGGCCCTGCCTTTTTGCGTATATGTGGGGATGCGAGTCGCTAATCCCTAAGTTTATATACCTTTACCCAGTCTACCCACATCTCCACAGGCAATTCTTCGGGTCGGGCACGTCCCACCCATGAGCCTTCAATCTGCATGTCCACCAGTAGGTAGAACGGAGTACCGAAGGGGTATTGTCCTTTTTCCTTTGTCTCAATGCGCGGATAGGTAAAGGTTTTCTGCCCGTTGATGGAGAATACCAGGCTGTCCGGCAGGATTTCCACAGCGTAGACGTTGTATCCGTCGCGGTCGATGGGGCCGGTTCCGCCGTGAGGCGGGTTGTCGTCGTGTTTCAGGACATAGGTGTAGTAGGTGTGCACGGTCTGGTAGGCGATGGTGTCGTGGTTGAGGTGTTCCATGATGTCTATCTCACCTCCATTAGGCCATTGGGCATCTTCGGGTAGCATCCAGATGGCTGGCCAGGCACCTTGCGCCCGGTCCAGGCGGGCACAGACTTCTACCTTGCCATATCCGATGGAGAATTTTCCTTGGGTGAAGACACCGCCCGTGAGGTAGCGTGACGTGTCTTGGGGCATTGTGTCGTTGTTGGCGATGCCGCGCAGTACCAGATTGCCGTCTTTCACAGCGTAGAGGCAGTCTGCATCGGACATGTGGCGGTTCCAGTCTGCACCTCCGCGTGGAATTTTGCTCCAATAACGTTCGTCGAAGGTTTTTCCATTGAAGTTGTCTTCCCAAATCAGGTCATATTCCGCTTGTTGGGCTTGGGCGGCCAAGGTGAGGCAACAGCCACACAAGGCAGCCAGAATCTTTCGGGCTTTCATACGTGTTTCTTGTTTTTAGGTTTTGGATTTGTTGAATTTGCGGCCAAAGATAAAGAAAGTATGTGGTATCCGGCGGATTCGAATCGATTTTTTAGGCATTTTAGGAGATATGGCGCAGGAATCCCGTCGACGGATGAGAGGTTTCCTTTGTGTGTTTATTATATAATAAGGTAGAAAGGTGGGTGTCCGATGGGGAACCGATTTGAGGCCGGAGGGGGATTGGGAAGATATTTTGGGGCGTAATTGCCTGAATAAAGGCATATAATCCCGCATAATGGCAGAAGGAAATGAAAAATAATGGGGAAAACTTTTGGAGATATCAAAATAAGCCGTACCTTTGCATCGCTTTTGAAACGGAAACGCTTCGGACGTTTAGCTCAGCTGGTTCAGAGCGTCTGCCTTACAAGCAGAGGGTCGGC
>DHKFC23501__coassemble_1078_pt1 | contig 45550 bp, 42 predicted proteins | sample DHKFC23501__metabat2_low_PE_030 | metagenome-assembled genome bin DHKFC23501
GCAACAAGAAAGATAAAAGAAACAAAAGGGATAATTCTACACTCAGACCAAGGACATTTGTTCTTTGGCCTGTATGGGAGTTAAGTTACATCCAGCCTGCGCATTCCATTGGTCTAAGAATTGCAGGCAGAACTCTATCATTTGTCCCATCGTGAAATCCTGGGTAAACGCACCGTTCTTGTAACAATACATGCAATAATCTTCGCTACGGCTTCCATCGGCATTAGTCCCTCTGTTCTCATCGGTCAGGGGCATGCCGCAACTTTGACAAAATTGTTGTTCCATATATATATCCTATTCGATGCCTATCAGTTCCTTTATAGGCGGTTATAAAATGCGAAGCGTGGAACTGCAATGCTACCACATCTAAGTCGGAGGTCGTAGGAAAAACCTTTAGTACGGATATGGTAATAGCAGCCCACGCTATAGCGTGAGAACCACTATGCCTTCTCTCGTACTAAGTCCGAAATTTCCTACGTTTCCAACTTACAAGATAAGCACAACGCTTCTACTTTATTCTATTATGTACGGAAAGAGCAACCTCTAACCATCGGCAAAGGTATAAAAAATCGGGTTGCTTTTAATCGTTATGGTCGTATTTATTATTGTCGACACACGGATTTTCCATTTTTAAAAGAGCCAACAAGCCTTTTCGTATCTGCGAAATGCGGTTTTTCTGGATGTCAAGCATATAATCGCAATATCCCCGAAGCATCATAACGGAACTCCGGCATGGAGAAACCGTCAGTCTTGCAAGCCGTGATGTTACGCTCAATGCCACGTCCCCATGCCTCAATCTCCTTGGAACGAAAGAATGTGCTGACGATGCTTGGATTATAAGATCACCACCCGTTGGCGGAATTAATCGGGGCATGATAGGCCACGGGCGGAGATATCTGCGGGCAAAGGCGGAGATATCCGCGAGCAAGGACGGAGATATCTCCGGACAAGGACGGGGATATCCCCCCGCAATGCCGTGTGACTGACCGACAGGATAAAGTGCATATGGGCCTTCATTCCGCCAACGGGTATTGAGATAGGTTTATCCCCCTGCCAGGGCATAAAAAGCAATCTCACAAAAGCCATCGTGGCGACTTCCGCACGGAAAAGCATTCCGACAGGGGACGGGCAAACGGCGTCCGAAAACTACGGGCACCGGCGGGACAAGCCTTCACGCAAGCGCAGCAATTGATACAACGCGCTGCATCGACCGAAAGGTCCTCCTGAATGGCTCCGACAGGACAGGCACTGACGCAAATACCGCATCCGGAACACAAGTCTTTGTCCAAGGAGGGGACCGGTTTTTGCGGAGCAACAGCCTGCCGGGCTCTGAAAGACTGGACAAAAGCCACGAATTTCTTCACGGATGCCTCGGGCGAAGGTTCGTCCTGCAAGTTGGCGGCATGAATGGGCGAAAGACTACCCGCAAGCAATTTTTCCCTCACCCGACGGCCAAAGTCCTCGGCCGCTTGCAGGTCGGCTTCATCGGGACGCCCTGCTGCAATCGGAGTATCGGCGGTGCTGTAGGAATGCTCGCAGACAAACGCTGCAGCCGCTATCGGACAGAAACCACGCTCACACACAAAATCTTCCAAATCCACCAACGCACGCTCGAAAGCACGGTTGCCGTAAACGGCGACCAGTATGGCAGGACGGTTGTCCGTGACGCGCACCTTTTCAAAACATTCTCGAGCCGGCACCGGCATGTGGCCACCATAAACGGGAATGACAAAGAGATAAGGCTCCATGCCTTCGTCAAGGTTCCCATCCATTCCACGCCGGATGGCCTGCGCAATCTTTTCCCCGCCACCGGTCGGCGAGAAGCACATACTTACTGATTTCATTTTTCCTCCTATTCATTGAATTAGTTAGACTTGCACGACATCATCTTGTGCAAAAATGACAAGCAAGCATCTTTATGTTGTCCATACACACACAAGGGATGCTTACCGCAAAATATACATAGGATATATTTTATCGGCTAAAGTACGAAAAAGGAGTGAATCTGTCAAAGATAATCCGCAAAAGATGTTTTGTACACGAGCTTCTTCGGATTTTCATCGGGACCGGGAAAAACGAGATGGGGAAAAGAGAAGAGTTCAGAGGGAAATCCAGCAGCCGTTGGTGCCGGGATTCATTCCTGTACGCGGAGCATAACAGGCCTTATTCCATTCACAGCCGATATTTCTGAACAACCGTTCTGTTTTCTGAATTTATTTCCTTACCTTTGCCACAAATTCAACGAGGGCAAGAGTATGGCTATAGGATTTAAACCCCAGGTAAGAACGGAATTTGAAGCGGACGGACAGACCAACCGCGAAATATTGCTATCGGCACAGGAAGCTGCCAGCGAATTGGGATGGCGAATCGGATATGTCACTCCGACAGAAGCCGTGTTTTACACCTCCGTCAGTTTTTGGTCATGGGAGGAAAAAGTCACGGTAAAAACCACGGAACAAGAAGGAAAGGTGCGTCTGACCAGCACCTGCACCCATATGCAGCTGATGGACTGGGGAAAGAATAAAGCCAACTTGAAAAAGTTGGTTTCGCAGATGCAACGGTCGAAACACACCCACCGATCGGGAAAACCGGGGCAGCAATCCGAACCATACACGGCGGAAGAAAAGAGCGCCATAGATGCCCATATCCGAAAATATTTCGGACGCATGGACGCCATCATCCATGCCCATGAAGGCACAAACAATGGGCCGGACATCATCCTCATAGCACCCACAAGCCGAGATGATTATTACACCCTCCTCACACGCGGCGCCGGAAGCAGAAAGATGACCGTGCCGGACAAGACCTTGCCGGACAGATGTGAGTTCTGCCTTTGCCTGCCTCCCGACTGGAATCCCGAAAGCCCGAACGCAGAAGACCGATGGCCTGTGGCATGGCTGGAAAAATGTGCGCTGCTACCCACGGAGGAAGGTGTCTGGCTGACTTGTGGACATACGGTCAGTGAAGGCAGCCCCCTGCACACAGGCACCGAAATGGACACCTGGATACTGACCGCTCCCGAGGAACGGGATGAGGCAGCTGCCGAATGCACACTCCCCGGAGGAGACAAAGTAGCCTTCTACGAACTGGTGCCGCTCTATCGCGAGGAAGCGGAATACAAACAGGCTTATGGCCTGACCGCCCTACTGGACAAAATGAAAAAGACGGGGCACATCTGCCATACTCACCGGCCAAACACTTGTGCGGGATTTAACCCCTTCCCACAAGAAGAAAATCCGGGCATCCGGCTGGAAGACGAGACGCAGATAACCTTACGCTCCATCCTCACGCCAAGAAAGGGTAACTTAGCCACGCCGATACTGACCTATATCAACATAGCCGTTTTTCTTCTGATGGCGGTAAGCGGCGTCGGCATATTTTTGCCCGAGGGCTTATCACTGTTAAAGTGGGGAGCAGACTTCGGACCTCTCACCCTGACGGGAGAATGGTGGCGGGCACTGACCTGCAACTTCATCCATATCGGCATCATCCATTTGCTGATGAACATGTATGCCATGCTCTATATCGGAGCCTATTTGGAGCCGCTCGTCGGGACAAGCAGGCTTTTCGTAGCCTATCTGCTGACCGGACTTTGCTCGGCAGGCGTCAGCCTGGCAGCCCATCCGGAGACACTCAGCGCAGGAGCCTCCGGGGCCATATTCGGACTGTATGGCATTTTCCTCGCCTATCTATTGTTTCATCGCATAGAGAAACACCAACGGAAATCCCTGCTTTGGAGTATCGGCTTGTTTGTAGTCTATAACCTGCTGAACGGGTTCACCCATTCCGGAATAGATAACGCCGCCCACATCGGCGGATTAGTCAGCGGATTCTTATTGGGACTGGGGTATGTGCAGGCCGACCAATTGCAGGACAGAGGCAAGAGTGTAGCGCGGGCGGCCGAAGGATTGCTTTTGGCTGCTTTCGTTGGTTTATTCATGGTGCTGGTTCGGAAAGCGCCAGCCGATTACCGGGATATAAAAGCGTTGTGGGACAGCGGAGAACTGGAACAATATGTGACCGACGAACCGACCACGATTGAAAGCACAGAAGGCGAATGGACAGAATATACCCGGAAGGAGCCGGGATTCAGTTGTTCTTATCCGACTTATTGGCACGCACAGGAAGGAGAGAACAACGGAGAAGGACAATTGCTGCTATTGGTGAACGGCTATAATACGGTCAACATCAGTTATGCCAAGTTCGAATCCGAAAAAGAACTGGAGGAATTAGACGAAGTAATACCGCTCTCCGTGCCTGAATGTCCGCCCGAAACCATCCGAATAGGCGGAAAGGAATTCAAAAGGCTTACCACCCGACGAGACTACCCGGTGGCCGGCGTGGGCACCCTTAACATGAAGCAGACGGTGGCCTACCGGATGGACAGAGATTCGTTGGAGGGATTCATTGTCGTCATGATGATTTCAGACAAGGAACTGGAAAAGGATGCGGAACTCATCCTGCAATCCATACGGGTAGAACAATAAACCGGAACCATATAAGGTAGCAAAAGGAGGAAAGAACCGTGTTCCAAATGGATAGAATGATGACATGCAAAAAAGAATCTGAAGAAAAATAGGCCGAAAGAGACGGAAATTTCATATCTTCGCCTCCTAAACCTAAAGAGACGAAGATGATAACCAACCGGGAAGAAGTGATAGACAAGGCGTTCAAGGTATTTCTCCAGATGAATTACGAGAAAGCGAGTATCAACACGCTGGCCCAGGCATGCGGACTGACTAAAACCGGCGTAGTCTATTATTTTCCGCACAAACAGGAATTGTTCATGGCCGTAGCGGACAAATATGTCCTACAACTGCATAATCCGGCCAACAAATTTGCCACACCAGCCGATACATTGGCCGAGTTTCTCCAACAATATGTAGAAGGCGTGGCCCAAACGATGAAACGGGTTGTCGAACTGGTGGGAAAGAGCAATTGTCCCACCAATTGTGCCCCGAACTTCTATTATTTCCATTTCATCTCGCAGGTGCGCATGTACTATCCCAACGTCCGGCAGAAACTGGAGGAGATGTTCAAGAAAGACCGCGACATGTGGACCAAAGTCATCCGGCACGCCAAAGAGAGCGGTGAAATCCGGAGCGACACAGATGTGCCCAAAGCCGTGGCCCTGTTCCGACAGATGTTCTACGGGTTGTCTTATGAGCAGGCTTTCCTAAACGGATTGGATACCAAGAAACTGGCTGAATACTTCCAATATATATACTCCCTGCTGAAGGCCTGAAAAAGTTTTTTTCCGTTTCCTCCCCTTTCCACTCCTACCTCCATTCTACATTGCTTTGCCTGCAATCTGAACGACCTTTCAGTTTTTTAACCCTTATTTTCTGAACATTCGTTCAGTAATATCTATATTTGCAGTGCAATTATAATATTTCTTATCCATAACATAATAATATCTGAAGAACTATGAGTAACGATTTTTGGATTGCAGCCACCGCCGCTGTCATCATTGGCGGCATCTGGCTTTATAAAAAAGGGAAAAGGACATATTCTTTCATCCGCAAGATGCACAGGTCCTTTAAAGGAGTATGTCTGGACTCCAAGTCTACACTCACTGAAGAACAATGTAAGAGAATTGCCGTAGGAGCCATGTACGCTTCCCAACAAGGAGCCTATCAGAACTCGTTGAGGACAGGCATCCGCGACTTGCTGCCTCAGATTTTGGGAGAGTGGTGGGGCATTGAAAACAGGGACGATGCCAAGAATGAACTTGAGTACCTTTGTCAGAAAGGCTACCGGTACTATTTTCCATTTGTCTATGAGGCATTCACACTCACAGATCCGGAGGAACAGGACCAGGTGTTCCAACAAAACATGACCTCACAAGAAGACTACGACAAAATTGTCATGCAGCTGCACAATCTGCAGGAAACCTATGCTGAACTGATCCAATGCAAAGTCATTTCACAAAAAGAAGACTTGAAACGATACGGGGTTGTCGGCTGGGATGCCGGACGCATCTGCTTCCTGGCACGTGGCTGCTACGACATGGGATACCTGACGGAAGCTGAAGCCTGGACCTACATTGAGGCAGCCTATGAAATGGCTCGCGCGGAGTTTTCATCCTGGCGGGACATGGCGATGAGTTACGTCATCGGACGTTCTCTCTGGGGTGGAACCAAAGCCTATAATTCGGTCATGAAAAATACGGCAGAAGAACTCCTGACGGCTGAAAACAGTCCGTGGAAGCGCTATGCCTGGTAATATCCATAACAAACTAATATGAAAATCAAAGAATGGTGGGCAACTCTATCGCCCTACCTCCTCATTGCCACTGAGTCTGTCGCTTTTGTGGCGGGAGGCATGTGTTGGGCACACAAGATGTATGCAGGAGTTTTCCTTGCAGCCTGCATAGCCCTTGCCCCGCTCATTTACTTTTCACTCCGGACGCGATTATGATAAAAACAAGGATTACTTCAAACATCGGCGTGACCATGATGCGTACTGGCATCTGCCTTTTCCTGTTTCTTTTCTTGACGGGAGTCCCATCCGCATACTGCCAACAGGAATATCCCATAGACTGCATCACAGCCATCAACATGGGAGACGGCCGCATCCTGCACCGCGAATTGTCCTCCCAAAAGCCTTTGAACGGCAACCGGCGCATCATAGACGGCTACCACTCGGCCTACATACAAGCGGACTTCAAGGACGGATTATACAACGGGAAATATGCCGAATATGAATACAACAAACTGAAATGCGAAGGCTCTTACCATGAAGGCTGGAAAGAGGGTACTTTCAAATGGTATGACGACGAAGGCCGCATTACGGAAGAGAAATCCTACCGGGCCGGGAAACTGGACGGGGCACACCGTATCTATTATCCGGAGGGCAGCATCCAAATGGAGAAGAACTACCGGGCCGGAAAGCAAGACGGCAAGGAAGTCTTCTATGAATGGGACGGCACGCTGAGAAGGGAACATAATTACCGCAACGGACGGCAAGTGGGGAAACAGTTCTCCTACCTCAAAGGCACTTATGAAATATATGAAACGTCCTATTACAATGAAGAAGGCAAACTGGACGGCGACTTTGTACAACTGTTTACTTTCGGACAACCCCACGTCACAGGACATTACACCAATGGGCAGAAAGACGGCACGTGGACAAAGATAGCAGAAAGCGGGGACACCCTGTCCATCTCCACCTATCGCACAGGACGGGAAGAAGGCTTGCAAGTGCGTTTCGACCGGGCGACAGGCAACCGGCTGAAAGAATATCACACGAAAAACGACCGGCTGGAAGGACTGTACCACACGTATGACCCGGAAACCGGCGAACTGATCTACGAAGCCACCTACCACTTCGGACGCCTCCACGGGAAGGAGCGTACGTTGGTTCGGGACAACCGTTATGACTATTGGGAAATCAGCACTTACGTGAACGGACGCCAAAACGGGCCTTTCGAATCAAGGTATGTGAAAAACGACCGTATCCGGGAAATGGGCACTTACCGCAACGGACATCGCACCGGACGCTGGAAACGGTATGACATCAACGGAAGGCTGGAAATGGAGTGGGAAGAAGCCCAATGAAGAATGGAACAAAGAGGCGGTAAAGCTGTTTATAAGCCCTACCGCCTCTGCTGCATTTACCCACTTTATAGTATGCCCGCATGCGGAATTATGGCCTATATGCACTTTTTATCTGCCGGTCCATCGCGCGGCTTTGCGGGCGGACATCTCCGCTTTTGTCCAGAGATATCTCCGTCCTTGTCCAGAGATATCTCCGTCCTTGCCCGCAGATATCTCCGCCTGCACCCGCAGATATCTCTGCCCGCGGGCTTTCATGCCCCGATTAATTCCGCCAACGGCATACTATTTCCCTAACTTGTCATATTCCGCATCCGTCACCGGCTCCAGCCACTCGTTGGAGGTATTCTCGCCGGGAATTTCAAAGGCGAGATGGGCAAACCAGCTATCGGCGGCTGCACCGTGCCAATGCTTCACGTTGGCCGGGATGTGGATGACATCGCCCGGCAGCATCTGTACGGCTTCCTTGCCTTCTTCCTGATACCAGCCACGACCTGCCACACAAACCAACATCTGGCCACCGCCTTTCGTGGCGTGATGGATATGCCAGTTGTTGCGACAACGGGGCTCAAAGGTGACATTGGAGAAAGGCACCTGCTCGGTAGACACCCGTGCCAGGTAGCTGTTGCCGATGAAATATTTGGCGTAGGCCGTATTGGGCTCGCCAATGGGGAAAATCATCTCGCGCTGGAAGGCGGCCTTGCCGTTGTCTCCCACGGCCTCATCGGCCCATACATCCTTGGCCAGGCGGAAAGCTCCCCAGGCATTGGGCCATCCGGCATAGAAAGCGATATGGGTCAGCATCTCGGATATCTCGGTGCGAGTCACACCGTTGCTCTTGGCGAACTGGAGGTGATGGGTCAGCGAGGAATCGATGATACCTTTGCCAACCAAAGTGGCAATGGTAATCATGCTGCGGTCGTGAGGGCTCAAACCTTGACGGTTCCATACTTGGCCGAAAAGGACATCATCATTCAGTTCGGCAAACTTAGGAGCAAATTCTCCCAACTGCACACGTCCGGCAGTCTGTGTAATTTTCTGTTGTGCCATAGTTCCTTGAAAATTAGCGATTGTTACAATAAGTATCAAAAAAAACAGTTTCTTCATACGCAATGAGTTTTTGAGGTTTTTACACTGCAAATGTAGCGGATTGCCGGCTAACGGAAGCTATACATTTTACAGATATTCGTAACCATTTTACAGAAGCCTCTTTCCCACTCGGATTTTCTCCCACCCCTGTGACAAACACAAAAAAACGACGACCAATAGGGCATATTCCAACCAAATTATTTATCTTTGTTAGCCCAAAAGGTTAGCATAAAAAAAACGACGTAACAACAATGAAAGATTTTCTGAAATTTACGCTGGCTACCATTACCGGCATCATCGTATCGAGTGTATTGCTGTTCATCCTCAGTATCGGAGTGATGTTCAGCCTATTGTATGCATTGGACGCAGAAGTGACCGTGCCGCAGAATGCCATCCTGAAACTGGAACTGGACGGAACCCTGGCCGAGCGGAGCCAAGAAGACCCGCTGACCCTCCTGACGGGCAGCGAACAACAGACAACGGGACTGGACGACCTGCTGACAGCCATCCGAAAAGCCAAGGAACATGAAAACATCAAAGGCATCTACCTGGAAACAACGGCACTCACGGCCAACGGCTATGCGGCGCTGCAGGCGGTAAGGGAGGCGCTGGCAGACTTCCGGACAACAGGCAAGTTCGTAGTGGCCTACGGCGACACCTACACGCAAGGGGCCTACTACGTGGCAAGCGTGGCCGACCGCGTCTTGCTCAACCCCCAAGGCATGATGGAGTGGACGGGAATGGCATCGGCCCCCCTGTTCTATAAGGACCTGACAGACAAACTGGGCATACGGTGGCAAATCTTCAAGGTAGGAACCTACAAGAGCGCCACAGAGCCATACACCGACAACAAAATGAGCCAAGCCAGCCGCGAACAGCAGACCGAATGCCTCGGAAACCTCTGGGCAACCATCAAGGCGGACGTGGCCGAAGCGCGCAACCTGACAACCGAAGAACTGGACCAGGCAGCCGAACGCATGATGCTGCTGCAGCCCGCAGAGGACTGCGTGGATTGCGGACTGGCGGACACCCTGATGTATAAGGACGACGTGCGCGAATACCTGAAACAACTGGCGGGCATCGACACCGACGACGAACTGCACACGCTGAGCCTCGAAGAGATGATGAACGTACAGAAAAACAAGCCTAAGGACAAGAGCGGAAACATCGTGGCCGTCTACTACGCCTGCGGACTGATAGGAGGAGGACCGGCAGGAGCGGGAGACATCGAAGCAGACAAAGTGGTCAGCGACCTGCGGCGGCTGAAGGAGGACGAGGACGTCAAGGCCGTCGTGCTGCGCATCAACTCGCCCGGAGGAAGCGCCTACGACGCGGAGCAAATCTGGCACGCCGTCAGCGAATTGAAGAAAGAGAAAACCGTCATCGCATCCATGGGAGACTATGCCGCATCGGGAGGATACTACATTGCCTGCGCGGCAGACACGCTGGTGGCACAGCCGGCCACACTGACCGGCTCTATCGGCATCTTCGGCATCATCCCCGACGCGCAGGGACTGGCACAGAAGATAGGCATCGGACAGGATGTGGTGAAGACCAACGGATACAGCGACTTCGGAAACCTCATGCGCCCCATGACCGACAGCGAAAAGGCGCTGATGCAAGCCTACGTGGAGCGAGGATACGACCTCTTCCTGAGCCGCGTGGCGCAAGGCAGGGGGATGACCAAGGAGGCGGTGGACCAAGTGGCCCAAGGACGCGTATGGACAGGCGCAAGGGCCAAGGAACTGGGACTGGTGGACGAACTGGGCGGACTGGAACGGGCCGTGGAAATGGCCGCAGACAAGGCCGGGCTGGACACCTACACCCGTATGGAATATCCGGCCAAGAAAAGCGCCTGGCAGCAACTGAAGGAACTCACCCCCTCCGGCTACGTCAAGGCACGCCTACAGCAGGGGATAACGGGACGACTGCTCCGCCTGACAGAGACGCCGGCACGGTTTGACACACGCGAGGCCCTGCAGGCACGCATGGAGTTTGAACTGAGATGAACACGCTGAAGCCAAAGACGAGCCACTGGCTGAAGCCGCTCGCATGGATATACGGGCTGGGGGTGTGGCTGCGGGGCAAGTGCTTCGACGCGGGATGGATACGGACCGAAGCATTCGGCCTGCCCGTCATCTGCATCGGCAACCTGACCGTGGGGGGAACCGGAAAGACACCGCATACGGAGTACCTCATACGGCTGCTGGGCGGACAAGGACTGAACGTAGCTGCCCTGAGCCGCGGATACCGCAGAAAGACCAAAGGATACATCCTGGCCGGAACGGACAGCGATGCCGCGGAGATAGGCGACGAGCCGTGCCAGATGAAAACGAAATTCCCGGAACTGCGCATGGCCGTGGACGAAAACCGGCGGCACGGCATCCGCGAACTGATGAAGCTGACAAGCCCGCCGGTGGACGTGGTGGTCATGGACGATGCCTTCCAGCACCGGCAGGTGCGCGCGGGGCTGAACATCCTGCTGGCCGACTATCACCGTCTGCCCTGCGACGACTGCCTGCTGCCCGCCGGACGGCTGCGCGAGCCCTTCGAGGCCAGGAAACGCGCGCAGGTCGTCGTCGTGACGAAATGTCCGGAGGACATCAAACCCATTGACTTCAACATCATTGCTAAAAAAATGGACCTGCAGCCCTGGCAGGAACTCTTCTTCACCGGACTGACCTACGGAGACCCACAACCCGTATTCCCGACACGCAAACGGTCCGCACAAGGCCCGGTGGACAAGGAGTGGGAGGTGCTGGTCGTCACCGGCATCGCACAACCGCAGACCCTCGTGGAGGAAATCGGCAGAAGGGCCGCACGCGTGGAACAACTGCACTTCGGGGACCACCACGAATTCTCGCGCAAGGACTTCCGGCGCATACTGCAATGCTTCGCACGGCTCGACGAAAAGAAACGGATCATCATCACCACCGAGAAGGATGCCGCCCGGCTGAAGCGAACCCCCCTCCTGCCCGAACAGCTGAAGCCTTGGCTCTACGCCATGCCCATAGAAGTCAAGGTGCTGCAAAACCGACAACAAGCATTCAACCAAACCATACTGAATTATGTTAGAAAGAATCCAAGAAACCGCGTCCTTCCTCAAGGAGAGGATGCACACAAGGCCTGAAACGGCCATCATCCTGGGCACCGGACTGGGAAGCCTGGCCGCAGACATCACGGATAAGTACGAAATCCGCTACGAAGACATCCCCTACTTCCCGCTCTCGACCGTGGAGGGGCACTGCGGAAAGCTCATCTTCGGCAAGCTGGGACAGAAGGATGTCATCGCCATGCAGGGACGCTTCCACTACTACGAGGGATACACCATGCAGCAGGTCACCTTCCCCGTACGCGTGATGCGCGAACTCGGCATCAAGACGCTCCTCGTCTCCAACGCCGCAGGAGGCATGAACCCGGACTTCGCCATCGGCGACCTGATGGTCATCACGGACCACATCAACTGCTTCCCCGAACATCCGCTGCACGGACCGAACATTCCCTACGGACCGCGGTTCCCGGACATGAGCCGCGCCTATGACCGTGAACTCATCCGGAAGGCCGACGAGATAGCCGCCGAAAAGGGCATCAAGCTGCAGCACGGCGTCTACGTGGGCACCCAAGGGCCCACGTTCGAGACCCCGGCCGAATACCGCATGTACCGCATCCTGGGAGGTGACGCCGTAGGCATGTCCACCGTGCCCGAGGTCATCGTGGCCAACCACTGCGGCATACGCGTCTTCGGTATCTCGGTCATCACGGACCTGGGCATCGAGGGACAAATCACGGAAGTGTCGCACGAGGAGGTACAGCAAGCTGCCGACGCCGCACAGCCCCGCATGACGGAAATCATGAGACAACTGATTAACCGGGCCTGAGAGAATGAGAACAGAAATAGCCACACTGGGCGAGTTCGGACTCATCCGGAGACTCACCGAAGGCATCGAACTGAAGAACAAGTCGAGCCGGAAAGGCATCGGGGACGATGCCGCCGTCCTCGGCTACCCGGAAGACTGCGAGGTGCTCGTGACCACCGACCTGCTACTGGAAGGCGTACACTTCGACCTCACCTACGTCCCCCTGAAGCACCTAGGATACAAATCGGCCGTGGTCAACTTCTCGGACATCTACGCCATGAACGGGACGCCCCGGCAGATCACCGTCTCGCTCGGCATCTCCCGACGATTCTCCATAGAAGACATGGAGGCGCTCTATGCCGGCATCCGTCTGGCCTGCGAGGAATACGGCGTGGACATCGTGGGCGGTGACACCACCTCCTCGCTCACGGGACTCACCATCAGCATCACCTGTATCGGCGACGTAGAACGCGGACAGGCCGTCTACCGCAACGGTGCGCACGAGACAGACCTCATCTGCGTCAGCGGAGACCTCGGGGCCGCCTATATGGGACTGCAACTGCTGGAACGCGAGAAACTGGCACTCAAAGACAGCGGCGGAGACATCCAACCGGATTTCGCAGGGCGGGAATACCTCCTGGAACGACAACTGAAACCGGAGGCGCGACGGGACATCATCGGGAAACTGCGGCAGGCAGGCATAAAGCCCACGGCCATGATGGACATCTCCGACGGGCTCTCGTCCGAACTGCTGCACATCTGCACCCAAAGTCATGTCGGATGCCGCATCTACGAGGAACACATCCCGCTGGACTATCAGACGGCCGCCATGGCAGAAGAACTGAACATGAACGTGACCACCTGCGCCCTGAACGGCGGCGAAGACTATGAACTGCTCTTCACTGTCCCCATAGCCGACCACGAGAAGATGGCGGAGATGGAGGGCGTGAAACTCATCGGACACATCACCAAACCCGAACTGGGATGCGCGCTCATCACCCGCGACGGACAGGAATTCGAACTGAAAGCGCAGGGATGGAACCCACTGGCAAAAGGGGAATGAGAGGAGATAAGGAGTTATAGGGAGTTATCTGTTGGCGGAATTAATTGGGGCATGAAAGCCTACGGGCGGGGATATCTCCGGGCCAGGACGGAGACATCTGCGGACAAGGGCGGAGATATCTGCGGACAAAAGCGGAGATATCCACCCGCAAAGCCGCACAATGAACCGACAAATTAAAGTGCATATTGTGGTCATAATTCCACCAATGGGTAGGGAGTCAGAAGGAGTTATAGGAAAGTTAAAGGCCGATAGTCTCGTTTGTCCGTCAATAACGTCAAAGGTTTAACTCCTTGAGCGAAGCGATGACTCCTTCTAACTCCCTATAACTCCTTATACCCTTTCCTATCAATCTTCCCGTTGAAAGTACGCCGTATGCTGTCCACCGCCTCATACTGCAACGGAACCTTGTGTGCCTCCAGCACAGCCCTCAAGCGGCGGGCCAACCCCTTTTTATCCAACACGGCGCCTTCGGCCGGAACCACCAAAAGCTTCAGCTGGCTGCCCATGACCGGATGGGGCACACCGATGCAGACGCAATCCGCCACCTCGGGCTGCGCCAACGCCGCCTCCTCCACCTCGGCCGGCGCCACCTTGAATCCCCCCACATTGATAACGTCGTCCGTCCGCCCCGACAAATGCAGTCGTCCGGCCTCGTCCAGCCGGCCCAGGTCATGGGTGAACAGGGCGCCGTCACGCAAAATGCCGGCGGCAGCATCGGGGGCATTCACATACCCGGACATCAGCATCGGACCCTGGCAAGCCACCGTGTGGTCCGGCGTGATAAACACACGCGCATGCTTCATCGGACGTCCCAGGCAACCGGCCACGCAACCTCCGGGCGTATTGAAATCATGCGTACAGACAATACCTGTCTCCGTCGAGGCATAGGTATTAAACAACCGGCTATGGGGGAACAGGCGGCACAAACGTTCCATATCCGCCTGCGCCATCGGGGCGGCTCCCGTCTCGATAAAAGCCATACGGCCGGACAAGGCGGACAGCCTGTCACCGCCCAAAGCCATCAGCATGCGCAGGGCGGCCGGCACCAGAAACGTGGCATAGCGACCGGCCGGCCGGCTGAAGGCCGAAAGGAAAACGTCCATCTCTTTCAGGCCCTCCGTCAGGTGCAGGGTGCCACCCGTCAGGATGACCGGCCACACCTTGGAAAGGCTGCCGATATGATTCAGCGGCCCGCTGATGACAAAAGTCAATGCCGGCGAGAATCCCTGTGCTTCCGCCAGGTTCTCCGCATTCGCCGCAAGGGCCGTGTGGGACAACAGGACGCCTTTGCTCCGCCCGGTGGTTCCCGTGGTAAACAGGATGTCGGCCGTACCCGGAGGTATATCCGCACCCGAGACCAGGCGGTCCGTCTCCGCCGAGAGGCTGTCAGGAACATCGGCCGCCAGGGGCACCGCCGCGCCTCCGGCCAGATGCACCGCGAAATAGGCGGCGATGAAACCGGCATCGGGCGTGGCACGCAACAACCGGGCGCGTCCCTGCCCCAAGCCTTCAGCAGCCAGGCGGGCGGCCCGTGCCTGCACGTCGGCCCATAGCTCCGCATAGGTCATGCAGCCCCCGCTCCAGCGGAGAGCCACTTTGTCCGGATACAGGGCGGCATTCCGGCCGAGGCAGTGTTCCAGCGTATTCATGAACGTTTCCTTTCCACCAACGCTACGATATGGTCCAGGTCCTTCAGGTTCCTGGGGGTGGCGTCGGTATGGTCCAGGCGGATGCCGTAATGCTCGGAGAGGACCATCAGGATGGTCGCCACGCCCAGCGAGTCGAGCTCGGCAAAGAGGTAATCGGAGTCGAAGTCCACCAGCGGCAGGGCTTCTTCCAGCAAGGTCTTTATTTCTTCTTTCATACAAATGTGATATTTTGAGGTAAATGAGTGAACTTGTCATACAGCCTCCGCAAGGGAGACGAGGCGGGCAACGTGAAAGAGCGCCCGGGATGCACCAACGCATCGACCAAGGTACAGACATCCCAGGCATCGGGTCTGTTCCCGTCCAGCACTTCCGCGGCCTTGCGCCCCAAGCCGATGGAGGCATACAAGCCTGTCACCAGGGGCCGGAAATAGGCAGGCGTTTCCACCCGGCGGCAGATTTCTTCGTAATACGCCACGTAATAGCGGTGCACGCCCCGGCAACGTTCCACATAGCCCGTGCCGAAACGGGAGTCATCGGGCGGTATGCGGGGGCCTATCTCGATGTCGAACCCTCCCCGGTTGGCAAAGGCCGTGCCGACGGGCATCACATGGGCCGCCCCGTGGATGAACACCGGCAGGAGGTCGGCCCCGAGCCGTTCAGCCAGGTAGAAAGCCCCTTTGTGGAAACGCTGGACATTGCCGTCGGGCGAGCGGCGTCCCTCGGGAAAAACGGCGATGGAATAGCCCTTGTCCAGGAAGGAGCGGCAATACTCCAGACGGTCGTCCCACCCCGTGTCCGACACGGAAAAGCAGTCGGCGTAGCGCAAGACGGCCGCCACCAGCGGATTGTTCCACACGCGGCTGTGCGTCACCAGCAGGATGCGGGGCGAGAGGATGAGGAGGCACAGCGTGTCCAGCAGGGACTGGTGGTTGCAGATAAGGATGGATCCGCGCCGGAAATCCTCGCCGCAGGGATTGTGAATCTCGGCGTACAGCCACGGATGGCGGCGCAGGTCGAAGCGGAAGATACGCCACATCGCCCGGTGGAAGCGCCCGCGCTTCGCATCGGTCTTGCGCCCCAGGGTGAACCAGCAGAAGCCTAGCACGCTGCCATACAGCAGTTGCGACACATAGACCACGGCCGACAGGGCCATGGCCAGCACGCGTCCGGCGGTCAGCGGCAGGTCAATATAGGGATTGGGACGCTTCATCGTTCTGGGCGGAATCAACCGGGTTGGCGTAAATGCCCAGCAGCAGGTCGGCCAGGAGTTCCGGGTCGCAACTTTCCTCGTAGGGGCGCAGGGCCTCCAGATGGCGGAGGAAGGCCGCCTTCTCCCCGGAGGTATAGTGCCCGGCATATTCGCTCCGGCCATAGCGCAGGTCATGGGCAATGTAATTGTTGGGCATCAGGCGATAGGCCCGGTGGATGCGTCGGTCTATGAGGCGGGCGACGGCCCGGTGGAAATCTCCTTGCGTACAGCCGTCGTAGCGGGCCAGTTCCTCCTGCCGCAAGGGCTCACAGAAATGCAGGTGCACCCGTCCCTTGGGCTGGGTGATGCCGGTCAGGATGCTGTTGACGTCTTCGCCGGGTTTCTTGGCATAGCGGCCCGTCAGCTTCCGTTCGTAGAGCTCCAGCGCCTTCAGGATGTCGCAGGGTTCCCACTCGTAGCTGATGGCCACGGGTACGATATGCAGTTCGGCCAGGGCGTCCACCTTGTTGTCCGGACGGCTCAGGCACAACATCTTGATGACGCCTTGGTCGGTCAGGTCCAGTCCGTCCTTGGTACGGCCATTGCGCTGTGCCATCCAGACGGACTGGTGTTTTTCCCGCAAGGTATGCCGGATATAGCCGCTCAAGCGGGCCGAGGCTTGGTAGAACTCGCGGAGGTTGTTGCCGGGCCGCTCCACGCGGAACATCTTGTTGGCCTTGCCGATGTCCACGATGAGCGGGCTTTGCATGAGGTTGGCGCCGAAGGTTATCTCGCTGGTCTCGTGTCCGTTGTTGTAGAGCACATACTGCATCAGACTGGAGTCCAGCACGATATCGCGGTGATTGGCGATGAAGAGGTATTTCGTGTCGGCCGACAGGCACTCCAGTCCGCCCCAGGTGAATCCGGTCATTGTCCGGCGGATGACCTCCGCATTCATGTAAAACATGACCCGCGCCTGGAACTCGTCGATGGTGCGCAGGGATAGTAGCATCCCGCGCACCTCATTCATGTCGCGCCCCGGGAACACATAGGAGGCCAGCAGCGGAAAGGAGGTGCTCTCCACGATGCGCCGCATGGCCGCGGGTATCTCTTCGTCCCGATAGGGACGGATGTCGTCAAAAGTTCTTGGGTCTTTCATCCTGTTTACTAAGATAATTTATCTTTGAGGGAGTTGAAGAGAGTTAAAGGCCGATAGTTGGTCCGGCGATAACGTCAAAGATATTGGCCTTTAACTCCCTATAACTCCTTCTAACTCCTTCACTCCTAAAATAACTCCTCAGTTCCTGCATTCATTGATTTTCCGTACAATCTCGCCCCGTCCCACAAGTGCCTCGGCGGTCTCGATGGCCGTCAGGGGGACGCCGCAGATGCCGTGCAGGTTGATGTTTTGTCCGGTCAGCAGGAGGTTGCGCACCTTCGTGGCCACAGGCAGCTGGGAGAGGGCCATGTCCTTGCAGTCGCGGTTGTATCCGTAGAGGGCGCCTTCCTTCGTGCCGTAATAATCGCGTATGGTGAGGGGCGTGGAGGCGAAGCAGCATTCGATGTCGTCGCGGATGCCGGGGCAGGCGCGTTCCAGCTTGTCCAGCACCCGCTGCAGGGTACGTTCCTTCCAGGCCAGGTAGTCGGGCGGGCGGTGTCCTGTCAGACTGCCGGCCCACCTGCCGACGGCATGGAAGGGCATGGGGCAACTGACCGTCATGCGCGCCGCCCAGGGTCCTTGGTCGCGGGCGGGCGGCGTCAGATACATGAATCCGCGGGGGAAGGTCTCCTCGTCATAGTCGCCCAGCTGCCAGACACGGCCATGTTCCTCCAGCCAGTAGCACGGATGGTTCACGTAGGGGCGGCGCGCGTCTTCGCGGAACTTGATGTAGAGCGAGAAGGCCGAATAGGTGTTGGGGATTGCGTGCAGGCGGTCGCGGTAGGACTTGGGAAAGGCTTTGTCCGGCAGGAGGTCCAGCAGCGTGCACGGATGAAGATCCGATATGTACCAGTCGGCGGTGTATTCCCTCCCGCTCCGGGTGCGTACGCGGGTTGCCTGCCGGTCTTCCACGTCGATGCCCTGCACGGGGTCTCCGGCATGGATGCTCCCACCGGCCCGCCGGATGACGTCGGCCAGGGCGTCGGCCATCTGCTGGCTGCCGTCCACGAAGAGGGCCGAGCCACGGATGTAGAGCACGTTGATCAGCGCGTGCACAAAGGCGGGCGTATGCCCCGCCACACCACCATACAAGGGATTCATATAGGCCAGCAGTTCGGCCAGTCGGGGGTCGTCGACGTAACGGGCGATGAACTCGTCGGCCGGCAAGAGGAACTCCTCGGAGTGTCCCTTGGCCAACCCCAGCCCGTCGTCCGGACGTAGATAGAACAGGTCCACCTCCTCGCTCAGCGCCCAAAGGGCGTCCATATAGCGGCGCAGAGCGTCGGCCTGTCGGGGGAAGAGGCGTGCCAGATAGTCCGTAAAGGGCTCTTTGCCGCGGGGCAGGCGGTAGGTGTCCGTACCGATGGTGACGGCATCCATGCAGTCGGGGTCGGTAGGCCGTATGTCCAGACGGTCCAGGATGCCCAGATAGCGGCAGATACGATAAAGGTTGTGTCCGGGCATGAAGCCTCCCAGGACGTGCATGCCCGTCTCGAAGAGGACGCCTCCGCGCCGGAAGCACTGCAGTCCGCCGCCGATGACGGGGTTTTTCTCCAGCACCGTCACGCGGCATCCCTCCCTGGCCAGCAGGGCACCCGTGGTCAGTCCGCCCAGGCCCCCGCCGATGATAACGATGTCTTTTGCTTGGTTCATTTGTTTGCCTCCAGGATTTGTTCGTAGATATACTTGGGTGTGAGCAGCTCGCCGCAGGTCAGCATGGTGCCCACGATGACGCCCAACATGCCGTGCGAGTTGACGTTCTGTCCCGTCAGGAAGAGGTTGGGGATGCGCGTCCTGTGGGTTACCCGTCCGGCGCTGCCCAGGCTGATGTCGCGCGCGATGCCGTAGAGGGAGCCGTCCTGCGTGCCGGTATAGTCACGGTAGGTCAAGGGCGAGGAAACGTAGTAGTGGGCGATGCTGCCGGCGATGCCGGGGAACTGGTGGTCCAGCGCCTGTATGAGCCTCTCGGCGCGTCGGCGGACAAAGTCGTCGTAGGCATCCCCGCGGTGTCCGGGAGTAGTGCCGGCCCAGGCGGCAAGTTCTTCGCAGCGCATGTAGGTGAGGATGACGCCTGCACGGGCGAATGCCTGTCCTTCCTGGTCACAGACGTGCATGTAGAGGTATCCCTTGGGCCAGGTGTGTTCGTCATACTGCTCACATCCCCAGGGTGTGTCGGTTTCGTAGCCGAAGAAATTGTGGTTCATGTAGGGGACGGTGTCCGGCTTGAAATGCAGGTAGACGGAGAATCCGCCCACGGTCTGCGGGATGGCCCGGATGCGCCGCCGGTATGCGGGTCGGATGAGGTGCGTGTCGCCCAGCATCTCCATCGTCCTCATGGGGTGTGTGGCGGAGATGACATAATCCGCCACCAGTCGTTCGCCGCTGTCCAGTTCCACACCGGTGGCGTGCGTCGTGTCGCACAGGATGCGTGTCACGCGGGCGCGTGTCCGGATCTCGCCTCCATGCCGCCGCATCACGTCCGTCAGTGCGCGCACGAGGGAGTCGCTGCCCCCCACGAAGCGGAAGGCACTCCGCCCGTAGAAGTCGCGCACGAAGGCGTGGACGGAGAAGGGCGTCTTGTCCCTCACAGCGGCATAGAGAGGCAGGTCGCCCACGAGCACTTTCCGCAGCACGGGATCCGGCGTCAGGCTCTCAATCACGTCGTTGACGGAGCGCAGCTGGTATTCGGCGGTGAGGGCGTCGTCCGTCTGCCCGTACTTCAGCGTATGCAGCGACGAGGCAGCGGAGATGCGGTCTACCAAGCGACAGTAGCGAGACAGGTTGTCACGCTGGGAGGGGAAGTAGTCGGCCATGCGCTCGATGAATGCCTCGGGTCCGCTGGCGAATTCGAACCGCTGCCCGCCGAGGCAGACCACGTTGTAGCGCCGGGGGTCCAGCCGCGAGAGCTCCACCCGGTCGGCTATCTCCAGGTAGCGCATCATCCGGTTCAGAATCTGTCCCTCGTCCGCGCTGCCGACGAAGTGCATGCCTGTCTCGAACTTCACGCCGCGCCGGGTGAAACACTGCAGGCAGCCGCCCGGCACAGGGTTTTGCTCCAACACGGTGACGCGGTATCCGTTCTTGGCCAGGACCACGCCCGTCGTCAGTCCGCCCAGTCCGCTGCCTATGATGATTACTGTCTTTCTATCCATAATAAGTAACTGTCCATGGTTTATATTCGTTCAAGGAAGTTAGAGGGAGTTAGAGGCCAATAGGTAGGCCGGCGATGAACGAACAAGGAATTGACCTCTCACTCCTTGAGCGAAGCGATAACTCCCTTTAACTTCCTCCAATTCCTTCCCTCCCCCGAAGTTTGTATTTTCTCTTATACGCCTCGTAGGGCCTGCGCCATGCGTCCGTCTCCAGTTCCTCGCGCATCCGGGCGTAATGGTCCACGTATTTTTGGTGCATCCTGCGGGTGAGTTCGCGGTCGGTGACGGCGCGCACCTCCTCCACCGGCACACGGGGCAGGACGTCCATCGTCACGCTGCCTCGGCGCAGCATGAAGTCATGCTTGGGCAGGACGTCGTAGAGTCCGTGCAGGCACACGGGCAGGATGTCCACGTCCAAGGCCTTGGCCAGGGTGAAGGCTCCTTTGTGGAAGCGTCCTATCTGTCCGTCGCGGGTGCGGGTGCCTTCAGGGAAGACGACGATGCTGTATCCGCGCCCCACCAAGTCCTGCAGATGGGGGAAATTGCGGTCGTAGCCGTTGGAGACGGGACGGAACTCCGCCGTGTGGATGACCACGCCGTAGTAGGGGTTACGCCACACCCAGTCGTTGGTCAGGACGATGATACGGGGCGACAGCTGCATCAGGGCCATCAGGTCCAGGTGCGACTGGTGGTTGCAGACGATGACGGCGGGCCGGCCGAAGGTCTCGTCTTCGCCGCCCCTCTGCCGGAAACGCACGCCGGGCACGCGGCGGATGACGAAACGGGCGATGCGCTGCAGCAGCCGGTGATAGAAGGCCTCACCGTTCCACCACCGCTGCAGCGGGCGGTGTATCAGCACCGTATAGGGTATCAGCAGCAAGAACATACCGCCCAGGAAGCACGTCATCGAGACGGCCGATGCCGCCAGCCGGCCCAGGGTGACGGGATATTCGCGCCGTCGGCCATGCTTCTCCGTCAGCCATCGGAACACCATCGGCGGCAGCCAGCAGGCCATCACCACCACCACGGCCATGCCCACGATGGCTACTTCGGCCAGCGACCGCAGGGCCGGATGCCGGCTGACAATCAGCGTGCCTATACCGATGAACATGATAACGGCGGACAGGACCACGCTGCTCCTACAGGCCTCCAGGCGACGCCGGCCCGTAGTGTACTCGGCCATCAGGCCCTCGGTGATGAAAATGGTATAGTCATCTCCCTGGCCGAAGATGAAAGTGGCCAGAATGATATTGACGATGTTGAACTGGAGGCCCAGCAGCTGCATGAGCCCCAGTATCCACACCCAACCCACAGCCAGCGGCAGGAAGGCCATCAGGCTCATCTCCACACTGCCCAACGACAGCCACAGGAAGGCAAAGACCACGAAGCCGCAGACGAAACCGATATAGTCAAAAGAGGCAGACAAGGTCTCGGCCAGATGGTTGCTGACGTCCTCCTGCGAGAATACGAAACAACCGGCCGGCAAGGCGGCAGCGATACGCTCCTCGACGCGGCCGGCGGAACGCCGCTCCACCCGGACGAAGTTCACTACCCGGCATCCTCCGTCCGCCGTATGCATCATGAACTGCCTGCCCACCTGTTCATACAAAGGGGTTTCCTCCCGTGGTCCGGGGTCGGCGGAAGCGGTTGTGCCCCGTATCTTGTCGGCAAAGGGACGGAAGGCCCCGGGTGCGAAACCGGCCTCCGCCGCGGCACGTTCCAAGGCTCCGGCAGCCCCTTCATGCCGCTGCCAGAAAGCGTTCCAACGGGCCATGCGCTCCCGACGCAGACTGTCTGACAACAGGAAGCCGGCGATTCCCGTAACCCGGTCCACGCCGGGAAGTCCCTCCAGGCGGGCCGCCAACAGCTCGTTGCGCCGCAAGGCTTCGTCCGGCGTGCGTCCTTCGGCCACGACATAGAGCAGCTGCAGGCTGTCACCCTGGCTTTGCAGGCTGGAGGAGAGGAACTGTAGGTCTTCCCGCTGCGCAGGTGTCATATAATTAATATGCTGCATGTTGCTGTCAAACGAAGTGTCCCGGCTGAGCCAGGCAAAGAACAGCGTCAGCACGGCTACGCCGGCCGACATCCAGCGCCCCGCTCTCCTTCCGTGTGGCAGGCTCCACCGCCTGAAGGGCAAGAACGCACCTGCACGCCGCGACACCACCCTCCGGCGGCGCAGGAACACCGGCAGGCAGACCAGCACGAAAAGGATGGTCCCCACCAGCGTCAGCGAGCCGAACCATCCCAGGTCTCGCATGGCCTGCGCATCCAGCAGCACCAGGCAGAGGAAGGCGCTGACTGTCGTGATGTTCCCCGTCAGCAGGGGAGGTACCATCTCGCGGAGCGTCTCGCGCACGCTCCCCTCGTGTTTCAGGTGCTCCAGGAAATGCAGGGGATAGTTGACCGCAATGCCGATGATGACCGAGCCGATGCCGACAACTATCAGCGACAGCCCGTCCCTCAGCACGGCCATCGCCCCCAAGGCAAAGAGCCAGCCGGCCAGCACGGACACGCCTATCCACACCAGGTCGCCCACCCGGCGGAAGGCATAGAGCAGCACGGACAGGATAAGCACCACGGCCAGCCCGACGGCCAACAGGCTGTCCCGCTTGATTTGCGTGGCATTGGTGACGGCTATCAACGGCGCACCGACGGCAGACACCCGTACCTCCGGGCAGACGGCTTGCACGTCGGACATGCACGAGTCCAGCAATTCCTGCAGGCGGGCGTTATCCCTCGACTCGCTGATGCCGAACGGCGACTCCAGCAAGGCGATACCCACGCTATCGCGAAAGAGGTAGCCGTCCACCACCTGGTACGCATCACCAACATTCAGCCCCCGGAGACGAGCCAGCAGGGCCGGTGTCAGCTGCAGGGGGTCATCGGGCAATCCCTGCGCCAGGATGGCTCCCGTGGGCAGCATCAGTAGCTGCCTGTTCCGCTCCATCTGCGCGGCCGGGTAGGCGTCGTCCGCCAGCAAAGAGTCCAAACGCCGGTAGTCGTCCGCCGTCAGCAGCGACGGATAGTCCTGCCACAGTTGCCGCATCACGTCCATCAGGGTCGACTCGTCCACCCGGACCTGCAGCCTGCGCACCCACCGGGCCGTATCGCGCCGCTGCACGGCCTGCCCGAAACAGTCCATGGCGTTCTCCACTCCGATCCGGTCGTCCGCCCGCCCTCTGAAGACGACAGCTATCCGGTTCTGCCCGCCCAGGCTGCTGAAGACCTCCGAATACTTCCGGGCATCTTCATCCAGGGGCATGAAGGCGGCAATATCTTCGTCATAATCCATACGGAGCGCCAGCACGCCGCACAGCAAGGCCAGCGCACAGACAACGCCCGCCACCCACGGACGGCGGCGGGACAACACATCATATATCTTCAGGAACCACTGTGTCATAGCTTCCTCCCCGATAAAAGTCTGCACAAACGGGCCGGCCAGCCATACACCACGGCCAACCCGCACAACACCGTGTTCAGCAGGCTGATGCGGGCAAAGTCCCGCACGGGCCGGAAATGGGACACACGCTCCCCCTCCGGCGGATACCACACCCGCACGGGGACGGGCACCAGCGGGATGCCCCGCCACGCCGCCCACACCAGCAGCTCCAATTCGGCCTCATAGCGGGCGGTCAGCCACCACAGGCTCCCCATCCGGCAGAGAGGATAGAGGCGGAAACCCGTCTGCGTGTCCGGCAGGCGGATACCCGTCTGAAGGCGGAACCAGAAGTTGGAGAAACGGTTGGCCATCGTGTTGCGCACGGGCATCCCGTTGGCGGCCAGGTCGCGGCTGCCCACCACCAGGCTGCCGGGCCGGCGGGCAGCGGCTTGCAGCAAGGCCGGGATGTCGTCGGCAAAGTGCTGTCCGTCGGCATCGAGGGTAACGGCCTCCTTGAACCCCAACGAACGGGCATGCCGGAGGCCGGTCTGCAGGGCACGCCCCTTGCCGCGGTTACGCCCGTGGCGCATCAGGAGGATGTCCAGTCCCTCCAGGCGGTCGGCCGTGCCGTCCGTACTGCCGTCGTCCACCACGATGACATGGCGTGCCTGCCGGCGCACGTCCTCCACCACCCGGCGGATGGTACCGGCGTTATTGTAAGTCGGTATGACGGCGCACCACATGGCAGATTATTGACATTTTAGTGAACAGCCGGCCACCCTCCTCCAGGACGGCGACCGCCCGGCACGTGTCTCCCTCACAGGCCAGCTTCGTAAAGCGGACAACCAGTCCGGGCGTTTCCTCCGGCCGGATTACGGACAGGTACTTCACATTCTTGATATCCGTCAGGGTAGTTTCGCCGTCCAGCAGGCACGAAAGCAACTCCGTCACCAGCTGTATCTGGCAGACGCCCGGCGTTATGGGCTGGCCGGGAAAGTGAGCCCGGTATATCTCATGGGCGGGATTCAGGCGGATTTGGAACATTTGCGAATCCCGGCCTGTTATCTGGTAAAAATCATTCAGCAGCATCATCTTTCAAGGGTTTTAACCGATAGGTAATCTTGTGGCGGCGGTTGGCCAACACCAGCGTGCCGTCCTCACGGCACTCGAGCGTGCGGCGCCGGGGCAGCCGACGGTCGGGACGGAACAGTACAGACAAGTCCCTGGCCAGTACGCGACGAATGTACCACTTGTCCAGCGGAGCCATGACGTACGTCAGCTTCACACGGCCTTTCGCTCCCGGGCAAACGGCGTCGAAGGCCTTGACGCCAAACTCGTTGACCACACTCATCGCGCCTCTGTCCCCCTCCATGCGGATGAGACAGATGCCGGACAGGTGTCCCCCCCGGGGAAGGTCAACGGAGAACGTATAGCGGCGCAGGTCCTGGGCAGACGCGGACAGGGAAAGCCCCATTCCCGCCAAGAGAAAAGCCAGGAAAAAAACCGGCCACACTTTATTGAACTGTAAACACCGCATCGCCTATCGTTTCGTTCTTCCGTACGTTTTTCATCTCGATACGGGTGTTGTCGCCGCTCTTCTCCTTCAGTTCCACGACGGTGACCATCCGGAGTTTCGGGTCGATGTGCAGGCGCACCTCGCTGAACAGGGCCGCCAGTTCCTTCTCCCGGGGCACCAGCCGGGCTTCCCATTCCGTTTTTCCCCCGTACATCGTCACCTCGAAATCACCATCATCGGCCAGGCAACGCCCCGTGACGCTGTTCAGCATAATCCTTGCGATCTGCTGAAACATCCGGCTGGAACGGACAGACACAATGTCCGTCTTCTCCGCCGACTTCATCATCACGCGGTCTTTGTTCAACACAAAGGTGTACGTATAGGGCGACGTGTACTCCCAACGCAGGCGGTCGCCCCCTTTGTAGTACATTCGGCCCTTCGAGGTCAAAGCCGTCTGCAACAGCGACAATTGCTTGACCTGCACGAAGTCACATTGCAGGGAGGACATCTCGGCAGCAGCCGCACAAACCTCAGCCACCATCTTGCGGCTTTCGGCCTCGCCCACAGGCTGTTGGGCAGACACACACACAGCCATGAACGACAGTAAGCAGGTTATAAACCAATATCTCATTCTCTTCATCCTATAATTAACAGTGAGCAGGAGGACAGCAAAGCATTCCATTGAAAAACAAGAATCATCCATCGCCTGCCTCCCATCACCCGATTAAATTCACAGTCATGTAAACACGTGGCAAAGTTAAAACTTTCAACGCGGATAACCCACTTTTCAGGGATATATTTGCAAGCCGCGCCCGAAGATATCACCGCCCGTGCCCGGAGATATCCTCCAGCGAGCACGGAGACGTCCCGAAGCGTGTGCGGCGACACCTCCGGACGCGCCCTTCATAATCATCTGACAATCAGCACGCAGCCTGCCATAATCAGCAGACACCCCAACCAACGATGAAGAGGTACCGTTTCGTGAAAAAACAGGACAGCCGAGAACATCGCGATGACATAGCTCAAACTAAGCAACGGATAGGCCATGCTAAGAGGGAAGTTTTTCAGGATATACATCCACAGCAATGAGCCGCCCCCAAAACACAAGCCACAGGCGGCAAACTGCCAATTGCCGAACAACGACCACCAGAAAGCGCGATTCCAGCCGAAGGGCAACATCTGCTGCAAGGCGAATTTCAGCCAGACCTGACCGGCGGCCAGCAAGATGCACTGAAGCAACGAAAGAGGCAATAGTTTCCACATGGCGCGTTTATCTTTTCTCCAGGAACATAGCTGTCGAAGTCACTCCTACCGGCAGGTCCTCGCCCCGCAGACGCCACACCATATCGTGCAGAGCCGGAGTCACCTCGTTGTGATACCCAATCAGGGCATTGCGGATCCGGCCCAGCCGCATCAGCCGTTCGGCATCGCGCCGGCAAAGGTCAAGGGTCTCCTCTTCGCCCAGCCGGGTATAGGTAATGTTGTATCCGTGACAATGCGTACGGATGGCCAGGGCACCGGCGACGGTATTGTGCGTGCTCTGCATGAAGAGCGTGGGACTCAGTCCGTGCTCGCCCTCCCGGCAAAGTTCAAGGAGGAATTTCTCGCTATTCTCCAGCATTCCGTAAGAGGTGCCCACGATGATGGCATCGGGAACCTCCTTCCCCGCCTGACGCAAGGCGGTGAGCGAAGTCATCAGGGCCGCCTTCAGCAACTTGCAGAGACGACGGGACTCCAGCGGAGTCATGAACTCGCGCAGGTTGTCCAAGGGAGCGTCCGGCGTGGAACGGACACAAGACACGGTGGCTATCCCGAAGGAAGCAACCGGAGATGGTTCTTCCCCACAAACCGCCTTGCCAAGTTCCGCCGCGTCCGGCCGGGAAAATATCAACGAGGAATCATTGCCGCCGAAGCCGAAACTGTTGCACATCACATGACGAAGCGCCACGTTCCGCCCGCCTGCACTGGGCACAATACCGCCGGGCATGGGACGGCTTCCTCCCAAGTTGGCCGGAATGAAACCGTCCTGCAGGGCCAACAGGCTTATCACGGCCTCGATGCCCCCGGCGGCCGACGTGGCATGACCGGTAAAAGGCTTGGTGCTGGACACCGGCGGGACATGTCCGCCAAAAATCCGCTGCAAGGCGGCGCTCTCGCTGGCATCGTTATTGGGCGTACCGGTGCCATGAGCATTCACGTAACCTATGGCCTGCGGAGCCAGCCCGGCCATATCCAAAGCCTCCTGCATCGCAAGGGCAGCCCCCTCTCCACAGTCCGAAGAAGCCGTCTGGTGGAAAGCATCGCAACGGTTGCCGTAGCCGGACAAGACGGCCAAAGGCTTCGCCCCCCTGCGCCGTACGGAGGCGGCACTTTCCAGCACCACAAAGCCGGCTCCTTCGCCCAGGTTCAGCCCGCGACGGGTATCGTCGAAAGGACGGCAACGCTCCGTGTCAAGTATCATCAGCGTATGAAAGCCATTGAGATGGAACAGACTGAGTGCCTCACTGCCACCGGCTATCACGGCCTCGGCCTCGCCCGTCTTGATCATATTGGCTCCCACTATCAACGCGTTGGCCGCCGAGGAACAGGCCGTAGAAACAGTCAGGACGCGCCGGGCGGGAATGCCGAAGTAATCGGCCATCAGCCCGGTGGTAGAGCCGGCATCGTGCGTCGTCAACAACGGCAACCAGTCGTCTCCCTCCAGCATCTCCAGGAAGTGGCGCTCCGTGCTATCCATACCGCCTACCGTCGTGCCGGACAGCAGCCAGGCCTCATCAACAGGCAGTCCGGACTGCTCCAATGCCTGACGGATGGCCTCTATGCCCAGCAAGGCGGTACGATTGCAATGCCTGTCGGCGGGAATTTGCAGCCGGCTGCGCAATTCCTCATTGGAGAGTTTCACCTCGCCGCAAGGCAAATCATCATGAACAGACGGCAACAGACGCAACGTCCCCACGCCGGAATGTCCCTCCAGCAAGGCACGCTCCGTCTCCGCCCGACCATTCCCGATGGCCGAAATAATACCTGTGCCGGTAATGTAAACGGGACTGTCCATGAGCGCAGTATCTTCCGTCCGGCTCATTTCGTACGGTGTTCGGCTACATATCGTGCCATAGTATTGATGGACTGGAAGATGGCCTTCCCCTGCGAAGGGTCGCCCAGCTTGATGCCATACTGTTTCTCCAGCAATACTATGAGTTCGAGGGCGTCTATCGAATCCAGGCCCAAACCGTCGCCGAAGAGGGGAGCATCGTTATCTATGTCCTCGCAAGAGACGTCTTCCAAGTTCAATGTCTTGATGATTTGTTGTTTCAGTTCACGAACAAGTTCTTCCATATCTGTTTCCTTAAATATAGTTTGCTTGATTGATTATATATAATTTAGCTTCAAAATGGTCCGGGTCGGCTATGTCCAGCCAGCCGCCCAGCACGCTGCGTGTCTCCGGTGAGCTGAGCGCCTGGAATAGCAGAGGACGGGCATCGACCGGGATGTCCTGCAAGAGGTAGGTGGTTTCTCCGTGATAATGGTTGCGTATGGCAATCTCGCCCGTCACGATATTAGGCAGCGTGTAGATGAAGGCTGAAGGACTGGGATAGAAATCATCCGCAGATTGGATGGTCTGTTGGTAGGCACGGTCCGCACAAATCGAGGCAGTACGTCCTACTATCACCACAGCACGGTCCTCACAAGGAAGAAAACGCGGACACCCTTTCCTCTCCGCCTCCGCCTGCAACAACAATTCCGAAGCCAAGAATCCCAACTTACACAGAGGGTCCATCTTATAGAACTTCGGATAATCGCCTACATAAGTATGATACAAGAACTTCAGCAATGCCTCCCCCTGCCCCTCCACAGGCAGAGAACAACCATCCAACACGACCTCACTTTCCGTCAGATGCACGGTATGAGACATGTACACCGGTTCCACCTCAAAAGGTTTTATCGACGGCGCGGCAAAATTTGTCCCGCCTTTGCTGAACAGCAGGGCTGCGTTGCACCCGCCAAAACCGGCCATCATCTTCAGAAAAGCCGAACCGGTAGCCGGACGATGCACGTCAGAGATGTTGATGCGACGGCTTACGCCCAGATGTTCGAAGCCTTTCGTAGCCAATACGAGGCCATCGTTCAAAGCTTCCATCGAAATCAGCGTTTCCAATACTCCGGAGGCACCCAACGTATGCCCGAAATATCCCTTCAATCCACTGGCCGGAAGGTCGGCCAGTCCCATGCGGTCGAGAGCAACGGCCTCCATTTCGTCATTAAACAAGGTGCCCGTACCATGTACATTGACAAAAGCCAAATCGGACAGGTCCTTCCCTGCCAGCACTGAATGCAAGGCACGACAAGCACCCTCGGCCGTCTTGGAAGGAGTCGACACATGGTAAGCATCGTTGCGGATCGCAGCATCTACCACGCTCCACAAACGGGAGGTATCTCCGGGCACATCTTCCCTAAGGGCATATACCACGCAGGCGGCCGCCTCACCCAGGTTCAGACCAATCCGGTCTTCGTCGAAAGGACGGCACCGCTCGGCCGACAGGGCTTTGAGCGATTGGAAGCCACTGACAATGAATGGAGACAGCACATCCGCCCCTATCACCACAACCTGCCGATAGCGTCCGGACTCCAGGACCCGCATGGCCTCCAACTGTGCATCCATCCCCGATATGCAGGCGTTGCACACGACTAACGGTTCGTTGGGGTTGCGGAACCAAGCAGCCACCTGACAGGCAGCCTCCGTCAGCAACAAATGGCTGGACGAACATCTCCTTCCGTGCCACTCATCCAGCAAGCCCACATTTCCTTTGGTCGTAGCCAGGATGAACAATACCCTATCGCTCTCCGGCCGGATGCCCGTGCCCTGCAAGGCGCGCGCCGCCGTCAGTATTGCCAAACGCTCGAAACGTGTGTAATGGATCGTGTCGATGTCCTCTGCCATACAGGCCGACGACAGCAAATCATCGTCCAGCAGAGACGCAACAAATGGCTCGGGCAAGCCCCACAGACCTTTATAAAGACAGAGCCGGGTCTGACCGGCTTTCACCGCCTCGTAATTAGCCCGCGTACCCATGGCAAGCGGCGACACGATATAATCTGACAACTTTACGATCATTCCTCCAACCATTGTTTTTTCCACTCTTCATAGAAAGGCGGTGTAAACCACACCAACTGATACTTGGTATCCGTAAACACCTGCACCGAATGCCCGGTAGCTACCAGGCTGCCGTCGGCAGTGTCACGTATCTCGTAGTCGAATATAATTTTAGCGGCATCGGTAGGGCGATATTTGATGGTGATGGCCGGATGCATGCCATAGACCAACGGCCGCTTGTACTGAAGATTCAGTTCCACCAACGGGGCAAAATAACCGTTGCGGAACATCTTCATGTAGCCCAAGTCGTACTTCTTGCCAAAAGCCTCACGCGCATCCTCGAAGTACAAAGGATACGAACCGTGCCACACGACGTTCATCGAATCGACCTCGCTGAAACGGATATCAAAGGCGATAGTTTCTGTCAGTTCTTTCATGGAATAGCCATTTTCATTTCGGCAGTAGCTATCACTTCTTCATCCACACGGATCTCGGCATCCACCAAAGTCATGCCGAACACTTCTTCCTTGACACGGATTGTGGTATCCAGGCATTCGTCCACCAGCGGCGCACGCAGGATGTGCAGGTGACTTATCGCACCGATGAAACCTATCTTTACCGGCAAGCCACTAATGAGGTTATAATACCCCAAGCGTGCGGCACAGGTCTGCGCCATGTTCTCTATCAGGCCGGTGGGCAACAAGCGCCCGTCCGACACAAAAAGATGCGCCGCAGGGACAAGGAACCTTGTGGAGGTTACCGCCTCGTCATAGTGTGTCAGCCTGTCAATCAAGATGAAAGGCGGACGCTGGGGCAATATGTCCAATGGACTTACGTCCAAAAGTCGTAGAAGTTGAACCATTGTGTAGGATATAGCTTGATGATATGTTCCAATTCCGTGGCGAAGCATTGGGCCAGCTCGGCGGTATTGCCTCCTTGCAACTGACGCACATATATCTTATAGGACTTCACACCCGATGCCTTCATAACAAATACGGCCAACACAGGAACCTCCCGTTGCACAGCCATGGCAAAAGGCCCCAACGGAAAACGAGCCTTGCCACCCAAGAAGTCGCAAACGATACTGCGTGGAGAGCCAAATATACGGTCACCCGGCATACTGATTATGTCGCCAGCCCGCAGAGCATCGCTAAGAATAAACACGTGCGACATATCCGGACGAACCGGCACCATGCGCACCTTATGGCCGGCAAACAGCCTGCTCCGCGATGCCATCACCGTTTCCGTCTCGCCGGCAAATACCAATGCGTGAAAAGTCTTGTGGTGCGGTGTCAGCGAATAACCAGCCAACTCATAGTTGCCCACGTGAGAACTAAGCTGTAGAAAACCTGCCTCACCTTTCTCCAACTTGTCGAATGTCTCCTGCCCCACCACTTCAAACCGGAACCGATGTCCGGCATAGGAAGCAAAACGGTCCACGATGATTTGCCCGAAACGGAAATGATTCAAATAGACATAACCGAAAGCCTTCCACGAAGACATTTTAAAACGGTAACGATAGAACCGATAGCTGGCTAAATAACCTTGATGATGGAACAGCATATAGAACGGGACCATCCACCCCATGCACCAATATGGGACGTAGAGTGAAGTGTGACGGAACCAGCGTATCAGCATCCGTTGCATCCACGGCGTACCTCCGGTCACTCCTATCCAGTCAGCGTGCTCCAGTTCGGCCATTCGGGGTCCTCACTTGTTTACCTTGCTCTCAATATAGTCGCAGAATTTGCTGAAAGTGTCCACTCCCTGCATCTCTTCCGGCTTGATCTTGAAGCCGAAGTTCTTGTCCACGATCACCACGATGTCCACGAAGTCCAGGGAATCGATGCCCATGTCGTCTTTCAACTTCGCGTCAGGTGTAATTTTCTCCTCATCTATCTCGAGGTCTTCAATAAGAAAGTTGCGTACTTTCTCTTCAATCTCTGTTCTTGTCATACGTTGTTGCTGTTTATCTGTTTATTTTAGTCTGCAAACCAATATACTATGTCCGTGTCCCAATCCGTCGTGAATGCACTCTACCACAAGCCCCGCCTCCTCGATGCAAGCCTGCATGTCTTCGGTGTGGTACATCTTGCTGTTGCCATTGGCGATGGCGGCGAAATACAAAGAAGTCATAGTCAGAGCCATGGCGGCGGGTTCGTATTTCTGTCGGTCCCAAAGGGTCTCCATGATGTAAAGGCGTGTGTCGGCCGTCATGCTCTCACCGGCTCTTCGCAGGATGCTGACAATCTCGTCCACGCTGAAGCAATCCAGGAACTGGCTCATCCAGATAGCATCCGCCACACGGTCCGTGGGAAAATGCTGCGTCTCGTCCAGCAGGTTAATGCCATAGCCGCTGATACGGTCGGCACCGGGCTTGCCGGCAACCTGCTGCTCCATCAGACCGATTTGCTGGGGCAAGTCCAAGATGGTGACCCGCACGTCCCGGTCGTAATCCACGCAACGCAAGGCCCATCGCCCGGTATTGCCCCCCACGTCGAAAAGCGAACGCGGATGATACGTGTCGAACACGATGCGCAAGGCTGCATCGAAGGAATGATCACTGTAGAAATGGTCGAAGGCAAACCAGGACTGCTGCACCCGATCAGGCAGGGCGGACAGGCCTTCGTACACCGTGGCCCAGTTGCCGAAATGGCGCAATCCTTCCGGTTTCCCGCTGACCAACGATTCCTCCAGACGGAACCAACCTTCGTAGTTGACATCGTGGTTGAAATCCATGTCCACCTGCGTGGCTGGGTCTACCAACAGAAACCAACCCGTCTTGGCCAATCTATAACGCTCCGTCTCTACATCCACCAACACCGTGCCGATGCTGAGTGAAGCCTCCAGCAGGCACTTCATGGCATAATCGCCCAACCCCGTCCTGGCACACAACTCGGCACGAGTCAGTCCGTCCGCACTATCACGCAAAGCCTCCAACACGCCACGCTTCAGCATAATGCGCGTGGCCTGGAAGACGGCAGGTCCCCAGGCAATGAACTGCGCGCGGAGTTGCGCCTCGTGCGAGGACAAACGGTCTTCGGTGTAGGCTTTCTGCAAGGAAGGAGACAGTTTCATTATTTCTCTACGGATTTAAGCAGGCCATCGGCCAGGTAGCGGTACACGCTAATGGCCCGTGCCCGGAATACGGGTGCCATCAGCCCTTTCACTTTGGCAAATTCAAATACGCACTTCGTCTCACCGGTAGCATTATCCAACAGTTGCATAGTGCCTTCTATCTGTGCGCCGCCCGCTTTGCGGCTCATTCCCCACACCATGCCGCCGGCATTGCCTACGTTCATCAATGTCACCTTGACATTCAACGTATAGTCGGCCTGCACTGCCGAGTCAGAAGATACAGTCAGCAGGGCTTTGCGTTTCTTTTCGTTGAAGTAGGTAATGAAGCTCTCATGGGCACGGTCCAAGTCGTCCACAAACTTCGCATACTCGTCTGCCCCTTTGGCTCCATAATATTCATCAGCCGTCTGGTCCCGACGGTCAATAAGAACCTTGTGGTCGTCTATCACCACACGCACAGTGGCTTCGGTAAAGAATACATCCTTCTCTCCCTTCACCAGCTTGACGGGATTGCCCGCCATTCCGGCAATGGCCACCCCTAGCAACATCAGTAATACGATGGTTTTCTTCATATCGCTCTTCAATACTAACAGGTTCCCTATATAGATTTTATGACCAACGCACTGTTCGTCCCGCCAAAGCCGAAGCTGTTGCTCAGCACCGTATTCACTTCCATGTCCACCGTCTTGGCGGTCAGGTTCAGTCGTCCGGCATACTCGTCGGGGTGTTCCAGGTTGATGTTGGGCGCCACGAAATGATGCCGCATCATCAGGATGGAGTAGACAATCTCGCTCGCTCCTGCCATCCAACACTCGTGCCCGGTCATGGATTTTGTGGAACTGATAAGTGCGCGCTTCCCTTCGAAAAGACGAATCAAAGCTTTCGCTTCGAACATGTCTCCTTGAGGAGTTGATGTGGCATGAGCATTGATGTAGTCTATGTCATCGGGCGTAAGTCCTGCATCTTCCAAGGCGCGTGTCATGGCCACAACGCATCCCTCGTCGCTGGGCTGGGAGATGCCTCCCCCGTTGCTGGAGAAGCCATAACCGGCCACTTCGCACAGGATGTTCGCCCCACGAGCCTTGGCGTGTTCATACTCCTCGAGCACCAACGCGGCAGCCCCGCCGCTGGGCACCAGTCCGTCGCGATCCTTGTCGAACGGACGGCTGGCTTTCGTGGGTTCGTCCATGCGGGTAGAGAAAGCACGGAGCGCATCGAACGACGCCATCGAATAGTAATTGGTTTCCTGAGCCCCTCCGCACAACACCACGTCCTGCAAGCCCTGCCTGATGAGCAGGTAGCCCAAACCGATGGAGTGGCTTCCGCTGGCACAGGCAGCACTGACGGTGAAGTTGACACCCCGCAGGCGGAAGATGGTGCTGAGGTTCATGTTCACGGTGGAGTTCATCGACTGGAATACCAGGCCATAACCCAGCATCTCCGTGTCGTGTTTCTCGTCCATGATGCGGGCCGACTCCACCACGGGCTTGGCCGATGAATCATTGCCGAAGATGCAGCCCACTTCGTTCTGTGCCAGATAGTCTGCATCCATTCCGGCCATGGCAAATGCCTGACGGCTGGCCATAAAGGCATATTCCGCCTCTTCGGACATGCCGGCGCGGATGTGCCGTTCAATATCCTTCTTCGTTATCACCGGCTTCGCCACCTTGCCCACCAGGCCCGAACGATAGCCGTAAGCGATGCGATCCTCATCGAGGCCTATGCCGGACGTTCCGTTGTAGAGTGCCTCCTTGACGGTCTCTATGTCTGTCCCCAGGCACGACCAGATGCCGATGCCTGTTATCACCACTCGTCTTGACATTTATGCGATGTATATATGTATATTAATTATGTGTACAATCCTCCATTGATGGATATCACTTCGCCTGTGATGTAGGCGGCCTCGTCCGACAACAGGAAGCCGGCCAATGCGGCCACCTCCTCCGGACGGCCGAAGCGGCCTACGGGAATCATCTTCTTCAGTTCGTCCTGCGGCAGGTCCTTGGTCATGTCCGTCTCGATGAAGCCGGGCGCAATGGCATTGACCGTCACCCCGCGCGGAGCCACCTCCTGCGCCAATGCCTTGGTAGCCCCGATGAGAGCCGCCTTGGCCGCGCTGTAGTTGGTCTGTCCGGGCAACCCCTTCAGGCCAGACAGCGAAGACATGTTCACGATGCGTCCTCCATGCTTGCGCATCATCATCTTGGGGAGCAGATGGGAAGTGACGTGGAAGAAGCCGTTCAGCGTGATATCCAATACGTCGTGCCAGTCCTTCTCGGGCATCATAAACATCATCCCGTCACGGCGGATTCCGGCATTGTTCACCAGATAGGCGATGTAATCCTCCGGATGCGCCTCCTCCCAACGGGTGAGGGCTTCATCCACCTCTTGCCTGACACTGACATCGAAGCGCAACAATTCAGCGGAGACGCCCTCCGCCTCCACCAGTGCCTTCACCTCCCGGGCAGCGGCTTCGTTCGACTGATAGTTTATGAGTACGGGGATTCCCATTTGGGCGACCTTCAGGCAGACAGCCCTGCCCAAGCCACGCGAACCTCCGGTTACGAGTGCATATTTCATATATAATATAAATAATGTATTGGCCTAATGCCCGGATGCGCCCGATGGAGGCTCCCCGGGAAGTGGTTGCAAAAGTACAAAATAAGTATTATAAAAGCAAAAGCCATTCATCCTTATTGCAGATGAACGGCTTTTTAGGGTCTATCAATCAGGGGAATCCCGACTTATCGCTTTTCGTGACGTCCGCCCTTGCGCTCCGGCTTCTCGGCATAGCCTTCCGGCTTGGGGAGAAGCACTTTGTGGGAGAGCTTGAACTTGCCCGTCTTCGGGTCGATGTCCAGCAGCTTCACGTCGATTTCGTCGCCTTCCTTCCAGCCGGCTTCCTCAACCGTCTCCAGGCGCTTCCAGTCGAACTCGGAGATGTGGAGCAGGCCGTCCTTGCCCGGCAGGAATTCCACGAACGCGCCGTAAGGCATGATGGAGCGGATCTTGCCGTGGTAGACCTCGCCCACTTCGGGGATGGCCACGATGGCCTTGATCATGCGGATGGCATCGTCAATGCACTTCTTGTTGGTGCCGGCGATTTCGATGTGGCCTTCGTTGCCCACCTCCTCGATATTGATGATGGCACCCGTCTCTTCCTCCATGCCCTGAATGATCTTTCCGCCCGGGCCAATCACAGCACCGATGAACTCCTTCGGAATCACCATCGTCTCGATACGCGGAGCGTGCGGCTTCAGGTCGGGACGAGGCTCGGCGATGCAGTCGGTCAGTTTGCCCAGGATGTACTCGCGGCCTTCCTTAGCCTGCAGCAGAGCCTTCTCCAGGATGTCGTAGGACAAGCCGTCTACCTTGATATCCATCTGCGTGGCGGTGATACCGTTTTTCGTACCCGTCACCTTGAAGTCCATGTCGCCCAGGTGGTCCTCATCGCCCAGGATGTCGGACAGGACGGCATATTTCTCCTCGCCGGCGTTCTTGATCAGACCCATGGCGATGCCCGACACGGGGTTATTGATCTGTACGCCCGCATCCATCAGCGCCAGCGTGCCGGCACATACGGTAGCCATGGACGAAGAGCCGTTGGACTCGAGGATGTCAGATACCACGCGCACCACATACGGGTAGTTTTCAGGAATCTGCCCCTTCAGCGCGCGCCAAGCCAGATGGCCGTGGCCAATCTCACGACGGCCTACGCCGCGCTGTGCCTTGGCCTCGCCCGTGGAGAACGGGGGGAAGTTGTAGTGCAGCAGGAAACGCTCCTTGCCGCGCACCAGCACGTCGTCCACGATTTTCTCGTCGTCCTTCGTGCCCAGCGTCACCGTAGCCAGGGCCTGCGTCTCGCCGCGGGTGAAGATGGCCGAACCGTGAGGGCCGGGCAGCGGAGAGGTTTCGCACCAGATGGGGCGGATCTCCGTCGTCTTGCGTCCGTCCAGGCGCTTGCCCTCGTCCAGGATGCAGCGGCGCATAGCCTCTTTCTCCACGTCGTGGTAATAGCGGTCGATGAGCGGAGCCTTTTCTTCCAGTTCTTCTTCAGTGAACTGTGCCTTGAATTCCTCGCAGATGGCGGAGAAGGCATCTTCGCGCTCGTGCTTGTTGCGGTTGCCGGCGGCGGCAATGGCATACGCCTTCTCATAGCAGGCATCGTGCACGGCCTTGCGCAGGTCTTCGTCGTTCACCTCGTGGCAATATTCGCGCTTCACGGTGGATCCAACCTCCTCGGCCAGTTCCATCTGAGCCTTACACATGGGCTTGATGGCCTCGTGCGCAGCCTTCAGGGCGGCCAGCAGGTCCTGTTCGGACACTTCCTTCATCTCGCCTTCCACCATCATGATGTTCTCATACGTCGCGCCCACCATCAGGTCCATGTCGGCCTTCTCCAGTTGTTCGAAGGTGGGGTTGATGACGAACTGTCCGTCTATGCGGGCCACGCGTACCTCGGCAATGGGACCTCCGAAGGGGATGTCGCTCACAGCCAGGGCAGCCGATGCGGCCAGTCCGGCCAGCGCGTCCGGCATGTCTACGCCGTCGGCGGAGAAGAGGATAATGTTGACATATACTTCAGCGTGGAAATTGTCGGGGAAGAGGGGGCGCAAGGCACGGTCTACCAGGCGGCAGGTCAGAATCTCGGCATCCGAGGCACGGCCCTCACGACGGGTGAAACCGCCGGGGAAACGTCCGAACGCGGAATACTTTTCTTTGTACTCTACCTGCAGGGGCATGAAGTCGGTACCGGGAACTGCATCTTTTGCGGCACAAACAGTAGCCAGCAGCATGGTGTTACCCATGCGCAGCATCACAGCGCCATCTGCCTGTTTTGCCAGCTTTCCCGTTTCGAGCGTGATGGTTCTGCCATCGGCCAGCTCGATTGTCTTAACAATAGGGTTAATCATAAAAAATCTTTTATTTCTATTTTCGCTAAAAAACTCGCGCAAAGATACACATTATTATTTAGGTAAACTCGTGGTACTGAAATAAAAAGTTTATAAATCCGTAATTTTTCCCTATTTCCACGCGCAAAGCGGAAGAAAATGCTTTGACTAAACCCGAAAAGACGTATCTTTGCACCGCGTCTGCAAGGCCAGCCCTCCGCCTCGCCAAGTGCCTTCCTTTGCTTTGCAAAGACACTGCCTTTGCGAGGAACAGCGGAGACGTCACCGGGCAGGCGCGCAGATATCCGCGGGCAAGCGCGGGGATATCGCCGGGCAAACGCGGGGATATCACCGGGCAAACGCACTCTAACATACTGATAAACAAGACCAATATTATAGACGAAAATGAAAAAGATAACAAAGACTCTCTATGCCGCCCTGACCGTGGCCGCCTTGGGCGCCTGCAGCTCCGGCTCCCAATTCAAGATAGAAGGCGAGGTGACAGGCGCGGACGGCAAGATGCTCTACCTGGAGGCATCGGCCCTGGACGGCATCGTGCCGATGGACTCCGTGAAGCTGAACGACGGCGGCTCCTTCACCTTCAAGAGCGAACGGCCCGCCTCCCCCGAATTCTACCGCCTGCGCATCGAGGACAAAGTCATCAACCTGGCCATCGACTCCACGGAGACCGTGACCGTACAGGCGCCCTATGAGAGCTTTGCCACGGAATACACCGTGACAGGCTCGCCCAACTGCGAGAAAATCAAGGAACTGACCCAAAAGCAAATCCGCCTGCAAAACCACGTGGACAAGCTGGGAGCCTCCATGAACAACCATGCCATCGGCGTGGACGACTTCCAGGACAGCCTGGCGGTATTGATGAAGGCCTACAAGGACGATGTGAAAATCAACTACATCTTCTCCGCCCCCAACACGACGGCCGCCTACTTCGCCCTCTTCCAGAAGCTGAACAACTACCTCATCTTCGACCCGCTGAACAGCAAGGACGACATACGCTGCTTCGCCGCCGTGGCCACCAGCCTCAACCAGCACTACCCGCACGCCGACCGCTCGAAGAACCTGTATAACATCGTCATCAAGGGAATGAAGAACACGCGCACGCCGCAACAGCCCGCAGCCGACGCCCCGCAAATCACCGTGCAGGAAACGGGCGTGATAGACATCCCCCTGCGCGACATCGAAGGCACCACGCGGCACCTGACCGAGTTGAAAGGCAAAGTCGTGATCATAGACTTTACCGTCTACCAGAGCGCCGTATCCGCCTCGCACAACTACATGCTGCGCGACCTCTACGACAAGTATGCCTCGCAAGGACTGGAAATCTACCAGGTATCGCTGGATGCCGACGAACACTACTGGAAGACCACGGCGGCCAATCTGCCCTGGATTTGCGTGCGCGACGGCAACGGCATCTATTCCAGCTACGCCACGGCCTACAACATCCAGAACCTGCCCACACTCTTCCTGATGAACCGCACCAACGAACTGGTGGCACGGAGCGAAACCATCAAAGACCTGGAGAAAGAAGTGAAAGCACTGCTCTGACGTGTTAGCAAGTAGGATATTTAGTTTAAATATGTTACAAAGCATCGGTTTTTGCTTGACACGTATGGTTTAAAAGCCTATCTTTGCAGCAAAAATAAGGAAAGAGGGTTCCAACATGGCAAACATGTTGGAATTCTTTTTTGTTTATAACCAAACCCCGCGCGCAAGGCAGCCACGGGAAATAACCACATAACGTAAAACATTAAAATTTATAAGGAGGAATAACTATGGCTTATATGTCAGAAGACGGCTACAACAAACTGGTGGCCGAATTGAAACACCTGGAGGCGGTGGAACGCCCCAAAATCATCGCGGCGATTGCCGAGGCACGCGACAAGGGAGACCTGTCCGAAAACGCGGAATATGATGCCGCCAAAGAGGCACAAGGCATGCTGGAAGGCAAAATCGCCAAGCTGAAGGCGGTGATTGCCGACGCGAAGATCATCGACGAATCGAAACTGAAAACCGACTCCGTGCAAATCCTGAACAAGGTGGAACTGAAGAACGTGAAGAACGGGGCCAAGATGACCTACACCATCGTGTCCGAGAGCGAAGCCAACCTGAAGGAAGGCAAAATCTCCGTCAACACCCCCATCGCACAAGGCCTGCTGGGCAAAAAGGTGGGCGATGTGGCCGAAATCAAGGTGCCCCAAGGCATGATCAAACTGGAAGTACTGAACATCTCATTCTAAAAACGACATGACCCTATTCAGCAGAATCATTGCAGGCGAAATTCCCTGCTACAAGGTGGCCGAAGACGACAGATTCTTCGCCTTCCTGGACATCAACCCATTGGCGAAAGGCCATACGCTGGTGGTGCCCAAACAAGAAGTGGACTACATCTTTGACCTGTGTGACGAAGACCTGGCCGCCATGCACGTCTTCGCCAAGAAGATCGCGCTGGCCATCGGCAAGGCTTTCCCCTGCCGCAAGGTAGGCATGGCCGTGCTGGGCCTGGAAGTGCCCCACGCCCACATCCACCTCATCCCCATGCAGAGCGAGAAGGACATGCTTTTCTCCAACCCCAAGCTGAAACTGACGGACGATGAATTCAAGGCTGTGGCCGAGGCAATCCGGGCACAACTCCAAGCCTGACATCAGGAGAAAAGGGAAAAGACTAAAAAACAGGCGCGGATGTACAGCATTGTGTCATCCGCGCCTGTTTTTTTCATTGACGACCGTATGAATCAAATATAATCCTCACCCAACTTCATTTGTGCGTCGTTCACATACCGACGGATAGAATGTTCTTCATCTTTCTTGCAGATGAGGAGCACATTGCCCGACTCGGCCACCAGATATCCCTCCAGCCCGTCTATGACGGCCAGCTTGCCGCCAGGCAGAGTAATGATATTGTTGCGGCTATTGTAGAGCAGCGACTGGCACTTCAGAATGACGTTGCCATCCTCGTCCTTGTCGGAGAGGTCATAGAGCGAACTCCAAGTACCCAAGTCCGACCAGCCGAAATCACCCAACGACACATAGACATTGTCCGCCTTCTCCATGATGCCAAAGTCCACGGAAACATTGGGACAAGCGGGAAAATGTTCGTCGATGAACTGCTTTTCCTCCGGAGTTCCATAGACCTTCTCGCCGGGAGCCAACTTGGCAGCCACTTCGGGCAACAATTGTTCGCCGGCCTTGATGATGGTGTTCACATTCCACATAAAGAGGCCCGAATTCCAATAGAACTCGCCGCTCTCCACAAATACCTTGGCCAGCTCCAGTTCCGGCTTTTCGGTGAAAGTCTTCACCTTATAGAAATTATCCCCCACGGGCTCGTCTATCTGGATGTATCCATATCCTGTTTCCGGACGATTGGGCTTTATGCCCAGCGTCAAGAGCTTCTCCGACTTCGAGACGAAATCCAGCCCCTTCTCAATGGCGGCCAGAAACTCATCCTCCTTCAGAATCAGATGGTCCGAGGGAGCTACCACGATGTTGGCATTGGGATGCAAGGCACGGATGTGATACGAAGCCCAGGCTATGCACGGAGCCGTATTGCGCCGCGTAGGCTCCAACAAAATCTGCTCCGGTGCCAGTTCCGGCAACTGCTCTTTCACCAGATCCGCATACAAATCATTGGTCACGATCAGAATATTCTCTGTCGGTATCACTTTTTTGAACCGGTCAAAGGTCTGCTGCAATAACGAACGGCCCGTTCCGAAAAAGTCCAAGAACTGTTTAGGAAGGTTCTTACGGCTGAACGGCCAGAAACGGCTTCCTACTCCTCCGCCCATAATCACACAAAAATTATCTTTATTGGCTGCCATACGATATAGTTTTAAAAGTTTCGGCTAATGTACAACATTTCCCCTTATGAACCCATCTTTTACCCTTGTTTTCTCAAAAAATTCGTCTTTTTTTAGGAAAAGTATTGTAGGTTTAGAAAAAAGCCGTATCTTTGCACCGCAATTGAGAAAACAAGTTGCCCAGATGGCGGAATCGGTAGACGCGCTGGTCTCAAACACCAGTGGATTCACTTCCATCCCGGTTCGACCCCGGGTCTGGGTACGAGTAAATTGGCTAAGTAATTGAATATCAATACTTAGCCGATTTTATTTTGTGCTTATTGTTCCCGTTTTGTTCCCACACGGCCTTATTCGCCAGCCCTTTAAATGGGATTGAATACGCTTAAACATTATTCTTCTTGCAATATTATTGAATATATGGAAAAGCGATTAGTATTGTCGGGGAATTATTGATTATCGGTGAAAACCATAGCTTTATGTGTGTTATGAAGCAATAGAGGTACAAATGGCGTATGAAATAAGTCTTAAAACTCTGATTTTTGCTCTGCGAAGAAGGTCATTGATAGGAAATTCACTACCTTTGTATTTGGATTGTGGATTGGAGCAACTTTATTCAAGACATACGAAATAAAAAGTTGCATTCGGGATGCAATGTTTTTATAGTTTTTGCATTTTTATAATAGCTAACAGTTAAAAAGATAAAAATGAATACGAAAGACTTTTTCGGAATACTGCTTATGGCTATGTTTGCAGTGGTAGGACTAACAGCGTGTAGTAACGATGATGAGCCTAAAGATTCTGTCAAAGAGATTAGAATGCAGGTTTCAGCAGAAACAGGCGTAATGTATGCATGGGGCGACGACAAGAAGGAGAATCCCATCGAGTGTATGCTTGTCATGTCGGAAGACAATCCCGGAGTATGGGAGCCTCTCGGATTTGGCAGCATTGAGGGCTTTACCTATGTGAAAGGACATGAATACTATCTTTCAGTAATGCGGACAATCCTTGCAAATCCGCCTGCGGACGCTTCTGACCGCACATATTCACTTATCCGTATTCTTGATGACAGAGTTGTCACGGAACCGGAAGTTCCGGCTGACAAGGAGATAACATCAGAAGAAGATATCGAATACCATGATTTGTGTCCTTTTGAGAAATATGCTGTAAGCAAGGGATATATTGTCGACGGAAACGGTAAAATACTCTATGATGACGGCTCTGGCTCATCGCTGCCATCCTATGATGCTGCACGTATATGGCTGGAAGATGTCCTTGACAAAGAAGACCCGAATTGGGTGAAATTTGAATCAGTGCCTTACATGGCCATTTATTCGTTTGTCCTCTCTCCGTTTACCGATGACATTCGTTTGGTACGCAACGATTCACATGGTCCGATGTTCAAGGATGTCATACCAGAAGATGAGTTTGCCCGTATTACCCAAACCATGCAGTCCGGCGAAAAAGTCCGTTACGCACTCATCCTTGCAAATGTCCATAAAAAAGGGCTTCAGAAAGTAGAGTTTACAATAAAAAAGCAATAACCATTATAGGGTGACTCCACCTCGCCCTCTCTCAATCTTCCAATCATACCGACCTTCCGCGACATCGCCAACCTCTTTGAGTGTATGGCGATGTTTTATTTCGTCAAAGGGCTGTCTCTCCGCATAGTCACAATACCATGGAAAGAAAAAATGCTTATTCTTCTTTTCGTTCGTTTTATTTGTGTACATTTGCATCAAAAAAAGTTGTTTGACAGAAATACACCACACATCACAGAATTTGTGACTATTCCCAAGTCATTACCTCGTTCTATGAGAAATACTCATAAGTAGCTCATTTTTAATATATTCCTATTTTAATATCGTTTATTCTTCATAAGAACGACACTTTTTATATTTTTGCGGATACATAAAAATAAGATATAAATATATGCATCAAGGTAGAATTATTATAATTACCGGTTCTCCCGGAACAGGAAAGACTACAATAGCGTCAATTGTTGCACACGAATCTGATTTTGCAAAGTCTGTACATATGCATACAGATGATTTTTATCATTATTTGAGTAAAGGTGCAATACCCCCACATTTACCTGAATCACAAGAACAGAATTTGGTTGTTGTCGAAGCATTTTTAGAAGCCGCAAAACGTTATGCGCATGGTGGGTATGATGTAATTGTAGATGGAATAATAGGACCTTGGTTTTTAGCTCCTTGGATGAAGATTGTACAGGAGGGGTATGAGGTTCACTACATTGTATTAAGAGCAGACAAAGAAGAAACGATGAAACGCGCAATTGAACGAACGAAATTAAGCAAAGAAGCAAATATTGAGTTAGTAGAAGTAATGTGGGAGCAATTCGCCAAGATTGGTGATTATGAATCATTTGTAATAAATACAACTGATTATTCTATTGGAGAAACCGTTTCAATAATAAAAGAACATATAAAGGGGAAAAAGCATTTACTTACATTATAAAAGAGAATATCACCGTGAAAGCCCGTTGCTCTGTGTAGAGTTGATTTTCCAATCATATTTCCCCTCCGCGACATCGCCAACCTCTTTGAGTGTATGGCGATGTTTTATTTCGTCAAAAGGCTGTCGGCTCTCCGCATAGTCACAAAGCCATGCGCCGACAGCAGAATGCTGTTCGGGCGTTTCCCCATATTCCTGCATCACGCTCTTGATGTCAGCGGCTTCGGAGGGGGAAAAGACGGACTTGTGCTGCTCCGTACCGAAATGGATAATCGCATCTATGGCTCGCCTGAATACTTCGTTGGCCTTGTAGAGCATATCCGCAAACAGGCTGAGGATATGCCTGCTTGCTTTCAGCGCACTTTGCAGCAGGCGGATGGTCTTGTCCTTCTCCGCTGTGGCTCGGCTTACCGCCATGCTGATGCGATGCTGCTCCCCGGTCTTCTGCTCCCGGAGCTGCCGCAGTGCCGTGTCCCTCTCGGATTCAAAGCTGTCAGCGATTGCCATAGCACTGTCACGCTCCAGTTCGACCGCCCGCTTTGCCTCGGTCAGTGCTTTAGTCCGCTTCGCCACCTCTTTCCTGACG